>Ga0315543_1004943_pt1 | contig 10729 bp, 2 predicted proteins | sample SalMarSW160210MG_2_FD_203098 | JGI IMG/M metagenome (GOLD analysis project Ga0315543, IMG submission 203098) | Salt marsh sediment microbial communities from the Plum Island Ecosystem LTER, Massachusetts, United States - Salt Marsh Sediment SW1601-210 ...
AGCGCGTCGCCGTCGTTATCCAGGTTTTCGTAGGTTATCTCCGTGCAGATGTAAACAACCTCTTCCCCGTCGAACAACCAGTCGTTATCCGTGTCGTGGTCGAGCGGATTGGTCGGGTTAAACGGGAAGGCACTACCGGGGTTAGGCTGATTCCGCTCATCGAAGTCATTGATCCCATCGCCGTCCGTGTCCGGGTCACACGGGTTCGTCTCTTGGGGGTTCGGCTGTGCCGGGCCAGGGATAGGGTCTGAGTAGTCGAAGTCGCCCGGCTGAAAATCGAAGTTCCCATCGTGGTTTCGGTCCTCGTAGCCGTCGGAAAGGCCATCACCGTCGGTGTCGGAGTTGAGCGGATCCATGCAGCCGCAGGTCGGGTAGGTCACCGCAATCGGACGCCCAAATAGATCCGTCGCCGGGATCATGCCTTGGCGAGAAGTGGAGAAACCGAGCTTCTCCACACCATCTCCAATTCCATCTCCGTCGGTATCGTGCTGATTGGTATCGGTCTCGCCTGCATTCCTGGCACCGTTCCCGTTCTCGTCCTCACCCAAACCCATGGGGTTCGGGTGGTCCCCGATTCCCCCAACGCTGCTACAGCCTGTACCGCAACTACAGAGAGGGTTCGTGCCGGTTCCAGCTGGAGTAAAGTTGGGGCCGCCACCATCGCACAGCCCATCGCCGTCGGTATCGGCGTTGACCGGGTTGGTGGGATTGGGGCCGAACACCTCGGCCGAATCGAGCAGACCATCATCGTCGGTGTCCGGATCGAGCGGGTCGGTCGGGATGGGCCCGCCTCCGCTGTGCTCGTGCCAGTCGTTGCGGCCGTCGTCGTCGGTGTCCCAGTCACTGGGGTCCGTCCCAATTCCGATCTCCTCACCGTCGGTGAGGCCATCGCTGTCCGAGTCCGGATCGCAGACGTTGCAAATCGTGTCGGTGCTCTGTTCGCCGGTGGCGGGCGTCACGACGGTTCGGACCGTCCCAGGTGGCAGGATATCTGCCGTTGCCGCATCGCGGAACCCTTCCACAAAGGTATAGGAATACGTCATTCCCGGACCCTGCCGGGAGATTGGGATCACTGCTCCATCCTGAACGCCGTCGTCATCGGAGTCGGAATTATTCACGTACGGGCATTCGGTGTCGCGAATTCCGCCAATCGCACCGTTAAGCGCACTGAGTCCCGTCCCGGTGTAGGCTGTATCACTACACGACCCTTCCACAGGGTCGAACAGGTAATCATCGTCGGTGTTGATGTCCAGGGGGTCGGACTCCTGGTCGAACGTTCGCCGAGGCGTAGCCCCCGGGGTGCCGCCGGTGGCGATCAGCTCATCTGAGTCCATCAGGGTGTCGTTATCACTGTCCGCATCGAGCGGATCGGTCCCGGTGATGTTCACCTCTTCGTAGTCGGAGAGGCCATCGTTATCCGAATCAACGTCGAGCGCCGGGATCGTGGCGGGTACAACGAGTGCCCCCACCCCTGTCGGGTTGAACGTGTACGGCGCATCGACTGCACTACCGTAAGGTGGAGCAGCAGGATAGTTGGTCCCCACTGGCATGACGGTTGACTTCCCCTCGGGAGTGACGGTATAGAAGCCCGGTGTAGGTCTCGGCCGACCCAGAATTGGACCGCCACCAATCAGACCCACCTCTTCGCCGTCCAGCAAGCCATCGCCGTCGGTATCCGCCACACACAGGTTGGTCTCGTAGTAGCCGTCACTGGCCACGCCCGCCTGAGTGGAAAAATCGCCGATCGTCGGCGGACCATTACCTTTGACGCCCCATGTGCCGTCGTGGTTCGCGTCCTCGGTCCCGTCTTGCAGGCCGTCGTCGTCCGAGTCGTCGTCGTTCACGTACGGACAGACGTTATCCGGCGTTCCGCCCGTGGTTCTCGATATGTCAAGCCCAGTACCAACACTTCCAAACTCGATGTTGTCCGTCAGATCGTCGTCGTCGGTATCCGGATCAAGAGGATCGGACTCCTGAATGAACGTCCGATTCGGCCAGGTGCCTCCGGTGGCAATCAGCTCATTCGCATCGCTGATGGTGTCGTTATCTGTATCCGCATCCAGCGGATCGGTCCCCGTGATGTTGATCTCTTCGTAATCCGACAGGCCGTCGTTGTCCATGTCGGAGTCGAGCGCGGGAACCGTGACGCCAAGATCCGGGCCCTCCGTTCCGACGGTTCCAGAAACGTCCTTCGGCGTGACCTCGCCAGCGCCGAACAACCCTTCTTCCTCGCCGTCGAGGAGGCTGTCTCCATCCGTGTCGGGATCGCACAAGTCCGTTTCCCACGCCAGCGACGCGCAGAGGCCGGTTCGACTGGCCTGCGATGAGCTGCTGCCGACGGCGAAGCAGTTGACACACGTCCAGGGGAGTGTGTCGCCAGTGTGAGTTCCCCAGCAGCCGTCCTGGTTCTTGTCCTCGTAGCCGTCCAAGAGGCCGTCCCCATCGGAGTCCGGGTCGTTGGGGTAGGGGCAGGAATGGCTCATGTAGTACTCGATATCGTCCCGTATGCCGTCCCCGTCCGTGTCCTGCACCCAGGGATCGAGGTGCATGCGGATGTCGGAATACGGGGCCGTGGGAAGGGTCGTGCTCTCGTAGCCTGTCGCATCGAACGCCGCCCATAAGCCGACCTCGATCCCATCGATCAGGCCGTCGTCATCCGTATCTGGATCGCAGCAGTTCGTCAGGAACGTGTAGTACTCGTCCCCGTCAGAGATCCCGTCCCGGTCGCTGTCGGGGTGGGTCGGGTTCGGCCGCGACCAGGACGTCGAGAGGTCCACGATCGTCGGCGCGTACTGCCCACCTGCGAGGTTAATCTCATCGAGATCCCAAATCCCGTCGCCATCGGAGTCGGGATTGAAGTCGGTCAGACCGTCCCAGCCGTACATCGCTTCCATCAGGCCCGGAATGCCGTCTCCGTCCACGTCGTACAACATGCTCTGGGAGATGAGCTGCAATCCCGACCAAATCGGATCGGTAGCGTCGACGACGAGATCCGGGAAGGCCTGCACACCCGTGGCGACCATGCTCAGCACGTTAGCGACATTCAGATAGACCCCCAGCGCGGTTCTGAAGCTGAAGAGGTCGTTGGCCACCGTGCCGCCGATCAGTCCGCATGCGATGACCTCGCCCGAGCCGCCAGGCGGTGTCGACCCACCCCCGGGGTCGCTGGGGTAGCTGCTTTGGTTGATCACGACTTCGATCTCCTTGTTGCCGCCGCTCGGCTTGTGCTTATCATCGGTTGGTTCGAACAAGGCATAGATCGGGTGGCGGATTTGGGTCCCCTCGTCGAGGGTGTACGTCGCGGTGACCGTGATCCCAGCGTAATTTGTGTCGAACGTGTTCCAGGTGAGCACCACTTTGCTGGAACCCGATCCAGAGATGGAACTGTAGCCGGGCGTGCTGGAGATCCCGCTGAAGTGCCCGGCACCTCCTGGAGCTTCGAGGGTGAACTTACCCCCTGGCGCCGATTTGTCGCCGGGGCTGATGTCGTTGACCGTCACTGTGATTGCAGAGGTTTTCGTAGTCCCGTCGTAGGTGTGCGTCACAGGGTTGGCCACAACAGACGTTTGGGTGTCGCGTAGTTTGACGGTGAGAGAGGCGTCTCCGTAGCTGTCGGTATGGACCTGGGTGGTCGGATTGGCAGGAGAGCCGGTCGCCACGTAGTTGGCTTTGAGCACATGGGTTTCGAGAGCGGCGGCGGCCGTCTCCGCCTCGTAGTACACCGTGGCCGCCCCAGTGGTGAGCGTCTTCTCCGTGATCGCCGTCGTGCTGGAATCGGTTTCGTAGAAGGCTCCGTCACCGGTGGTGCTGAGGTACACCATCCCCTCGGGCGGCGTGGCCGAGCCCGACGGGCCTTTATCCGCCACGGTGACCGTGACGGCCGTTCGCTGGTCCACGTAGGCCGTGCCCGGATCGCACGTGACCGTCGTCACCGGCGGGCGCGTTTCCACGGTGAGGGTGGTCCCGCCCGAAGTAGCTTTGTACACGGACGAACCGGTGTAGGTGGCGCGGATCGAGGCGGTTCCAGCGTCACCCGCTGCAGGTTGGTAGTAGACGGGCGTCGGGCTTGCTGCGTTGACAGAAATCGATGGTGGAGAGAACGGCCCGGCTGAGCTTGCAGAGAATCCTCCGCCTCTGCCGGGGGCATCGACGATGATCATGCCCGAGAATGAAGGAGAAGAGCCATGATCCGAAGGTGTCACATCAGAGGGTGCAACCGTGATCGTAGCCACTTCGTTGATGAAGACACTCGTCGGATTACAGGTCACAGTGACTGCCGACTCTCGCTTGTTCACATCGAGCGGAAAGTTGCCGCTGGCACTAATGCCCACGAAATCGTCGCTTCCGGTGAAGGTCGCCTTCAACGTATGCGACTCGTCGTCGGCACTGTCGTTGGCCGTGGGCGTATATTGAAGCCCTGTGCAGGTCAGGGTACCGCCATCGGACAAGTAGCTGGCTGTCCCCGTAACGGAACCATCCTGCCCAGTACTGCCAGTATCATCAAGGACGATGGAGACCGTGCCATCAGGGTTGATCGAGTTCCCGCAGCCGACGTCAGCGACGTTGACCGTGCAGTTCGTCGTCTCGTTCACGTACACCGTCCCCGGCTGGCAGGCGAGTTCGACCTGCACGGAGCGAGGAGTCACCGTGATGTCAAAATTTCCTGAAGTAACGTCTTTGTAGTTGGGGTCGTTGGAGTAGGTGGCCGTGACCGTCACTGTCCCAACATCACTGGCTGTAGGGGTATACGTCACACTGCATTCACCAGCACTATTGACTGTGCAGCTCCCTAGGCTAGGTGCCCAAGTCACGGTTCCGGAGAAGCCGGGAGAGCCTGACACCGGTGGATCGGTGGCGTCGGAGACCTGAGCAGTGAGCGTGATCGATTGGCCGACGCCGACGCTCGAAGGCCCGATGATCTCGATACTTGAGTTTCGATCATTAACGGTGTGCCCATCATTTATAGTTAAGGTTTTTCCATTAAGATTGTCATCCCCTTCATAGGTGACAGTGATATCTTTATTCCCTGCGCCGAACGAGCGAAGGGTGCAGTTAAAGGACCCGCCGGACAGATTCGCAACACAGCTATTCACGTCTTCATCACTCACGATCACCGTTCCCGTGGCAGTGACAGGTCCGGTGACGCTCCCAATCACCGTGTATTCTTGACCCGCAAGGGAAGGATCGGGGTTGTCGCTGGTGATTGTGATGTCTGAGTTCGCCTTGTTGACGTCGTGGCCTACGGTGGTCGTGGCTCCATTGAAGTTGGCATCGCCTAGGTAGCTGACGGTGAGCGTCTTGGGTCCGGCAGTAGTCGAGGTGAGGGGGCAACTCCAATTTCCAATTGACACAGTATCCGACGAGCTGGTTTCCCCGTCGCTCACCCTCACTTCTCCGGTGGGTGTGCCACTCCCCGGAGAATCCACCGTGACCGTCCCGCCTACCGTATAGGATTGCCCGACGACGGAAGGATCGGGGCTGTCGCTACTGATCATGACGGTGGTATACGCCTTATTAACGTCATGATCCACGGAGTCACTAGTAGTAATGGAATTGAAGTTGGTGTCACCTGCGTAGTTCGCTGTCAGTTGATACGTCCCTTGACCGTCCAAGGTGTCTAGCGTGAGGGTACAGCTTCCGTTCTCCGCGGACGCGGAGCAGCTGGCCTCAGGGGTACCGTCCACCGGGGTCTTGTCTGCCTCGACGGTCACGTCGCCCGTCGGGGTCCCGCTCCCCGGACTATTCACCGTGACGCTCCAGAACACCTCAAACGCCTCCCCGACGACAGAAGTTTCGGGCGTGTGGGCGGTGATCACAATGGTGGTATCTGCCTTGTTGACCGTGTGCGCTTCCGTATCGCTGCTTCCATTGAAATTCTCGTCGCCTTCGTAGGTCGCGGTCAGGGTCTTCGCTACCACGGACGCGGACGTCGAGATCAAGGTACAACTCCAACCGCCGCCCACATCGAGATTCGCGGCACAGCTGTTTCCTTCACCATCACTCACCGTCACCGTTCCGGTGGGGGTGCCACTGCCGTCGCCTGCAGCGCTCACTGTCCCGCTAACTGTGTACGTCTGCCCCGTGAGTGAAGGATCGGGGGAGTCGCTTGCAATCAAGACTGACGTATTCGCCTTGTTCACCGTCTGAGTCAGGGGGGTCAGGCTGTTGTCGCTCTCGAAGTAGTTTGTGTCGCCGCTGTAGTACGCGGTAATCGCTAGGGGGCTTTCGATATGAAGGAACGGACTGGAACATGTAGCGATCGCTGGCGTTCCGCTCAGGTCGCAATCGGCGGCGATCAAGTTGCCGTTCGCGTAGAAGTCGACCGTCCCGGTCGGCGTGCCCGACACGGTAGCCGTAAACGTCACTGGCTCGCCGCTCACTGATGGGGAGCCGGACGTTGATACGCTCGTCGTTGTGTCGGCTTTGTTCACGGTGTGTTGTACAGTAGTCGAGCTGCCGGTGAACGCCTCGTCGTCCAAGGGCACGAATGTGGCGGTGATCGTCTTGACCCCGATGCTGGTTGAAGTCAAGCTGCAGCCCCAGCACCAACCGTTCGGCCAGGGCCAGTCGGGATTGCTCGAATCGATTGTCTTGCTGCAGGTCACGGTGCCGTCAGTTACCTCGATCGTGCCGTCGACGCTGGCCCCACCTTTAGGGGTAGGGACCACACACCAGTGCACCCAGAATGGCTCCCCGACAACAGACGGATCGGGATCATGTGAGTCGATTGTCACCGTGGTGGGCACAGCCGCCAGCCCGGCAGCGCCGAGCACCAGTACCAGACCGAGGGCCAGGATCAGCAGCTTTCTGGATGGTCGAAATCGGTGAAACAACGACATGTTCAATCTCCTTGCTAGATCTTTCTTTAGTTGGCTCACGATCCCCCTCCTAAAACACCACGCCGGCGGTGACCGCGGCGCGTGTTAATCCGTACCGACCGAATGTCGCCTGCACCGTCACCACCGCAGGACTAAACCTAAAAGTCAGTGTGCTTCCCAAACTCGCAAACCCGAACTTCTCCGCGCGGCTGGCAAAGGCCACGCTCGTCCCCGCCGAGAAGAGTCCTTGCGACAGAGACAAGCGCATCGATAGCCCGGTCATCCCTCTCTCCAGGCCGGAGGCCGTAAGACCAAATGAGCCAGTCATCGCTCCCATGTTCAGCCCCGTGCTAAAGCTGAATGACATCGACTTGAGCTCCATCGTATCCAAAGCGAAAGCCACCCGGAACGGTTCCATGCTTATCGAGAGCGTCACTCCGCCAAACTTGGGCGGGAAGGGAGCGAGGGTTACGGAGCCACTGATGCTCACCTTATCCCACAGCTTACCCGAAAGGTTAATAGTCGTGTTGAAGCTCGTCGATTCAGTACCCGCGGGTGATTTTGTGAAAGCGAAGCTCGTGCCGAGCATGACCGACTGAAAAGCAGTACCGCCAAGATTCATGTCCGCCAGCTTGATCCCACTGATGCCGATGCGCGCAAAGAAGTTGTCGGGCAAAACTCTGCCGGTGGCGGAGTACCCCTTAACGCTTCTCCCTGATGAGGATGCGTTTATTCCAAGGCTCGCGCTCATCGAGAAGCCAGCCTGAGCGCGCCAACTGTCGGAGATTAGGCTCCCAACAGCAAAGCTCTGACTCTGTACTGGATAATACAAGGGTGTGTAGGAAGATCCGGGGTTGGGGAAGTTGATGTCATCCAGCATTGCGAGGGTCTTAATGCTAAATCCGGAGATGGAGGTTGAAAGGGTTACACGCGCTTTGACGAACATGATGTCCCCGGGCGGGATGATCACCGAGTTCGGCAGGTTGTTGACGTCAGTAACCGCCTCAAAGGGAACGGCAAACCACATCTCGGGGACAATGCTTAGCTTGTCAAACTGAATCTCGTAGAAGGGCACGTCTCCAAGGTTGATCGGTGCTTTGATTACGCAGTGTTCCGGCCCCGCCGTGTTCACGACGGCGTCAATGTTTAGGTCGGCGAATCCGAAGCTCGCATTCAAGATGAGGTTTGATGCGATGGCAAACTCCAGCATGACAAACTCACTCGGGGTATCGAGCTTGATCTCGCCCGTCGATGTCGTGGGGATTCGCCGCGCGACAAGATCCAAGCCGAAGCGTCCAGAGAGTTGCGCCACTGTCGTGACCCCTCCCAAGATCACGGCCACGATCAAGAGCAGGATCCAAAAAAAAGCCCTCCTAGGCATTCCCAACCTCTCTTCTCTTAACTGCTTTACTCCTGCTTTCACCTTCCTGTGGCGATTTCTGAAAAAGCAAACGCCCTTCGATCACTCGAAGAGCGTCCCAAAAAATATCAGCACATAGTGCCGCTACAGTTACCAGCTCTCCTCGACCCCAGCAGCCCGGCTATCTCGTCAGACCCGTGGCTTTGTGTCCCCGCCTCCCAGCAGGTTTACCTTTTTAGGATCTCCCCCAATATTTATATGCTTATGCTCCACCCGTAAACACCGATCAGTATATAAGAATCCGGGTCCCGTGTCAATAGCAGGTCGCCTTGATCAAGATCTTGCGCCAAGAACGGAAGACAGTTCTTCATAAGTTCTTTACGTCTTCAACCGCAATCCTCTAAGGAAGCCATGAATCCAGGAAAGAGCCTAGTTTCCTGCAGTCTCTGCTTGTGAGTCTTCCTGGATTCCTGCGTTCCTCATAGGTCATTTGCGTCTTTAGCGTCTACAACCGCAATCCTCTAAAGAAGCCATGAATCCAGGAAGAAGTCTAGTTTCCTGCAGTCTCTGCTTGTGAGTCTTCCTGGATTCCTGGGTTCCTCATAGGTTCTTTTAATCAGGGACGCTCTTCCAAACGACCTCATCGATGATCTCTCCTTCCGGAGTGATCAAGAAGACCTCGTCGTGTTCGGCATCCAGGTAGAGCCCCTGGCTGTCATGCGTTGGGTTATAGGTATCGAGGCACACCGAATACGGTTCGTCCGGATTGAGCAGCGTATCCGGCGGGAAAGAATAGCTCCCTTCCAAGTCACTGATCCTCCAGCCTCCAATGTCCACAGGGGCAGCGGAGATGTTGAGCAGCTCTATACAACACTCCCCTATACGGTCTACCGTATGGATAATGACCGGGTGGACAGCAGCGGAGAGAGTGGGTTCTCCGGAGGTGCTTCCAGCCACCGAGCGGAGTTCCTCCCAAAGCCGGTTGAACTCCATAGCGTACTGCTCCGGAACCGTCAGATTGGCTGTTGGCGTAGAACAGTAGACGAATACCACGTTCTCGTAGTTCTCCTTGTCAGCGGTATCCGACCAGTCGTAAGATCCGGTTATCACCAGCGTTCCATCGATTAAGGCAAATTTGTGGTGGAATAAGCCCGGGGTCCCCACCACGACCACAGGGATGCCAGCGGAGACCAGCTTCTCATACTCCCCTCCAAGCATCTTGTCCTGATCCACCCCGAGGATTACACAAACCGTGACCCCTCGTCGGGCTGCTCGAACTACCGCGGCTCCAAGCTGGTCGTCGGTAAAAGAGAACAACGCGATATCGATGCTCTCCCTCGCCCCGTCAATGGCTTGAACTATCGCCGTTTCAATGACCCCATCCACATCCGGCGAGACGAAGTAGCTCTTTATCGAACACGTTTGCGCGGCTACGCCGCCGCCTGCCATTAACACAAACACCAGAATCAGAACCAGTTTTCTCATCATCCTGCCCTCCTTCCCAATCCAAGATCAAAGAATCCCGTTCAATAGTACTCGATCGCGCTCTTCAGGGGGAAAGTCTCTCGCTGAGCCGCAGAGGCCTGCCTGCCATCGTGTTCTGACAGGCAAGAGCAGAGAACAGCGGAAGACAGAGCCCGAAGAAGCACAGTGCCGGATCAAGCGCTCCATAATCTCCTTCGTGCTCTTCGGACATAATGTCGCAAGATCTCGGCATTGGTCTTGGCCAACTGGAAGTAGAGCGCGGCATAAGGGCGACCTTGGCAATAAAGAAATCCCTTGAAATCGACTATCCCCGTAGCAAGACTACGGGGTATTCCGCCAATTTCATTTTGCCCTGAAGGTCAAAACCGGGATTTCATTATTTCACCTCACCCCGACCTTCTCCTGTCAAGGAGAGGGGTATAAGGAAACCCTGTGGCAAGACCACAGGGAATCCCAAGTTGAAAAGATGGATTAGATATTGGTAGACACCCCGTGAAACGATCAGCGCCGTACCGTGATGCACGTATCAAGCCGTCCAATGATCTCCCCGTCCAAGCGAGCTGTCACGGTGATCGGCCATGTACCCGGCGGGGTGTGCAAGTGTACCTTCCATCGCCACCTAACGACTCCGCAAAACGCCGTTCGGGGGTTTAGGGCGAGGTCTGTGCTGAGGTATGAACGGTAGCCAACGTCGATCTGGTACCACGCCCCGGGAACGGCTTCGAGCTCGAGCTTGGCGTAGTCACCGCGCCGAACGCAGGATGTAAGATGAAGCAGGTTGAGCGGCTCTGGAATTGGGCAGGCACAGGCACACATACAACAGTAACACCCTCTCGGCCCCGCCAGGACGGTGGTGAGAGCGGTGGATTGGGCAGGTGTCCGCACGCTATTTGCCCCAGTGGTTATGGTCGATGCCGCAGTTGATGCCTCGGCCATAGTTGTGCTAGAGGCTTCAGCTTGCACCTCGGATGTCGCCACGCTTGTCGCCTTGTGATTATCCGTTGACGAAGTAACCGCTTCAGCGAATCCCATCGCAATGAGCATCGAATTCACCAGCGTCTTCCCA
>Ga0315543_1004945_pt1 | contig 10721 bp, 9 predicted proteins | sample SalMarSW160210MG_2_FD_203098 | JGI IMG/M metagenome (GOLD analysis project Ga0315543, IMG submission 203098) | Salt marsh sediment microbial communities from the Plum Island Ecosystem LTER, Massachusetts, United States - Salt Marsh Sediment SW1601-210 ...
GTGGGGGTTCGCCCGACACCTCGTGGAGGTCGCCTTGATGCATGAGATCTTCGATTCCCTCGCCTTTCTCGAAGTGCCGGTGACCGAGGAGCGTCCCTGGATGGTGTTCGCCGCGTGCCGTGACGCTGAGCCCGATCTCTTCTTCCCGGTGACTCCGCAAGAGGGGGATCGGGCGTTGGCGCTCTGCTCCATCTGCCCGGTGCGCGTCGATTGCCTCGAGTACGCCCTCGACACGAGGGAGCGTTTCGGGATCTGGGGCGGTTTGACGGAGAAGCAGCGCCTCGCCCTGCTCCGCCGCTCGGCCTGAGGGCGCGGGTGGCCGTCGGGCTGCTAGCGTCGGCTCCCGATGACCGAACCGACATGGCCCGACGTGCTCTCCGCGCTGATCGCAGGCGAGGACATCGGTCGCGAGCGCGCCCGATGGGCTATGGCCGAGGTGATGGCCGGCTCGGCGACGCCAGCGCAGATCGCGGCTCTCGTCGTTGCCCTGCGATCCAAAGGTGAGACCTCCGATGAGATGACCGGATTCGTCGAGGCGATGCTCGACGCGGCGGTCATGGTCGACGTCGGTGAGCCCGTCGTCGACATCGTCGGCACCGGGGGCGACCGCAGCGGCACCTTCAACGTCTCAACGACGGCGGCGTTCATCGCGGCGGGGGCCGGAGCCAAGGTCGCCAAGCACGGCAACCGGGCCGCCTCCTCGAAAACGGGCTCGGCCGACCTCCTCGAAGCCCTGGGCCTCGATCTCGAGATGGAGCCGGAGCGCACGGTGGAGATGATCCGGGAGATCGGATTCGGGTTCTTCTTCGCACCCCGTTACCACCCGGCGATGCGGTACGCCGGGCCGGTGCGCCGCGAGCTGGGGGTGCGGACGGTGTTCAACTTCCTCGGCCCACTGTGCAACCCAGCCCGGTCCCGCCGCTACGCCATGGGCGTGTCGGACCCGAGGATGGCCGAGCTGATGGTGGAGGTGCTCGCCAACCTGGGTGCTGAATACGCTTTCGTCTTCCGGGGAGAGGACGGGCTCGACGAGTTGACGACGACCGGGCCTTCGTTCATCTACCGCCTCAAGGATGGTGAGATCACCCACGCCGAGTTCACGCCGGAGGATTTCGGGGTGCCTCGGGCCACGATCGAGGACCTCCGCGGCGGAGACGCAGCCGAGAACGTGGCGATCACCCGAGGGGTGCTCGCCGGCGAACCCGGTCCCTACCGTGACATCGCTGTCGTCAACGCGGCGCCCGCCATCGTCGTCGCCGGGCTCGCCGACGGCTTCATGGGGGCGATGGCGCTGGCGGCCCAGGCCGTGGATTCGGGTGACGCCCAGGCGGTCCTCGATCGGGTGATCGCATACTCCGCAAAGGGCGTGTGACGCGAGCGTCCCCTCGCGACACGCTCGCTGAGCACCGCCGGGTCGAGGGCACGCGGAGTGACCAGCATTCCGCGGTTCCTCCGGGTATTCGGCCCAGAGGGACCGCATGTGTTCTCGCGACGATCCTACGGAGTTGGGAAGTACTCGACCGTCAAGGTGCCGTAGACGACGGCATGTCCGTTCCCGGCGGTTTCGACCCAGTTCTGTCCAACTGCCTGGAAGGAATGGACGCCGGCCGCCACGTCGTAGACGCGGGTGTGCGAGAAGGTCCCGCGCTCATCCTGTGTGCCGAAGATCGCGGTACTACCTGAGCTGGTGTGCCAGTCAGAGTCGTTGGTGGCCGCCAGCACGAGCCGGTCGCCGGTGTCAACGACCCCGTATCCGTCGAAGCGGACCACGACCCTGCCCGCCGCAGGCGCCGTGAAGGTGATCTCGGCGAGCACCACGGGGTCGGCAACGTCGAAATCGGCGGGCACCTCGATGACCTCCGAGTAGACACGAGCCTGCCCCGGGACATCGCCGGCGTCGAGGCCGTCGACTGCGTCGGCGTCGACGACCTGGTTAACGGCCAGTCTGTGTATGAAGGCGGCCATCTGACCTCGGGTGACGAAGTCGTTGGGGCAGAAGTGATCGTTCGCCGGCGGGTTGCAGCCGGCGGTGACGCCGCTGTCGGCCAGCCATTCGATGTCGGCTTCAAAGATCGACGTGTCGTCATCGGTGAACGTTCCGCCGGCGGCGTACACCGCCACCGGGGCGATCAGGACGGTGACAATCAAGACGATGAGACCGATTCGCAGCCAGCGTCGCGGGATGCGTATGGACACGCAGCGACCCATGGTTCTTCCTCCTTCGGGACGGTGCCTCTTCGGGCCAACTCTACGGTGGATGACCTTCGGGTGCCCGCCCTCGGGCGGGTCGACGTGGCGCGGGGTTACCGGCTGAGACCAGGAGAGGGCCGGGGGACCGGGCCCTCTCCTGGTGCGCACTCTGGAGCACGACGCTCTGTGCTGCTACGAGGCCGGCACCGACCCGGTCGCCGTGAACAGGACGGTGAGGCTCGGTCCGTAGAGCTGAGTGTCGCCCCCACCGAGTTGGGAACGTCCACACAGCGTCACCGTGTGTGGTCCGGCATCGACGGGAACCGCGCCGGTGATGGCCGCAGACGCGCGCTTGCCCGTGGGGGCAAAGCCGTAGCCGTATCCGATCGGGTGGATGTGTTCGCTGGTATTCACGCATGCGGTGTCGTCCACCTGGATCCAGAGGAGGGCGGACGCATCGCTCGTGGGGTCATAGAGCGAAGCGGTGGAGTTGATGAGCAGGAAGCCGGAGGTAGCGGCGTCGACCGTTATCTCGGCCCACGTCTGATTGGTCATGTCGAAAGGATCGGGGTTCAAGCCTCCGAGATCGTTCGCCCAGACGGCGCTCTCGTAGTGATCGGCCGATTCGCCGCCGAGGAGGCCGGCGTCGACGACTTGGTTAACGGCCAGCCTGTGAATGAAGGCGGCCATCTGGCCCCTCGTGACGGAGTCGTTGGGACAGAAGTGGTCGTTGGTCGGCGGGTTGCAGCCGGCGGTGACGCCGCTGTCTGCCAGCCATTCGATGTCGGCTTCGAAGATCGAGGTGTCGTCATCGGTGAACGATCCGCCGGCGGCATACACCGCCACCGGGGCGATCAGGGCGGCGACGATCAAGACGATGAGGCCGATCCGGAGCCAGTGCCGCGGAATGCGTATGGACACACACGGGTCCATGGTTGTTCCTCCTTCGAGATGGTGCTGCTCTGGCTCACTCTACGGTGAATCGCCTTCGGATGACCGCCCTCGGGCGGTGTTCTGAGAAGGGGGCGGCTCATGCGATCCTCGCTATGCCCGCAACGCCGGGGTGTCCGGCTGCCCGGCTAGGGTTCTGCGCAACGAGCCGGGAACCACCTGAGTGCGGTGAGCGTCTAAGAAAAGTGCGGATCGCCACACGCCTGACGATCGGTCTGACCGCGGGTGCGGTATTGTTGGCGTTCGCCCCGATCGCCGCCGCCCAAGAGACCGAGGAGGCCGACTCTTCTTCTGTGTCGGGCATCACGATGGAGGTTTCCGCGGGCATCGAGAGCTACGTCGATCCCTACGCCCCGGTGCACTTCTCGATCGCTCTCGCCTCCGATGAGTTGCTGGTCGGCCGGCTCGACGTCACGACCGGCGGCATCACCGTTCCCGCCGCCGTCGAGGTCCCGGCCGGCGGCTCGAAACGATACGACGTCGAGGTGCCGGCTCCGTACGACCGGCGCCAGGCAACGGTGGCGCTGCTGCGGACCTTGGACGGCCAGGACGAGGAATTGATGTCCGAGTCGATCCGGCTGAGGGTCCCCGACGGGGAGGTGCTCGTCGGCATGCTCGACGCAGCCGGTGTGGCGACCGCGGTTCGCAGTGCCACGGCCACCCCCATCGGCGGCGACATCGTGACGATCACGGTTGACGAGACCATGATCGAGCACGGCCTCGAGCCTGCCGCCTACGTCGTCGCAGGATCGGGCGCGGTGAGAGCGCTCGGTGAGCCGGCACGGCGAGCGCTGGAGCAGTGGGTCGGCGGGGGTGGGCGCCTCGTAGGCGAGGCCGACGATCTGTCACTCGTCGGTGAGCCGGCAACCGGCAGCCTCTTCCCGGGCACGGCGGCGCTGGTGGCTCGGCAAGGTGACGGAGAGATCATCGCAGTCGCTGGTATCGACGCGGTTGCCGTCGACGAGTGGACCCGGATCATCCACGACCCGGTTCCGGTGGCCCTGATTCGCGACCAGACGTCGTCAGGATCGCAGCTCGGCCTCGTATCGGCGGCATCGGCCGGCCGAGACGTCGGAGTCCCGGCGCTGTCGTGGCTCCTGCTCGGCATCCTGCTGTTCGTCGTGATGATCGGGCCGGTCAACTTCGTGCTCCTGCGCGGGTTCGGCAAGCCCGAGATGGCCTGGATCACCATCCCGTTCCTGAGTGCGGTGTTCGTAGCCGGCTTTTGGCTCATCGGCCGCAGTAGCGTGGCGGATTTCACTCTCTCGCACGCCTCGCTCATGGTCGATTCCGGCAACGGGACCGTGGGCGAGGCCGGATTGGTGGTGCAGGTGGAATCCGGCGGCGACCGGCGGCTGACCCTCCCGGAGGGATGGTCGGCCGTTCCGGTGCAGAGCTTCGGCGGCTCGGAGGCGGGCGAGATCGAACCTGCCGGGGCCGGTGCCATCAACTTCGACCTCGGAGATCTGGGGGCCGGCACGGCCCAGGCGCTCTGGCAGTCCGAGCCGCTCGCCCTCGAGGCCGACTACCGCATGACGGAGGCCGGGCTCGAGGTGACGGTGCGCAACAACACGCCGTGGACGTTGTGGTCGTGGGGAGTGGTGGTGAGCGGTTCCGGCTACCCATCCCGCGAGGAGCTTCCACCGGGCGGCGAGGGCACGGTGACCGCCCGCGTCTCGACGCGCAACGTCAGCTACGAGCCGGTGATCGCATCGGCGGTGGGTCTATCCGGCGTGCGCTACACGGGTTCAGAGGCGAGCCGAAGGTACGAGGCCTCCTACTCGATGGCCGAGTATTGCGAGAGTCGCGTCGAGGATCTCCGCGGTGCCGATCTGCATCTGTTCGGTTTCACGGAGGATTTCGAGCCGGACCTGATGCTGGATGGACAGATCCAGCCCGCCTCGGGCACGACGTTGCTCGTCAAGCGGGTCGAGCTGCCGGCAGAGACCACTTCCCAGTTCGGGTCGGTCCGGCCGGAGCTGCTCGGCATCACCGGTTCGGCGACCGTCGAGGCGTATTACGAGGACATCTACGTGTACGGAGCCGAAGAGATCTACTTCCGCTACATGGTTCCCGACGGCGTGCCATCGCGTGGGAGAATCTCACCGGCAGGGACATCGATGGCGACGGCGTCGGCGTGGGATTGGGCTGCCGAGGAATTCGTCGACATCGGGTGGGGCGACGAATTCCTCCTCGCCGACTACGTCTCGCCCGGCGGCGAGCTCGTTGTGCGCGGGACCGTCGTCGAGAACAGCTTCTTCGAGGAATCGCTGCAACTCGCACGTTTTGCACTTGTCTGGAGCACGTCGTGATCGTCGAGTTCCGCGCCGTCGACAAGCGCTATGGGAAGGTCCGGGCACTTCAAGGGGCCGATTTCACCGTGCCCCGCGGTGCCACCGTCGGCCTGATCGGGCCCAATGGGGCGGGCAAGACGACGTCGATGCTCATCATGACCTCACTACTCGCGCGAGACGGCGGGGCGGTGCGGGTAGAGGGCATCGATCCTCAGAAGGACCCGCGGGCGGTGCGGCGCCACGTCGGGTACATGCCCGATTTCTTCGGCGTCTACGAGGGATTGCGCACCCGTGAGTACCTCGAGTTCTTCGCGGCCACCCAGAACATCCGCCCCATCGCCCGGCCGGCGGTGGTCGCCGATCTGCTCGCTCTCGTCGACCTCGAGGACAAGGCCGACGCCGACGTCAACACGCTCTCACGCGGCATGAAGCAGCGCCTGTCCCTGGCTCGGGCACTAGTGCACGATCCACAGCTGCTGGTGCTCGACGAGCCGGCGTCGGGGCTCGATCCGCGGGCTCGTGTTCAGCTGCGGCAGCTCATCGCCGAGCTCAATCGAATGGGCCGCACCGTCGTCATCTCGTCGCACATCCTCAGTGAGCTCGAGGGGATCTGCTCGCATCTCGCCGTGGTCGACCACGGCCGCGTGCTGGCCGAGGGAAGAGTCGATGAGATACGCAGCCGGCTGTTCACGGGAGGTCGTGTGACGGTGCGCATCGACGAGGAGAACGCCGTATTGGCCGAGGAAGTGCTACGCAGTCAGAGCGAGGTGAGCGGTGTCACCGTCGAGCGCAATCTGCTGCGTCTCGAGTTCGCCGGCGACGATCTCGCTTCGGCGCGTATTCTCGCCGCTGTCGTCGCGGCGGGGGTTCCCGTTATCGAATGGCGAGTCGAGGCGGCCGGTTTCGAGGAGCTGTTCCTCCATATCACCGGGAATGGAGACGGAGTGGTCGGATCGCCCGAGGTGAAGCAGTGAATCCGGTCGCCCGCCGAGAGCTCCAAGAGCGATTCCGCACGTTGCGGTCTCCGCTGCTGCTCGGCGCCTGGGTGATGGCGGCCGGCGTTCTCACCTTCCTCGCCTACGTCTACGCCAGGAGCACCGCAGAGAGCAGCCTGTCGTCGCTCGGCTACTCCAGTCTCGGCTCGCTGTTCGCGTCCGCCTCGATGGGACGGTTCATCCTCCACTCGGTACTGCTCGGGCTCCTCACCGCGGTGGTGTTCGTCGTGCCTGGACAGGCCGCCGTCACGATCGTCGGCGAGCGGGAACGCCAGACGCTGCCGTTGCTCCAGGTGAGCCAGCTCAGCGCGTGGGGCATCGTCGCCGGCAAGCTGATGTCGTCGTTGGCCTTCATCCTCCTCCTCCTGATCGCCACCGTGCCGCTCTTGGTGATTCCCGTGCTGCTCGGCGGGGTGACCGTCGCAAACGCCCTTTCCGGGATGGGCATGGTCATCGGCACCGCCGTGACGGTCGGCGCCTTGTCGATGTGGATCTCGGCCCGCGCCAAGAGCGTGCAGGGAGCGGTGCTCGGCTCGTACCTGGTGGCGGTGGCGCTGGTCATCGGCACGCTCGCGCTGGTGCTGGCCGAGGTGCTTCTCGTCGGGCCGGATCCGGAGGACCTGGGCCCGACGAGGATCGTGGCGGGAGCGCCCCGCGACGCGGGCCGGGAGCTCTACAGTGCCTGGCTCAACCCCTACCTCGGCCTGGTCGATGCCTCGTCGAACGTCCTCGACTTCCGGCCCGACGTCGTTGACTCACCGTACACGCCCTTCTGGCAAGTGCTAGTGAAACGCCAGGGATATGCTGCGCAGAGCATCAACGACCTCTACAGCGAGTGGGGCGCCGTCGACGTTGTCCCGGGGAGATCTGTGATGATCGAAGGGGAGTTCGGAATGCGGTCCACGGGTCTCACCTCCTCCACTGCGACGAGCCGCTCCGTGGCGCCGATCCGGGGTGCGCTGTGGGTGAGGACGCTGGTATTCGAAGCGGTGCTGACGCTGCTGGCGTTGTTCGCCGCGAGGCGCCACATCAAGGTGCCACGTCGGCGCATGCGCATACTCCGGAGAAAGGACGTCTCCCTTGCCTCCTGAGCCGATTCGCTTGCTGATCTCGGCGGCCCGCCGCCGTATGGTGATGGCGCGCGTGTTGCAGTGGAGCGTGGCGGCCATCGGTGCCGCGGCTGCTGCGGGAGCACTCCTTCTCGGCCTCGCTCGCCGCCAGGTGCTTCCGTGGGCGGAAGAGGCAGTGGTGGTGATCGCTCTGGTCGCCGTCGTCGTCGCCGTGGTGGCGAGTGTGCTCTCTCGTCCCAGCGATTCCGCCGCGGCACTGGCGGTGGACCAGCGGCTCGGCGGCAAGGATCAGCTCAGCACCACGCTCGAGCTCTCCCGCCGCGCGACGCACAACGAGCTCGACGAGCGCCAGATCCGCCGCAGCGCGGCGTGGGCGGAAGGCCGCAGCCTCGAGGGATTCGGGTCGATCCTGCCGAGGGGGAAACTCGTCGCTCTTGCTCTGCTGGCGATCGGCGCGTCCCTGTTGTTGGCCATCCCTCGCTCGCCGGCCGACGCCCGGCAGGAGGAACGGGCGGAGATCGCCGCGATCGTGGACGCCGCTGCCGATGATCTGGAGGCCGCTGCCGCCGAGGCGGAAACCGAAGAGATGGCCGACGAGTTGCGGTGGGCGGCCGAGGAGCTGCGGCGGGCGGAGAGTCTCGACGACGCGATTCGGCAGCTCGGGGAAACCCGCCAGCAGCTCGCCGAGCAGGACGATCCCCAGGCCCTGGCTCTCAAGACGGCGCTCGGAGGCCTGGACGAGCGCCTGCGGCAGGATCCCATCGCCGCAGGCGACGACGCCGTGTCACAGTTGAGCCAGCTCCGTGAGACGGCAGATTCGCTCTCGGCCGAGCAACGAGACGCGGCAGCCGCCACGCTCGAAGAGCTCGCCGGTCAGCTCGACGCGGCAGCTCCCGATCTCGCCGGCGCGCTGGCCGGGGCGGCGGAGGCGGTTTCCAGTGAGGGCGACCCCAGCGCGGCTCTGGACCGGGTGCTCGATGAGCTCGAGGCCGCCGGGGAGCGGGTGGCTTCCGCCGAGGACTTGGCCGACGCCCGCTCCGCGGTCCGCTCTGCCCAAGAGGAGCTCGGCGAGGCGCGCGAGCAACGAGAAGCGGGAGACGGCGAGGGTCAGGGGCAAGGTCAGGGACAGGGACAGGGGCAGGGGCAAGGGCAAGGGCAGGGGCAGGGGCAGGGGCAAGGGCAGGGGCAAGGGCAGGGGCAAGGGCAGGGGCAAGGGCAGGGTGGCGGAGGAGGCGGGTCCGGCACCGGAGCGGACAATCCGAATCCCGTGAGCGGCGGGACGGGGTCCAACAACAACCTCGGCCTGGGCCAGGGCGATGACGACATCGTCCGCGATCCCGAGCGTGGCCAGATCCTCGATCCCGCCGGGTACGAGCAGGGAGAAGAGGAGCGGGTCGACTTCTCGACCAGTGACCCCACAGGAGAAGTGCAGGGGAGGACCACCGGCGACGGGCTACGCAACGTCCCGTTGGTGCCCTACACAGAGCGCATCGCCGAGTACCAATCGCAGGCACTCGATGCGCTCGACAGGATGTCGGTCCCCGGCAGCCTGCAGGACATCGTACGCGACTACTTCACGGAGCTCGGTTCATGACACCAGAGGAATTCGCCGGCCAAGTTGACGCCATCGAACGTGAGATCGCCGAGGTGATCGTCGGCCAGACTGAGCTGGTGCGCGCCGTGATGCTCGGTCTCCTGTGTGAGGGGCACGTGCTCCTCGAGGGGGTGCCCGGTCTCGGCAAGACACTGCTGCTACGCACACTCGGCGAGGCGCTGTCGGTCGCCTTTGGGCGAGTCCAGTTCACGCCGGATCTCATGCCGGCGGACATCGTGGGCACCAATGTGCTCCGGGAAGGCGGGTTCCGTTTCCACGAAGGTCCGGTGTTCGCCAACGTCGTGCTCGCCGATGAGATCAACCGGGCGACTCCGAAGACCCAGTCCGCCCTCCTCGAAGCCATGCAGGAACGGCGGGTCACCTTGGGCGGCACCTCCCACGATCTGCCGCGACCGTTCTTTGTGATGGCCACTCAGAATCCCCTCGAGATGGAAGGCACCTATCCGCTGCCGGAGGCCCAGCTCGACCGGTTCCTGTTCAAGGTCATGGTGCCGTTCCCGTCGACCGATGACATGGTGGAGATCCTCCAGCGGACCACCGGCGAGGCGACTCCGGTGGTCTCATCGCTGGCCGGAGTGGAGGAGCTCCTCGCCATGGTGGAGATGGTGCGGCGCGTCCCGGCCGCCACTCACCTGCTGCGCCACGCGGCGACCCTGGTGGCGGCGACCCACCCGGAGCGGGAGGGGGCCCTCGACGGTGTGCGCCAGTACGTGCGATACGGAGCGAGCCCGCGCGGTGCCCAGGCGATGGTGCTGGGAGGCAAGGCGCTGGCTCTCGTGGAGGGCCGCCTCAACCTCTCGGGTGACGACGTACGAACGGTGGCGGCTCTGGCCCTCAGGCACCGTCTCGTGCTCGGTTACGAAGCAGTGGCGGACGGGGTCACCTCCGACGACGTGATCGAAGAGATACTCGCTGCTCACCCCGCGCCGCTGCCCGAGGACTGATGCTCCTCGACGCCGAGCTGCGGGGCCGCCTCGAACGTCTGGCTCTCATCGGCACCCGCCGGGTGCGGGGGGTGTGGAGCGGCCGCCACCGCTCGGTACGTCTCGGAGAGAGCCTCGATTTCGCCGACTACCGGGAGTATCACCCCGGGGACGATTTCCGGCGCATCGACTACAACCTGTGGGCTCGGCTCGGTGTGGTCCTGGTGAGGCTGTTCGAAGCCGAGGACGAGATGCCGCTGCGGGTCGTCATCGATACGTCGGCCTCGATGGGTTTTGGGGAGAAATTCGAAACGGCGCGGCGTCTCGCTGCCATGATCGCCTACCTCGGCCTGGCGTCGGGCGAACGCGTGCGGCTCGTCACCGTGCCTGCCCCGGGACGTCCGGCGTTACAGGGGCCGTGGGCGCGACACATCGGAGCCTGGCGGCGCCTCGAGTCGTGGCTCGAGGGTCTCGAGCCCGAGGGCGGCACCGACTTGCCCGCGGCGGCCCGCATGATGGCAGCGCCCGGTGCCCACCGCGGCCCGGTGGTGCTCGTCAGCGATCTGCTCGCTCCCGGGTGGGAGCAGGCGGTCGACCTGCTCGGTACCGTCGGGGGAGGCGTGGTTGTCCACGTGTTGAGCCCGGCCGAGCTGGATCCCGATTTCACAGGTGATCTGACGCTG
>Ga0315543_1004948_pt1 | contig 10717 bp, 12 predicted proteins | sample SalMarSW160210MG_2_FD_203098 | JGI IMG/M metagenome (GOLD analysis project Ga0315543, IMG submission 203098) | Salt marsh sediment microbial communities from the Plum Island Ecosystem LTER, Massachusetts, United States - Salt Marsh Sediment SW1601-210 ...
TCTATCCTCCTTTTATGGTAAAGCGAGAGTGTATGGTCGGCTCAGGAAACTTACCCAAGTTCGGCGATAATTTATACCACGACGAAGAAGATGACTTCTGGTTTATACCCACGGCGGAGGTACCGTTAACTAACCTTCACCGTGATGAAATATTAAGTGTCGATAGCTTGCCCCTTCATTATGTCGCCTATACTCCTTGCTTCCGTCGAGAGAAGATGGCTGCCGGCACGGACACCAGGGGCATTAAGAGGGGGCACCAGTTCGATAAGGTGGAGCTCTACAAGATTACCGACCCCGAGAGTTCTGACGAAGCACTGGAGAAACTGGTCGCCGATGCTGAAGATATATGCCGGAAGCTGGATATACCTCACCGCGTGGTGCAGTTATGTACCGGAGACCTCGGTTTTGCCGCCTGCAAAACATACGATATTGAAATGTGGGCTCCCGGCTGTGACGAATGGCTCGAGGTCAGTTCCTGCAGCAATTGCGGTGACTTTCAGGCCAGGCGGGCCAATATCCGCTATCGCCCTGAGCCTGGTGCCAAACCACAGCTTGTCCACACGCTCAATGGCTCAGGACTGGCTCTACCCCGGGTCCTTATCGCTGTGCTGGAAAACTATCAACAAGCGGATGGCACAGTACTAATCCCCGAAGTATTAGGGCCTTACTTGAAAGTAACATAAGCACCGCTTACGAGTGGTGTACTATAAACTATTACTCTCAATAAACCAGAGGGTGTTTAGGAATGTAGTGCGAGGCTTTAGCCTCGTGCTGCACGACCCTGAAGGGTCGCACTACAAAAATCTGGAGGTGATATCATGACAGACTGGACCCCAAAAGCAGAAGCACTGAACAGACTCATAAGACCCCTGACCTTCCCTCTCGCTGTTAAGCTGGTTAAAAACGTTGACGAATTCCCGGAAAGGACCCGCCGCCCTTCTAAGGACATGGGATTCAAGACAAATCTCTGCGTCGGTATGACGATGGCCCGCAAGTACGGCTGGGCAGTGGGAATGACGGCTGATGATAACGCCTGTCCGATTGCAGCCTATACTTATGGATGGAGCGAGCCTGAATCTGAGACCGAGAAAGCCCTGGCCGATTTCATGGTAGTGATGAAATACTCAGCTAGCGAGGATGCGGCCAAGGCCAGCCTAGAAGGTGCAGAGCAGGTTAAGCTTGGTAAGGGCGAGTATGCCGGCGTGGTTTTCTCTCCTCTAGAGAGGACAAAAATCGACCCGGACCTGGTTATGGTATTCTGCAATCCCGCTCAACTGATGCGGCTGGTGCACGGAGCCACCCAGGAGACAGGTGTGAGCATGCAGTCTGTATTCAGCGGACGGGCTGGGACCTGCACTGAAGGAGTCCTGCAAACATTCAAGACCGGAGAGCCGAAGGTAGTGCTCCCGGGGAACGGCGATAGAGTCTGGGCGATGGTGGAGGATGAGGAGATGGCATTCACTATACCGGCAAAGTGGCTTGACCCGGTTATAAGGGGGCTTGAAGCCACCCACCAGACGGGCGTTCGATACCCCATACCGGTAGATGTAAGACACGAGCCGACGTTCCCGGGACAGCTCAAGGACGCCGCGTCCCGGGCAGCTACATAGAAGCTAATTCGACCGAATTAATTCCTGAAGTATTAGAGCCTTACTTGAGAGCAACATAAGCGCCGCAAATTATATATCCTAAGTGTAGAAGGTGAAGCTATCCTCAAACTTCACTGAGCGAACAAGTGGTATAATCATTGTGTTGTAGAGGGAGAAGTAATGACACTTCCGGCAGAATGCAAAATGCCTGACTTGTCAGGTTTGGATTCCCTTATGGGTCGTTTGTTTATTCAAGCATTTATTGGTGAACCCGGTTTAAGTCAAAAAACAAGCCTGTATCGAAGAAACTTCATTCGTCTTGTAGATAAAGCTTTAATGGAGTATCACGAAGCGAGGGAAGCTATCCTTGCACAAATAGCGGAGAGGAATCGCTCACCGGAAGAAATGAGTAGAGATGGCCGAATCATATACCTTCACACATTCACAGACCACATCGAAACTTGCATTAACGCTGTTCGACGATTGTACAAGCTATTAGAGAGAATCAAGGCAGAAAAGGGATCGCCAGAGTTACCAAGAGAACTGCGAAAACAAGTAGAGAAAAAAGAAGGGACAATGGTAGGAATGAGAGGCGCTATAGAGCACATGGATGAACTAATTCTAAAGGGTGAGACAGGTGTGGGCAAACCAATAATGGCGGTTGGTAGCGGGAACTGGGATGCCGTTGTAGTCTCAAACTATGAACTAAAATTTGAAGAACTAGCTATGGTTCTGAGGGCAATGCATGAAATAGCGTTATATCTTTTGACAATTAAGAAAGCTAACTCAACCACCTCTATTTAAGCCCGCCAGCTTCAAACCTCTGACAATGCCTCAAGCTATCCTCAAACTTCACCGACCGAGTATAGCGTCCCAACACAGCTACTCTGTTTTGAAGCTGAAATGAGCATCGGTTTGTTAGTCTCTTGTTAAAACACTTCCTTAATGGTATGCTAATGCCACTACTACTTAATCAGATATAGCCCTTGAAAGAATAGACCTAATGGAACCTTTGTATATTGGAATTGCAATTGCTGCCCTGATTATTATTGTGGTTCTCCTTCTTATCTCAAGGCAAAAGGGGAAGCAACTCCGTAAACCGTCTAACCTTTTTATAATTGGTATGACTTTAGTGGTTCTTGGTATTATTTTCGTTGACGCAGGCCGTTTAATAAGTTATTCCTTCATTGGGGTTGGAGCGCTTCTTGCAATAATTGATGGGATTAGAAATCTAAAAAACAAATAACATTTTTTTAACATCGGCCAACGTTAGTTCTCTCAATTTACTAGCGGATAGATGCCAGACCTCTCTTGCCTATGACAGCGGTGCTTTATAAAGCCTCAAGCTATCCTCAAACTTCACTGACCTTGCAAGTGGTATAATTACGATGTATGCTGTGGCTGATAAGTAGCAGGTTTTGCTCAAGGTCATCTGCTTGATACGAGTGCTGGAGTTCATTTGTCCGGACGTAAAACCTTGTTCGTATTCGCAGTAGTGGATGTCAATGACACAACTTTGCGTAGATTTTGATTATGATTGTTCCCTTAGTATATAGGCTTATCGTCTAAGATTGAGCGGACTACCTCTTTTCGGAGACCATACTTTTCAACAAGCGATTTAACCAAGTTAAATTGCCAATCAGGTGTTTGTGGGGCTACATATATCTTATCAATTAAGACATCCAAGTTGACCGGAATACGTATTCCCGTATCAAAAGGTCGCTTTGAACGTTTAGAAAATACCCTTCTGGGAAATACTTGGATTATGGCACGTAGCTCTGATTCGTGTTCAAAGCTTTTTCTTTTATGCAAATAAGGGGCTAGCAAATTAGTCGACATGGTATTTTTTTCATAATCAATATAGTGCACCTTACAAATTTTATCTGGTTTTTGGTCTATGAAACTGTCTCTTAGTCGCCTATATGATGACCGTAAGGCGATACCCTCGTTGCTTTTAAGATAAAGTGTCCACATTGCAGCTGACTCGTATTCGTTTATGTACCAACAATTCACTGCGGTAAACTCCCTCAGCTCCTTGTAAAATGCACTTATAACGTCGGCTCCAATACCACCGTGAACCAACCCGATATTATGTTCTTTAAGTCGATATTTTAGATTTGCTTTAGGACAAGACCCCTCAAAGTCATCACCAAGTTTATCCGCTCTGGCAAAGAATAAGCATTGGGTTTCTAGTAAGTCTACAAACTTAATGAAATCTACATACCGCCAAATCGTCACATTTTCATCAGGAACAACAAAAAGCTTTTTTAGCTTACTGAGTTCTTGTTTTGTAATCATCGGATGTATGCACCCGCTTCTGGATAGGATTGTAGTCCTTCGCAGTAGTGGGTGTCACTCTTTGAATATCATGTTTTCTTTATTACATGGAACTGTAGCACCACATTTTGGACATGTTACTACATTTCCTTTTAGTGTGGAGGTTTCGAAAGATTTTCTATCTCCGAAAGCTATTGGAGAAGGAAACATAGCCTTACAATGCGTGCATACTACTAATGTCTGTGCCATTTAGCTACCTCCTTTAACTTGGCGATATTGCTCTGACAGCAGGTTCATAATGTCTTTTCCGATGTTAGTGACTGACCCCGCCATAGATATTCTGAAGTCAGTCCCCAAATCACCAACCGAGTTGGCTTTGCTCACTAGCAGTTCCATCAAATTATCATTCCCTTGAATATCAGATTCAGATATTCCAGTAGAGGGTATTCCTACAATGCTCAAGTTGTGGAGCAGGCTTTGGAATCTCGCTTTATCAACGGCAGGTTTGGCGGGCTCTTCTTTCTCAACAGACGGTTTCATCGCCTTTTCCTTAAACATTCTAGCTACTTGTTTCCTCAAACAATCTACAATCTCAGCAATTTGGTCAAAGCAAATGAGGGCATTGTCAGTAGTTCGGCTTTCCACCTCGGAAATAAATTCGAAGACCTGAGGCTCTCGGACACTAGAGTATTGTATTTTTGAGGCATCCACATGCGGATTATTCCTGTTCTTACAGAACACCTTGTAGTCATCATAAGCATATTTGTCTACAAAGGCGAAAATCGGGAGCTTTACTTGAATTGCTTCCCTGTATTCTCGATGCGTGATAGAGAGATTGTCCTTCGGGAATATGCTACCGTATCGTGTGCCGATAACAAGAACGTACATGTCGCATTTGTTGATTTCTTCTAGACATGACATTTGAGCGGACTGGCCGTGCTCATAGAAAACATCGAAATTCTCAGATAAGACCGCTTCGAAACCAAGGGATTCAAAGAACTCTTTTATCGCAGTTCTAACATGTCGAAGATCGTAGAAAGTTGAGCTAATAAATACTCTAGGGACTGACACCATAGCCTCTGCAAAGTTACCTCACTAGTTTCATTATACACCAAAGACTACTGTGCAGGCATAATACCTTGTGAGGAAGTTTTCTGTGTGCTTTCCCTTATTTATTCTTGCTATGCTCCACTCTTCAAATAAGGCAGCAGTATAGAGGACACAAAAATGGGGGTGCTTTAAAGGTGCTATTGACAACACACAATCTATCAACTAGAGTATTTTGATTGTAGCGTTGAAGGACTAATCCTAAATGATTGATTATTTACTGCCAATTCTAGGCATTTTCGTATCGATTGCCCTATCTATATGGGGTTATCGTCAAATAGTTGGTGCACGTAGAGAACGCATTCGAGCAGCCAATAGTGAACTCGAGAGGGTGTTAATAAAACGAATAGTCTTGGAATCATGTCAACCAACCGTTGATGATTTATCACGCTGGATAGGTGGTAAAGCACGTGAGCATCGCATTAGACGTGAAGAACTTCTTTCCGAAACGCAACTATTAGAGAATGTGTTTACAAAGATTACAGAGAGTGATTTTCTGACACAAGACCGTCGAGACGAGGCACTTGACCGTCTATCGCCTGTCTTTACCAAAGTTGAGAAGGCTATGGAAGAAGAACCCTCAATAATCGAATTAGCTAAAGCGGATAAATTTATCTATGCTCGAAATAGGCTTCAATTTTTGATAGCATTCGTAGCTTCCCTTTTTGGAACAATAACTGTAGTCATTGTAACGACGTTCCGTGAAGCGGGTACGTTTCCTATTACGTCTATCATAAGTGCTTTTATAGGTAGTCTAGCAGTGATTACTATGATTTTCTTAATTTATCGGACTCGAGAATCGGGGGAAGAATCTAGTGCTAGGAGTGCCATGCAATCAGCACGGGATTTTGAGCAAGAAGTCATTAATACGTTGACGAGATTGCGAATACCAGTATTTATTGCTGAGCGAACCTCTGGGGTTGACTTCATTGTTACTTTAGGCGAAAGAAGAGTTCTTATTGAAGCGAAGGCACATACCCGCCGTCCGCCATTACCATATATCAGACGCAGCATAGAAAAACTCAATAATGCTATACAGGAAAAAAATGCTGATGAAGGAATAATAGTAACAAAGGAATCGTATGAAATTCCTGAAGACTTGCTTAAAAATACCAGGATTCGCATAATGACTTTGCGTGAACTTAGGAATTATATGGCTCACGACTCGACTAAATAATTTGCCCCATAATTTAACCACTCTAAATAGCAATGAGAGTATTACTCGTACTGATGCTGGTAGGTTTACTCGTGCTAGGCATTAGCAATGGTAACGATGACATTACCATTGCTGATAATACCGGCGTCCCAGATAATGAGGCAACCAGCAGTATAGCCAATAATTCTTCGGCAAGTGCTAACATTACGATTACGATGTATACGGTGGCTGATGAGTAGGCAAGCTAGGTAGATTTAGATTAGAAGAGCAAAAGGAGGACTAATGGAAAGGATTTATCGCTACATGGTTATAGAATTAAAGGGAATACCAGATGATGACGGGAATTCCCTGGATGCTTATGGCAGAGCAGGATATGAGCTAGTGGCAGTAATCCAAGCTCCAGACTCTGACTCACAAAAACCAAAACTTCTAGCCTATCTTAAGAACATCGGGGAATGGGAAAAGATACCAAATGAGTAGCTAAGTCAGCAGATTTGGAGGGATTATGCCAGCAAAAGGATGTCCATTACCCATAGAACGACAACCGAGAAGACGATGTAGGCAATGCCCTCTCCCCAGTGCTGAGAGGGAACAAAAGTGTAAGTGGTGGAGAAACTGCGGCTCTCATATGGTTAGAGCTAGTAAGGAGGTTGGCGGTAAGGGATGGCAACGATGGCGAGCATAAAAATCCGTTGCTAAGATTTGGAGAGGGTAAGGGAGAGGTGGACGGAAACAAATATAAGCTACCCTCAAACTTCACTGACCTTATATACTGTAGTGTAGCCATTCCTTTGGTGGTAACGGCAGGGTTAGTAATTTAAGAGTAGCTAGCAATTAAACCGGGAGTCCTGCTCAATGGCGTTTTCGATGAGTTCGATGCGCTTGGGCTTGCCTTTTTCATCGAGTTCTACGGCTACTACATCTATACGCCATAAGGAGGGGAGCTTCTGGTGAGTACTGGTATAGGTCAGGGCTAAGGCGACGAGTTTTTTCTTTTTGGCCTGTGTTATCGATTCCTCGGGAGTGCCGAAGTCCAGATTGCTCTTGGTACGGACCTCGACAAAGACCAGCCAGTCTTTCCGCTGAGCGATGATATCAATCTCTCCATGACGGCAGCGAAAACCCACCTCGCGAATACGATAGCCCCGCTTTTTGAGGAATTTCTGGGCTGCTTTCTCCCCCAGCTTACCAACTTCTTGACGATTCATCACCCTCACCTTAATCCTCTCCCATCAAGGGAGAGGAAATTCGGTTTGCACAACATCCCTTCCCTTCAAGGAAGGAGGATTTTGGCTTGCGATGACATTCCTGACAGGAGCAAAGTATAGACGGTGAATCGGCGAAGGCCCGAGCTTTCGCAGACAGGATATGTGCTTTCCTGTTCCATAGCCTTTATGCTGGGCAAACCCATAGCCAGGATAAATTTTGTCAAGCTCTTCCATCATGCGGTCTCTGGTGACCTTGGCTATGATAGAAGCGCAGGCAATGGAAAGACACGATTTATCACCTCTGGTTATCCCCCTTTGAGGGATGGGACATTGAGACAGGCTCAGCCTGTCAATGAGGAGGAAGCTGGGTTGTTTGGGCAGATTTTCCACCGCCTGCATCATAGCCAGCCTGGTTGCCTTGAGGATGTTTATGGAGTCAATCGTTTGGGGAGGGACGATGCCAATGCCCACAGCCACGGCCTCCTTGCTAATCAGGGCGAAGAGGGATTCACGTTTCCTGGAGTTTAATTCCTTGCTATCCCGAACCAGCCCAAACCAGGGCAAATTGGCTGGGTGGGGCAGGATAACGGCACTGGCGACTACCGGACCGGCGAGAGCCCCCCGGCCGACTTCATCGATGCCAGCGATAAGCTCATAGCCCTGTGATTTAAGCTTATCTTCCTCATCAAGGTTTGGTGGCTGCGACATATCTCTGCCAAAATTAAAAGTTAAAAGTCAAAGATCAAACTGACAACTCAAAAGGCAAATTTTTTCATTTTTGCTCTGTATTTTTACGTTTTGCATTTTGATTTTTGCATTTGATATAGTGCCGCCGCCCAACAGCTCGCCATCCTTGTAGAACACGATGGCCTGTCCCGGGGTTACCGCCTTTTGTGGCTGAGCAAAATGAACATCCACGGAGTCATTCCTAAAAAAGAGGACAGCTTCTGCCTCTTTTGACTTATAGCGTATCTTGGCCCTGGCTGTAATGGGCTCCCGCGGGGCCTTGCCTGATATCCAGTTCAGCTTTTGAGCGGCGAGCTTCTGGCTGTAGAGCTCTTTCTCATGACCCAGCACAATTTTATTGCTTTCAGGCTCTATCATTATGACGTAGAGTGGCTTGCCAGAGGCTAATCCCAGGCCATGCCTCTGCCCGATGGTATAAAAGGCTATTCCCCGATGCTGACCTAATTTCTTACCCTGAGTATCTACAATATCGCCAGGCAGAGTGGAAAATCTCTGGCTGAGAAAAGTGCCATAGTTCTTCTGGGAAATAAAGCAAATATCCTGGCTGGACCTGGTTGCTGTGGGCAATCCCGCCTGCTTTACCATCTGTTTAACCTCGCCCTTGCTATACTCGCCTAAAGGAAATAGGACTTGTCCGAGCCTTTTCTGAGTTAGAGTATAAAGAAAATAAGATTGGTCTCTACCGGTGTCTGCTGCTTTAAGCAAGCGATGCCCGTCACTGGAATGCTCTACTCCGGCATAATGGCCTGTAGCCAGGTAATCGGCGCCCAGGGAGAGTGCTTTATCGAAGAGGAGGCCAAATTTTATGTGCTGGTTGCAGGCAACGCAGGGATTGGGAGTCCGCCCTTGCCGGTATTCCCGGCAGAAATAGTCAACTACACAGAGCTCAAATTCCTTTTGCAGGTCAACCTGATGGTAGGGAATACCTAAAATGCGGCAGATATTCTCCGCCTGATGTGCCTGGTAGTCGAAGCGGGGAGACTCCCAGAGACGCATATGTATACCTATCACTTCATAGGCGGCTTCTTTGAGCAATAAAGCAGCAACGGAAGAATCCACCCCTCCGCTCAATGCCACAGTGACTTTACCTTTGGGCATGCCTTAGATTCTTCGCTCCGCGGTTCTGTTCCCTTATGGTTGAAAGGAAATTGAAGCTATTTTTATGTTTTTTGTATCAAAGTTTAAGATAGGTGTGCCGCTAATCCGATGCCAAGAAAAACTAAAGCAACTCCGATGAAACCAAAACTCAGACGGCGTGTGATTTTTTGACCTATGCCACCGAGAATAAAGCTTATGCCAAGTAGAGTACAGTATATGCCAAGTAGAATCAAATATATATACATAGCCCAATTTCCCGAATTTAACCCTAGAAATACAGCACCAACTAAGATAGAGATAACACCTACTACAATACTAACCTTGCTGGCAATATTAGTCATAGAAGGGAATTTAACACTCCGAAAACCCTATGTCAATCAAAAAAGAACGGAATCGGGCATACACCAAAATCGAACAGAACCCCCTCCGTTCAGAATGACAAAAATGGTCAGGCCGAGAAGTCGGGCAATAACCGGCTCACCTTATCCCAGATAATCTCAGCGATTTTCCCTTTAGGTAGAGAGGCATCTATTACCAACCAGTGGTCAGGCTCAGCCGCGGCCATCTTGACATAACCCTCCCTCACCCGCCGGTGGAACGATAAATCCTCCAGCTCAAAGCGATCTTTCAAGCTTCGCTTTCGCGCTAATCCCTGCTCCGGTGAAATATCCAGGAGGATTATGAGGTCTGGATTGAGATTCCTTGTTGCCATATTATTGACCATCTTTATGGCAGTAAAATCAAGTCCCCGCCCATAGCCCTGATAGACCATGGTGGAGTGAGTGAAGCGGTCGCAAAGAACCACTTTACCTTCTTCTAAGGCAGGACGAATTAGCTCAGCCACCAATTGGGCACGGGAAGCAGCCAGGAGAAACAGCTCAGCCTGGGGCGAAATAGAGGAATCCCGTTTCCTCTTAAGTGTTTTTCTTAACTCGTTACCCAGAGCCGTGCCTCCCGGCTCATGGGTTAATACCATGGGGATATTTTGCTGCTCGAGCTTTTTCAGCAAGAGCCTTGATTGGGTGCTTTTGCCGCAGCCTTCGCCACCCTCAAAGGTGATGAACAGTCCCAAGGATTACCTCGACTTCCTTTTGCCGCCAGGTTCCAGGCTCCGGTTACTAGGGTTGAAACCGCGGCGTCCAGCTAAGATACGCTGTAGATTATGGACGTAGGTATATTGAGTGTCCCGGGGATAGAGGGCATCCAGGCATTGCTTCATCTGGGCGGCATTATTGCTTTTAAGGACATAAATTGGAATACCCAGTGCTTCGGCATCCCGTATCTTCTGCGGCTTGCGGCGGTAATAACTTCGTGTAGTGAGGAAAATGTCAGCTTGCTTAAGGTCAGCTGTGATTTTCATCTCTTTTCGCCCTTCCTTGGCAACTTGTTCCAATCGCGACCGGTTAGTGCCGAAGAGGTAGAATCGCAGCATTTTTTCCGGCTGCTTCTCTTCCTTGCTTTCCCATATAAGAGGGGAGGTTATCGCCTCCCTTTTTACCTCACCATCTTCATCCATCCAGCGTACTTCGGCCTTT
>Ga0315543_1004949_pt1 | contig 10717 bp, 9 predicted proteins | sample SalMarSW160210MG_2_FD_203098 | JGI IMG/M metagenome (GOLD analysis project Ga0315543, IMG submission 203098) | Salt marsh sediment microbial communities from the Plum Island Ecosystem LTER, Massachusetts, United States - Salt Marsh Sediment SW1601-210 ...
AGTCCTACTATTAATATTGCACGTGACCCGCGATGGGGACGTAATGAAGAATCCTATAGTGAAGATCCTTATCTCCTATCATGTATGAGTGTCGCATTTATTAAAGGTATGCAGGGAGATGATCCTTATTATTTAAAAACCGTTTCTACCCCAAAACACTTTATAGCAAATAATGAGGAAGAACGCCGTCATACAGGTTCTTCTGATGTGGACATGCGCAGCTTGTTTGAATATTATTTGCCGGCATTTCATCAGGCTATCGTTGAAGGCAAAGCTTACTCTATAATGGGAGCATACAATGAACTAAATCAAGTCCCTTGCAATGCAAATACGTTTTTATTGAATGACCTGTTAAGGAGCAAGTGGGGTTTCGAAGGGTATGTGGTATCCGACTGCGGTGCTATTTCTGACATGTTAAACGGACATCATTTTTTCAAAACCGGAGCCGAAGCTGCTGCAAGAAGTATCCTTGCCGGCTGCGATTTAAATTGCGGCGCATCCTATCGTCGATACTTACAAGAAGCTCTCGATAAAGGATTGTTGGAAGTAAAAGACCTTGATCGTGCTTTAGAAAGAGTTCTTTCCGCACGTTTCAGATTAGGCGAATTCGATCCGCCTGAAATGGTACCTTATAATTCTATTCCAAAAGAAAAGCTTGATTGTAAGGAGCATCGTGACCTGGCACTTGAAGCTGCGCAGAAATCAATCGTACTCCTTAAAAATAATGGGATATTGCCTTTAAGAAAGAATAAAACAAAATCAATCGCAGTTATCGGTCCAAATGCTTCTGAAGCTCAGTTAGGCATTTACAGCGGCTTTCCTAATGTTCGGGTTAGTCCTCTTGAAGGAATAAAAGATAAAGCTGTTGCTCTTGGGATTAAAGTAGAATATGCACTGGGATGCCATATCGGCGGCGGATTGTTAAGACCCATTGAGCCGCAATATTTCACTCAAGTTGAAGGAACTAATAAAACCGGAATGAAGGGTGAATATTTTGATAATATGAATTTATCCGGGAAACCTGTTGTAACCAGAATAGATCCAATGGTAGACTTTAGTTTCGGTACACATTCCCCTGCTCCCGGTATTCCGGAAGATCAGTTTTCCATCCGATGGACAGGTAAAATAATTCCTCCCAAAACCATCCATCATATCGGTACCAGCTGCGATGATGGTTCACGCCTATATTTAGATGGAAAGTTATTAATTGATGATTGGACTGAGCATGGTGAAAAACCTATTCGTGCTGAAGCCGAACTCAAACCGGGTAAGGAATATGAAGTAAAACTCGAATATTTTGAAAATGGTCTTGGTGCAAGTGCAAGATTAACATGGGATCTTGGTCAAAAGGATTTTAATGAAGCTAAAGAAGTTGCTGCCAGAAATGATGTCGTTATTCTTGTGCTTGGAATTTCTCCCGGTATCTCTCAGGAAGAGTTGGACCGTACTGAAATTGAGTTACCGCAGGTTCAAAGAGATTTAATTGCTGAAGTCGCTTCTGTTAATCCTAATATTGTTATTGTACTTGTAAATGGGGGGCCTATAGCGCTTGCAGGTACAGAAGACAAAGCAAATGCAATCGTAGAAGCATGGTATGCGGGAGAATATGGCGGAAAGGCAATTGCCGATGTTTTATTCGGCGACGTTAATCCCGGCGGCAAACTTCCTGAAACATTCTATGCATCAACACAGCAGCTCCCTCCCATGTTTGATTATGACCTTATTAATCATCCCCGTACATATATGTATTTTGAGCAACCCGTTTTATATCCGTTTGGACATGGACTCTCATATACTCAATTTGATTATAGTAATCTTAAACTTGACTCTGACAAAATTAAAAAAGATGGTGAGATTGAAATCCAATTTACAATACAAAACGCCGGCAAAATTAAAGGTGATGAAGTTGCTCAGGTTTATGTCCATAATGTTGACGCATCTATAAAAGTACCTATCAATCAATTAAAACGGTTTCAAAGGATTACACTCGCCCCCGGAAAGAGTAAAACACTCACATTCAAAATACCGGCATCTGAATTATCGTTTTACAATACCAAAACAAACGATTTTAAAACAGAACGGGGTAAGTGGGAAATTCAAGTTGGCAGTTCATCTAAGGATATCCGTTTGAAAAAAACTTTTACAATTGAATAGAAAGGTATCATCATGAAAAAGTTATTATTTACTTTACTGCTTGCTTTCCCCTTTGCTTTGCCTGCACAGGCAGCAAAAATCAAAATCGATGTTGACAGAACAATTGGAGAGATTGACCCCAAAATCTACGGGGTCTTTATGGAACCCATTACATTTTCCCCTAAAATATTTGGTCTGGAAGGCACCGCAGTAATGAATACGCTTTATGGGCCATTGTACAATCCGGATTCTCCCCAAGCCGATGAAAACGGATTTAATAAGGTATATATCGAAGCGGCGAAGGAACTTAGGATAACCAATATGCGCTGGCCGGGCGGAAATTATACAGCAGGATACAACTGGCAGGACGGCATCGGCCCCAAAGAAAAACGTCCGGTGCGCAAAGAACTGGCATGGGGCGGTATTGAAAACAACCACGTGGGAACCGATGAATGGATTGAGCTGAACAAGTCCATCGGCTCTGAAAATGTCGTCTGCATCAATCTCGGAACGGGAACCGTCGACGATGCCCGCTACTGGGTCGAATATTGTAATTGTGAGCCTAGCACTTACTATGCGGACCTGAGGAAAAAGTACGGTAATGAAAAACCCTTCGATGTGAAGTACTGGTGCCTGGGTAATGAGGTGGACGGCGAGCCGTGGATTATGGGGTATAAGAATGCGGAAGACTATTGCAAAATTGCAAAAACGGCGGCCAGAGTGATGCGAAATACGGATAAGAGTATCAAGCTGGTCGCCAACGGGTCATCCAATTATGAAAGCACGGGGAAATGGGTTGACTGGAACTGGAAAATTATAAATGAATTAAGAGACTTTGCTGATTACATCTCCATTCACCGCTATTGGGACCCTTCCGACGATTATTATGTTTATGTCGGCCAGCGAGCAATAGACCTCGAAGAAAAAATTTCTATGGTTGCCTCACAAATCGAAGCCGTCAGGATACGATACAGGCTGGATAAGCCGATTTATTTGTCAGTAGATGAATATGGCGCCTTTGGAAAAGGTTTATTGCCGGTCCTCGCAGCCGCCCAATACTTTAATGTGTTCATCCGTAATGCCGATGTTGTTAAAATGGCAAACTATACGCTTTTTACCTCATTATTGAGTTTTGACAAAGATAAAGGTTTGTTTAAAAGTCCGTTATTCCACACATTCAAATTGTTTTCAAACAACTGTCACGGCAGGTCAGTTGACGTTTTCGCAGACTGCGAAAAGTATGATACAGATGAATGCAAGGGTATTCCCTATCTCGATGTAACAGCCGTTTTTAATGATGCAACTGATACACTATTCATTAATATCGTAAATAGGCATAAAGATGAATCAATCGAGACTGAATTTCTCAGCACTTCAGGAACATTTTCCGGTAAGGCTGTGGTGAGCATAGTTAATAGACAAGATATTTATGAAGATTTTACTTTTGATAAAAAGGAAGAATACATTCCGGAAACAGACGAATTAGCGGTTGAAGGGAAAAAGATAACCTACTCTTTCCCGGCACATTCATTTGTGCAAATAAAGGTGAAAATAAAGAAGTAAGCATCGAGGTATAAAAACAGCGATGTCAATAAAGGATTTACAAGCCATCGACGTTCACGCCCATTTAGGCGCCTGCCGGCGCGGCAAACCAAAACTTGACGAGTTTATGAGCGGCGATGTGGAAACAGTGCTCAGGCGCGCTCAGCAGGCCAACACGTTCTTGACAATCGTCTCGCCAATAAAGGCGCTGATGCCCAGATTTAATGCTGACCCTGTTAGTGGTAATGAGGAGGCGGCCCGCATTATTGCCCGGACCGAAGGTCTGCTCCAATGGGTCGTTGTGGACCCGCTCAAGCCGGAAACCTACAAACAAGCTGATGAGATGCTCGCCCTGCCTAAATGCGTCGGTATCAAGGTCCAACCGGAAGAGCACGGCTACCCTATCGCTGAACAGGGCACTGCGATTTTTGAATTTGCAGCAAGGCATAGAACGACTATACCGACCCACAGCGGAGAGGAAAACAGTATGCCTGAGGATTTCGTTAAACTTGCGAACGAGTTTCCGGAGGTAACGCTTATCGTTGCCCACCTCGGTCTGGGATGGGACAGCGACCCGACTCACCAGGTCAGAGCTATACAGAGCTCCAAGCACGGCAACGTCTTCGTGGATACTTCCAGTGCATTAAACATTACCCCCGGACTAATCGAATGGGCGGTCAAAGAAATTGGCGCCCAACTAATTTTGTACGGTACTGACTCACCACTATACTTTGCCCCAATGCAGCGGGCACGGATCGATTGTGCAGATATTAGGGACCAAGGCAAAAAGCTGATACTCTGCGATAATGCTAAAAAACTTTTTAGAATACCCGACAAAACCGGCAAGAAATAAAGAACCACTCCGCAGACTTATTTCAACGGATTTTCCCACCCCGGGCAGACTCGAAATAACAGAATTTTTTTTGACTGGAAGTCCTTGTGGGACTTGCTCGGCTTTGGTGCGGTTTGGATTCCGTCTAAGATGTGCCCCCCTGCCGAATAAAAAAGTCTATTCTTTTTAGAGATTGTGAAGAAAATATAGTAAAATAGCTCTATGCAAAGAAAGTTTTTTACAAAAAAGAAAAGCGTTTATATCCAGACAATCAGCCCTGCCACAGGTAGCTTGGCCACAAGCAAAAGAGGTGAAGAACTCTGGATTAAACAGGATAAAGACGGGGAAATACAGCCGCTTGTGGGGGGAATCCATATTTCGAGGAAAAAAATTAAAGAACTTATAAAGGAATATCCTTCTTCTTTATTAGACAAAACATATTGCCTCGATGCAGATGTCGAAAGGGAGTTTTTCGAAGACGCTAAAAGGGAAAAATTTATTGGCAGCATAGGAAGTGAAGAAACCGTGATTTTTTTCCTTATCAAAAGAGGACCTAACAGATACGGAATCGGATGCAGCAGCCTGGTTGAGAAAATAGAAGAAGTTGATTAGACAGCTAAATACCCCTTGCTCATGCTCGGGGCTCTGTTAAATCCGCTGCCGCAAGGAAATCAATTGTGGGTTGCACTTAAAAACCTTTCGGTTACAATAAAACAGCGTAATTTGTATTCAGAGGCAAGCAGTTAAACTTAAAGGAGATAGAGATGGCTGAAGAAACAATTGGAACGGTATCAGATTTTTTCGCCCATCCCGTAGTAGCCGCTATCGAACTGACAGCAGCTTTAGCAGTGGGAGATAAAATCCACATTAAGGGTCATACCACCGACCTTGAACTGACTGTTGACTCAATGCAGATTAATAATGTGGACGTTAAAGAGGCTAAAGCAGGCGACTCCATCGGAGTGAAGGTCAGCGAGCGAGTAAGAAAACAGGACACAGTTTATAAGGTTACCGACTGAGCTGCGGCTGGCAGTTGAGAATGAGGGGAAAGAGGTCCCGTACAAGAGCGGGATGAGGGGGTGTTCTTGGTTTGAGGGGTCCAGAGAGATATGGGTAAGAAAGCGGTTGATGTTGTGCTGCTGCCGGACGAGGCGATAACAGACAAGGCAATCGAAGCAAACGCTGAACTGGTGAAAAAGTTCGGTAATAAAATAGTGCTGAATAAAGAGAACTGCCTGCCGCATATTTCCTTAGCTATGGGATGTATCGATGAAGAGGACATTGCTTCAGTCGAGAGGATTTTACAGTCAATCGCAAAAGAATGCTCTTTGGACGATTTGAGAGTTTGCGGCGTGCGGAGTTCAGAAAATTCGGCTGGTGAAAAAGTGTCGGTTTTTGAGGTGAGGGAAACAAAAGAGCTTCAATTGCTTCATCAAACAGTTATGGAGAGACTGGCATCATATTTAAGCTGTGATGTAACCAGTGATATGGTATGTGCCGACGATGAAGTTGAGAAATCCACTTTGCTGTGGATTAAAAACTATCGTGAGAAATCGAGCTTCGATAAATTTTTCCCCCATATAACGATTGGATACGGCGAATTGAGTAACTTCTCATTTGCGATGAAATTTACTGCGTCAAGGCTTGCCCTATGTCACCTTGGGAATCACTGCACGTGCAGAAAGGTTCTTGTGTCGATTAAGCTTTCGAGGGAATGAGAGGGTTGTTATGCGTTTTTTTGTTCGAGGAAGGCCTCTAAGATTTCAGCGGCGGCGACGGCATCGAGCCGCTTTTTCTTCTTCTTTCTTGTAAATTCAGCGGGGGCCAGTTTCCTTTCGGCAGCAAAACTGGTTAATCTCTCATCCTGAAAGTGTATAGGAATCTTCAGATGGGTTTTTAACCGCCCGGCGAACTGGAATACGTGTTCGGCCTGGGGGCCCTGGGAGTCATCCATATTCAAAGGCAGGCCGAGGACTATGGCTTCGATTTCTTCTGTTGCGACTATATCAGCAATTTTCGTTATCAGGTCTTTTTGGCCCTCTATCACAAGAAAGGGTGAAGCGATTGTTTCTGCGGCGTCACAGACTGCCAGGCCGGTGTGTTTATCGCCATAATCTATTGCCAAGTACCGCATTGTTCGTACTGCAAGATTTACAGGAATTTTTCGCCGGTGTGCCGTTTTATTAACTCGAGCAGCTCCTTCAGTCTCTGAGTCTGGTCGATGTGGCATACGAGCGTAGCATCGGAGCTGTGGGCAACGACTATATTTTCCAGGCCGACAGCGGCGATTAGATGGTCCCTGTCCTCGGTAACTACGATATTGTTTCTGCAGTCAAGAAGCTCACTCTGAGCTGCCACGACGATGTTATTATCCTTGTCGGAACTGATAATATCAGCAAGAGCGGCAAAGGAACCCATATCAAGCCAACGACAATCCAACTTTATCGCATAGACTTTGTCGGTCTTTTCCATAACGGCGTAGTCGATACTAATTTTGGGCAATTTGGGGAACCACTCCTTGATGGCAAACTGCTGATTCGGGCTGTCCCAGGCGGCCTGGATTTTACGGAGAGGCTCGGCAGCTTCAGGCAAAAACCTTTCCAGATTAGCCAGGATTGTTTTGGCTTTCCAAACAAACATACCGGAATTCCACAGATAGCAGCCGGTGTTGAGGTATTCATTGGCAGTTTTTTCGTCCGGTTTTTCCCTGAATGCTTCGACAGAATATATTGTGCTTTTACAGCCGGGACACTCTTCGACAGCGGCACATTTTATATAACCAAGCTGGGTACTGGCAAAGGTTGGCTGAATGCCAAAAGTGACCATATCATCCGGATTATCGTTCACAAAGACCAGAGCGTCTTTGAGCGCCTGCTGGAGCACTTCAGGAGGTTCTATCAGCTGGTCGGCGGTTACGACAGCCATTGTGGCGTTGGGGTCATACCTGGTCAGGACGGTTGCGGCTAATCCGATGGCGCCGGCGGTGTCGCGGACAACCGGCTCAGCAATGACGTTATTAGAGGGCAACTCGGGAAGGTCTTCGCGGATGAGGTTTGCGTAACCTGCGTTGGTGAAAATAATTATATTTCTCTGGTCAAATATGGGCGAGAGACGCTCGAAACAATGGCGAAGGAGGGTTTTGCCGTCGAGGATTTTCAAGACCTGTTTTGGGTGTTTTTCGCGGCTGAGAGGCCATAATCTTTTTCCGGTGCCGCCCGCCATCACCACTACATAATCCATCGCCAAAGGCCTTTCAAGCAAAGAGAAAAAATAATACAGGGACAACGATTGCAACAAAAGTCGCCATCATAACCACCCAAAGTGCGCTGGCCAATGGGCCATCCAAATCAAAAACATTGCTCATCGTCACCATAAGAACGGCGCTGGGAGTAACCGATAAAACTATTATAACCTTACGAACCAAACTATCTAAGTTTTGCCCGGTCAACATCAGCAGAACGATAATCGAAAGAGCTACAGCCGGCGTTAAAATGAATTTTACCGCGGCAACGGGAAAATACAAGTTTATATAATTTTTGAGCCGGGATAATTTTATCCGCAGGCCAATTGCAAAAAAAGACAGGCTGGAGGCGACGTAAACCAGAATATCAATTATATGGAACTTCGCTATAAAAGCAGGCGATTTCACGTTAGTCAAATTTAAGATTACAGCAGCTATTATAGCCGGGGTGGCGAGCATGCGCAAATCCAACAGAAAGTTGAGCTTTAATCCGGAGTTGCGGCCCTCTTTGCGAAGCTCGCGAACCTTCAGGAGCGGCAAATAAACAAGATAAAAGATGGGAAGACAAAGCAGAAGATATATGTTCGCCAGAGCAAGTCCCGTCATACCAAATAGAGCGTAACAAACGAACGCACCGCCGGTATATCCGGTATTGCTCAGGCCTCCCGCGAGTATGAGTGTTAATCGGCTTCTTCGATTAGGTTCGAGGAGGTAAAAAATCCCCGCTGAAAGAGCCGTGATTGTAAGCATTAAAACGACGCCCACTACCGGCAGCCAGATGAGCTGGCGGCTCAGGTGCATCGGCCAGATTACGAGCAGTGCGATGAGCCAATTGAAACAAACCAAAACTATGGTCATTATTTTTTTCGCGAGATGCTCCGGCAGTCCGAATCGACTGCTTGCCAAGAAACCGGAAACCAGGCCGACTACTAACACCACCAGCATACTTACAAGGCGAAGACGAGCAAGCTGCAAAACAGACAACGCTAAACAATCGGATAGATATGAGTGCATCAGACCAGGAAGTCTCCGTCAACTTCGGTTAGAGGTTGAATTTGCTGTGCCAATTTTTTGAAACCGGACTCGCCCATAAGTGCAAAGGCGGCTTCCTTGCCTAATTCAACGGCGGGCTGGTCGTAAGGATTGATGCCAAATAATGCGCCTGCCAAAGAAGTCGTTACCTCATACAAATAAATGAACTGGCCAACGGTATAAGCATTCACCTCAGGAAAGATGACTGTAAGACAGGGTCGTTGGCTCTGCAAAAGAGCAAATTCAGTGGCCCTCTTTTCGTTGTTGAACAACGTTCCCAAACTTTTGCCGGCAAGAAAGGCAAGCTCCGGAGCACAATCGGGGGCTGGGGCTATTTTGAGGTCATTGTGGAAATTACTGACCTGCAGAAAGGTGAATAGTTTATCGTTGGGACCTTCTCGATACAACTGTACCTGGCTGTGCTGGTCGGTTGTTCCAAGTGCTTTTACGGGCGTTGGGCCGATGTGGACTTCGTTGCCTTTCAAGTCTTCTGCTTTACCAAGACTTTCAGCCCAAAGCTGGCGATACCAATCGGCTAAATCTTTGAGATGGTAGCTATACGGTATCATTACGGAAATCTTTTTACCGTGATTATAATAGTGATAGTTTATCGCTGCGTTGACTGCTGCAGGATTTTTGTAAAAATCTTCATTACTAACTCTTGCATCCATATCGCGGGCGCCGGCTAAAAGCAAGTCGATATCAATACCACACATAGCAGCACTGAATAGGCCGACCGCGCTTAAAATACTAAATCTACCACCAACACCATCAGGAACCTCAAGATTTCTAAAGCCAAGATCGCGTGTGATTTCATGGAGGGTACCTTCTCTGGCGTTTGTCGTTGTCACTATCTGATTTCTTAGACCATTAGCTCCGAGTCTATCTAAAAGCATTTCACGAATGATTAGAAATTGAGCCGCGGTTTCAGAAGTTCTGCCGGATTTGCTGATTACATTAAAAATAGTCTTGTCAAGCTTATCACCAATCCAATCCAGAAAAGAAGAAAATTGAACAGGGTCAACGTTATCGAAAACAAATAGACGTGGTCCTCGACGCCGCTTGTCATCTATATTATACATATATGGATTTAGAGCGGTTTGTAATGCTATATTACCCAAGGCTGAGCCGCCAATGCCAAGCACAATGAGATTTTCGTAATTGTCTTTTATCTCTGCGACTAATCTTTTGACTTGTTGAGAAATTTCAGTCTCGAAAGGAAGATCTCGATAAGGTGTTTTTCCCTCTTTTCTTTCTTTGTTTAACTGTGAAATTAAAGGCTCAGTTTTTGTAGCGAGGTCTTCGAGCTGCATTTCTGTTATTTTGTGTTCTTCACCGAGCTCATCGATAGTCACATTCTTGTAGTAAAGATTGATTTGAGGTTTTGCCATATTATTGATTCCTTCTTATATTATTGAAAGATTGGCGTATCTTACCATCAGTGACTTTATCTGACTATTACCAAATTTAACCACCACCACGCTGTTTTCGCCCATATCAATAAACTCCTGAACCCTGCCCTTTCCGAAAGTCTTGTGCCGTACAAGATCACCTGCAGAAAAAGCCCCCATGGAATTATAGATTCCCGCCTGCGCGGAAATGACAGAATGAAGCGAAGAACTGGAGCTATCAGGTTCAGCAAAATCGATTCCAAGCTCAAAAAGAAACGGCGATGGAATCGTTCGCAGCATTTGTCCTCGTATAGTTCGGTACCGCGCATAGCTGATGTGCAAACCGATTTTGGCGCGGGTTATACCAACAAAAAAAAGCCTGCGCTCCTCTTCCAGGTCGTCCTTGTCTTCGGTATTAGATCTTTCATGGGGTAATAGGCCTTCTTCCAGACCAACGATGAAAGCATTTTCAAATTCGAGTCCCTTCGCGGCGTGCAGAGTCATCAAAGCAACTCGTTCGACAGTAGTGTCGTATGCATCGGTATC
>Ga0315543_1004951_pt1 | contig 10715 bp, 2 predicted proteins | sample SalMarSW160210MG_2_FD_203098 | JGI IMG/M metagenome (GOLD analysis project Ga0315543, IMG submission 203098) | Salt marsh sediment microbial communities from the Plum Island Ecosystem LTER, Massachusetts, United States - Salt Marsh Sediment SW1601-210 ...
GAGACGATACAAAAGATACACGTCTCCAATTTTTTAACTCATTAGTGACATTAAGCGGTCGGTTAAGAAAAAATGAAAGGGCGGTTATTTTTATTGATCCAGAGAAGTATATGCAGAAAGGAAGTGCATCAGATTGGCGACTTATAGTACGAGATTTGCCGGAAAGGATAAAGTTTGTCTTCGCGCAACGAACAGAAGACCAGCTCGTGACAGATCCAGATTTTAGCGCATTGGGAAATCTTGTGTATATATCCGACAATATATTAGAGCCACTTAATGATACAGATGTTGAAGAGCTTGTAAGATTAAGGGCTTCGGATGTGGAGTTGCCAAGTAATGAATTAAATCAAGCTGTTTTAAAGTATCATGGACATCCCTACGCAATTCAAGCTGGGCTTAATATTGCTGAAAAGACAAAGCAATTAAAAGAACTCCCCATTGACCCAACGCCTGAGGCTATAGCTAAATCGCAGTGGGAAGAGGTATGCAGGATTAGCGAAAATGCTGTGCGGTTATTTGAAGCGTACACGATTTTGGAAGTAGCTGTACCGGATGATGTTGCTGAGGCGGTTAGTGGTTTGAATGCACCGCAGAGAAAAAGAATTGTGAGAGACAAGTTTCTTGGTGGGCTTTTACGGGAAGAGGCTGGTGGTCAAAGAATATATCATTCTATACTGGCGGATTATGTACTGGAGCAAATAAGCAAAGCTGAGAAAAAGGAATATCACGCACGGGCGGTGGAGGTCTATAGAGCCAAACTGAAGAAGGCGCGGGATGAGCAGGCCAAGCCGGATGAACTTGCAGCCATGAGATTGCCAGTGCACGTCTTGGAGGCTGAAGGGCCGAAGTCATTTGTATATACATTTGTAAATGAATGCACAGCGCCTCTTGTAAATCTTGGCTTATTAGATGCAGCGATTAGTTTTTCACAGCAGGCACTTGATTTGGTTAAAGAAGGCTCAGAAGAAAAGGCGGCTTTGTACGGCAATTTAGGGCTGATTTATAAAACTAAGGGTGAGCTTGATAAGGCCGAAGAGATGCACAAGAAAGCTCTAGAAATTGATAAGAAACTTGGCCTGCGGGGGGGAATAGCAAGTGATTATGGTAATTTGGGGGTGATTTATCTAACAAAAGGTGAGCTTAATAAGGCCGAAGAAATGTTTCGTGAGGGATTGAAGATTGACGAGAAACTTGGCAGGTTAGAAGGAATAGCTGCGAAGTACGGTAATTTGGGGCTAATTTATCAAACGAGAGGTGAACTTGATAAGGCCGAAGAAATGCACGAAAAGGCACTGGACATTGCTGAGAGACTTGGCCTGCAGGAATCTATTGCAAATCAGTATGCTGCTCTTGGGTTAGTTAATTATGAGAAAGGGGATCTCAATGAGGCAGAAAAGATGCACCTTAAAGGGTTGGAAATTGAAGAAAAAATTGGACGACTTGAGGGAGTCGCAAGACAGTCCAGCAATTTGGGGCTGATTTATCAAGATAGAGGTGAGCTTGATAAGGCCGAAGAGATGCACAATAAATCGCTGGAAATTGATAGGAAACTTGGCCTACTTGAGGGAATGGCAAGTGATTACGGCAATTTGGGGGCGATTTATCAAACGAAAGGTGAGTTTGATAAGGCCGAAGAGATGCACAAGAAGGCACTTGAAATCGATGAGAAGCTTGGTCTGCTTGAGGGAATAGCAAGAGATTACTGCAATTTGGGTCTGATTTATGAGATGCGGGGCGATACTACAAAGGCAAGGCAATTTTGGGGAAAGGCGAGGGATTTATATAAGAAGATTGGTCTGCCGTATAATGTGAAGAAAGTGGAGGAGTGGATCGAGGGACTGGATAAAACGGAGGACTGAGAACAGAAGGCGGAGGACGGAAGACAGAGGACAGACGACGGAGGACAGACGACGGAGGACAGAAGTTTACCCGCCTGACTTCGGCAAGCTCAGTCGAGCCGTGCCGGGACAGGGAACGGAGCAGCATCACACGCCCTATAATACAATCAAAATTACGCTTGAAATACGGGTGCCTAATTTGGTATAAATAAGTATGTAAATTGATAGATTTACCATAGCTTCATTTCAATTAGCCTTCTGAATAGGCTATTGCGAGAAGGAGGTTTAAAAACTCGTGCTACGTAGCGAAGAGCCTACTTCGCAGAGTAGTACAGGTCAATACGAGAAAGCCGAGCCGGAGCGGGATCGGTTTGAGTCGGGGTACAGCTTATACCGTTCGTTATTAAAGGAACAATGTTATGAATAGAAAAATGTTTTATTTATCTATAGCACTTATCTTCGGTTTAATGGTATCAACTAACGCTGCTACAATCATCTGGGTCTCTGAGTGGATGGCAGATGCCGGTGGCGTCCCGTTTGACCAGGGTTGGATCGACCTGCTCAGGACCCAAGGGTACATCGTTGAAGCTGATACAACGAGTGACTATATGACACTCGACGCGAGTAAGATAGCCGCACTTGAGGCCGCCGACCTTATAATTGTAAGCCGTAATTCCAATAGCGGTAATTATGACGACGAAGATGAGGTAAACCAGTGGAACTCCATTACAACGCCGATAATTCTGCAGAGTTCCTTCTTAACCAGGAGCAACCGTTGGCAATGGCTCAATAGCACTTCGATAACCGAACTTTCTGTAGAAACAATGCTGCGAGCTGTTGACGAAAGCCATCCGGTATTTAGCGGCGTAACGTTAGCTGACGGCCAGATTAATATTGTTGATGGAGCCGTAAATTCCGGCCAGGGCACGTTCATTATTACCACAGATGTCGGAAATGGAATTTTAATTGCCCAAAGAGCAGACGACAATTCTGTATGGATTGTTGAATGGAAGGTTGGAGAGCCGTTTTATAGTGAAACTACCCAGACACCCGGCGGCAAGCGGATGCTGTTTACCGCCGGTGGCGGTGGAGGCCAGACCGCCGGCGCATTGAACCTCAACGAAAACGGCAAAAAAATGTTTCTCAACTCGATCCGCTATATGATCGGCATGCCCCTCAACCCGGGAGCCGCAAGCATTCCAAATCCCGCTAATGGAGAGGTAGATGTATTCAGCGATATGGTCCTTAGCTGGACGCCGGGGGGTTATGCTGATAAGCATAATGTCTATTTCGGAACGGTTTTTGACGATGTTAATGAAGCCGACACAACGAATCCGAGGGATGTGCTGGTAAGCCCAAACCAGGCTGCAAGCACTTACAAACCTGCTGCTCCTCTCGAATTCGGCCAGACCTACTACTGGAGGGTCGATGAGGTCAATGCTCCACCCACCGACACCACAGTATATAAAGGCGATGTCTGGAGCTTTACAGTGGAGCCTTTTACGTATCCTCTTTCAGGTGCTAATATAACCGCCACGGCTTCAAGCTCAACCCCTAATATGGGGCCTGATAAAACCATCGACGACTCCGGCCTGACCCCCGATCCAGTCGGGGGTGGCGACCAGCACTCAACCTTACCAACAGATATGTGGCTAAGCGGCACCACAGAGCCGATCTGGATAAAATATGAATTCGACACAGAGTACAAACTACATGAAATGTGGGTGTGGAATTCTAACCAGTCGATTGAGCCTTCTTTTGGTTTCGGCCTGAGGAATGTTACGATTGAGTACTCAACAGATGACAATAACTGGACACAATTAGACAATGTACCTGAATTTAGACAGGGTACCGGCTTAGATGATTATACTTACAATACAACCGTTAATTTCAACGGTGTCGTGGCAAAGTATGTCAGGATTACCGCTCATGGTAACTGGGGCGGCATATTGCCTCAATGCAGTCTGAGCGAGGTGCGATTCTTCCATATTCCGACCTATGCAAGAAAACCCCAGCCCGCTTCGCAGGCAATAGATATACCTCTGGATGTAGTGCTTAGCTGGCGACCCGGAAGGCAGGCAGCCCTGCACGAAGTATATTTTAGCAGTGACAGAGATGCCGTGATTGAGGGCACAGCTCTTGTCGGTATAACTGGCGCGATTGAGGGCACAACTGTTGCCGCTCCAAGGGGCCAAAACACTTACATTCCCGGCTCTTCCGGACTTGAATTGGGAAAGGTTTACTACTGGAAAATTAACGAGGTCAATGAAGCCGAGATTCCTGCCGTATGGCAGGGTGAGGTTTGGAGCTTTACCACACAAGAGTTCTTGGTTGTGGAGGACTTTGAGAGTTATGATGATACCTGCGACAGGATATTCTATGCCTGGGTGGATGGATTTGGTCACTCCGGCGACCCGGAATGCAGCGTTGCACCTTACAGCGGTAACGTTACCGGCTCGACGGTAGGTAACCTTGAAGCTCCGTTTGCAGAGCGAAGCATCGTTCACGAAGGCAGACAATCAATGCCCTTTGAATATAATAATGCGGATGCGCCCTATTTTTCAGAGACCCAGCACCAATGGGACAGTCCACAGGATTGGACCACAGGAGGCGCAAACAGCCTTACGTTACACTTCCAGGGCAGTCCCCCACCTTTCATTGAGAGTCCAGCCGGTGTAATCATTATGGGCGCAGCCGGTACGGATATCTGGGATGCAGCGGATGAATTCCGCTTTGCCTGGAAGAACCTCAGCGGTAACGGCTCGATCATCGCCAGGGTCGAGAGTATCGTGGATACCGATGCCTGGGCCAAGGCAGGTGTAATGATTCGCAATACTCTGAGTCCAGGCTCCAGGTTCGCTGCGGTCTATCTGACGGGTGATAATGGCGTTCGCTTCCATTCAAGAGCCCAGACCAATCAAGATGCGACCAGTGATACTTCCGTTGCCACATCTGCGCAGACAGCGTTACGTGAGCCGGTCTGGATAAAGCTGGAGCGTTCGGGTGATGATTTCTATGGGTATTATGCAACGGATGAGGCTGGTACAGCCTGGACACCGATGGTCTGGAATCCACAGACAATCGATATGCTTGATAACGTTTATATCGGCCTGGCAGTAACCAGCCATAGCGCTGATGTTTTGACGGCTGCGAAGTTCACCAACGTTTCAATGACCGGTACGGTTACAGGTCAGTGGCAGGTGGAGGAAGTCGGCGTGACCCAGCCGGGTGGTAACGAGGCTGACTTGCTGTATGTGATTCTTCGGGATAGTGCCGACAGGACAGCAGTTGTTGTGCACAGCGATGCTGAGGCGGTGCTGATGCCAGCCTGGATGGAATGGAATATTCCACTGGCAGAGTTTAGCTCTGCCACAGGTACCGGCGTGAACCCCTCAGGAATAAATCTGCAGGCTATAAAGGAAATGTACATCGGCGTGGGTAATAAGAATGCTCCGCAGCCCAGCGGCGCAGGAAAGCTTTATATTGATGACATCAGGCTGTATTAGGAAGAAGTAGAGGAGAAAAGTCATGTGTAGGAAATTGATTTATCTGATTTCTATTGTTTTGTTGCTGGTTGTGACTACTGATATAGCAAGCGGTCAGGGGATGGTAAAGATCAACTTCCAGGCAGAAGGTTTTGATATCCCGGAAGGGTATTTGCCTGACTACGGCTATATGTTCGCCGACCGTGGCAATGGCTACATCTACGGCTGGGACAATGACACAACAAGTACTGCGCACGATCGCGCGGGCACTCACTCTGAACAGCGTTACGACACCAATATCGAGATGCAAGATCCAGTAGACAGGACGTGGGAAATCGAATTACCCAACGGTTTCTACGATATATTTCTGGTCTGCGGTGATGCATATTACGACGACCATGTCAGTACTGTGGATGTGGAAGGTACAATTCTGGAGGACCCTGACGGCCGAAGTAACTTCGACGAGTACAATTTGACAGTTCTGGTAAGGGATGGTCGTTTGACTATTCAGCCGGGGCCTGGTGCCGTCAAAAGCAGTCTTGTATTTGTGCACATTACACGTCTTGAAGTGTTCAAGGCCTTTGGTCCCGATCCAGATGATGATACCATACATCCGGATTCATGGGTGAGCCTTGGCTGGTCGCCAGGAGATGCTGCAGTTTCACACAATGTATACTTTGGCGACGATTTTATTAATGTCGAGGACGGTACGCCGGATACATTTCAGGGTAACCAGACCGATATAACTTTTATTGCTGGTCTAGCCGGATATGCTTATCCGGACGGTCTTGTCCCGGACACAACTTACTACTGGCGAATCGATGAGGTCAACGAAGCCCATCCGGATAGTCCGTGGGAAGGCGATGTCTGGAGTTTTAAGATCGCAGTTCAGACTGCTTATAATCCTGAACCAGCTGATGGTGCCAAAATGGTGGACCTGGGAGTTACCCTTCGCTGGACTGCCGGTATCGGTTCTTTACTACACCGTGTGTATCTCGGCACTGATAAAAATGCCGTAGAAAGTGCCACAACAGACTCATTTGAGTACATGGGTCGTAAGTCGAATACATTCTTTGAGCCGGATATTCTTCATAAAGGGACGACTTACTATTGGCGGATTGATGAGTATGATGGTGTTACTACGTATAAAGGTGGTGTCTGGAGTTTCACAACAATACCCGATATACCGATTGAAGATCCTAATCTTCTTTGCTGGTGGAAATTTGACGAAGGTTCGGAAACTGTTGCCTATGATTATTCCGGATATGATCATCATGGCGAAATTTTCGGGGCATCTTTGGTGCTGAATGGTCAGGTGGGTGAAGCGTTGGACTTTAATGGTACCCCCGGTGACTACGTGCTTGACGAAGATGCTGGGAGCTACATAAATGGTTTAAGCGCCGTGACGGTCTGTATGTGGATCAAGGCTGATGAGATTGGCACGGACCGTGGTTTTATCAATAGCGAGGAGCCAGCTCGCCGTGATGATTTTGGGGTCGCAATGCGCTACGACAAGGCCGGTTATGCCGGCGGAGGCAGGAATGTATTTAAGATGGTAGTGAGATCAACGCCACCGGTTATGGCACAACGATTAGAAAGCTCCAACGATGTCCAGAGTACCGAGTGGCAGCACGTTGCGCTTGTCTGGAGCAGTGGAGACATAGTAAGATTCTACATTAACGCAAGAGAAAATACGCCAACATTTAACGACGCTCCGAACGAAGCCGGCTGCACCGTCACAGGTTGCACGAAATTGATAGTCGGTAAGGGCGGTGAGCCGGGTGCTGGTGGTGTATGGAACGGTTTTATTGACGATGTCCACATCTATAGTAAAGCGTTTACCGAGAATGAAATAAAGAAGGCTATGAGAGGCGAGGCGGATTTTGTCTGGAATCCAAACCCGGTGAACGGCTCAACACCGGACTTACACCGTGCGTTACCTCTTAGCTGGTCGCCCGGAGAATTTGCAGATCAGCATGATGTATACTTCGGAGCTGATAAAGAAACGGTAGCCAATGCTGATGCTTCTGATACGACCGGTATATATCGAGGCCGCCAGGCGGCTACAAGCTATACTCCTCCTGAAGGTGTCCAATGGGGCGGTGGGCCTTACTATTGGCGCATCGATGAAGTAAATACCGACGAAACAATCACCAAAGGCAGAGTTTGGCAATTTAATGTAGCTGACTTCATTCTCGTGGACGATATTGAGGACTATAACAACTACACTCCAGATAGGATATTTGAGACGTGGAAAGATGGGTATGGTTACACGGGCTGCTGCGGCAACGGGACCGGCTCGACCGTGGGTCACGCACAATCTCCTTTCGCTGAGGAAACTATCGTTAACTCAGGAGAACAGTCGATGCCGCTTTATTACGACAATAGCGGTAATGGTACTAATATCTGTGGCGAGCCGATCAATCTTTATTACTCTGAGGCAACCCTAGCGCTGGATTATCCGCATGACTGGACCGAGCAGGGCGTCAAGACACTGACACTGTGGTTCAGGGGCTATGCGGCAGGTTTCAAGGAGGAACCGCAGGGTTTCTACACGATGACCGCCTCAGGCACAGATATCTGGAAGACGACTGACCAGTTCCGCTATGCCTATAAGCGACTTTCCGGATCCGGCTCGATTGTGGCACAGGTGCTCAGCGTCCAGGAAACGCACATCCAGGCCAAGGCCGGTGTAATGATTCGCCGGAATTTGGATCCAGGCTCGCCATACGCAGCGGTGTACATCACGCCTGGCGCCGGATGTAAATTCCAGTATAGGCTGGCTCTCGGTGCGGATGCCGAAGGCGACGCGATAGGAGAGACACCTGATCAATTGCCAATCATGGCACCATACTGGGTGAAATTAGAGCGTGACAGCTCCAACAACAGCTTTAGCGCCTATTGCTCCGGTGACGGTGTCTCCTGGCAGGCGATGGCTAAGAATCCGAAGTTTGTTGTAATGCCTGAGGAGGTGTATATAGGCTTTGCGCTGACCAGCCATAATCCTATTGCAATCTGTAAGGCTCAATTCTCTGACGTCAAGATCACCGGTTCGGTTAGTCCGCCGATCTGGACGGATGAGGTCATCGGTACGACCATGCTTAGCAACAATTCTGAGCCTATGTATGTGGCAATAGCCAATAATGCCGGCACGCCTGCGGTAGTCTGCCATGATGATCCGGGCGCGACACAGATAGATGCCTGGACAGAATGGAATATCGCGTTGGACGAGTTTTCAGCTCAGGGTATAGACCTGACCGATGTAAACAGCATCGCTATTGGCTTTGGCGATAGGAACAATCCGCAGCGAGGTGGTTCCGGTTGTGTATTCTTCGATGATATTAGGTTGTATTGAGCAGGATGGTTTAGGACTAAAAAAGAAAATCTGGTAATTGGTAATTGATAATTACCAATTGCCAATCTCAAATTACCAATTTTCAATAAGGAGCAAAGGAGGACAGTTATGTGTAGAAGTTTGATTTATCCACTTTCTTTTGTTTTGTTGATGGGTGTGTTTCTGACAAACGTAGCCAATGCTGCGGATCCTAATCTTGTCGGCTGGTGGAAGTTTGACGAGGATTCCGGCATGGTCGCTTATGACTCAACTGACTACTGGAACGACGGCATCTTGAATAATGGCCCACTATGGGTAGCTGGCTACAGAGACGGTGCACTGCAATTAGACGGCACCGACGACTATGTAAGTTTGCCCATCGGTTCGGTTATCAGCACGCTGACCGAGACCACCTTTTCGATGTGGGTGAGCTGGTCCGGTCGGCCTGATCCGGCGGTGGGAGGCTGGCAGCGCATTATTGATTTCGGCTCAGGTACGGCGAACTATATATACCTTTGTCCCAGCACTGGTACGACTAACCCGAAAATGCGCCTTGCGATTACAGCCAATAACAGTATATGGGATGAATTCGACGCGGGCTTCGGTGCATTGCCCACTGGTTGGCACCATATAGCCATCACTGTTAGCGAGCAATCTCGGACAATGATTCTGTACCTTGATGGTAACGTTGTTGGCTCAAAAACCAATTGCAGAAACTCCGTGAATGATCTGGGCAGTACCACCAATAACTGGCTCGGCAGATCTCAGTATGACGACCCGTACTTTAACGGCTCTTTGGACGATTTTCAGATCTACAACCGCGTGCTGTCTCAGTCAGAGATAAAGAAGGTGGCAAATCCTGAAATGGCCTTTGTTCCTATACCGGCTGATGGCAGTACAATTAGCGAACCCGAAGTGGTCCTTCATTGGGACACAGGAATTTATGCAGTTTCGCATGATGTATACTTTGGCGAAACCTTTGACGATGTGAATAGTGCTACTATATCCACGGCTTCAATCTATAAAGGTCGCCAGAGCCAAAACTCTTATCCTGCTACAGGGACAATGACTGTTGAGCTCGGTAAGACTTACTACTGGCGTATCGATGAAGTCAACGATCTTCATCCGAATAAATTGTGGCGAGGGTCTGTCTGGAGCTTTAGGGCCCAACCGTTGACTGCTTATGAACCCAGTCCGCCTGATGGAGCCGAGTACGTGGACGTCAATGTTGACCTTACCTGGAGCCCAGGTACCAATGCGAAGTTGCACAATGTATATTTCGGAACGACCGACCCGCCGCCATATAAGAGAATTCAGATTGCTACAACCTACGAGCCTGGCACCCTCGAATACGACACAATTTATTATTGGCGTATTGATGAGCGCGGTACCGATGCGACGGTTATCACGGGCGATATGTGGAGTTTCAGGACGATGCCCTTTGTGCCGATTATCGACCCAAATCTCGTCGGCTGGTGGCAGCTTGATGATAACGAGGGTACAAGAGCTGTCGATTCGTCTGGCTATTACTATAATGGTACTCTGATGAATGGCCCTCAGTGGGCGTACGGCCAGATAGAAGGTGCACTGCAATTCGACGGTATTGATAACTATGTGAATTTACCCGTAGGACCACTTATCAGCACGCTACACGAATCCACGATGGCGATATGGGTGAATTTCTCTGGCCCGGAGGGGGGAGTATTGCGGCCCATTTTTAATTTCGGAACTGATACAGAGAACTATACATACCTTAGTCCCCGCAACGATACGGCTGGGTCGATGCATGTGGCAATTATTACCGGTGGTGAGCAAACGGATTTAGATGCGTCCAGCGGCACGCTGGCCACTGGCTGGCATCATGTGGCCGTGGTCCTGGAACAGACTAATTTGCAGCTTTACCTTGACGGCCAAAGTGTCGGGATCGCCTCCCCGGTGGCTGTTCTGAGCGATCTCGGTGTGACTACCGACAACTGGCTCGGTAGACCACAGTGGCCTAATGATGCATACTTTAGTGGCTCTTTAGATGATTTCCGTATCTACAACAAGGTGTTAACG
>Ga0315543_1004952_pt1 | contig 10713 bp, 10 predicted proteins | sample SalMarSW160210MG_2_FD_203098 | JGI IMG/M metagenome (GOLD analysis project Ga0315543, IMG submission 203098) | Salt marsh sediment microbial communities from the Plum Island Ecosystem LTER, Massachusetts, United States - Salt Marsh Sediment SW1601-210 ...
CTCTCCCGCTTTATCTCGTTTATCTCCTGGCGCGTGGCATCCCTGACGGTATCCCGGGTAAGCCGCTCCTTCCCAGCCTCCATGAAGTCCTTGGTCCAGGCGTAGTAGGCTCCCGGCCAACTGGATAAGGCAATCGCCGACTTCGTCGACTACTACAACTACCGCCGGTACCATAAGGCACTCGGTAACGTGACGCCTGCCGATGTCTTGTATGGCAGGAGAGAGGAGATCCTGCAACGCAGAAAGGAGGTGCAAATACAAACAATCAATCGCCGCAGAGACTACAACCGGGGCCTCAGGGAGCTTGTTAATGCCGCCTGATTATGCTAAAGTGTTCGGTTTAAAAAGTGTCCCATTTCGCTGATTGACAACATTTAGCAAGCTTGAAGTCAACCTCAGTTATTAATTTTTGATTATATTAATCTTTTCCTATATGCAATGTTAATACCCAACTTGACAAAATATATTTTACTCTGTTATTCTATCCACAATACTCAAGTTCTATAGGTAATACTTTCATGCATGATAATTATGACCAGCCAAAAAAAACATATAACGTGCCAGCTGTTGAACAGGCAATCCGTGTAATGCTTTGTCTGGCTGATAGCGGGAGTAATCCTAAAAGCCTTACAGATATTTGTTTGGAAGTTGGTATTCACAGAAGTAAAGCTTTCTCTATTCTGAGTACGTTGAATGAGTATGGTTTGGTAAAAAAGAATCCAAACAGAAGAGGCTATGTGCTCGGACCAGGCCTACTCACACTTACCGGAAAGATGTTCGAGACTTTCAGTCTATCGCGTCTTGTTGAACCGGGACTGGATGAACTGGCAAAAAAGGCCGGTGCCACGGTGGCCCTTGGAGTAATCTCAGACGACAAAACTTATGTTGTTGCCCAGTATGAGGGAGCACCGGGAATCGGTATTTCCGCCCCTATCGGGCACGTTAACCCAATCACATACGGAGCTCACGGAAAAGCAATTGCGGCATTTCTCCCTGAAGAAGAACTAGAAAATCTGCTTAAAAGCAAGGAACTCTTTTTTCACGGAAGTCCCGAAAAGTTTGATAGACCAAGACTCATGAGAGAGATAGCCCAGGCCCGGCATGATGGATTTGCCCTGGAACTGGGAGATATGTTGCCAGGAGTGAATGCGATAGCTGCCCCCGTACTTGATCAAAATGGCAGACCAATTGGTTTTATTACCATAGTCGGTTTTTTTTCTAACGAACAAGCACTGAGACTTGGTCCGCTTGCCGCTGAAGCAGTTAAAATTATATCAAAAGAAGCGGGGCATTTGATATTTTGGCAAAGGGCTAACAATAGGAGAAAAATAGCTTAAATGCTAGTAAATACCTGGAAAAGGCGGGTAAGCAACCGTGTATACCCCTCGTCGGTACAATTATATCGGCTTGGTTATAGAGTCCCATGAGTTAGAAAGCGTGTATTAAAGACATATTAAGAGGGGGTTTCACGAATGAAGGAAACTAAATATGGCAAGTATGTAGTAAGAAAATCCGTAACGAAACCAGAACCATACCCCACCATGGAATGGATCGGTGATACCGATTATAAAACAAATATGACATTTATGATTACAAAGGTCGTGGCGCCATGCAAAATGGAGGAATATCCCCACTCCCATGACTTCGACATGTACCTCCATTTTATTTCCTACGATTTTGAACACATGAATGACCTATTTGCGGAAATCGAAATTGGGCTGGGCGAGGAACAGGAAATGCATACCATCACCTCGCCGGCCAGCGTCTATATTCCCGCCGGGTTAGTTCATTGCCCTCTTATTTTCAAAAAAGTCGATAAACCTCTGATTCTTTTTCATACAAGTATAGCTTCTAAATACATAAAAAAAGAAGAGTCCGCCAATAGTTGAGTCACATATTTGGCAGATGATTAATTTATCTGGTAAATATCGCCCTTTATCCAGTCAAATTGGATGCCAGGTTTGAACGGAATCGGCACCAAGGGGCTATCGAGTAATTGTATTTAATGGGGAGGTTGGCAGGAAATGTCCGTACAGGAAAAAAACAAAAAACTTATCGAGACGCTGTGCATGACCGTATTCCAGAAGCATGATTTTAGCCGTCTTGATGAAATAATGAGGGATGATTATATTCAGCACAATGAGGATACGCCGCAAGGCAAAGCTGGGTTTATAAAGTTTTTCGAGCAGATGTTTGAAGCCATGCCCGATTTTAACTATACCATCAAGAAAATCGTTGCCGAAGGTGATACCGTGATGATGTATTCTACCACAACGGCAACGCATTCAAGAGAATGGTTGGGAAATCCCCCGACGGGGAATAAGCTCAACTTTGACGTCGTCGATATCTTCCGCATTGAGAATGGGAAAATCGCCGAGCATTGGGACGTGGCGGATACATTGAAACTGTTTACCCAGGTGGGAAAAATAAAACAACGATGATTCTTAGTAAAAATCAATAATGAATAGTCTTCCGAGACAATAAAGTGTGAGGAGGTGAAACTTAACACAGAGAAATAAAAAATAATCTGTTGGTTATTAACAGGAATCAATAATAAGAAGGGTTAAATAATAGGCAAGACTTGAGAAATTTACACAGACCAAATATAAAAAAGAGGAGGAAAAAATGAAGAAGATACACTGGATAGCTGCAATATTATCAGTAATCATGCTGGCGTCACTCCTGCTGGTAGCCTGTGCCGAGCCGGAACCGGAACCAACCCCAACGCCCACCCCGGCACCAGCACCAGCACCCGAAGCAGTACTGATACGGGTGACGACGCCTGTACCCGCAGGAGACGACTACGTAAAATGGCTTCAGGCAGGGATGGATAAATTCAACGCCCGCACCAACGGTGCCTACGATATGCAGATGTTCCCGGGTGGACAACTGGCTAGTATGCCTGAGAGCCTGGATGCCATCAGGACCGGGGCCGTTGAGGGGGGCGTAATCCCGCTGGCCGCTTTCGGCGGCACTGTCCCGGAGTTCGGACTGGCGGAATTACCTTTCTTGTATAACAACGGCGAGGCCAATGCTTATGCCGAGATCGGTCTCAAGGACTTATACAGCAAGATATTACAGGAGAGGACCAACCAGAGGTCATTAGGATGTATTTACGTCGGTACCCTTAATCTTCTCTCCGTGGAAAAGCCAATAAAGACCCTCGAGGACCTTGAAGGCCTGATTGTCGGCTGCGATACACCTCCTTCAGCCGGTCTGATAAGCGCGTTGGGCGGTTCCGGAATAGTTGTTGACTTTACCGAGGACTACTCTAATCTGCAAAAGGGAGTAATAGATGCGAAGACTTCGGCTCCCCAGTACATGCAAATAGCTAAATTATATGAAGTCGCCAAATACTATACAGTTTTCCACGGTCTCGGTTCCTTATATTCAATTAATATCAATTCAAACGTTTACGACGCAATGCCGCAGGACATCAAAGATATCTTGAATGAAGAAATGAGCGCGCTGGCACAGGACATAAGTCAGAAATATGTAACTCTCTTTTATGACCTGGTAGATGATCTTGAAGCAGAAGGAGTTAAATACTACTACCTGCCGGCAGCGGAACGCGATAGGTGGAAGGATCTGGCTTATCCGGGAACCCTCGCCATGTTAGACGAGTTTGGAGATGTAGGTGCGAAGATAAAGCAAATAGCTGATGAGGCCAACGCCAAGTATCCTTACATGGAAATGGAATAACAACCCTGTTAATAATCTGCCGGTTACGCCGAAATCTAGCTGCGTAACCGGCAGATTGAAGAATGTACGCCTGAACCAGTAACGATTAGCCAGAATAGCGAATCCAGAGTATTCCTGGTGAAGAGGTATAGTTGTGGAAATAAAAGCCACGCAAAAACTAGACGTATGGATTGAACGTGTCAACCAAGGTTTTGTAGTCTTTGCCGGATCTTTGATAGTGATAATGGCTTTTCTTTCAACCTACGGCTCCATCAGGCGGTATGCTTTCAACAGCCCGGAGCCCGTTTCATACGAGTTTAGCAAGATGTTTTTACTGCTTAGTTTTGTTTTAGCTATAGCTGCCGTAGAAAGGCAAAACCGGTTTCTCCGGTGCGATTTGCTACTTGAGCGGGTTCCCGAAAATGTCCGCAATCTTATCTCGAATATCATCAGCCCGATTTTAGGGATAACTTTTTTCGGTATTATCACCTGGATAAGCTTTGGCGATACCTTGCGTGCTCTTGAAATTGGCCAGCATAGCCTATCAACCTGGCCGGTACCTTTGTTCCCGGTTAAGCTTTTTATTCCTATAGGCTACGGATTCTTATGCTTTATTCTGGTGATACGTTTTATTCTTGGCCTGCTTCACTTAAGAATATCATCCGGAGAACCACAAAGTAGTACCGGTTGACAGTAATTTGCTGAAATACTGCGTAGATATGGGAAGACGAATATGGATTATGGTTTAGCGGCAATCCTGTGTATTGCCTCTATGGTATTTTTCCTGATACTGGGCGTTCCCATTGCTTTTGCCTTGGGATTCAGCGCGGTAGTCTTCGGGACTATCGCTTTTGGACCTATGGCTCTCCACAAAATGAGTCTGGCCACATTTTCGCTATTCTATAACTACTCCTGGACCCCTCTGCCACTCTTTGTGCTTATGGCCTGTGTAATCACCGAGACTACTATAGGAGAAGACCTCTACAGAGTTGCCAGAAACTGGGTCTCCGGCCTTCCCGGCGCGCTGATTAGCGCCAGTATCCTGGGTGAAGCCATGCTGGCTTCTACGGTAGGTGTCAGCGGCGCTGCTATAGTGGCAGTAGGTAAAGTGGCTGAACCGGAATTAAAAAGATACGGCTACGATAGGAACCTGGCTCTAGGGGGGATGATGTGCGGGGGTGTTCTCGGGCCGTTGATTCCACCCAGTACACCCTTAATTATTTATGGAGTCATAGCCAATGTGTCTGTAGGCCATCTTTTAATAGCCGGGATTATACCCGGCGCCCTTTTAGCCATCATGCTGGCGATTGTACCTATAGTAATTTGCTGGCGAAATCCGAAATTAGGTCCCGCCGCAGGCTCAGTCAATTGGATAACGCGATTGGTATCATTGAAAAAGGTCTGGCCTGTAATTGCGGTGATCGTGGCTATTATCGGCTCGATTTTCTTTGGCGTAGCCACGCCTACCGAAGCCGCCGGAATCGGCTGTGTGGTCATAATAATTGTCGCCGTCGCGGTTTTTCATCTCAGATGGAAAGGCTTATACCGGGCCATGGTAGAAGCAGCCGTGGTAAATTCTATGATGCTGGTCATTATCGTTGCGGCTTCGTTCTTCTCTTATATGTTAGCCAGCGCCGGTGTGGGAGATTTTCTGGGCAGTCTGGTTACGTCTTTAAGTGTCCCTCCCATCGTGATTGTTATAGCCATAATGATTCTTTATCTTATCTTAGGCTCCCTTTTCGACTCAATTACTATCACCATGTTGACAATACCTATCTTCGCTCCTTTACTCACCACACTGGGATTTGACCTGGTCTGGTTTGGGATACTATACGTGGTTAACCTGGAGATTGGACTTATTACACCCCCGATGGGAGTAAATTTGTTTTTTGTGCGAAACGTCTTTAACATAAAAACAGGTGAACTTCTCAAAGGGGCAGTGCCATTCCTGATTACCTTGGTAATTTTCTTATTTATTGTGTTATTTGTGCCTGATCTAAGTCTCTGGCTTCCTGATATGATGACAAAATGATAAACAATCACCCCGCGGTCAGTTCTCGCCACAGAAGGTGGTGTGAGATATACAAACCTGCGGTAAGAATAAACAGGATATTAAATTATGTCTAACTTGGTCACGAACATTCAAGGGTACTCAATCCATGACGGACCGGGCATAAGAACAGTAGTGTTCTTGAAAGGATGCGGTCTTGAATGTCAGTGGTGCAGCAACCCCGAATGTATTTCCCCGCACCCTGAAGTCGGATTTGTTAAAGCCCTTTGCACTAAATGCGGCAAGTGTGCAGAAGTATGCCCCGATGGGGCACTGGTTTATGAGGCAGGTAAGCTACCTCGTATCGACCGTGAACGATGCTCGGGCTGCGGCGCGTGCAGTTCGGTATGTTCTTATAAAGCATTCGTTCTCTATGGTACACAAATGAACGCCGATGAGGTTTTCGATGCCGTAAACAGGGATAAAATGTTTTACCAGGCATCGGGTGGCGGAGTGACGGTTTCCGGTGGAGAGGCCCTCCTGCAGTCGCAATTTGTATGTGACCTGTTTGAAAAATGCCATCGGGCCGGCATTCACACCTGCGTGGAGACATCAGGATATGCCGTCGAGTCCGCTTTGCGGCAGGTCCTCCCTTGCACTGATTATGTACTCTATGACCTCAAACACCTGAATTCTAAAAAACACCGCCAGTATACCGGCAAGCCGAATAATCTGATACTTTCCAACGCAAAGATTGTAGCCGCAAGCGGGGTAGAAATGCTTTTCCGGATGCCTTTGATTCCGGGCATTAATGATGATATGCAAAACATCAAGGAGACGTCGGATTTTTTAAATGGATTAGGGAATAATTCCCTACGTATTGAACTAATGCCTTACCATCGATTAGGAAAAGGAAAATACGAATCTTTGGATGAGAAATATCCGTTATCCGATGTGCTTTCACCTGAACCGAAACATGTGGAATCTGTGAAAAAGGCATTTGAGGACAACGGCATAATCTGTTCTGTATCGAGATGATATAATATATTACAGGAAAAGGCCGGGCGCGACCCGGTTAATCAGATTGGAGGTAATCATGGTTACAAAATCTAATACCGATGAAGCGTTAATAAAAACGATTGACAACTTACAGCTAAGTGAGCAGCTTTTTCAACTGAAGGACGCCATGTTCAGCGCCCCGAGAATAATTTCCGTTGACCGGGCCAAACTCGCGATGGAGTCCTGGAAGGAGACAGGGGGGGAAGACATCGAACTCCGCCGTGCCAAACTGTTCAAGAAAGTGCTCGAAGGTGTCCCTATAGCTATCCACGATTTTGATATATTAGTGGGCAGGGAAACAGAACATCTTATAGGCGCGCCGGTGTTTGTGGATGAAAACGGAGACTCAATCGCCGGGCTCTGGAACGAAGGGGATAGCCTGAGCCGATGGATGGTATTTCAGGGGAAAAATGCCAAAGGAGAAAAAAATATCTTAAGGGAATGCTCCCGTTTTTTTGCCGGGAAGACGGCGCCAGACCATGTCAATGAGGCATGGCATTCCGTAGTAGGCACCTGGGCACAAGATATAACCGAAGCAAAAGGCAGCGACCCTACCCCGGATTCCGGTTATTTTCCCGGTGTAACCTGCCGGGGAATGTGGGAAAAGTTGCTAACCAAAGGCATGCGCGGCTTGATAGAGGAAGCTAAAGATGGTCTTCAGCGGTTTAGCAAAATGAAAGAGACTGATATAAACAAACTCTATTTTTGGCAATCGGCAATCATCGTCTGTGAGGCGATGATACATTATGCGCAGAGGTATGCTGAACTGGCGCGCCGTAAAGCGAATGAAGAGTCCAACCCTGAAAAACGAAACGAGCTTCTTGAGATTGCCAACATTTGCGAATACGTACCGGAGAACCCGGCACGAACATTTCATGAGGCCCTTCAGTCTATGAACTTCATTTTGGTCGGCAGAGGGCTGGAGATGATGTACCCTCTCTTAGTCGGCAGAATAGACCAGTACCTAAAACCCTATTTTGAAAAAGACATCCAAGAAGGGCGGTTGACGTTGGAAAGAGCCGCAGAACTTCTGGGAAGCGCGTTAACGCTCTGGGGTATGAAAGTGGTTGTCCCGGTCGGTAAAACACAGCAGGAAACCCACCAATTCAGTTACAGCATCAACAGTATAAATATTGGTGGCGTAGACAAAGATGGGAAAGACGCTACGAATGCATTGAGTTATCTTGTTCTCCATATGATAGGTTTAATTAAACTGTCATCACCGACTGTCCTTCTTAATTGGCACTCGCAAACACCCCGACGGTTGCTGCTTAAGGCTTTGGAGACGAACGTAAAGACAAAAGGTGGTATCCCCTTATTTGAAAACAGCGATCATGTTGTAGCCAGCTTTTTAAATGACGGAACGCCCATAGAAGATGCGAGAAACTGGTACGGACAGGGGTGCGTAACACCGATTCTTCCGACTAAAGTTGACCATAACGGCAGTGAAGGCAAAGGGGCGGTAAACGTTGCGCTGATGTTGGACCTCACGCTTCACAGGGGTGTATCGCAAATAACGGGGGAAAAAGTGGGTATTGATGTTGGCGACCCGCGGCACTTCAAGACCTTTGATGATTTATACGAAGCATTCAAGAAACAGTATAAATTCGTTGTCAATCGGGTTTTATGGCTCGGCACTCTAGCCCAGAGTGTTGAGCCGAAGTATCTGCGTTTTCCGTTTAACTCTTGTGTTACCGGCCCTGGCTGTATGAAGAAAGGGCAGGATATCCTTATTACGGACTCGGACCATAGTTATGGTATCAGTGACCGGGCAATCGTAGACACGGCAGATTCTCTTACAGCTATCAAGAAACTGGTATTCAACGAGAAAAAATTGACCATGGATGAACTCCTCAATGCTCTTGATACCAACTTCGGGGGCGAGAGAGGTGAAGAAATAAGACAGATGTGCCTGGCGGCGCCTAAGTTCGGTAATGATATCGATGAGGTAGATTTGATGGTCCGTGATGTAGGAAAGTTTTCCGGAGGTATAATCATGTCGTATAAAAACCCCTTTGATGTACCCTGTAAAATCTCCCGTGAAGGGCTGTCCTGGCATTATTTCGGAGGCCTTGGAATCGGTGCTCTCTCCAATGGACGTAAATCAAAGGAGCCGCTAAATGACGGTTCGATATCGCCGATGCGGGGAATGGATAAACTTGGCCCCACTGGAGTAATGAGGTCAGTAATAAAGGCAGGTTTTAAAGAATCTTACGCTTCATGCCTGAACCAAAAGTTTTCCAGCACCGTCATGCAAAGCCCGGAGAGCCGTGAAAAATTAGCCATACTCACCGATACATTCTTCAGAAACGGCGGGCAGCACATCCAGTATAACATGGTGGATACTGAAGAATTACTCGATGCCAAAGCAAATCCTGAAAAGCACCGTGACCTGGTGGTGAGAGTGGGGGGCTTCAGCGCCTACTTTGTCATGCTTTCTCCAGAAGTTCAGGATGACATTATTTACAGAAGTGAACAGGGTTGTTAGGAACGTTTAAAGGACATATAAGGAGGAAGAAGATGAATCAAGATCTGACTGAACTACTCGACCCTGAACTCAAAAGCCCTATCAAGATGATGTTAAGCCAGATGCCGCCAATGAATTTCAACGATTTACCCACGGCCCGTGCTGCGTCTAAGCAGATGATGGCGGTAATGAAGGCGCAGATGCCGGTTATTCCCGGTGTCATTACCGAAGACCGGACAATTCCGGGGCCTAATGGGTCTCTCAACGTCACTATAAGAATCTATCGGCCGGAAAAACAGGCCGGATCGCTCCCTGCCTTGCTATGGATTCATGGTGGTGGCTACATGCTCGGCGATATTGACCAGGAAGATTTCACAGCAAAACAATTCACTTTAGCCGGAGAATGTATTGTTGTATCGGTAGAACACCGGTTAGCCCCGGAGCATCCTTATCCGGCCCCACTGGAAGACTGTTATGCTGCTTTGAAATGGTTGTCAAGCCATGCCGATGAATTGGGGATAGACCGCTCCCGTATCGCTGTCGGAGGCGCCAGCGCTGGGGGTGGGCTTGCTGCCGGGCTGGCTATCCTGGCGCGCGACCGGGCTGAGGTAAAGACTATTTTCCAGCTACTGGTTTATCCTATGATTAACGATTGTAATACCACTCCCGCCAGTGATACCCTGCCGGACGCTCTTTTCTGGACCCGGGAGAATAATTTAATCGGCTGGCGTTCATATCTGGGTTGTGAGCCAGGTAGAGAAGGAATTTCCTGCTATGCAGCGGCCTTTAGAGCTACAAATCTGGAAGGACTTCCAAAGGCGTATATTACAGTTGGAGGCCTTGATTTATTCGCCCAGGAAGATATCGATTATTCACGGAGATTGATTGCAGCGAGTGTCCCCACTGAACTTCATGTGTACCCCGGGGGATGCCATGCTTTTGATATGTTGGTGCCCGGTGCCGATATCACTAAAAGATTTACTGCTGATATACACAATGCGTTAAAACGGGCACTAAGAATTTGAAAGAATAGCCGAAATATTCCAAAGGTCGGGTGACGGTGATATTGCCTGAATACAGCCATCTGGAAATAGTGCCATATGAGGAAGAACGGCAGATCTGGGATACCATCGTAAAGATCAATATGGATATTATACCCTATAAAAAGAAGAGTGAGCTGACAAGAGGAGGATTGAGGTGGCCCGCATCATTAGGACAGGATAGGGGCAATATTAAGATTGGATTCCGCTATCCTCAAGGGGTCTGGTGTTAAGGATTCTACCATAACTCCATTAGTAGCTTCCACCGGGGTTGAGGTGAACACCTCGGCCGGGGTCCGGTAACCATGGGTTTGGTGAGGGCGCTCGGTGTTGTAGAAGCGGAAGTAGTTACCGAGACCGATTCTGGCTTCTCTGCCATCCTGATATGCTTTCAGATATACTTCCTCGTATTTCACTGACCGCCACAGCCTCTCGACGAACAGGTTGTCGTTATAGCTTCCTTTCCCATCCATAAT
>Ga0315543_1004954_pt1 | contig 10710 bp, 3 predicted proteins | sample SalMarSW160210MG_2_FD_203098 | JGI IMG/M metagenome (GOLD analysis project Ga0315543, IMG submission 203098) | Salt marsh sediment microbial communities from the Plum Island Ecosystem LTER, Massachusetts, United States - Salt Marsh Sediment SW1601-210 ...
CTCTTTCAGTTGTTTTGCGTTTTTTATGGCATGAATTATCGTTTTAATTTTGCCCGGCCGCGGATATAATCGGGTCTATGGAAAATGCCGTACTAAGCGCGATTTTCGACCAGATGGCCGACATTATGGAGATTCTCGGCGAGGACCGCTTCCGCATTAACAGCAACCGTAAGGTCGCACGGGTCATTGGGGACATCCCCACAGACGTCGAGTATCTGCTGGCCGGCGGGCAATTGGCGAAGGTGCCCGGCATCGGAAAATCGAGCCTCGCCAAGATCGAGGAATTTATCAAGACCGGCACGATAACCGCCCACCATGAACTGCTCAAAAAGATCCCACCGGAGCTGCTGGAATTACTCAACATCCCCGGCGTAGGACCGAAAGGCGTCAAGGCGGTTTACGAACAGTTGAAGGTGACAAGTATCGCTGAACTCAAAGCGGTAATCGAAGACGGCACACTCGCCGGGCTGGCGGGCTTCGGCGATAAAAAGGCGGCGGCAATCGCAAGGGGCATAGCATTTTTAGAAAAGTCCACCGGCCGGATTCGCCTCGACCTGGCACTGGAGGCTTCGCATCTGGTTCTACGATTTCTGCGGGACGTCGCTGGCACCGTGAAAACCCAAACGGCCGGCTCGCTGCGTCGTTGCGCCGAGACTATCGGCGATGTTGACATACTCGTTGCCGTGAAGAAAGGCAAAAGTTCCGGCAAGGCGGGGGGGCAAATCATACAGGAATTTACGAGTGCCGATTTCGTACAGGAAGTACTCGCCTCCGGGCCGACAAAAGGCTCTGCCATTATCCAGTCGCCGTCTGCTGCTGTGCACGTCGATGTCCGTGTTGTGCCGCAGGAGAGTTTCGGAGCCGCGGCTCAATACTTTACCGGCTCAAAAGAGCACAACGTTCGATTACGTGAAATCGCCGTGAAGAAAAAGCTGAAGCTGAACGAATACGGCTTGTTCAAAGGCGATAAAATAATTGCCGGCCCGGTGGAAGAGGAAATCTACCGGAAGCTCGGTCTCGATTATGTCCAGCCGTTGCTTCGTGAAGACCGCGGCGAGGTCGAGGCGGCGAAAAACCATTCTCTGCCCGAGTTGATTGATGCCGAAGATATCGTCGGCGACCTGCATATGCACACAAAAGCGTCCGACGGTAACTGCGACATATCCGAGTTCGCCGAAGCCGCGAAAGCATGGGGCTATAAATACATCTGCATCACGGACCACTCACGGTCTTCGGCAATCGCTAACGGCCTGTCGGCCAGGCAGTTGGCTAAGGAAATTAAAGAAATACGCAAAATCAACGATAAGATTAAGGGCATCACAATTCTGGCAGGAGGCGAAATTGACATTCTCGCCAATGGGTCAATGGACTTCGAAAACGAATTGCTCGCCGATCTGGATTTTGTCATTGCTTCGGTCCATTCCGGCCTGGCAAGCCCGCGCCAGAAGGTGACGATGCGCACGCTCAAAGCAATGGACAATCCGTACGTCAACTGCATCGGCCACCCGACCGGCAGGCTAATCGGCCAGCGAGAGGCGATGGACCTCGATATCGCCGCGGTTATTAACCACGCCGCTCAGACGCACACCGCGCTGGAGGTCAATGCAAATCCGTGGCGGCTGGACCTGAAGGACATTCATTGCCGGATGGCAATCGAAGCGGGCGTAAAGCTGGCTATAGGAACCGACGCTCACAGCACGCACGGCCTCGGTTTGATGGGTTACGGCGTCGCTACCGCAGGGCGAGGCTGGGCAACAAAATCCGATGTGCTGAATACACTTTCACTTGCCAAACTCAAAAGCTGGATAAAGACCAAAAGACCGAAATAACTTCAACCTTGCTCTATACCGATATGATGCTCTCCAGACTTTCAAGTGGTTATTCAGCTTAATGTGTTTGCTGCCCCCGGCGGCCGTGAAAAAAATTATAAAAAAACTTGCAAAAGAACATTATCGTCGGTATAATCGTATACAAATACATAGAGGCAGGCCAAAAACCATTATATTTGTCCGTGCCATCATATTTCATTCGTTTTTCATACCGGCACTGCCTTTAATAACGTAGAGGTTTTCCTTTTGTAGCGGCATGGCCGTGCTTTCTCCGCGAGTTTGCTGAGAAAAGCCTGTTCATGCGCAACAGGGACTTCGGTATGTGCTTTCATCGGCTCAATTTACGGCGTTTTATTCGGCAGAAAAAGCATTTTGCGCCAACTCTCCATCTACTCTTTTTATGGCCGAACGTTTCAAGAAAAGCTTTGCACGGCAGGATAAACATGCTGCGGCTGCGTAAGCCGGAGCGGCATTATACATTTATAAATATATATTAGAGGGACAGGAAAATGAGAGGGAGTCCGAATCTTGGAAGTTGGCTGCTGTGCGTGGTATTTATACTGATGTTATCACGCACAGCAGCCGCAGACGGCGTCATTTACGGCGGCGGTAACGGAACAGCCGAAGATCCTTATTTGATTTATACGGCCGAGCAGATGAATACAATCGGAACCGAGCCAAATGACTGGGATAAGCATTTTAAGTTAATGGCCGACATCGACCTGGGTCAATACAAGGACACAGACTTCAATATAATTGGATATGCCTCAGGCTGGTGGGGTTCTTCTGAAAATAAGAACCCATTTACAGGTGTCTTTGACGGAAATGGTAAGAAAATCTTAAATTTTTGTTACAATTCATCTATAGGAAAATCTTACATAGGAATTTTCAGTTACATTCAAGGAGCAACGCTTGAGAATATATATTTAGTTGATCCGAATATTAACGCTGAGGGTGGAAGATATGTCGGCTCATTAGTTGGATTCTCCCGTGGAACTATCACCAAATGCCATATTCAAGGGGGAATAGTCTCAGGCTCGACCGAAGTCGGAGGACTTCTAGGAAACAATTGTGGAACGATTACGAAGTCCGCCTCATCAGCTATGGTTTTTGGATCTGCCGCGATCGGTGGCATAGTGGGCTATAACTATTATGGATTAATTGGCGACTGCTACTCTTTAGGAGATGTATCAGGAACGCAAACCGTAGGAGGACTTGTAGGTTACTCTAGCTTTCAGGCGTCAATTGCTTATTGCTACTCAGCCGGCAAGGTGTATGGTACTGAAAATGTTGGGGGATTATTGGGATATAGTGATTTGAGCGAGATATTAAGTTGTTTCTGGGACATTGAGGCCAGCGGACAAATCAGCAGTGCCAGCGGTATCGGTAAGACCACTACCGAGATGCAGACTGCAAGCACCTTTTTCGGCTGGGGCTCTTATGCGGTCTGGACCATAAACGAAGGGCTCGATTATCCCAGACTTTTATGGGAGAACAAGCCGGGTGATCTGCTTACAACACCATCATTTCCATCGATACAGGGCAGCGGCACACATGACGAGCCATACTTGATTTATTCCGTTGAACAGTTCAATCTAATTGGTTTATTCCCACTCGAATGGGACAAACACTACAGGCTAATGTCTGATATTGACTTAGCGGGATATACATCAGCAACATTCAATACCATTGGGCGCTACACTCGCTATCCTGTCAGTGGCGTTAAACCTTTTTCGGGCGTCTTTGACGGCAATGGATATGCAATTTCAAACTTCAACTATACAGGCAGCGGTGGAGGAATCTTTGATCGTGTAGAGGATGCAGAGATAAAAGATTTGGGTTTTATCGACCCTAATGTGAGTTTGAATGATAGAGGAGATCGCGTTGGTTTATTGGCTGGCTGGCTATTTAACTCGACAATCACCAATTGTTATGTTCAGGGTGGTAGTGTTTCAGGAACAGGTATTGTTGGCGGTCTCGTGGGAGACAACTATGGTGGCACAATCTCTAATTCCCATTTCCAGGGATCTGTTTACGGCAGCAGTGGAGTTGGAGGGCTGGTTTGCTGGAACAGAGGCATAATCACAAACTGCCATTTTAGCGGTGAAGTCTCAGGAACAGGACCGAAGGTTGGAGGATTAGCAGGAGATAATAGCGGTTCAATAAACGATTGTTCTGCATCAGGCCATGTCTCAGGGATAAATGAAGTCGGCGGTTTGGTCGGGGAACAGTGGTCAGGAAGGATAATGAATTGTTATACTGCTTGTAGCGTTTCAGGCGAGGAACAAATCGGAGGATTGATAGGTAGTAACAATGGCGTTATCACTAACTGCTACACTACGTCTGAAGTTTCTGGTGCGACATACATAGGTGGATTTGCCGGTCGGAATGGTTTTAATCCTTCTGATGTGGTCTGGCATGGCAATATTTATAACTGCTACGCAAGAGGCAACGTAATTGGAGAGGAATATGTTGGTGGGTTTGCCGGAAACAATGATTACTTTGGACTCATTTACGATTGTTATTCTACCGGCAACGTTTTAGGAGTAGAAGGGATTGGTGGCCTGGTTGGTCAGAATAGACAGGGAGATGTTATTGAATCTTTCTGGGACATTGAAAACAGCGGACTGTCAACAAGCGCCGCCGGTGAGGGCAAGACAACAGCACAGATGCAGAATCCAAATGTTTTTATGAGCGCAGGTTGGGATTTCGCAGGTTATCTGGATGGTCCCCATGATATCTGGGCTGAACCTATTGAAGGAGGATATCCGATTTTATGGTGGCAGCTTTCACCTTTACATTTATTGCCGGTATTTTCAGGTGGTACCGGAGAGCCTAATGATCCGTACCTCATCGCAACAGCCGATGATTTGAACCGGATAGGTCATAATCCAAGATTAATGGAAGCACATTTCAAACTGATCAATGATATTGAATTAATGGATATTGTTTTTTTTATTATAGGTAATTATGAGTATCCTTTCAGCGGTGTGTTCGACGGTAACGCCAATGAAATTCTCAACTTCAGTTGTTCCTACGAAGGCGGAGAACATATTGGATTATTCGGATATATTAGGGGTGCTGAAATAAAAGACCTGAGATTAGTAGATCCCAACATCGATTGTCCTGCAGGTTTTCGCACCGGAGCGCTTGCAGGTTGGGTTTGGGGTACAATAAGCAGATGCGAAGTAGTAGGAGGCACAATTCGTGGAAGTCAAAGAGTTGGCATGCTGGTTGGAGAAAGCTACGGCCTGATAAGTTCTTGTTTCACATCAGGCTCTGTTATTGGCCATACGGATGTTGGAGGATTAGTTGGACGTAATTATTGGACTGTCACTGATTGTGGCTCATCGACACAAGTGTCGGGTAACTGGGCGACAGGGGGACTCATCGGTAGCAATACTTATAATAGCGTGGTCGACAGCTCTTTTGCCAATGGAAGAGTGACTGGGAAGTGTGATAGTATTGGCGGATTAATCGGAACCAATGGCTATAACGCGATTGTTGCAAATTGTTATACATCAGGCACCGTAACTGGCAGAAACCATGTTGGGGGGCTGGTGGGCAGTAATATCATTAGTTCTTTCACATGGGTAGAACAATCCACATTGATATCTAACTGCCATGCACAAACAGAGACCGAAGGTGAAAGCGAAGTAGGTGGTCTGGTAGGTGCCAATGATGGCTCTGTTTCGATTTCCTATTCCACTGGTAAGGTAGCAGGAAATTCAAAGGTGGGAGGTCTGGTGGGAAGCAATGATAGCGGTGAGGTTGCTAATTCTTTCTGGGATATTGAAGCAAGTGGACAGACAACCAGTGCCGGCGGGACAGGTATGACGACGACCGAGATGCAAACGGTCGGCACATTCCTTGACGCCGGCTGGGACTTTGTAGATGAAACGGCCAACGGCACGGAAGACATCTGGTGGATTCTCGAAGGGCAGGACTACCCCTGCCTGTGGTGGGAGCTGACAGAAAACGAACTGCTTGATAACTAAAATATGCTGCGGCTGCGTAGGCCGTAGCGGTATTATATATTTATTTTTACTTTTTGAAGGGATAGGATAATGAGAGGAAAAGCATTTTGTGAATGTGATAGTTTTTAACGGCAATTATATTTTAAGGAGAATTATTATGTCTAAGAAATTGATTTATTTAACTACAGTTTTAGTGCTGAGCCTGGCCAGCGAGGGATGGCCAAAAGCCTCGTACCCAGCCCCGCATGATGGTGCTATCCATGAAGCTACATGGATAATCCTCGGATGGCAGCCGGGAGAAAATGCAGTCTCGTTCGATATATACGTTGGTACTGATTATGAAGATGTAAAGAACGGTACCGGCGGTACATTCCAGGGTAATCAGGGTCTGCATACGAGCTTTTTTATTGTCGGCGTTCCCGGATATCCTTATCCGAACGGTCTTGTGCCGGGAACTACGTATTACTGGCGAGTCGATGAGATTAATAATCAGAACGGGGATAATATATCAGTAGGAGATGTGTGGAGTTTTAAGATTACACCCAGGACAGCCTATAATCCTGAGCCAGCCGACAGCGCCGAGTCTGTGGAGCGCAACGTAATCCTTCGTTGGCAGCCGGGTTTTGGTTCTAAATTGCACACGCTGTACTTGGGCGAAAATTTTAACGATGTGTATAACGCATCCGGGGGAATTACGTTGGGAATGTCATCTTATAATCCAGGCATTCTTGAATTGGGCAAGATATATTATTGGCGGGTAGATGAGTCTGATGGACGCGACACTTATAAAGGCGATGTCTGGAGCTTTACAGTCGGAACAGAAGGCCCACATCCCGGCGGAGAGGAAGGGATTTTCTACGTCGATGCGGTTAACGGAGACGATGACAACAACGGATTGATACCTCAAACTGCTTTCGCAACAATCCAGAAAGGTATTGATATAGCAGCGGACGGCGACATAGTCCTGGTCTATCCGGGAATTTATCAGGAAGAAATCAGTTTTCTGGGTAAAGCGCTGACAGTGCAGGGCGTTGTTGAAAGTCCCGCTGGTGTGCCGGTACTCCGGAATCCCGGCGATTTTGCAGTTTCGTTTTACTACGGCGAAGGCCCCGACAGCATCCTGAAGAATTTCATCATCAGAGACAGCTTCATGGGTATTTTCATCGCCGACAGCTCTCCGGCTCTCAGCAATCTGACAATAGTGGGTAATAAGTACGGCATTGAAGCCTATGCCGACTCTGAGCCGGACATCAGCAACACAATTGTCTGGGACAATACTGACGGTGGCCTCTTCGGATGCCAGGCACGATACAGTTTTGTCCAACAGGTAAGTGAGCCTCTTGAAGGATTGATTGCTTACTGGAAGTTTGACGAGGACCAGGGCTCAATTGCATACGACTCAGCCGGTGATAATCACGGAACTATCCATGGAGCACAACCAACAACCGGTCAGGTTAATGGTGCATTGAGCTTTGATGGCGAGGATGATTACGTCGCACTACCAGATAACAATCCTATTTGGTTACCTCAATTTAACTTCTCTTGTTCAGCTTGGGTATATTTTGAAAGAGAATCCACTACCTTACTAAGCGAGGGCGAGGTCATTTTAGATCTTAATCATGGGGACAGTTCTGATACGGCAAATGAGTTAGGTTACATTATCCAGAGACGCGGCGAAAGCAGAAGACTATATTTCAAGATGACTACAACAACAAATTCGGATGAGGACCTCTATTCCAACGAAGTCTTAGCTGCAAACAGATGGTACCACATCGTTGCTGTTCGGGAAGGAGGAACCCAAGCGATATACGTAAATGGACTTTTAGATGGAAGCAGAACATGCTCCTCTGCCCCCATAGATTTTGTTGGTGGTTATGATGATGACAGGATTAATATTGGCAGATTCACAACAAATATAGGGCATCCCCGTTTTCACCACAAAGGCAAAATAGATGATGTAATGATATTCGACAGAGCCTTATCTGCTGAAGAAATCCAACAGCTTTATCAGGGTATTTATGGATTTGCGACTAATCCGTTGTTTGCGGATCCGGCTAACGGCGACTATCACCTACGCTCCGAGCGGGGCCGATATTGGCCGGAGCATGATATATGGGTGCTCGACAAAGTCACCAGCCCTTGTGTCGATGGCGGCGATCCTGACACCGGCACATTAAATGAGCCGATGCCCAACGGCGGTCGGATTAATATTGGTGCTTACGGCGGCACGACTGAAGCCAGCCTGTCGCCACAGTTACTTCCATATTTTATCGACCAGGCTTCCGAACCCAGTCCTGCAGACGGGGCTGTCAATGTCGATATAGATATCTCATTGAACTGGACCGGTCACTTGAATGCAGTCTTCCACGATGTTTACTTCGGCATTGATAGGGACGCTGTTGCCGATTCCGATACATCAGATACGACCGGCATATATCGGGGCCGCCAGAGTAGCACGATTTATACTCCCCATGAGGACATTGAATGGGGACGGACTTACTACTGGCGCATCGATGAAGTCGATAGCGGTGGCGGGACAATAACCGGCGAAGTATGGACATTCACCACGACAATACCAACTAAAGGCAGGGTTTGTTTCACTGCTGAGACCAAGGTCTGGGTGAATGGTGCCCTTGTTCCAATATCAAAGGTTGCTCTGGGGAAAAGTATTTGCGGCATAAACAGCCTTAGCAAAATCCAGGAAGTGCAGGAGCATAACGGCACATTTATGTGCTATGATGTTTTGCTCGAGAGCGGAAATTGTCTTAGCGTAGCTGAGAACCACTACTTTATGACAGAATCCGGGCGATGGATCTCACTGAAAAATCTGAAAGCAGGGATAAACCTGAAAACGTCGAAAGGCACAATCGAGATTAAAAGCGTAACCAAAAGACCAATGCCTTATACAGGCAAGGTCTATAATCTCAAAGTCGCGGGCTCAGACCGCTATCTCGTAGGTAAAGATGCGGTTATCGTACGCGATTATTAAAACACAATGTCTGTATCGAATCGATACGAGCCGACGATTCGTTTGATAGCGAAAATATGCTGCGGCTGCGTCGGCCGGAGCGGCATTATATTTTCATTATTTTCATTGAAGGGATAGGAAAATGAGAGGGAAAGCGAATTATATAAAATGGCTGCTGTGCGTGCTGCTTCTACTCGTGGCGGCACGCACGGCAGCCGCAGGCGGCGTCATTTACGTCGATGCTGATGCCGCCGGTGCCAATAACGGCTCAAGCTGGGCTGATGCGTATTGTTGTCTCCAGGATGCTCTTGCTGATGCACAGTCCGGCGACGAAGTCCGGGTGGCACAGGGGATATATAAGCCGGACCATCAGCTCGGGACGGGACGGTTCTCCCGAGTAGTGGCGTCCGGTGACCGCACAGCCACATTCCAGATTATCAATAATGTGATTATTGTAGGCGGCTATGCCGGTTTTGGCGAACCTTATCCAAACGAAAGAAAGGTCTACTTGTATGAGACCATCCTCAGCGGCGATTTGAACGGCAATGACGAGCCAAATTTTACAAACAACTCCGAGAACAGTTACCATGTTGTTAAAGTAAGCGGTGGAATCGATTCGGAGGCTCTGCTGGATGGTTTCACAATCACTGCCGGAAACGCCGACGGGCCGGAAAGTTTTGGGGGCGGAATATACGTTGACTCCGGAGGTCCAACGGTAATCAACTGCACAATAATCGGGAACAAGGCGATTGATGTCGGCGGGGGAATCTACTGTCATGATTCCAGCAGACCATATATAGTAGACTGTACAATCATACAAAACTCTGCTCGTAACCATGGCGGAGGAGTCTTTGGCAAACCGAAAAGTACCCCAAATATTTTTTACTGCATGATAAAAGCGAATACGGCAGAGTATGGCGGGGGGTTGTATAGTGATCGCGGCAGGCTAAAGGTTACTAACTGCACTATAAGCGGGAACACGGCTCGCCAAGATGGCGGCGCGTTCTATAGCGTTGGGGTACCATCAGCGATCGAGAGCAATATCATCATGGGGAACTCAGCCCAACACTGTGGCGGCGGAATCTTTTTCGATACGGCCTTACGAATAAACAACAATCTCATCACGGATAATTCGGCGCAGTATGGCGGTGGGATTTACTGCTTATCTTCTTCATCCAGGATGTTCAATAATACAATCGTACGTAATATGGCTACAGGCTATGGTGGTGGCGGAATATATTGCGGCAACTCCTCACCGTCTGTGGTGAATACGATCCTGTGGAATAATAGTCCGGATGAGACCTACCTTAAAGAAAGTTCCTTCACCGCGACCTATTCCAACGTGCAAGGCGGTTGGCCTGGAATTGGCAACATCAATGCCGACCCATTATTTGTGGATGCCGACGGAGCTGATGGCTTGATTGGCACAGAGGACGATGACCTGAGTTTGCTGCCGGGCTCTCCATGTAATAACGCAGGTGACAACTCGGCGGTTCCACATTGGTTGGTCACGGATCTCGATGGGAATCCACGCATCATGAACGACATTGTGGATATGGGAGCGTATGAACAGACTGATACTCTGACTTTCTATTGTGTAGATGCTATTAACGGCGATGACAACAACGACGGGTTGACACCTGAAAAAGCTTTCGCAACAATCCAGAAAGGTATTGATATAGCAGCGGACGGCGACGTAGTCCTGGTGTATCCGGGGCTGTACCAGGAAGAAATCAATTTTCTGGGTAAAGCGATAACAGTACAGGGCGTTGTTGAAAGTCCCGCTGGTGTACCGGTACTCCGGAATCCAGGTGATTTTGCAGCTTCGTTTTATTATGGCGAAGGCCCCGACAGCATCCTGAAGAATTTCATCATCAGAGACAGCTTCATGGGTATTTTCATCGCCGACAGCTCTCCGGCTCTCAGCAATCTGACA
>Ga0315543_1004955_pt1 | contig 10709 bp, 10 predicted proteins | sample SalMarSW160210MG_2_FD_203098 | JGI IMG/M metagenome (GOLD analysis project Ga0315543, IMG submission 203098) | Salt marsh sediment microbial communities from the Plum Island Ecosystem LTER, Massachusetts, United States - Salt Marsh Sediment SW1601-210 ...
GCATCGGCTTCGGCCTGAACAACATCATTCGGGGTGAAGGCAGCCCACGGATCGCGATGGCGACGATGCTGATCGGCGCGCTGTTGAACATCGCGCTGGACGCGTGGTTCATCCTGCATCTGGGGATGGAGGTTCGCGGAGCGGCCCTGGCCACGGTGCTGGCGCAGTTGACGACGGCCGTTTGGGTCTTGGCCTATTTCCTCAGCAACAAGGCGCTGCTTCGAATTCGTTTGGCCAATTTGCGGCCTCGCCCGGCGCTGTGCATGTCGATCTTCGCCATCGGTTCGGCGCCGTTTGCCATGCAACTGGCCTCCAGCGTCATTATTGCGGTGTTCAACCGGCAGCTGGCAAGCCACGGCGGCGACCTGGCCATTTCGGTGTTTGGCATCGTCCACAGCACGGCGATGATGTTCATGATGCCCATTTTCGGAATCAGCCAGGGTGCCCAGCCGATTATTGGATTCAACTACGGCGCCCAGAAATACGACCGCGTCAAGAAAACGCTGCTGCTGGCCATTCTGGCGGCTTCGGCGCTGGTGACGCTTGGCTTCGCCGTTGCGATGTTCTTTCCTGCCGAAATCGTGCGGCTCTTCGACGAGCAGGACGAGGACTTGATTGCCCTGGGCAGCCACGCGATACGCATTTGCTTCCTGTTGTTCCCGATCATCGGCTTCCAGATAATCAGTGCGAATTACTTTCAGGCGGTCGGCAAACCGAAGCAAGCCATGTTCCTGAGCCTTTCGCGCCAGGTGATCCTGTTGTTGCCCGGGCTGCTCATTTGGCCCCATTTCTTCGGACTGGACGGCGTCTGGATGGCGCTGCCCGTCTCCGATATCGGCTCGTCGGTCTTGACGGCCGCGTGGCTTGCGATGGAGATTCGGAGCTTGGGCGTGAAGCACCACGCGATGCGTGACGCCAGGCCCCCCTCCGATTAAGGGTTTCCGGGGGCCGAGCTGCCCTACGGCTCTTGTCACTGTTTAGCGGGCGGGCTTGCCCGCCGTTGGCGCCACGGAGAAACGTCGCTATCCACGCAACGGCGGGCAAGCCCGCCCGCTAAACATTGTTTCTGCATGGGCCGTCCTAGCTGGTTTTTGGAGAAATACGTCGACTCTACCGCCGACGGGCCTTTCCAAAGGCAAGAAAGGAGCGGCGTGGGGTTGAAATCGACACGGATTCGGGCAAAATAACTAGATTCGCGCTGGGCGGTGCGGTCCTTGTGGGCCAACCGCGGGCTGGAGGTCGGCTCAAGCGGTCGCCTCCGCCGACAAAGGTAATTTGGGAGAGCACACCCTGCTGCTGCGTTTGCTTGGCTTTTTCGGCCGCAAACGTTTGACGCTCGGGAGCAGATCATCATCGAGGAAATCGATGCCGGAAGTACTCCAAGTCGAAGTCCGCCAGACGCGTGGAAAACGCCACGCGCGGCGCATGCGAAAAGACGGCAAGATTCCAGCTATTCTGTACGGACACGGCCGGGAGAGTGTCAGCCTGGCGGTGGCGGCCGAGGCCGTCGAGACCGTCGTCCGTCGCGGGAGCCACGTCGTCGAACTCCGCGGCGCGGTGAAAGAAAACGCCTTGATTCGCGAGTTGCAATGGAACACGTGGGGAACCGAGGTCCTGCACGTCGACTTCACCCGGGTCCGTGCGGACGAAACGATCGAAGTCACGGTGCCCGTCGAACTCCGCGGCGAGGCTCCGGGCCTGAAGGAAGGTGGTGTTGTCGAGCACGTGCTTCACGAGATCGAAATCGAGTGCAAGGCGACGGCCGTGCCCGAGAAGATCAAGGCCAACGTCAACAACTTGCAGGTGGACCAGAGCGTTACCGTCGCGGATCTGGTGCTGCCCGAGGGAGCAAAGTGTCTTGCCAGTCCGGACCAGGTTGTGGTCCAGTGTGTCGTGCCCGTCGAGGTGCCCGAGGAGGAAGAAGCCGCCGCCGCCGAGGCGGAACCCGAGGTGATCGGCGGTCGGAAAGAGGAAGAAGAGGACAAGAAAGAATAGGATGGTCCTGCTCTTGTTGCCCGGCGTGGAGAACCACCGATGAAACTGATCGTCGGATTGGGCAACCCGACGCGCGAGTATCAGGGCACGCGTCATAACGTCGGATTCCTGGTGCTGGCCGAATTGGCCAAGCAGTGCGGATCCGGAAGACCGAAAACGAAATTTCACGGTGAAGTGGTCGATGCGATCATCGGTGGGCAGAGGGCTCTTTTGCTGAGTCCCTTGACCTACATGAATCGAAGCGGCCTCAGCGTTCACGAGGCGCGCGACTTTTACAAGTTGCCCTTTGAGGACCTGTTGATCATATGTGACGACTTCAATTTGCCGTTGGCCAAGCTGCGATTTCGCACCGGGGGTTCGTCGGGTGGACAAAAAGGATTGGCCGATATTATCGATCGGCTCGGCAGCCAGCAGTTCGCCAGGCTGCGGCTCGGCATCGGTGCTCCGCCCGAGGATTGGGACGCCGCCGACTACGTGTTGAGCAAGTTTACCAAGGAAGAGGCAGCCGAGGTTGAAGGCGCGGTTTGCCGGGCAGCCGAAGCGGTGGCATGTTGGGTCACCGAAGGCGTCGAGGAGTGCATGAATCGGTATAACTAAAGCCAAAAGGAGCAAACGGTTGGCTACGAACGTCTATGAAGGCATGTTTATTCTGGATTCGAACCGCTACGGGCGAAATCCGGAATCCGTCGTCGGACAGATCCCGAAGATGATCGAGGATGCCGACGGGGAGCTGCTCGTAAGCCGTCTTTGGGAAGAACGGCGATTGGCCTATCCCATCAAGGGACATCGAAAAGGCACCTATTGGCTGACCTACTTCCGCGCCGACGGCGAGGGAGTGGCCGGCTTGGAGCGTCAATGCCGGTTGAGCGACTCGATCCTCCGGGCGTTGTTTCTCAAGGTCGATCCCCGAGTCGTCGAGACGCTGATCGCCCATGCCCAAATCGGTCCCGGCGGTGGTAAGCCGTTGTCGGAAGACGATAAGAAACCCAAAGAGGACGACGATATCGATGTGGTCGAGGATGTGGACACCGAGGAGGATTGAGTTACTCTCGATCCTCTTCCGGCCGGAGTGCCGCGGATGGAAATGACGGCACCCTGATCGCCAACAGCGGCGGCGGCCGGGCCTGTAGGCCTGCTGACTCCGTCAGACGGGTGTTCCGACAAAGCGTCTTATTGATGTTTGTATTGTCACTGAACGGTGCTCCACGGTCGAATGCCATGAAGCCGGGCTCCCGTTGGTCGCCCTCCGCTGATTCAAAATGCAAGAGTCAATAGAAAGGAGTGGATCATCATGGCGAGTTACAATCGAGTCATCTTGGTCGGCAACGTCACGCGCGATCCCGAGTTGCGCTATACTCCCGGCGGTATGGCGGTGACCGACGTTGGCCTGGCGGTCAACGACCGACGCAAGAACAGCGAGGGTGAGTGGGTCGAGGAAACCACGTTTGTCGACGTCACACTTTGGGCGCGACAAGCAGAAGTGGCCAGCGAGTATCTCAGCAAGGGCTCGCCCGTGCTGATCGAAGGCCGCCTGAAGCTCGACACCTGGGAAACAGACGGCCAGAAACGCTCCAAGTTGAAGGTCGTCGGCAGCCGGATGCAACTGTTGGGAACTCGTGGTGCGGGCGGTGGCGGTCGGCCCGGGGCCCAGCAACAAGCAACCTCGCAATACAGCCAGCCGGACGACGCGCCGGCCTACGATGCACCGGAGACGCCCGACAACGATATCCCGTTTTAGCAGCCTGGTGGAAAAGTAGGGTGGGCACCGCCCACCAAATTCGTCGAAACCGACCTAGAGCAGTTCTTGGTGGGCGATGCCCACCCTACCATTTCGACGCCGCCGGTATGCTCTCTCAAAACACACATACGTACGACGCGAGGCGAAAACTACCATGCCAAAGACAAAAGCAAAACCTCCCAAGCGGCGGAAAGCCGCCCTGCGGAACAAGCGTCTGACCAAGGGCCCGGGCGGCGGCGTCGAACTCCTTCTGGTTCAGCCGGTCGAGCATCTCGGCCAACAGGGCGACGTCGTGGAAGTCAAGCCGGGCTACGCGTACAACTACTTGCTGCCCCAGGGCCTGGCCACGGTCGCCAGCGAGCACCATAAACGGATGATCGAGAAACACCGTGCCCACTTGGCCGAAATCCAAGCCGAGCGGATGGCCGGTTTCCGCGCACTGGCCGAGCAACTCTCCGAACTGAGCATCACGATCGAGGCCAAAGCCAACGATGAAGGCCACCTCTACGGTTCGGTGGGCGCCGTGGAAGTCGCCGCCGGGCTCCGGCGCCACAACATCGCCGTCACCGCGGACCAGGTCCGGCTCGAAGGTCCCCTGAAGGAACTCGGTCTCTATACGATCAAGATCCACCTTGCTCAAGATATCGAAGCCGAACTGAAGGTCTGGGTCGTGCCCTCGGTCGAAGACGACGAACTACCCAGCGAGTAGCCACCCGGCGTGCGTCGCTTTTTCCCGTCCGCGCTGCGCGTGGTCATGAAGATCGCCGTCGAGCCGACGCCAGAAGTGCCGCCCCGGCGAAGACCAGCATGACGGTCGTGCTCGGTTCGGGGACGAAGATGTACGCCGAGCCGGACAAACCGCCGGCGTCATCGTCGTAGGGTGCTCCGACCATGGCGTAACCTCCATCGAGTGAAACGGACCAGCCGAAGTTGTCATACACGTCAGCGTCGTCCGCGGTCAGCTTGTCGACCTCGGTCCAACTCGAGCCGGATCGCTTGAAGATGTACGCCGAACCGGACTGGGTGCCGTCATCAGCGTCCTGGCGTGACCCGACAAGGGCATAGTCTCCGCTGATGGAAACGCTGCAGCCGAACCAGTCGTTCTCAGCCGCGTCGGAGGCGAACAGCTGGTCCTGCTGAGTCCAGTCGGTGTCGTCTCGGTGGAAGATATACGCCGAACCGGCGTAGTTCTTTCCGGAGTGATCGTCCCAGTATGCCCCGACAATGGCGTAGTCGCCGTCGATGGAAACACTGAAGCCAAAATGGTCACCCCCAGTAGCGTCGTCCGCGGTCAGCTTGTCCTGCTGGGACCAGGTCGTGCCGGATCGCTTGAAGATGTACGCCGAGCCGGAACTGGTGCCGTTGTCATCGTCGCTTTCTACGCCGACAATCGTATAATCGCCGCTGATGGAAACGGCTCTGCCGAAGTAGTCGGAGGTGTCGGGGTCGTTGGCGATCAGCTTAGCCTGGTAGGACCAACCGGTCTCGGATCGGTGGAAAACATACGCCGAACCGGCATTGGTTTTCGTGCTGGAATCGTCGCCGCTTGCCCCGATAATGGCATCGTCGCCGTTGATCGAAACGGCACTGCCGAAGTGGTCGCCATCGGCAGCGTCGGGGGCGAGCAACTTGGGCTGGTGAGCCCAGGTCTCGCCGGATCGCTCGAAAACGTACGCCGAGCCCAAAGAGTCGCCGTTGTCATCAACATCAAGGGCTGCTCCGACAATCGCATAGTCGCCGCTGATCGAAACGCATTCACCAAAGTTGTCGCCCCCGGCGCCGTCGGTGGCAAGGAGCTTATCCTGTTCGGACCAGTCGGTACCGGATCGCTTGAAGATATATGCCGAGCCGGACTCGCTGCCTTTATCATCATCGCCGTATGCTCCGGCAATCGCATAGTCGCCGTCGATCGAAACGCTGTAACCGAGAAAGTCTCCGCCGGCGGCGTCGGAGGCGGTGAGCTTGTCCTGCTCGGTCCACGCGCCGGCCTCGGCCGCGCCGGCCAGAGAGCCCAACAGAAAAGCTGCCGTCATCAACGTTCTCATGGTCGGACCGCTACCCATCGGTTGTCTCCTACAAAGCTGTGGGCGGCTTGGCGCCCTCGGTCAGAAGAACTCGTGTCAAAGGAAGTAAAAACGAAGTAATCTGAGTCGCCGCCGACCGGTTGGCCGACACCCACATCTTGCCCGTGGCAACGGCTACACCGATTTGAGAAGCGCTCGAAACAATGCAGACATTAATACAAGTCTTTCTTCCTAAGAATGTGTTTTGAAAATGGCTGTAGCCCATCCACGGGTGCCATGGGCGGCTCGTCCGCCCTTGTATTTGAGCCCATTTGGTGGCCAGCACTGGCTGACAAGCAGCCAGTGGCACCCTTTTCAAAACACGTTCTAAAGGGATAGTGTGCCACAAGAGGGGGCAAATGTCAACCTCTCGTACAGAAGCACTTCTCCCGGCGTGTGGATCGATTGGGCCACAAAAAGCATGGCAAGCGAGCCTGGGTCAGAGCCGCGGCCAAAGTTGCCAGGCGATCACGATCGGTCCCAAGGCCAGAACCCACCAGGCGAAATAGTGAAGCTGGCCCTTCTGGATCCAGCGGACCAGCCACGCAAGCGCCGCCAGGCCGACCAGGAAGCTGACCAGACCACCGACGACCAGGGCCAACACGGGCGTGCTGCTTGTCGACTGCTCCATGAGGTCTTTGACTTCCAGCAGTCCGGCGCCGCCGATTGCCGGAATGGCCAAGAGGAAGGAGAACGTGGCTGCTTCATCGCGTCTGAGCCCGGTGCCCAGGCCGGCGACGATCGTCGAACCGCTTCGTGAGATGCCCGGCAGAAGGGCGAAAGCTTGAAACACGCCGATTAGAAGTGCCCGGCCGTAGCCGAGATCGCGGCACTCCGTCTCGCCCGGCTTGCACCGTCGGACCCAAACCAGCATGGCTCCGGTCACGAGAAACATGCAACCGGCCAACAGCGGGTTCTTGAGGGCTTCATCACCGTACTTTTTCAACGGGATTCCGACGATCGCCGCCGGAATACTGCCGACCACCAGTAGGCTGATCACACGACAGTCCTTGTCCAGCAGTGCCCAGATCCGCCGCCAATAGAAAACGAGGATAGCGGCGAGCGTCCCGACGTGAAGCATGATGTTGACGGTTACCTTGTCCTTCAGATCGAAAAGCGACTCCAACACGACCAGGTGGCCCGAGGAGCTGATGGGCAGGAATTCGGTGATTCCTTGGACAATCGCCAGAAGGATAATTCCCAGATACAGCATGGCAAGAATTATCGGGTGCTAGCCCGATTGACTCCTCGCAGTGGACACGTGGCGTACGTCTGACGCCGACTGCGTAAGTGAGCAAGTATAGCCCACGGCGGATCGATTGTCGCGGTTACGCAGCCGGTGCAGCCCACCGGCGGCCGGATCTTCCCACCCGAGCCGTAGGCGACGGTTCTGCCTGCAAGGATAGGGGCGATGGTGCGGATAGGGCAGCAGGACCACCAGCCAAATGCTCTTGTCGCGCCGCAGACCCACTTGCTTTCGTTGTTCTTTGGAACGCCACGCGAGAAAAGCGAGTTGCTGCAGGCATTTCATTGGGGGCCCCCTTTAAGATTTGCAGCGGGTGTGCGATAATACAGGTTTTCACTCAATCAGAACTGGCCGCCCTCGGTTCGGCTTGCGGTTTGTCGGGCATGGTCTTGCGGGCGGACCCTGGAAATGTGAGGGGAGGATCCCATGTTCAAGAATCTGAATACCTCGTCGTTGGGTATCGTCGGGAATCAGAGCGAGATTATCGAACAGGCGCTTACCTATGGTTTTCGCGCGATGGATCTGGACGTCGTCGATTTTGCCACTCGGGCGAAGCTTCGCGGCATGGCCTTTGCGCGGCGGCTGATCGACAGCAGCAGAATCCGCATCGGCGCGTTTTTGCTCCCTTTTGACGTGGAAGCCGACCAGGAGGTCTTCAAGGAGAATCTTGCTTGCTTGGCCGAGTGGGCAGCCGCGGCCGCCGAGGTGGGTTGCAGCCGCTGCGTGACAACCGTCCAGCCCGCCGGCGACCGGTTGCCCTATCATGAAAACTTCACACTGCACCAGGATAGATTCGCCGCCATCTGCGACGTGTTGCAGCCTTGCGGCATCCGCTTGGGAATCGGCTTTCGGGCAGCCGGCGACTTGCGTCGAGAAAAGGCCTTCCAGTTCATTCACGAGATCGATGCACTTGTGTTGTTGGCAAAAATGGTCGGCGCGCCGAATATCGGTATCCTTCTGGACGTGTGGGATCTGCTGGTTGCGGGCGGTTCGCTCGAGACGCTCTGCCCCCTGCCGGTCGAGCAGATCGTTGCCGTACAGTTGGCCGACGCGCCCGACGACATACCGCTGGAAGATCTGACCGAGCAATCGCGGCTGTTGCCCGGCATCGGTGGACGCTTCGACATTCCCGCCGTGCTGGTCACGCTGGCCGAGCAGGGCTACGACGGGCCCGTTGCCGTCAAGCCGCACCGAAGCGTGCTGCCGTTTACCCGTAGCGATCCGGTAACCAAGGCGCTGGCTGAGTCGCTCGATCAGGTCTGGGACGCTGCGGGTCTGACGGCGGAAGGCAAGTTGGGGGTGCCGGCCGAAAACGCCGAAGCATAGCCGCGTTTGCGGACATTTTTGGAAGAAAACTCATTCTTATATGGGGGTGGCTGGGGCATAGCGAAGCGGTGCCCCAGATAACTGAAAACTGGGGCACCGCTTCGCTATGCCCCAGCCACCTTGTTGATTTTTCTAGAAAGCAACTCGTCGGCCGTTTACTTGGCCGGCCGGGCCGAACCGGTCGTGAATCGCTTGGGATTCTGACGGAATTGCACCAAGGTGGCTTGGCTGGAGAACATGAACAACCGGCCCTGGTACATTACACATGCGTCCGCTCGGCCGGCGTGGCGGCCTGCTCCGGTGGCGACCAGCACCGGATCGCAGCCCGACAGCGCCGGAGCATAGCGCTCGGGGTCGGCTTGGAACAGGCGGTGTTGGAGTGGTCCCGACATCAGATACGTTCGTCCCTCATATTCCACCGCCAGGTGTGCGTTGCCCTCGACCCACTGCTCATGGCGGACCAGTTCGACGGGACAATAGCCGTCCAATCCGACCGGGGCAATCCCAGCCGGTTGCTTGTAGTCCACCGGACGTGCAGCCGAAGGTTGGGTTCGCCCGCGGCGTGACCTCCATACGGGCGGCTTGCTTTGGGAACGTGCGGCCGATCGCGACGATGCGGCTCCCCGCGGCCGTGCTTCGGCCGGCGCCGGCGGCTTGGTCTTGGGGGTTGTGTTTTTTGCAGCACGTGCCGGGCTCGTTCCCTTTTCCAGGAGCGTCGTTTGCCGTGCCTCGCTTGTCGGAGGCTTCTGAGTTTGGTTGTCCACCGTTGGGACGGCCGGGCGCACTGGGGTCTTGCCCATGACGAGCGACGGCCGCTCCGGCGCCGGCGGCGTGTCCGATTCCGAGGGCAGCGGCGCGATCGGTACGGACAACTCGCCCGTTGGCACCTGCAACAGTGGCGGATCAGTTTCGTCGAGCAACTCGCCTGCGCGGTCGGCTGCCAGTTTGGGTGGTGTCGGACCCGCGACGCTCGGCAGTGGTCCCGGTGCGTTGGGCAAGGTGCCGCTTTGATCGGGTAGCGGTGCCGGAGGGGCGGAATCGGTCGATGGTTTCTTCGTTGATTCCGGTTCCGGCGTAGTGCCTTGCGGCGGCGTGCCCTTGATGGAAGGTTGTTGCGGCGAAGGACCTTCCGGCTCCAGGTCCAAACCCGGCAAGCCCCCGCGGAAACCGGGACCCAATGGGAAGGGCACAGGCGTCTCGATCGGTCCGGTCGGAGGACCTTCTTGGATCTCGATGCCCGGACCCTCTTCCGGTTCCGCGTACTCCTCCTTGGGCAACGGTTCCGGTTTGGTTCCTTCGGGAGTCGGGAGCGTTTCAAGACCTCTCGCATCGGGAAAGCGGATGTCCTCGCGCGCCTCGTCGCCCGGCCATGGACTCCAATGACGTACGTAATAGCCCCAGTTACGCACGTTCGGTATGCACATGCACGGGGCCGGACAACAGCAGCGGCCCCAGGCGGCTATTTCGCCGGGGTAGGGCATGTACGCCGGACATGGCTGCGCAGGACATGCTACCTGTGTACAAACACCCGGCGCGGCTGCGGGAACTGCCGAGAGTATCGTCAAGACGGCCAACAGTGCCGCCGGCAACGATCCAACGTGTCTGGGATTCAACATGGACTGATTCCCCCCATGGTCAGATACTTCGTGGATTTGAACGATGTTGTTTTGCTTTGCAAACGTCGCAGGCGCGGACATTGCCCACCAAACTTCACTCCAGCCTAGTATCCGTATCGCCGGTAGCCGGTCATCTGGAAGGCTCGCACGGTCGAGGCGCTCAAGGAGCCGAAGCCGAGGACACGCTCAAACGGTCGGATGATCTTGTCGACCAGCACGTTGAACGCAACCATCGAATCCTCCGCGATGAACACCCGATCGCCCGGCAGAAGCTGATAGTTGGTCGCCGTGGTCGCCCCCCGGGTGATCGCGTCCCAATCGACCGACAGAATCTGTTCGCAGCCGTAACCGCCCGGCGCGGGCCGGGCAATCCAAATGTTCTTGCTCGAAAGCTGCGAAAGCCCCTGGATCTGGCTGATCGCGTCCAGCACCGTCTCGTTGCCCGTGATCGGAATCCGCACCACGTTGTCGCCTTGGCCGGCGCCCTCGGTGATGATGTAGTAGACCTTGCTGTTATAGGCGGCGATGTCGACCGAGGCCTCGGGCGAGTCGAGGAATGCCGCCAGATGCTTTTCCAAGGCCAGCTTGGCTTCGGTCAGCGTCTTGCCGGCCACGTGGATCGAGCCGTACTGCCGCAGGTTGACCGTCCCGTCGGGACCGACCAGGTACTGGCCGGTGATCGGTTGCAGGCCCGAGGCCCGGGCCAGTTGGATTGAAACCTGCGG
>Ga0315543_1004956_pt1 | contig 10707 bp, 10 predicted proteins | sample SalMarSW160210MG_2_FD_203098 | JGI IMG/M metagenome (GOLD analysis project Ga0315543, IMG submission 203098) | Salt marsh sediment microbial communities from the Plum Island Ecosystem LTER, Massachusetts, United States - Salt Marsh Sediment SW1601-210 ...
CGGCATGAAATACCGGCTGATACGGTGGTTTTGGCACTTGGCTGCAAGGCGCGATGCGAGACGGTGAAGGCACTTAAGGAAGTGGCACGAGAGGTCTACGTAGTCGGAGACTGTTCGAGTCCGCGCAACCTGTGGGCTGCAATCCACGATGCGTTCAACGTTACCGCAGAAATATGATAACTAAACCATAGTTTAGACAACTCTTATCAAAGTCTAGAGCTTAGATATTCCTGTGCATGGATTTTGTTAATGTGAAACAAATTGTAAAATACCTTGACTTGGTATTAGTCTAAACAATAAAATCAGGGTGTCGGTTGACCTAGTGTCTTCACTCCTGGAATGCAAACAACATAAAATCGTAGCTAGGTGGATAGTTACAGCGAATATTTAAGTCAATATTAGGAATTGAGGTCGGTTGATGGTGGAAGTCGAGTCTACTCTGGGCTTCCACTCTTTTTATGGTAGACATACCGCACGCATGTCCGTGCGGTATGTAATCACGACAATCGAGAGAGAACTAGCAATAACCAGCTTATAACTTTAATGGCGACTCATAACAAGATGGTGTATAATCAGTCCACTCTTTGTTAAATACCAGGACTATTTAACAACCGACAATGATTGCTATGATTAGACAATCTAAATATCTGCCGAATATTGTGTTTTTCAATATGTTTATTGGTTGGACAACTGCCTTTCGATAGTCGTTACAAGCAGGAAAAAGATATTTTGACCGAATATGGAACCTGGTATATATCATTCTCTCTTTCCGCAGCGAGAGCGTCACCGGTGGTGCCCTCCATTACCTGATATATGCGTAGAGACATTAATGCGATTTTTGGAGAAGCCGCCCCATCATTCCGGGAAATCGAAGAAGTGAAGCTAACGGGATTAGCCGTGCGCCGCCCGACAATCTGTTACCAATATCTGCAGTATATCTAACTCTCCGGTGATTCCTCTACAGGTGATGGGGCGGCTTCGGGAGCTTCGACTGCCTCCTCCACTGCTACCTCTTCCTCTTCCACCTTCAGCACAGGCTTGGAAGTAATCTTTGCCACGACAGATTCCGGGTCATGGGAGATTTTAACCTCTTCGCCCAAAACAATGTCTTTCACTCGAATTGTCTGCTCTACCTCAGTGAGTGAACTCAAGTCTAACTCTATACTGGTCGGAATTTTGTCAGCCAGACATTCAACAGTTAGACTATCAAGCTCTCGCATCAGCATATTTTCCTTGAAATTCAAGGCTGGCGCTTCTCCAACTAAAACAATAGGAACCTCCACCCTTATTTTCTCCGTTGCTCTCACCTGGTAGAAATCGACATGAAGTAACTCACTGGTACACGGGTCTATTTGAACTTCTCGAACGAGAACGTTTCTTGGCCTTTTTGCCTTTTCTAGCTTGAGGCTGATAATCCTTGTCTTCCCCGCCCGAGCCAAGGTTCGCTGGAGCCGGGCCGTGTCACACTGTAGCGCCACTGACTCAACACTGTGACCAAAGAGATGTACTGGTGTAATCCCCTGACGACGTAGACGCCTGACCTTTTTACCCAGAATCTCCCGGCTATTAGCCTCTAATTCTATTTGCTTCATCTACCTCTCCTTTTCACAATCCCAAAATAATGCTAGATTATGGTATCATTATACACTTGAATTTAGCAATCATTCTAGCAGGTGTCAAGTTGCTGACACCGGGATTGCTGGCAGAGGAGCGGGGTTGCTATCGGTTACAAGCCTGGCAGTCTAACTAGACAACGACCTTTAACGACGAGCTTCCTTTAGCAGGGTGTTTATACGTCCGTAAGAGATGATATTCCAATGTATATGCGGTGGAACCAAACCGAGTTTAGCCACCTCCTCAACCCACCTGGTGGCTACCGTGACATATTTTTCCTGCAGCGTTTTTCCTTTGCTCAGGAGTCAGCCAGGGTGCTAGTGTCTACTCCGGCTCTTTATAGCCGATCAGCTTTTTAAGCTCCTCCACAGACTCCGGATTCTCAATAGTGGTAATATCGCCTATTGGCTGGCCTTTAACCAGGCTCTTCAAAATCCGGCGCATAATCTTGCCACTTCTCGTTCTCGGGACTGCCCTGGCGAATATAATCCTGTCCGGTCGGCAGGTAGGACCAAGCACTTTAACCACCTGATCCATAAGCTCTTTAATCAGCTTATCTGACCCCTCTCCATTCTTAAGCCTGACAAAAGCCCACGGTGTCTCACCTTTAATCTCATGGGGAGCTGCCACTACAGCACACTCGGCCACTGCCTCATGTCCACCTATTGCGTTCTCCACCTCGGCTGTAGAAAGCCTGTGGCCAGCAACCTTCATGACGTCATCCACTCTTCCGGTGAGACGGAAGTTATCCTTCCTGGCTAATCTCGCCCCATCGCTGGTAAAGTAAGCCCCGTTACCATATTGAGACCAGTATTTATCCTTGTACATTTCAGGGTCGTTAAAAATACCTCGGAGCATACCCGGACCAAATGGACTCCTTTGAACCAAATAGCCTCCTCCATCTTCATCTAAGGCTACGGGTTTACCTTCCTCATCTAGTATCTCATGTCGGGTTCCAGGGAAGCTCCTGCCGGCAACAGTAGGAATAAAGGGACCTATACCGGGTAAGGCATTGATCAAAGTCCCCCCGGTTTCTGTCTGCCACCAGGTATCAATTATGGGGCATCTCCTGCCACCAATCTTCTCAAAACACCACATCCAGGCCTCCTCGTTAATTGGCTCACCGACAGTGGCTAACAGGCGAAGGGAACTCAGGTCGTACTTTCCTAGCCACTCATTCCCCCAGCCCATAAACATTCTTATCAATGTTGGCGCTGTATAGAACACACTCACGCCGTACTTTTCTATTATCTGCCACACTCTACCCCGGTCAGGGTAATCAGGGGCTCCTTCATAGAATATCTGGGTAGCACCTACACATAGTGGACCATAGCAGTTATAAGTATGACCAGTGACCCAACCAATGTCAGCAGTGCACCAGTATACATCTTCATCATGAAGGTCAAAATCCCACTTTGCTGTCCAATAGGCCTGCGTCATATAGCCACCGGTGGAGTGGATAACTCCCTTTGGCTTGCCGGTAGTGCCACTGGTGTAAAGGATATATAGTGGGTCTTCGCTATTCATGAACTCAGGCTCACAGTAAAGGTCAGCCTTCGCCATCAGCTCATGCCACCAGAAATCCCTACCCTCAACCCAGTCCACATCCTGACCTGTCCTCCTGAACACTATCACCTTCTCTATATTTGTTCCCTCTACTGCCTTATCAGCGTGAGCTTTCAAATTTACTGGACGCCCACGGCGATAGTAACCGTCACAAGTGACCAGGACCTTGGAACCAGCATCAACTATTCTATCTTTAAGTGAATCGGCACTAAAGGCAGAGAAGACAACGCTATGCGGTGCTCCAATACGAGCACAGGCTAGCATTGCTATCTGAACCTCAGGAATCATCGGCAGATAGATACTAACCCTGTCCCCTCTCTTAATACCAAAGCCTTTCAGGACATTAGCAAACTTGTTAACCTCACGATAAAGGTCATAATAGGTCAGTGTTTTAGGCGGTTCATCTACAGGCTCCTGTACTCCTATTATCGCTACCTTGTTTCTTTTCCAGGTCTTAACGTGTCTATCCACACAATTGTAACAAGCGTTCAATTTGCCACCGGTGAACCACCTGAAATATGGCAGTTCCTCCTCGTAAGCTTTGTCCCAATCCTTATACCAATCAAGCCCCTCCCTAGCTAACTTAGCCCAAAATGACACCGGGTCCTTACTTGCATCAGAGTATATTGATGCATCGCTTACCCACGCCTTTTTCTTCAGCTCCTCGCTAGGCCAGAATATCCCCTTTTCCTCGGGATCCTCAACAACCCATTTCTGTCCTTTAGTCATTCGCTTACCTCCAGGATTTGTTTAAGTTGAGGCCAGCCCACTAGGGGCTTACTCTTTTCCTACTTGCAGTTTACTATATTGCTCGTTAAGTACCATCCGACTATAGGGCTAATTTTGACCAGTAGAAAGGCTTAGTTAAAAGCCAGCTACTAGGCATTTTTGCTTATATTCCACTAAGGTAGGCCATGATTCACGATTACAGAGGCAGCAATACCTATGAGCAGGGGCTGTGTGAGACCTGAGGCCATAACCGCCTCCGTAAATAAGGATGTCTGTGCCGGCTGTGGTATCTGTGCTACTCTGTGCCCATATAGCGCCATAGAGATAAACACTGAGAATGGCAGAAGGGTTTCCAATGTTATTTCTGCACTGTGTAAAGGTTGCGGAACCTGTGGAGCTGCCTGTCCCTCCGGGGCAATCTCAATGAACCACTTCACCGATGAGCAGCTCTTTACCCAAATAGAGGCTAATGGTTCTCACTATGAGGGGAACTGGCTAAAAATCAAGGTGGCATTAGTGCCACCAAAACCAAAGGCATTGGAAAGGGCTATCTTTACCTTAGCTTCCCTGGCTACATTAGGCACATAGTCAAGGTCACACATCGGGTCAGGGGTCTCATAATTGATTGTTGGTGGGATAATACCCTGTGTAATAGTCAAAATAGAAAATATTGCCTCCACTGCCCCACCAGCTCCCCATAAATGACCCAGCATTGACTTATTAGCACTCACCGGTATGCTGCCAGCCTGCTCCTGAAAAATACTCTTTATAGCCCGAGTTTCAGACAGGTCATTTAGCTGTGTTGATGTGCCATGAGCATTAATATAATCAATCTTATCACCAGAAATGCCAGCATCAGCTAAAGCCATCCTCATACAATTGGCTGCACCCTCCCCCTCAGGGTTGGGAGATGTTATATGATAGGCATCGCTATTCAAACCGTAGCCCAATACTTCAGCGTAAATCCTGGCTCCTCTATTTAGAGCAAACTGCAACTCCTCCAAAATGACAATACCGCTGCCCTCACTGATAACAAAGCCATCCCGGTCTTTTTCAAACGGGCGACTGGCTCTTTCTGGCTCCTCATTTCTAGTAGAGGTCGGCCCCAGTGCATCCATCCCGGCAAATATAGTAGGGCTGATGGGTGCCTCAGTCCCGCCAGCAATCATGGCTTCAGCCTCCCCCCTCTGGATAAGCCTGAAGGCGTCACCAACAGCGTGTGCCCCGGAGGCACATGCAGTCGACGGGCAGAGATTCGGTCCCTTCGCCCCAAACCTGATAGCAACCAGACCTGACGCCATATTAGCAAAGAATGTAGCTATAAAGAACGGGGATATTCGCCGACGAGCACCCTGTAGCAATAATTGGTGATTTTCCTCTAAACCCTCCACCTCACCAATGCCTGTCCCCACCACCACACCTACCCTCTCAGCATTACCGGAATTGATGACTAACTTGGCATCTTCCACCGCCATCTGGGCTGATGCCAGTGCATAATGAATAAAGCGGCATCTCCTCTTTGCCAGTCTCCTACTCACAAAATCCTGGGGATTAAACTCCTTGACTTCACCAGCAATCCTGGTCCGAAAACCAGTAGCATCAAACCTGGTAACCGGGCAAATGCCAGATTTTCCAGCGCACAAAGCTTGCCAGCTTGTCTCCACCCCTATACCTAGCGGAGTTACTGCCCCCAGACCAGTTACCACTACCCTTTTTGTCATACGCAATTCTTCACTCGGTAAGCTTAACATTGGGATAAACCAGTGTAACAGATTTTGCCCGCTTTGCACAATGCTAACTTAAAAAGGTTTGAGGATGGTTTCAAGCTTTATACCGCCGCTGTAAGTTGAAAGTAATTAGTGCCTGCTGATTGAAGTTACGACCTTGAGAGAAAGGTGGTGTCGGCCATATCGACTAATGCTGTTTGAATTTGGCTTTCAAGGCCTCTATTTCTTGTTGCCTATCAAATTCATCCTGGCTAAGGGGTTCACAGGATTTTAGCTCGTTATTTTCCATTTTGACGGTGAATAGCTCTTTACATTTCCAGCATCGGTACGGACCCTTATAGCTCGACTCAACCACGGAGAAACTACCCTCAGTGTTACACTTTGGACATATGATTTTGACTATCATAACCCAATCTCACTCCTTCCTGTATCTGTGTGTTACCATTAACTATGACACAACTCAATAAAAAACACTTTAAGTGACTGGGCTATTATTGTCAATACCCCTAATGAGGCTAACAATTCAAACCTAATAAAATCCCCACCTGCACAAAAAACTCAAAACTCTTGACTCAGCTATAGCTACTGGCTACAATAATCCTGCTAGTGCCGGGGTGGCGGAATAGGCAGACGCAGCGGACTTAAAATCCGCCGGAGCAATCCTTGTGGGTTCGAGTCCCGCCCCCGGCACCAGCGGGAGAAAAGATATGCCCTGGCTAATAGTATTAGTGGGGTACTTCCTGGGTTCCATCCCCACTGCCTATATTGCCGGGCGTCTGCTCAAAGGCAGAGACATACGGCAGATGGGTGATGCCAATATGGGCGCCGCCAATACTTTTCGTGAGCTTGGGGCTAAGGTAGGAGTGGCAGTAGGCATTATTGATGCCGGTAAGGGGGTGCTGGCTATTTTTATCGCCCAGGTAGCCGATAGCCCCCAAGTAGTAGTCCTGCTCACCGGAGTAGCCGCAGTTGCCGGTCATAACTGGCCGGTGTTTCTTGGCTTCAGGGGAGGCCGGGGGGAGAGCACCACCATTGGCGTGCTGCTAACCCTAGTAACTCAGCCCATGCTAATCACAGGCATTGCAACCGTAATAACCCTGTTTATCAAAAAAAACGTAATGCTAGCCAGCGCTGTTTTGTTTATCCCGCTGCCGCTATTATGTTGGTGGCTGGGATTTCCCGGACTGCTTATCGGTTACTCCATTGCCCTGCCCTGCCTGGTGGGCTTCACCCATTTTCTCAGAACAAGGCGTCTGGAGATACGACAACCATCGTAGGTTCTGGTATAGCAAAGTTAATGGTGACCTTACCCTCCCGATTTACTGTTATTCTGTCTACCAAAAGTTGCGTAACGGCTTGTTTTTCATCCAGCGCCTCTCGGTCAGTACTACCGGCGAGATAGTCAAGCCTGGATATTAACTGGAAGCATGTCTATTTTACAGGTCGTGATGATAGAGTAGTGCTCAGAGGATGGTATCTACTCAGCAACAGGAGTCCCGTTATTATCATTACCCATGGTGGGTTTCAAAATCGTCTTGATGACAATGTCTGGCTTGTGCAGGGATTTAACGCTAGATTTTTTTATCAGCAGTTTTCCTGCCTAGTTTTTCATCCAATATCATACCCATTTCTTCGTACTGTTTTATTAATTTATGCTTTTCTCCGAGATTTCCAACTGTAATTGCTCCCCCAGCGAGTTCCAGACCATTGATTATTCCTTCTAATCTATCCAAGGGTGTAGTGAACACTATCTCAGTGTCTTGGGTTCCACCGTATTCCCTGTCTCCGCCACATGGTATTGCCACAACAGGCTGTCCAATTTGAAATGGTTGAACAATGCCATCAGAGCATACATTCCTCGCCGCTATGGTAACTTTCAAAGCCTCCCCTTTTGCCCATGCCACTGCTGTCGTTAAAAGCATCGCCTGTTTAGAGTTGCAATACATCATAGCAAGGTCAGGAACAAAATACTCTTTCCCCAAAGGTGCAAAAGCCACCCCCTTATATTTGCCGACCGGAAGCCGGAAGACGTTTTTTTCCATATTAGCTGCCGCTTCTCTTGAACTTGCGTATATCCCATAGGCTAGGTCGCCTTCAATCCATTGTTTTATTGGTTCTAAAATCCCGAAGACAAATAAGCCCGTAGGACACATAGTTGAAAAATCTTCCTCTAACATGGCTATGGGAAGATTCAGACGCCTAGCTAAGTTCCATCCTCCGCATGGTGTGACTGGCTCACCGAGGTCGCGCAACGGCCTTCCCACTTCATTAGGTATACTATCTCCTTGCTCCAATAACTTAACCGCTATCGGCAGAGTCGCAAGACCCAGCTGCTCGTTAATACATTTATTAAAACTAGATATCAATTCCAATGTAACACCTCCATACAATATTTTTACCGGGTATTATCAACTTCCCCCATCTTTGCCACTAAACACTAAACAATAAAGCATTCCTTACTACTATGTCAATGTATGTAAATGGTCTAATAGCCACACAAACCCAGCTTATCTTATGGGGATTTGGTTGGGGGGCAATGAAGCCCCCCAACCACATTCCGCACGGACTAATTTGGGTATTGACAAGCTGCCAAAACAGGGCTATATTGAAGTTCCCAACATATGAAAAAGACTCGAGAATAACATAACTATAGTGCTGGTGTAGAGGACAACGGTGATTAAACAAGGGCACATATGAGAAACAAAATAAAGATTATTCCACTTATTATCTGCGTATCCCTGCTTATTTTGGGATGTGTAAGTCCAGTGATAGAGCACTTGGAGCAGGGGGGTGCCTATACTGACAATGAACAGTGGGATGAAGCTATAATCGAGTATAGTAAGGCGATTGAGCTTGACCCAGAGTTTGCCCCAAGTTACTACTGTCGGGGACTTGCCTACCACGGTAAAGGAGATCTTGACCAGGCTATAGCTGATTTTGATAAGGCAATTAACCTTGACCCAGACTATGCCTGGGCTTACCTAAATCGGGGGCTCGACTACGATGAGAAAGGCGACCTTGACCAGGCTATAGCTGATTTTGATAAGGCAATTAACCTTGACCCAGAGTTTGCCCTGGCCTACTTCTGTCGGGGTCTTGCCTATGCTATTGAGGGTGAAGTGACCAAAGCAGTAAGTGACTTCGAGAAGGTCACTGAGTTATCAGATGACCCTACAGTCGTGGAGCGGGCGCAACAGCTATTAGACGAACTACGTCAATAATCTTTTATTAACTTCTTCATCTGCCAGGCGAATGGTTGATACCTCAGAGACAAGCAGCGCTTAGCCTATCCCTTCTTTTTTACCACCGCTTGAACCGCCTGCTCAATGTCCTTAGCCGTTAAACCGTATCGTTGTAGAAGCTCAGCAGGCTTACCTGATTTGGCATAGGTATCCTTAATAGCGATAAACTCAATTGGCACCGGATGGTGTCGGGCGAGCACCCGGGCTACCACACTTCCCAGCCCGCCATGCTCCAGGTGCTCCTCAGCGGTAACAATAGCCCCCGTCTCAGCGGCAGCCTTAATAATCGCCGCCTCGTCAATAGGCTTGAGGGTAGGCATGTTCAATACGCGACAGTCTATGCCTTTCTGCTCAAGGTTTACAGCAGCTTCAAGGGCAGCCGCCACTATAATGCCTATAGCTATAACGGTAACATCCTTACCCTGTCTCATAGCTACTGCCTTGCCCAGATTAAAACGGTAGTCCTCAGAATAGACCAGTGGCATCTTGGGACGGCATATCCTGATATAAAAGGGTCCGTAACTGGCGGCAGCCACCCTTAATGCCTGGACAGTTTCAATAGCATCGGCGGGGACAATAACGGTAAAGCCAGGCAGGGAGCAAATCAGAGCCAGGTCTTCAACAGACTGGTGGGAGGTGCCGTCCTCGCCAACGCTGATACCGCCATGGGTAGAAACGAGTTTAACATTGAGTCGGGGCTGAGCAATAGACATACGAATCTGGTCAAAGCAACGACCAGGAGCAAAAACGGCAAAGGTGCTGGCAAAGGGAATCTTACCTGAAGCTGCCAGCCCGGCAGCAATACCCACCATATTCTGCTCGGCAATACCGCAGTCAAAAAAGCGGTGGGGAAACTCACTGGCAAAAAATTGGGTCATCGTTGACCGGGACAGGTCGGCATCCAGCACCACAATATCCGGGTTTTCCTTACCCAGTTCAACCAAGGTTTTACCGTAGGTTTCTCTCAGAGAAATTTCTTGGGGCATTCCTACTCCAGTTCCTTTAACGCTATCTCCACTTCAGCAGCATTGGGCGCCTTGCCATGAAAATCAGCCTTATTCTCCATAAAGCTGACCCCTTTGCCCTTGATAGTGTGGGCAATAATGACTGTAGGTTGTCCCTTCACCTGCTTCGCCTGTTTAAAGGCATCAATAAGCTGGCTGAGGTCATGACCATCAACCTCAATAACCCGCCAGCCAAAGGCCCGCCATTTTTCACTAAAGGGGTCAAGGTTCATAACATCACGATTCCAGCCATCAATCTGCAGCCCATTGTTGTCTACAATAGCCACCAGGTTGTCTAATTTAAAGTGGGCAGCTGCCATCGCCCCTTCCCAGACCTGCCCCTCATCACATTCACCATCCCCCATTAGCACATATACTCTGTACTTCTGTGAGTTGAGGCGACCAGCCAGAGCTATGCCAATGGCAAAGGATAGCCCCTGTCCCAGAGCACCGGCTGACATCTCCACCCCAGGGGTGAGCGTCCGGTCAGTGTGACCCTGAAGACGGCTATCCAGTTGCCTCAAAGTTGATAGCTCATCTACCGGGAAGTAGCCACACTCTGCCAGAGCAGCATAGAGTAGCGGGGCAGCATGTCCCTTACTCAGGATGAACCTGTCCCTTTCTGCCCACTGAGGGTCTGATGGCTTATGTCGCAGTAGCTTAAAGTAAAGGGCAGTAATAATCTCCACCGCTGACAGGGAGCCACCGGGGTGACCACTACCTGCCTTTCCCGTCATAGTGATGATGTGACGGCGCAGCCTTTTAGCTATAGTCTTCATTTCCTTTAAGGATAATGATTTAGCGCCGGCTGATGACAAAAAAACC
>Ga0315543_1004959_pt1 | contig 10702 bp, 9 predicted proteins | sample SalMarSW160210MG_2_FD_203098 | JGI IMG/M metagenome (GOLD analysis project Ga0315543, IMG submission 203098) | Salt marsh sediment microbial communities from the Plum Island Ecosystem LTER, Massachusetts, United States - Salt Marsh Sediment SW1601-210 ...
GTGTGGATATACCTCGAGGCTACACTAATCACCCCCGAGGGAATGCCTTCACGGGTCAGACTGATGGCAGTGGCATCGGTGGTGCCCCCCTCGGTCACATCCATCTGATATGGAATACCCTTGGCTTTGGCCGTTTCCCGCAGCCATTCCAGCACCTTCGGGGGGGTAATCACCCCCCTGCCGCCGGCATCCATCACCGTAATCGCCGGCCCCTGGCCAACCTGAACGGCGGAGTCGGTCTTCTTTATGCCTGGGTGGTCCCCCGGTATGCAGGTATCAATAGCAACGGCAACATCGGGATTTAAGCCGAAAGCAGAAGTCTTAGCCCCCTTTAAACCCACCTCTTCCTGAACGGTGAACACAGCCATTACCGTAGGCTTTAAGTTCATCCCGGCGATTCTCTCTAGGGCGGTAATCAGCACCACATCGCCGGCGCGGTCATCAAAAGCCTTACCGGTGACATTGTCATTGGCCAGAGCCACCATTTTCCGATCCATTGATACCGGCACTCCAGGCTCAATGCCCATCGCCATAGCGTCGTCCCTTGATAAAGCACCAACATCGATGAACATATCCTTGGCTTCTATCGTCTTCTTCTTTTCTTCTTGCTCCATCACATGCACCGGCTTGGAACCGATAACTCCGGCCACTGTCCCCTTTTTGGTGTGCAACAACACCCGCTGGTTAACCAGTGTCTGGTCAAACCAACCGCCTACTTTGGCAAACCGAATAAAGCCCTCGTCATCGACGTATTTTGCCATCAGCCCTACCTCATCCATATGGGCGGCTATCATAACCGATGGAGACTTCCCCTTTTTGATAGCGATTAAATTGCCGAATTTATCAACTCTAACCTCGTCTACATACGGCTTAACCTCCTTCTTGATAATGTCTCTGACATTTCCCTCGTATCCGGAAATGCCATGAGCATTAGCTAACTTTTCCAGTAGATTCCTCATTTTCTTCATCTCTTCTTCCATGTTCCCATAACCCCCTGTTTCGTTTTATAAATTAGTGTTCCGCCGCACGCACCACCTTGTCCAGCACCGGCGTAATATCTCTGGAGGTATCCACCGCATAGTGGTTGCGGCGCATCTCCTCAACCGTGTCTTTCATTCGCTGGTAGACACCCCAGTCAGCATCCGAGCTATTCTGGGAACCAGCTTCTACCTGCCTGGCTTTCAGCCGCCCGTATACCACCTCAGGCGGCGCCTCCACCCGCACCAGAATCAGCTTAACCCCCAGCCGGTCGGCAATATTATACAGCCTCTCCCGGTATCGCTCCGATAGATTGGTAGCATCAAGAATAAGGGAAATTCCTTTTTTAAGCAACCTCTCAATGAGGAGATGCAACGCCCGGAAAAGGCGCGTACTCTCCTCAGGACTATAGCCAGGCTGCGGGAAAAGCTGCTTGCGCAGGGCATCACTCTCCAGAATAATAGAGGGGAGTCTCTCGACCAGCTTATGGCAGAAGTAAGACTTCCCGGTTCCCGGCAAGCCGCTGACGGCAATAAAAGCGGGTTCGACTACCGGCTCGGGCAACTCTCTCAGACTCTCCGTCAGCCGCTGCACATCAGAAAGAAGTCTGCTGTCCTCCACATCCCCCATTATAGAGTGTTTGCCGCCGTTTGACTAGACAGCTTACTGTTTTTTGTCCCTCCGCCCGCGGTCGAAGATAAAACCCTTCACACCCCGCGTCCTGGCCGCGGCCGCTATAGCGGTGGGGATAAATTTCGCCAGTATTATTAAGCCGAGGACAACACTAAAGATGATAAACTCGGTTTGATATTCAGGTATAGATTGCATGCCCAGCCAGGTGATAAAGGGCAGTGATAACAGCCCCGCCCCCAGAGACAGGGCGACATTACGGGTGATGATAAAGAGGATAAAGACTACAGCGAAGAAGAAGGCTAATCCCAGCGGGTAGCCGTAGAGGGGCAGCAAGACAAACAGGCCGCCTATAGCCGGGCCCATCCCCTTGCCCCCGCTGAATTTGAGGAAAAGCATCCAGTTATGCCCGACCACAGCCGCCAGCGCCGCCGCCAGGACAAATGCCACCTCTAAATCTAAAAGCCAGTAGGCTATGGCTACGGCGGCAGCTCCCTTACCCATGTCAACGATAGCCACCACCGCTGCCGGCAAAAAGCCCACCTCCCGATAGACATTCAAGCCGCCCACATTACCCCCACCCATCTGTCGGACATCTCTGCCCTTAGCCAGGCGGGTGACGATGTAAGCCGTTGGAATGGAACCGAGCAGATAGCCCAGAACCACGGCTATAATTCCGTTAACCATCTAATCCTCCTTGTAAAAAGCCAGCCCCAGAGTTCCGGTGCCGGTGGCATAGCCCATCACCGGGCTGAACTCGGTAATCCAGAGCTCAGCACAATCGAACTCAGAGGCTATTTTCTCCTTCAGCTTCTCGGCTTCACCCGGGGCAAAGGCATGCATCACCGCCACATGAGCCGGACTCTGTCCCACCTTATTCCTCATCATCTTAAGCATCTTCTCTATGCCATGCGCCCGGCTTCTCACCGCGCCGGCAAACTTAACCAGGCCACCGGAGCTGGTAAGTATCGGTTTAATACTAAGCACAGACCCGGCCATAGCGGCTATCTTGGGTATGCGCCCGGTTCGATAAACATGACGAATAGTGTCTAAAAGGGCCAGGAAGGTAACCTTATCCCTCATCTCCTCGGCGGCTTTAACCACCTCGGCCAGGTTTTTGCCCGCCTCAGCCGCCCGCGCTGCCGCCAGGGCGACAAATCCCTCGGAGGCGGTAACCGTCTTGGAATCCACTGCCTCTATAGTTATCTGAGGGAGCTCCTTCTTGGCCTCCTCTATCGCCTGCTTAGCCGCATCATATGCCCCACTGAGCTTAGCCGAGAGGGTAACGCAAAGGATATTTTTGGCTCGCTTACTCGCCTGGCGGTAGGCTTCAAGAAAAATGCCGGGTGAGGCGCCGGCTGTCTTAAACGACTCCGGGTCTTTCAGAAAAAGCTCGTAAGCCTCGGTCGGGGTTATATCCACCCAGTCCCGGTATATTTTTCCCTGAAAGGAAATGGGGATAGGGGCAATGGTAATGCCATACTGTTTCACAAACTCCTTGGTGAGGCAGGATGTGCTATCGGCAACAATGGCTACCTTATCCACCATATAAATGCCCCCTTAATCTTCAGGGTAAAAAGCAACTCCCAGGGTCCCGGTACCACAGGCATAGCCCATCACCGGGCTGAACTCGGTAATCCAGAGCTCAGCACAGTTAAATTCAGCAGATACCCGCTCCTTCAGCTGCTCGGCATCATCCGGAGCATAGGCATGCATTACCGCCATATGAACCGGTTTCTCCCCCACCTTATCCTTGGCTATCTTAAGTACCCGCTTTATCCCATGCTCCCGGTTTCTGACGGCACCCTTAAAACGCACCGCCCCCGAGGCAATAGTCAGCACCGGCTTGATATTGAGCATAGAACCAGCCTTGGCGGCTATCTTCGGTATGCGCCCGGAGCGGTAAACGTAGCGGATGGTATCCATAAGCGCCACCACAAAGACCTTTTCTCTTACCTCCTCAGCCACTTTAACCACCTCAGCCAGGCTCTTCCCCACCACTGCCGCCCGCGCTGCCGCCAGGGCAACAAAACCCTCAGCGGCGGTAGCCGTCCGGGAGTCCACTACCTCGATGGGGGTTTGGGGAAGCTCATCCCTGGCGTATTCTTTAGCTTCCAAGGCAGCATCGTAGACCACACTGAGCTTGGAGGAGATGGTGACACAGAGTATACCGCTGGAATGGTTGCTTGCCTGGCGGTAGGCTTCGAGGCAATCCGCCGGGTTGACACCGGAGGTCTTAAAAGCAGTGGGGTCCTTTAAGAACAGCTCGTAGGCTTCAGAGGGGGTTATATCCACCCAATCCCGGTAGATAGTATCCCCAAAGTAAAAGTTAACCGGTACAATCCTAATCCCGTACTGCTCCACCAGCTCCCTGGGGAGACAGGCAACGCTATCGGTAACGATGGCTACCTTCTGCAATTATGGCCCCCCTGCTTGGATAGCAGCCTAATCCCTGGATTGATTGTTACCCGGAATGTCTCAGGGTCCGTTCCACCAACGCCGGGCTGAGCAGGACCAGCAGCATTACCACCATGAGAATCAGAAAGGCAGGTATACTGAGCCTGCCATCAGTATAATAGGCGACTATGGTCAAGGTTATCATCCCCGAGAATACCAGCACCGAAACCCTTAACCAGCGCCTTCTCACCCGAATAAATGTAGCCACAGTTACCCCCAAAGCGAGGAAGGTCAACCCAATCCAGGGGGCAAAATCCTGCATGCGCTGGAGCCAGTGCTCGGGGAGTTGATTCACCGGCTCAATCGCCAAGAACCAACCGGCGATGGTGGGCAACGGTAACAGCATCAGCGAGATATATAACCAGTCCCTCTTAATAGTTTGAACGGTGATGGAGTACAACAGCCATAACGCCAGGGGAAGATAAACGAGGATGGCTACCCAGGACCAGCCTTTAGGCAAATAGAGCAGCAGCAGAGCCGCCACCACCACCGGCAGCAAAGAGTAACCCAGCCAGGGGAAAAGCCAGGCCGGTTTGCCCCGCCACCAGCCGTAGACGGCCATAACCAGGACCAGCACCAGCATACCCAAAAGCCAGCCAACGCCCTGCCACCAGTTAAGGGCAAATAAGAGACCGAAAAGTATATGGGGCGTAGCCGCCAGCAAAGCCTGAGTCCAGCTACCCTGGCTATGAGCCTCGTATATCTGGCGGGCTACCATCTTAGCCGAGCCCAGAAGAGTCAAACAGGTGTCAGCCGCCTCCTTCTCCGACAGCCCCGATTCCCGCAGCTCCTTGACTTCGTCCTCGATATGCGTCTCCAGCTCCTGGATAACCTCTTTCTCCGAGGATTGGTCAAGCCTCAGGTTGTCTCTTATACTATCTATATAGTTACTGAGGACGGTCAGCATTCTCCCACCTCAAATTACTCACCCGCCGGTTGAATAATTAGATTCATGGCCTTTAGGAAATCCAGCCACTGGCCCCTCTTGGCGACCAGCGTATACAGTCCTTTCTCGGTGATGTGGTAATATCTTCTCTGCCGCCCGTTGGGCAGCGTTTGCCACTCGCCCCTTATTAAGCCCGCTCTCTCCAAACGATGAAGAGCCGGGTAAAGAGTGCCCTCTTTAAACTTAAAATAGCCCTGGCTCCTTCTCTCCAGCTCCTTGATAATCTGGTAACCATATATAGGTTGCTGAACTATTACGCAGAGAAGCAGGGAATCGATACTGCCTTTGATTAATTCATTCTTTTTTGCCATCTAAATACCTCGCTTATCAAAACACCTAGTGTTACTATGCACAATAGCATATACCTCCGTTGTTGGCAATAGGCTAAAAAAGAGATAAAAGGGCGGTATTGCCCGGTTTTTAACGTTGGTTATACTTCCCACCCCGACCCACCCTACAGAGGTGATACTTCTATCAATTTCTTCTTAGGGGGGATACACCCCTCCCCTTGTTAGCGGGTGTTGTTCTTCCCACCCTTCGAGAGCCCTGCTCCCAATCCCTCGCTTTGTTGGGCGGGGAGAGAAGGAGGGGTTAATTTTCCCTCTCTTGGGGTGGGGTTAAAGAGATGTAAAGAGGCAGAGCCTTTTTGGGTGGGTGGGTATGGGAAAGTAAAGAACCGTTAGAAGGTGAAAGGTGGGGCGGACTCAGGTAAGGTGATGACCTTTACTTAAGCAGAAAACTTACCGAAGACGATGCTGGCATTGGTGCTGCCAAAGCCGAAGGAATTAGAGAGAGCTATATTTACCTCGGCCTCTCTGGCCACATTGGGCACATAGTCAAGGTCGCACTCCGGGTCAGGAATTTCATAGTTAATGGTGGGTGGAATTATGCCCTGAGTAATCGTCAGCAGGCTGAATATTGCCTCCACCACCCCGGCTCCAGCCCACATATGGCCCACCATCGATTTATTGCTACTAATGGGTAGGCGGTAGCTCCGCTCCCCGAAGACACTCTTTATCGCCCGCGTCTCGGAGAGGTCATTAAGCACAGTGGAAGTGCCGTGGGCGTTAATATAATCAACCTTATCAGCGGAAATACCGGCGTCATCAAGCGCCAGCCTCATACAACTGGCGGCTCCCACGCCGTCAGGGTCGGGGGCGGTTATATGATAGGCATCGCTATTAAAGCCGTAGCCCAGTACCTCACCGAAAATCCTGGCTCCTCTACTTAAGGCAAACTCCAGTTCCTCCAGAATGACGACCCCCGCCCCCTCCCCGATAACAAAGCCATCACGCTCCTTATCAAAGGGGCGGCTGGCTTTCTCCGGCGCCTCGTTTCTAACCGTCATCACCTTCACCGGCTCCAGTCCGGCAAAGACCAGGGGCCTGATGGCTGCCTCAGCCCCGCCGGCAATCATGGCATCAACCTCCCCCCACTGGATAGCCCGGCAGGCATCGCCAATGGCATGTGTCCCTGAAGCACAGGCAGTCACCGAACACATATTGGCCCCCCTGGCTCCGAACTCGATAGCCACCTGTCCCGCGGCCATATTGCACAGGAAACTGGGAACAAAGAAGGGGGAAATCTTCTGGCGCTTTCCCTTAATCAGCAGCTCGTGATTCTTCTCTATACTCTCTATACCCCCCATGGCCGTCCCCACCGAAACCCCAACCCGCTCACTGTTACTGGCATTAATAACCAGACCGGAATCCTCAAGCGCCATTCGGGTGGCCGCCAGGGCAAAGTGAATAAAGCGGTCTCCCCGCCTGGCCAGCTTCCGGTCGATGAAATCCAGCGGATTAAACCCCTTGACCTCACCAGCAATCCTGGTCCGGAAACTGCTGGCATCAAAACTGGTAATCGCCCCCACCCCTGATTTCCCCTGGCATAAAGACCGCCAGCTCTCCTCCACCCCCACCCCCAGCGGGGTTACAGCGCCCAACCCTGTTACCACTACTCTTCTCTTCAATAGCTTTTCTCCAAAAATGAACTACAACTCGAAACGGCCTAAAGCCCTATAATTATGTCTTAAGGCAAGGAATCGGTGAAAACAATCTCTCTTGGTACCTTATAATTAGCCAGACGCTCCAGGCAAAACTTCTTTATTTCCTGCTCGGTAGCCACCTCACCCGGCTTCAACCTGATGATAGCCCGGGGCGTCTCTCCCCGCACCTCATCACGGATACCCACCACCCCTACCTCATCCACCTTGGGGTGTCCAGCCAGCACCTTTTCAATATCGCCGGGGTAGATATTCTGGCCCTTGGCGATAATCACATCCTTCTTCCTGCCCGCCGATAGAAACAGCCACCCCTCCTCATCAACCCGGCCGATGTCACCGGTATAAAGCCAGCCACTCTTTATTACTCCAGCCGTCGCCTTAGGGTTGTTATAGTAGCCCTTCATCATCGGCCCCCTGACAATTATTTCGCCCGGCTGGTTAGGCGGCAGTTCCCGCCCGTAATCGTCCACTATCTTCAGTTCCCATCCGGGCAAAGCCTTCCCCACCGAGCCTGGTTTCCCCCCACCCCCAGGGGTCTGACAGGTAACATGAGCCGCCGATTCGGTCATGCCCCAGAAATCAACCGCGGTAAAGCCCAGATAATACCCGATTTTTTGCGAAATATTAGCCGGCATAGCCGCCCCCGCCGTACCCCACACACGGATAGAACTCAGGTCATGCTTTACGCCCTCGGCCTCAATAGCATTAACTATTAAAGTATGGACAAAGGGTACAGCCATAAAAATGGTCGCCTTCTCCTTCTCGATAACCTCCATAAGGTTGCTGATAGATAGCCCGGGCAATATCACCACGGCGCTGCCTTTGTTAATGGCCGTCATTAATACTACCACCAGGCCAAAGGCATGATGCATGGGGAGAGCAAACAACACCACTATATCTTTATCGGTCTGCTGGAAGCCATCGCCAGATATGGCTGCCTCACTGACCAGGGCCTGGTGGGACATCACCACCCCTCTGGGGTTAAAGCTGGGCCCCGAAGTATAGGCGATATGGGCAATATCATCGGGGTCCACCTCTACCACCACCGGCTCCGCTGAACCGGTAGCCATAATCTGCTCATAGCTAAGAAACTGCCCTTCACCCCCGGCGCCCACCTCTATAACCCGGGTGATGGACTTAAAGTCCGGCAGTGACCCGGCGATGGGCTTAAAAAACGGGCTTTCCGCCACCAAAACCCTGGGCTGGGAATCATCAAACAGAGAAGCTAATTCTGCAAGTTTATACTTGGTATCCAGAGGGACGGCAATAGCGCCAATCTTGACCACGCCCAGGTAAGTAGTGACAAACTCCGGGCTATTGGACAAAAGTATAGCCACCCGGTCACCCCTGTCCACCCCCATCCCGATTAAGGCATTGGCCATCTTATTAGAGGCTTCATCCAGCTGGGCATAGGATAAACGGTTATCACCCATAGCCACCGCCGTCTTCTTTCCATACCTTTTCACTGCTTCATCTAACATCAGCTTCAAATTCATTACTTAAGCTTCCTCCATTACAATTCAATCGTTTACACTATGGCGCTATCGCTAAAGTCAAAAACGGGATTTTGGAATTAACCTGTAGTGTAGCAGATTTTGCCAGCTTTTAAAAGCAAACCGATAGTGACAAAGGCCCTTTGCCCAAATTCTACCGCCGTGCTAAAATAAAATTACCCATGAAAAAGATGAACCTTAAATACCTGCTGGCCTGCCTGGTAATAATTGTATTTCTTTTTGTCGGCAGCGGCTGCCCGCTGCCGCCGTTAGATATCACCCCACCCGCCAGCCCACCCCCCGCCACCACCAGCGTTACCCCCATCGACCCCGAATGGATGCCGCCATCGGCTGACGGCCAGGACCAGGCATTACCCTCTATTGCCGATGTGGTGGCTCTGGTCAGGCCTTCAGTAGTAGCCATCAATACCGAGTATGTCAGCTATGATATTTTCAACCGCCCGTTTACCCAGCAGGGGGCCGGCTCGGGGTGGATTATAGATGGAGACGGGCTTATCGTGACCAACAACCACGTGGTAGAAGGGGCTGACAGCGTCACCGTAACCCTGGCTGACGGCAGGACTTTCCCTGCCGAAACGGTGCGCACCGATAGCTTGAGCGACCTGGCTATAGTCAAGGTCGATGCCGGTAACCTGCCAGCGGCCAGGGTAGGCGATTCGTCTATACTGCGGGTGGGTGACTGGGTGGTGGCTATCGGCAATTCACTGGGCCTGGGAATAAGCGCCACCAAGGGTATTGTCAGCGCCCAAGGCGTTTCTCTATCCGTATCAGCGGGGCAAACCCAGGAAGACCTCATCCAGACCGATGCCGCCATCAACCCGGGCAACAGCGGCGGACCGCTGGTCAACATAGCCGGCGAGGTAATCGGCATCAACAGCATAAAGATTGCCCAGGTGGGGGTAGAGGGTATGGGCTACGCCATAAGCAGCAACACGGCCAAGCCGATTATCCAGCAACTGGTGCAACAAGGCTACGTGATTCGCCCCTGGCTGGGGGTGGGGCTTTATACCGTGGACGAGTACGCCGTATTAACATATGACCTAGCGGTAGATAAAGGGGCGCTCATCACCGAGGTGGCTGTTCCCAGCCCCGCCGCCGAAGCCGGAATTGAAGCCGGCGATGTCATTACCGGCTTTGAGGGCGAAGAAATAGCCAGCGCCGATGATTTAATCCAGGCGATACACTCAAGTGAAATCGGACAGAGCGTAGAAATAACCTTCTGGCGGGGCGATACCCAAAATACCACCCTAGCCACCCTGGCGGAAAGCCCTCCCTCTTAAGTCAGCCGCTTAACCCCCAGTGATATTTCATAGCCGCTCAGCTTATGGCTCTCAGCAAAGACGCCTTCTTGGGGAACCCCCTCAACCAGCTCGCGGGAAAGCGTCTCCTGCTTGATATAGTCGGCAAAATCGGCCATCACCTGCCCGATGTAAGCCTCCCCCTGGTAATAGGTAATAATATGGTCGGCGATATCAAAGCCGGCGGAGCGGCGCATGGTCTGTAACCTTCTCACTATCTCCCGCGCCACCCCCTCCGCCAAAAGCTCAGCAGGAATATCAGTTGAGACTGCGACCAAGGGGCCGGTGCGAAGCCAAACACCTTTTCGGGGATCAACCTCACCCTCCACCCCGGCAACTGCATAGCCATGCCCGTCTAATTCTGCTACCTGTTTAAACTTGTAATCGTACCCAAATTTCAAGTCTTTGGCGTTGAGCTCTTCCAATATCTGGGATTTAAGTCGTTCAAGACTTTGTTCCTCCCTACTTCCGGGTATCCATACAACTACTTTAGCTACGGGCTGTCGTACTTTTATTCCTGCTTTACTCCGGGCCGCCCGCCCCAGGCTCGATACCTTCATCGCCAGCCGTACATCGTCACCAAGCTGTTTATCAATCTTAGCCTCATCGGCGACGGGAAAATCGGCCAGGTGCACGCTATCCGGTGCCCCGCTAAAGACCGAACATACCAGGTTCTGATACATCTCCTCAGCCAGGAAGGGAACAAACGGCGCCAGCAGCCTGGAAAGCGTGGCCAGACACTCATACAGCGTGGTATAGGCCGCCAGCTTATCGGCGTCGCTCTCGCTCTTCCAGAAACGCCGCCGGCTGCGGCGCACGTACCAGTTAGACAGGTCGTCAACAAAGCCCTCTATTTTTCTCCCCGCCTCGGTGGGAT
>Ga0315543_1004964_pt1 | contig 10690 bp, 12 predicted proteins | sample SalMarSW160210MG_2_FD_203098 | JGI IMG/M metagenome (GOLD analysis project Ga0315543, IMG submission 203098) | Salt marsh sediment microbial communities from the Plum Island Ecosystem LTER, Massachusetts, United States - Salt Marsh Sediment SW1601-210 ...
TATGGAGATTGAGGGCAAAATAGACGGAAAAAGCGATAATGTCAAACGGAAATCTGTCGTTGAGGAGGAAAGAGAGCTTGGACGTAATTGTTTGTGTTAAGCATGTCCCAGAAACAGCGGAAGCAGAACTAAAAATCGGCTCAACAGGCAAAGCCATAGAAAAAAAAGGTTTAGTCTACTGCGTAAACAAGTGGGATGATTATGCACTAGAAGAAGCAGTACGCATAAAAGCAAAACAAGGCTGTTAAGTGACAGCATATATGGTTTAAAAGCGTAGTTACCATAAGGGCAGAAGGCTGGAAGATTGCAGTAGTTGTTTTTTCTTCTCGTAGGAAAAAATAACAACTACTAAACTTGAGATTGTGCGCGGGAGTTTGCCAGCAACATCCGGCGGAATTTGTGGTGGGGTCGCGGGGATTTGAACCGCGGACAAATGGAGATATCTCCCGCAACACCTTAGGCATTTCCGGACAATTAAGGCAAAAAGATTAAATAGTGTTTTGCCATTATATTATGAATTCAATTGGGTGATAGCAAAATGGTTAATGAAGGGAGAGGACGTTTATTCAAGAGGTCAGACGGTAAATATTTAGTTTATCTTCCAGTAGGCTTGGCTGAGGACAGTATGTTTCCATTTCAAGATTGGCAAGAGGGTCCGAGAATTGGAGAGAAGAACACAATACGTGTGAAGGTGAGTTTCGAACGTGGAGTCAAAAGGCTAATTATCGAAGAGTGGAAAGAACCAAAAGAACAATGAAGGATAGAAAGATATAGGTATCCAACTTCTGTGGCGCTCTCCTTAATCTTATAGTATTTTTTCCCAAGTCTGCTTCTAGATCCTAACAATAATTTTGCAGCTTAAGAAGGAAAAAAGAAGAGTATGGGAAGCAATTATCTAATATTTTCTTTGTGTTATCACCAATCTCCTCTATTTTTCTCTTGTTCAGTTGTGGGTTCTTCCATAATTCGCGCACGGAATGATGAGACATGAGTAGAAAACTGGTGCCTTGCCCAGAGGACCTAAAGGGTTTTATCTCAAAATAGGATTTGTAATCGCGTAGTGCGTACCAAGAAGGTGAAAGTTCAAAATGGATACCGTGCAATTATCGAGAGAGATTTTTCGAAAGGCTGCAATGGAGGCTGCAGACGCTCTCAGAGTCGAGAACAGACTGCTAAGGCCTAACGTCTATGTCGAAAATCAAAGAAGCTTGGTTGCTGTGGTTTGGACTGAAGACAGGAGAAGCGGCATCGCAGAGGCTTTGCGTCTTATTGGTGGAATAGTGTCTGCAATAGTGAATCTCGAAGAAGGCTACGTCTTGGTCAAGCCTAATTGCAATAGCTATGACCCTTTTCCTGCGAGTACTCATCCGAAAACAGTGAGAATCGTCATAGAACTTCTGTTAGGAGAAAGATTGCGAAAAGAGCAGATTGTCGTAGGTGACATGTCTGGACCTGCTTGGCTGCCAACAGAGGCGACTATGGAGAAGAATGGCATTCTCGGCGTTGCTAAAGAGTTGGGAGTAAGAGTGTCTTTTTTTGAAGATGAAGAATGGGTGTGGGTTAAGCCGACAGGCGCTTCTTCTTGGCCTGAAGGGTTTAGAATCGCGAAGACGGCTTATGATGCTTCAAGAATTATCTCTCTTCCATGTTTAAAGACGCATCAATTTGGTGGGGTATTTACGTTAAGCCTCAAAAACAGCGTAGGTCTCATTAACTCGGCAGACAGGACAATTCTTCATAAGAAGCCAGGTCCTCGTATAGCGGAAATAAACCTAGCATACACTACTGACCTGATAGTTCTAGACGGGTTACAGTGTTTTGTTTCCGGAGGTCCGGCCCACGGTAAGAAAGTATATTCCGGCGTAGTAGTTGTTGGAAGCGACAGGGTAGCGGTAGACGCAGTAGGCGTTTCAATTTTGCGATTCCACAGGGCAGAAGGCATTGCCGACGTCAAGGTGAAGAATCATGAACAGCTGAAGAGGGCAGCGGAAATTGGAGTAGGCTATATGAATGCTGATATGATTTCCTTAAGATCATCTAATCTAGCCGATGACGAAGAATTCGATGATCTAATGACTTTTGTCAAACATCAAATTTGATCATGCGCGCGCTAGGCTGTTTAGAAATTAGTTTGTAGATCTTGTGATTCTGTCTTTTTGAGTTCTTCTGCTTGTTTTTTCTGGTTGACAGGTGTTTCTATCTGGAAAGCAGAGTTTTGAACTGTCTTCTGCCTTTTTCTCCTCTTGATTAAGATTTTCTTGTTATTCATTGCTCGCATGGTTAGGGTTCAAGTCGAACCGTCGGAAGTTATTCACTCTGTTTTTTCTTTGACATAGACGAACCCTACACCTGTTCTTGTAGAGACTCTTGTAGTTCTTGAGCTTTTCTCGTAAACCTTCTTGTGGCTCTTGTAGCTGCTTCTTTAGAGCTCTTACAGTGTTCTTGTATTTCATGGATTTTAGGCTTCGGCAACATAGCGCGCGCCACTGCCGAATAGATGAAGACAACAGTTATTGAATATCAACAAAGAGATAATCAGGATTAAAGTATTTAACAGCGTACACGCAAATCAGGGCATAAGGTAGGTTCAGGAAGTGTCTACGAGCGAAGAGAAACGAGACAAGCACTTCCCTCTCTGGTCGCTTGATAACCCAATCAGAAGGCTGTTTAGTAACCCTAACAAATATTGTCCTTACGTCACAAATGGTCAGGTGGTTGCTGACCTTGGTTGTGGCCCAGGTTACTATACACTCGCTTTGGCGGAATGCGTTGGTTCTGAAGGAAGGGTTATTGCAGTTGATTCGGATGAAAAGGCTATCCGAGCGTTACAGAAAAAGATGGATAAACGGGGTTACCAGAACATCGAGGTGCACGCTGCATCTGCCTCCGGCTTGAGCTTCATAAAAGATGGGTCGGTTGACTTCGTTCTTGCCAATGGATTATTGTGTTCCATGACACCACAACACCACGAGTCCGCAGTGAACGAAATAAAGCGTATCCTCAAGCCCAGAGGACAGGCGTACCTAAGCGTAGACAAAGGTCCTTCGAGTTATGTGGGCCAAGCGGAGTGGGAGAACATACTTGAAGGGTTCAGAGTCAAGCAACGGGGTGATCCCATGATCAGCGACCGGTGGGCGGTGGTGTCCACAAAATAGAATTAGACATAAACCGAGAGACTATTTAAGGAAAACAAAATGATTTGTAAGATTATAGAGAAAACATCAGTCTATGGCATGTTAATTATAATGTGTGTGCATTAAATTTTAATCCCACACACACTAACTACCTCTACCTTACTATCTACTATATACTCTTCTTACCTATCACATATTAAAATACATAAATAACACACACAAACAATTAGAAAGCCTTCAAGAAAAGAACCACAATCACCATTTTTTGCCATAATCTTTCATCTCAAGTAAATATAAGCACGATGCGCCCGCAGAGCAAATGAAGTAAGAAATTGACCGAACAGAAAAAGAAGGGGAAGCTGATCGATAAGTTGAGGTTATCTTCCCTTCCCCGGCGTGGGTATAAGGCCGAGTTGCTGCATCAAGCCAAAAGTATCATACCTTGACCAGCCTTCCACGAACTTGCCCCCGGCGATGCGGTCAATCTGGATCATCCACACCGTCACCTTCTTGTTGGTAGGAAGGATTCCCCTAAATGCACCTTTGTTTGTGCCAGTCCCTGTAAGGCGCACCGCTACCTTGTCTCCTTCGGCGACCATGTCATCAATGGTGAAATGAAGGTCGGGAAAAGCGTTGCAGAACTCGCTGACATGTTGTTTGTAGTTCTTGATGCCGCGTATATCCTCGCCAGTGCTACTGTGCTGGATGGTGTCAGTGGCGTATAACTCGTCTATTACGGCCAGGGCCGCTGCCTTCCCCTTGTTGTACTCCTCATACAAACGACGTTCGAGTGCCTTAATTTCTTTTGCTGACATAACAAATCACCCGCTAATTGCTACTAACTATGTCGATTATATATTATTTTATCCATGAAGTGCTCGACTTGATATATACTATGCATAACTCAGACCTGTTTAGGGTTATTTGAAATATTCTTAGAAACTAAATATTTGACTTGTAGTATTTTTTAAAAGCTTCAACTAACAATTATTTTGAACAAATAAAACTGTCTCTTTAATTTAGCATCATATTATATTATAACGCAATCCATTGTATTGTTCAGATAGTGGTATGGAGATCTGCTCTCCGAGTTTGTTAGGAAGGAAGGAATTAAAATTTAATCCACATACAGTCGATGTCGATGGTTGGCAATCGGTGGTTATGGAACTCATTTTTCTTGCGGGATCATTGAGATTGGATTGTTTTTTTACCCGTTGTCTTGACGAGTATCTCCATTCTTGATCGGTTGGAACAATTTGGACATTTCAAGTGCTTCCAACCACCCTTCCTGTTTACTCCGTGGGGGCTAAAGAAATCGGTTAATATAGATATTTCGAATTCGTAGCCGCATCTTGGGCAATGGTAAGCAGTAGCTTTGGCGTGCCAGAAGATGAGGATCATCAAACCACTCGCTGCCAACGCAATCCAAACATACCAGTATGAGAGAAGCAGGTAGATACCTGTAAACCCGAGAACCGTCAAATATAGTGCAATGTAAATGAGTGTTTTCAACCAGTCTTTTTTTCTCGATTTACGATAACTGAACAACCCATATCTCCCTGCAATTAAATATAGTCGAACATCTGGGATTTATTTTTATCTTTTTGTCTTAGCGTATGTTTTTTTTAGAGGGAGAGTGAGTGAGAGGGAGTTAGAGAGTGAGAGTTGGTGAGAGAGTTTTGGGTTTGGGTTGGTTGGATTCCATAGACTTGTTCTTTTATTCTTTTCTAGACATATACAATACTGTAATGTTGTTTCAACATTGTTTTTGTATCTTTTCGTGGTCTTTCTTTTTCCAAGTATTCCATTGTCCGTATCTTTTTCTCTTTGTCTATTTTCTGTATTCTTTTTGTATATACTTCCATAGAATACTACCATACAATACTATAATGTTAAATTAACATTGTTTTTGTCTTTTTTCTCAGTCTTTCTTTTTTCTAGTCTAGAATCTTGTCTACTTGTGAACCTATACTATTGTATGCATACATCAGAAGAGATAGCTTATATTCCAATGCAACGAAACCGCAAACACGGTTCACGCATGCAGTTTGAAACATTCATAGATGAGTATGTTAGCCAAATAGCCAAATACATAAACACACCGAAAATGCAAAAGATATATGCACAACATCCTTCATACACTTCTTTTTGAGGCAAATCTACTTATGCGGGAGGAGTTGCGATGCCAATTGATGATTTACTTTTGAAAGATGAAAGAATATTAACCAGTGCGAAAGCAAGTGAGGGCGGAACCTTATATGCAACCAACAAACGGGTTATCAGATATCAGAAGGGGTTTTTCGGAGAAAAGATGGATTCTCTATATTACGCACATATTGTTGGAGCGTCTTATGAGAGTCAATCGTACGTTTGGTTGGTAGCGGTGGGAATCGTTTCTATTATTCTTGGTTTTAAGATACCAGAGTTTATAAATGTGCCACTATTAAGTTTCGGATTGATGCTGTTGGGAGTCTCCGTAGCGCTCTTTGGAATCTATTCCTATTTCTCTCCCATTGCTTGGTATCAACTTAAAGCAGTTGGTTTAAATGAGACGGAACTGAAACGTTGGCGAACAGCCAATGTAGAAGCAGATGCGAAAACACTTGCCCGCTTCGTTCAAGACCAAATCAGCATGCGTGAAATACCACCGCCACCTATCAAAGAGAAGGAAGTAATCACCAAAGAGGTAGTTATGGTTAAGTGTGAATATTGTGGTGCTCTAATGCCTCAAACATCTACGTTTTGTCCGAACTGTGGAGCTAGAAAAAGATAGATTGAGCATTACATTTCCTTTTTTTCACGAAATCAGAAAACCTCAAAAATTTAGTTCCCTCGCAAAACCCCCTCAAAAAACACTCTAAAACATGTGTTAATCATAGAAAAAACGCTCCGTTAGAAAGTGAAGTGGAGTAAATGATAAAAAATTAAATTTTACCTGTGTGTGTGGGATTAAAATTTAATCCCAAGGGGAAAGACTGGGGATTGGGGATTATTTTTCACTTACAAGCTGCGGTCACGCATTCCTCCAGCCGAATGTAGGTGTCAGCCTATCATCTAGCAGCACAAGGTAGTGAAATATTCCAAGGGGGGGGATTAAAATTCAAGCCCAAACTCAAACATTAAACTTCAATTCAACACACAAAATTATTTCTCAAATCTTTAATACAACTTGAAATTATGTTGTTATAAGAAAGAAAAAGGGGGGATTTCCGTAATGCCTATCATAGAGGAAAATAAACCTTTCAAGGACCGTGAAGACGTAAAGGCTGAGGTTCGTAAATGTGATTTGTTTGGTGGAATTTGTCAGTATGCTTGCTTTTTATTTGCTGCATTAGGAGTCATTGGTGATGTCTTGAACATCACTCTTGGCTTGGAACCTATATCTTGGTTTCTGCTGGCTATTGTTGCTGGTCTGAATGCCATAATCGGTCACATGCACGTGGTAGTGGCTAAGCATTTGCTTGGCACAGAAGGTGAAAGCAACAAATAGGAGCGATCTATTCAAGATTTCACGTTAATTACCTTTGAAGTTATCCAAAACCAAAATTTAACGAGTTAGCCAAGTCTTCAGCTTCTAGCATTCCAATAGACACAACCAAAGGTGATTGTTTTATCTTAGAGGTGTGGAAAGTAATTCTAACTTTGAAGGCAAGTTTGGAGGGAATGATTGTAGAAAGCAACTGAGAATGAATCAATAGCACAAGTGATTTAAGCTAAGAACAGGAAAGTATAGTTATTGATTTTTAACTTGGGAGGAGGTGATTGAGTATGTCCAAATACTTTGTGAAATGGCGGATGGATCCAACTAGGACCCCTGTCAATCCTGAGGAGAGGGTGAAGGGATGGTTAGCAATGGCTGAAATGGTTAAAGCAGATATTGCAGCTGGTAAGATTAAGGATTTTGGAATTGCTGCTGGTGGAAGTTGGGGATACGCTATTAGGGAAGAAGCGAGCGAAGCTGAACTTTTTACTGCTTTGCTGAAATGGTCGCCTTTTATTGGATTTGAGGTTACGCCTGTTCTTAAGGTGGAGCAAGCTGTAGAATCAATCAAGAAGGCAGCCGCAGCAGCAAAGAAGTAGAATTCAGCACTCTTAAACCATACAATCTCTTTTTTTCCTTTTCCATTTTTTGTCATGACTATAGAGACTATTATGGCATTAATGGATTTGAGAAATCTGGGGGGGGATTAAAATTTAATTTTGTGTGTGTGGGATTAAATTTTAATTCCTTCCTTCTTTTTCTGCAACTTACTTTCTGATGTCAGTTCTTGTTCGAATAAAAAGGCAGTTGTTTAGTTGAAACATAATTTTGACGCAAAAATGCATATACTAATGCTATGACATGAAGATGCCATATCCCACAACGAGTGGCCCAGCAAGCCGGCTTCAGGTACCACAACAATTGTGAGATTATGACCGTGATGAATCTCAGAAACTGAGAAGGGTCTTAGTCACTTAGTCTTTTCTTCTATTTAAATGTTTCGCAGCGCACGCGCTCAGTTGATTAAGCCTTTAGAAGCCTGTCTATATGAGTTTGGATATATACTATGCGACGCTTACACCTTCCTTCTACATACTAGGAATGTTAGGAGAGTTGTCAGTCTTTAGTCTTCATATCTTTCCTAGAAGGGTGCAAATACTCCCGTGAACACAAGCCAAGCCAAAATCGTCTTTGCCACAAAGCTGAGAATAATGTAGAATCGTTCACCGTAAAGATAGTCTTTCCAGCGACCAACGCCTTTGTATTGCAGAACCATGTTGATGGCGAATACATTGAACAGAATGAAGTAGACGAATAATATGAAGTAGACGAATGTCGGAGGACCGGTGCTTGAGGAACTTACGGCTGAAATAAAATACGCAAAAAGCACTATCCACGGAGTCCCACCAGAAATACATCCCAAGATGAATGGCGACCAATTAGTCTTCTCAGTTCTCTGATTAACCAGTTCCATCAAATACCCAAACATTATCATCATTGCATTAAGGACAAAAATCATAGCCAAAGACCAAAACTCCCAGACACCTACAAATGATGCAATCAACACTATCATTATCGAGCTTGAGAAAGCATACTCATACCACCGATATGGGTTCATGCCTTTTTTCAGATTCTCGTTGTAATTTTTGTTTTTTAGATGTGCAATGGAGAAATGTGCTATGGCAGAAATCAAAGGGAAAGAAGCGAGAATCGCTCCCAAATAGCTGACTGTGAATGAAATTTGGAGTCTAGGAGTGGGAGGAATTCCGCTAAAATCAAGATAGAAAGTGTATATGTCTCTACTCCAATCTAACAAGAGACCAGCCGCTAACATCACTATTCCTTGCACTAGATGTAAAACACCTGCAGCAGTATTGAAACGCTTCAAATACTTGAAGGAAATAGGCGAACTAGCGATTATTTCCCTTCTTTCCTTATAGTTCATAGAGATGCAATCATGGTCAACACCTTTTATGTTTTGCGTCTGAGCACATGATACAAGGAGACAATTCCTATGTTCTAGCTCTGGTTTCCCACAGCCAATTCCCTTCAGTTCTAGGTTACTTCTCTGACTTGAGTTTTATCCCTTGTGGAAAACTGAGAATCCAGATGGAGTTCTGACATTTAATCAATTGTTTAGAAAAATTGGGGAAGAACTCATTTGTGTTCATTTATCCTTAGTTTTCTAACTTTCTCAAGAAATCTTTTATTGGCTTCTTCGAGTTCTTCTGGAGTATTGATAGTTTCGTCCCATTCTTCCATCTTTTTGGTTTTCTTGTTGAAAAGTGTTCGTTTAACCGTCATCGGGAATTGACTGTTTACTAGGTATAGTCGTTTAATATCTTCTTGGAGATTTTTGACTTCTTTTTGTAACAAGTCTATTCGAGTTTTGAAATTTTGGTTTTCATGCTCCAATTGAATCATAGCATTTTCAAAGCTCTTTATTTTAGATTCCATAGCTTTAACGATGTTTTCAGATTCTTCTGTGAATGCTGTAATTCCCAAAATTTCATGAAGTTTCTTGAATGCTGTTTTGACGTCTATTCCAGTCATGTAGGTTAAAACGTCTTTTTTGACTTATGATAATAGTTGACTCCTGACAGCAGCCTTAGCTCTGTAGAGACTTTCAGCACGTCTGCAGCTGGGACAAAAACCTGACTTTCTGATGGTCTTGTTGTGTTGCTTGATATGTTCATATGGGGTCCTTGAGCTGCGGCTAAGAGCGCGCGCGATGGTGGACGGGTTGAAGTAGCTGTAGAGCCAAGTCTGCAATTTCTACAAATTCTACGTATATTTCATTAATTAATTGATGCTAATAACCTTGCTCGAAGAGGACGAAAGACCTAATGAAAGAGCAAACCAGTGTCAAATATGACTTTTCTGACTTTTCCTAATATATATTCATTAATATGGACTGAAAGAAGAGAGAAATGAGCTTCTTTTCCGCGTTTTCTATTATGGTCATGATATAGTAACAAAAGTATGATTTTGTTATCGAATGGTTGTAGCTTAACAAAAACTTTGAAAGAAGCCTAAATAGACACATAAATTGCCTATGATAATATATCATGTAAATATAGGCGTGTGTGTTTTTAGCGACAATTTCATTCAGCGCCCCCGCTTAGAACATTGTTGGATTCGAGATTTTCTCAGACGAACACAAGAGGATTGAAAACCTGTACCTCCTTGACCCCACGCAATGAATAGACCAAGGGTAAATGCAGGCAACAGGAACACGACGGTTTGGAGGAACCATGGTATAGTGGAGATATCTCCCGCAAAACTCCTTTTTTTGTTTTCTGAAACCTTAAACTCGATAGGGTTTGCGTGTGCTTCCTCTTATATGTTCACTTAGGTCTCGAACGATTTTTTCTTTTATTTTTCAGCTTTGCTTTTCTGGTTTTTAGTTGAAGTAAGAGAGGCTAGGAAGCTTCGGAGTTCGTTTCTGAGTTCCTTTTCATTTGCACCTTTAAAGACTGTTATGTTGTAGACCTTTCCGAGGGAGGCTAACTCCTCACGGTTAGACATGTCGATGAGTACGCTCTGAGTGGGATTGACGTCCATCTTTTTTCCTAGGAGAGAGACAGCATCGTTTTTGTCTCCGGAAAGGGATACATCAACCACTAAGAGAACTTTCTCTTTTTTCGCTATGATGTCAAAGGAGTGTTGCACTCCGGTTGTCCCCTCTATCTTAGCGTGAAATTGAGTGTCAAAGCCGTTTTCGCGGAGGATTTCTCCTACGCTCTCAAAGAGTGGTAGGTCTTTTCCGAATTTGTTTATTGTTTCGTCAGCTATCTTGTATGCGTATATTTTGATGTATTTGGCTTCTCGATGGGTGAAGCTTCTTTGGCATTGTTGGCAGAAGTGGATGATCTCGGGTGTGTCGAAACGATGTCCGCACTTTTCGCATTGGTAACAGTTTCCTATCACACGGTATTGTACAGTGTCGTCCACGAGTTCGGCTTGGCATCCGGGACAGACTAGAGATGAATCCTTTATGAATTTGCTTTTTGATCCTATGTAACCGCATTTCATGTGTTCAAGGAGTTCTGTGTACTCCACGTTGATGGAATTA
>Ga0315543_1004967_pt1 | contig 10685 bp, 6 predicted proteins | sample SalMarSW160210MG_2_FD_203098 | JGI IMG/M metagenome (GOLD analysis project Ga0315543, IMG submission 203098) | Salt marsh sediment microbial communities from the Plum Island Ecosystem LTER, Massachusetts, United States - Salt Marsh Sediment SW1601-210 ...
GCTGCTCGGTGATGGTTCTGCTTAAGGATTTTCGAACCAGCTCGGTTAATGCTACTACATTTTTAGTTTTTGAGGCGTGCTCGGACAAAGATTCAAGTATGGCGGTTAATTCACGGATGGGTATTCTATCCTTTAAGAAGTTTTTAAGGACACGCTGAAGCAACCCGATGGACACTTGGCCGTCGGCACCAACTATTTCTCCTACTAATGATGGCTGATTTTTGCGAAGTCTATCGATAAGAATCTGCACATCTTCGCGGCTCAGCAATTCATCAGCGTGCCTTTTCAGCGTTTCGGAAAGATGAGTTATAAAGACTGATTCGGGGTCGATTATGGTATATCCACTTAACTCGGCGTTTTCTTTTTTATCCGATGTAATCCATAAAGCGGGCAAGCCGTAAACGGGTTCTGAAGTTTTTATACCCTCTACCTTGTTTTGGACGGTGCCGGGGTCCATCGCCAGATACATATCAGGTTCCAGCCAACCCTTTGTAATCGGCATTTCTGAGAGTCTTATCTCGTATGCTCTTGGCTCAAGATTTATGTCGTCCCGCAAACGCACCAGCGGGATGATGATGCCGAGCTGGTGGGCAAAACTCCTGCGCAGAGCTCCAATACGCTCGAAAATAGTGTTGTTCTTGCGGGGATCAACCATACTAATCAGCCGGACTCCAACATGTACTGAAACTCTATCGATGTCCAGGAGGTCCTCTACCGGTTCTTTTTCTCCGTCCCGAGCGGTTTTGCGAGAGGGCGTAGCGAGTTTTTGACGGTCCTTCTCGAATTGAGCTGCCAATCGTCCAATTAGAGCTATGCCGATGGCCAATAATAAGAAAGGCACCTTTGGTAAACCGGGCACTAATACCATCGAAGCGATGATGAAAGCCGACGTGATTAGCGGCTGGCCGGACTTAAGAAACTGCCTGGAGAAGTCCTGGCCAACACTACGGCTCGATGAAATCTTGGTTACCAGAAAGCCGGAGCTTACAGAGATTATCACCGATGGTATCTGGCTGATCAGACCATCGCCGATGGAAAGGATGGAGTAGGTTTTTATCGCATTGGCAATCGTCATACCGTTTGAATAGCCCATAGCTATGCCGCCAACGATGTTGACGGCGGTAATTATCAGGCCGGCCTTGGCGTCGCCACGGATGAATTTGCTGGCGCCGTCCATTGCGCCGTAGAATTCGCTTTCTTTGATAATTTTGACTCTTCGTGCATTGGCCTCGGACTCGTTAACAATCCCAGCGTTTAGGTCTGCGTCAATCGCCATTTGTTTTCCGGGCATTGCATCAAGGGTAAACCGGGCAGATACTTCGCTTATCCGCTCGGCACCTTTGGTGATCACAACGAACTGGATAACAACGAGGATTAAGAAAATTACAAGGCCGACAACAAAACTGCCGCCGGCGACGAAGCCACCAAAAGTCTGGATGATTTTGCCGGCGTCAGCCTGTAAAAGTATCAGTCTGGTTGACGCTACATTAAGAGAGAGGCGAAACAGTGTCACAAAAAGAAGCAAAGAAGGAAAGGTAGATAATTCAAGCGATTCTTTCGAGGATAGAGTAATTATCAACACTGCTATTGCCAATGAAATGCTGCAGGCTAAAAGCATATCCATTAACAGCGTGGGTAGTGGAATTATAAGTGTAGCAAGAATTGCCACCAGTCCCACAGCCAGAATAATGTTGCTGTGGGATGCCAGGGGCGTTTTGAACTGGTCATTTGCTTCAATAGATGCGTGTTCCCGACTTGGTTGTCCAGAGCTTGCCATTATGAATCCTTAGATCAGAGGACAGAGGACGGACGACAGAGGACAGAAAAACTTACCGTATCTTCTGTTTTCTATCATCTGTTTTCTGCTTTTTACCATCTGTCTTCTGCCTTCTGTCTTCTGTCTTCTGTCATCTGTCGTCTGTTTTTTGTTGCTTTGCTTCATTGTCGGCGTCGGCACCAATAATCTTTTTTATTCTGACTGCGAACCGGCCGTCCACCACAACCACATCTCCTGCAGCAAACTTGGCGTCCTTCAAAAATAGGTCAGCCGGTGCTTCGATAGATTTATCGAGCTTCAACACTGAGCCGGGTCCAAGTTGCAGTAGCCGTCGAACAGGTATCTGAGTTTGGCCGATAGTTGCGGTAATGGGTACATTCATATCTAGTATGATGTCCAGCTTGCCGCCGGTTCGCCGCGGCGGATCAGCTCCCCCAGCTTGGTCGGGTGACGCCTCGGTAAATTCAACCTGCTGAGCGGAGACCTGCTTTTTGGAATCGGGTTGTGAAGCGCCCTCTGACGGAGTTTGATTGTCTTCGGTCTTTTCTGCCGTGGCTTTGTCTGCTTTTGCCATCCTCAAGTTCCTTTCTACCCTAACTTCTGCTCGTCTTGCTCCGCCGCGGCGGACTCAGGCCTGAAGGCGGAGTTTTAATAGAGCAAAGCAGTATATCTTAAGCGTTTTTGACTGGATTTATGCTTTTTTCGCCCGCCGAAGGCGGGTCGCCGAAGTCTGTAATCACTACAGCTTGCTGACCAGCCGATTTTGCTGGCTGGCCGAGAAAAAGGGTTTGGCCCTCAACAATTAATTCAACTGTTTCGTCAATAGTTTTATTTAGTAACAATACATCGTAAGGACTGAGACCCATTATCTGTTCAAAGCTAAGCACAGCAATCCCTAATTGAGCACTAACAGAGATCGGCATTCGCTGGAGATGGTCGAGTATCGCTTTTGAAATATCATCGGCTGAAAGTTTTTTGTCAGCTTCTGTGATTGTCCCAACGACTCCCCAATGGTGGACCATCCTGCTGCAGGGTACTAAAAGGCTGACCTCCGAGTCCGTCAAAGTCGGCAATTCGGCTTTGCCGGATGGGGCCGCTTTTTCGATGTTAAAAACAATCTTGCACATTTCTTCTATCTCTGATAGTTCAATGGGTATGCAGTTTTTGACAGGAGCCTTGGCCGGCCGCACATCATAATCGGCTGATAGCGAACGCAGAGAAATAGTGAGTGACTCTACAATGGCCGAAGCAATATCGAACAGAAGAGTTTCTTCCAGTTGTGATAAGGCCTTACCGGGCTGATCCTGTGAGTCGGAATTTTTGGCATCTTTTTCGGATTCGGCTTCGCCGAGCAGTTGAGCCACCCAAGCAGTCGCGGTTTGCTCAGATACGCTAATGAATCCAAATAAATTTTCCTGATCGGTACCAAAGGCTAAATAATAATTGTTTTGTCCACCATTTAAGATTTGATCATATAGATCGCCCGCAAAGTGTTGGGTGATTGAAGCAACAGTCACATTAAAGTCACTATGATAAACTCCTGCAAATTTTTCAGCAATTATCTCAGCTATACTTTCTGTGAAATCATTGAGTCTTTTAAGTTGGCTGTTTTTAATGTAATGAGGCTGCCGCCAATCATATTCGATGGTTTCTATATGCGTTGTATCTTGAGCGGCTCCAGAACCGATAGCGGCAAGGAGCTGTCGGATCTTATCTCTACCTAAATTATTAGCATCTGTGTTACTCATTGTATAGCGAATTCCTTAAAGAGAATGCTCTTGATTTGGGGTTTGGCATCGGGGAAAAGTTTTTCGTTAAAAGCGTCCAGTATTTCTGATTGGATACGCCGAAGGTTCCTGTCACCACGGATGTCATCGATGGTCTGACTTGAAAGATAGATAGTCAGCCAGTTTCTTAAAAGGGGATCCTTTTCCACAATAAGAGCGGTACCGCTTTTGGAGTCAAGAGCGGTACTTATTTGTAGTGTCAGCACTACTCGAATGTAGCGTGTTACCCCCGGTTCATTAAGATTTGCCACTATAGGCTCAAAATCATAGTACCAGGTTTTTGTCGAATCTGTCTGGGAGGTGTCTTCATGTCCAAGCTGTGTCTGAGTTCCGCCGCGGTCCGCCGTGGCGGATTGAGAAGGTTTCCGCCCTTGGCGGATCTCGCTGGTGTCAGAGCCACCAAGCAATCGACCGAGCCCGAAGCCGGCACCGGCGCAAACAACCACTACAGCAGCCAATATAATCCATTTCAAATAGCTCTTAATTGATTTTTTATTATCGGCTTCTTGTTGTTTTGGCTCATCTTGTTTTTCTTGAGTTTTTTTGTCTGCCATTTTAGTCTTTAGTCCGTTATTTTTTGAATGTTAGGTTCATTAGATCCGCCAGATTTAGCCGACCGGCTGTAAGTCCGCCACGGCGGATTGATCCCGGTAACGACGTACTTTATCTCTCAATGTTCGGTCGCTAATACCCAATACTTTTGCGGCTTTGGTCTGGTTGCCCGCTGTCTGACGCAGGGTATCCAAAATCGCTTGTTGCTCTATCTGCGCCAGGGGTACGCCGCCCAGCCCATGTGGCTTGGCCATCTTGGCCAAGTCTTCTTGGGCTGGAAGCCCAAGCCACTCGCCTATTGCGTATTGCGTACTCCTCTGACGAAAATCAAGATTCGCCGTGGCTTGGCCATCTTGGCCAAGACTTCTTGGGTTGTCCACAGGATCCCTTTCGGGAGAAGCACAAGCCACCGAATCTTGTTGTGGTTGAGGCTGCAGCTCATCAAAAAGCCAGGATACATCTGCTAACGAAAGAGTAGTCCCATCTCCCAGAATCAGTGACGTCAGTACGACATTTCGCAGTTGTCGGACGTTGCCGGGCCAGTGATATTTAGCGAAAATATCCATCATAATCGGATCGAGCTTTGTAATGCGGCGCTGCGTATCGCGAGCGTAGAGATTGACAAAATGCCAAACAAGCTCAGGCATATCCTCAAGGCGCTGCCTTAGAGGTGGAATGACTAATTTTACTCCACTTAGGCGATAGTAAAGGTCCTGGCGGAACCGGCCCTGACGGACCTCTTCGAGCAGATCTCTATTAGTAGTGCTTATTATTCGAACATTGACTCTGATGTTTTCGTTACCGCCGACACGCTCGAATTCCTGTTGCTCAAGTATCCGTAGAAGCTTAGCCTGGAATTTCAAAGGTGTTTCAGTAATTTCGTCCAGGAGCAAGGTCCCGCCGTGCGCCATTTCAAATCGGCCCCTGCGCCGTGTGTAGGCACCGGTAAAAGCACCTTTTTCATGGCCAAACAGCTCGCTTTCAAGTAGCGAGTCACTTAGTGCCACGCAGTTGACTCTAACGTATGGTCCCTGTGCTCTTTTGCTTTTCTGGTGGATAAGAAAAGAGATCAGCTCCTTGCCTGTTCCGCTTTCACCGCTTACTAACACCGCTGCCGATGTAGGAGCTATTTTTTCAGCCAAACCGACGGTTTTTGCCAGCTTCGAGCTTTTGCCTACTATCTGATAAAGGCATCGGCTTGCCTCTTGAGCCGATGCTATTGTTGTGACACTATGGTTGGGCAGAAAGGTATCTAACAGGGCTTCAACTCTTTCATGATCGAGCGGCTTGATTAGAAAATTGCAACAGCCCATGCGAACGGCCTTAACAGCCATTTGGGCTACGAAACGTGAATTCTCGATACTTTGTGCTTGCGGATCAAGTTCGGCTAACATAATTATAGGCAGTTCCGGTGAATTTGACTTGACCATTCTAATCAGCTCAAAGCTGCTTTGTGGCGGAGTTAAACTCTCACTGATAAATAAAAGATTGCAGATATTCTTGTCGAGGAAATCAACAGCGGCTTTTTTGTCGTTGGCGAGATTCGCCCGGATCCCTTTATGGGCTAAAATCTCGAGCATAAATCGAATTGTCTTAGGGTCATTATCGACTATCAAAACACTCGCGGTGTCATTTTTCTGCTGAGTGATATTTCTTTGCGAGAAACCATACTTGCTTTCACCCATATTGGATTCCTTAATTTTAGCCCCCAAATTTATTTGGGGGCTAAACGCGGAAAGTCTTCTTCGATTAGCTTTCGTGGCTCAGTATTTAGAAACCAGTCGATCAAATTTTCTTGGCTCTTGGCTAAATCAACCCACGGACAATTGGGATATTCTACGATTATTTGTCTGTATATTTTCCTCGCGGCGGGCAAATCATCGTTTCGTAGGCAATTGCCCATTTGAAACAATATCCAAGATCTATCCTGAACCGAGGTGACATCGTTTGGGTCAACGTGCTTGAGCGCATATTGATAAAATTTCGCCGCTTGTTTTAGACGACCGCTGAGAAACAAAATCTCTGCCAACTGCAGGCAGTTGTGTGGCTGGTCCGCCGCGGCGGACTGCGGCATATTCTCTAACAGTTGTAAAGTTTGATCAGATACCGGCTGATACGGCAGTGTGGCAGCCTCGGACCTATCATGAACGGAGGACGGAGGACAGAGGACCGAGAGCTGACTTCTGTCTTCAGAAGGGCTTGAATTAGGCTCATTTGCAGGAACCGGCTCGGCAGTTATGACTGGTTTGGTGGTTTGGTTATTGGGTTCAATTATAATAGAGCGAATTTGCTCAATTAAGCGCTGAAGTTCCACTTTTTTTTGCTTATTATCTGTGTTTTTGAGAGCACTAATGCTGTAAGGCTTTTTAGTATAAGGTTTTGAGAGGTCGGTTAGGACTTGGTGCTCTGACGAAATTCCACCGTCGGCCCCGTTACAGGTTACTACGGCTCTGCCAAAAAATACCAAAAGCAAAAAAGTAAAAGGTAAAAAAAGATGCGTGATATTCGATGCTCGATAGATGTTCCTCCGGTTTTGTTTCACGAACAAAAAGTATCGAGCATTCAAAATCGAGTCCGCATGTGGCGGATTATTAGCTTTAACCTTCATTATGTTGAGCATCCTGCTTAATTGGACCTTTTGAGGTAATATCTTCACGATTTGATTTTTCAGAGACGCTTTTTGTTTTTGCGTTCTCAGCCTGCCCAGAGTGTACGGCGGGCAGGCTGATTTGATCCGTTCCAGACTTAGGCGGGTTTGATCGAGCCGGGTTTTGCCCCGGCCATTGGCTCAGAAGAGCTAAAGCTGCCTTTTCGTAGTTTTTCTCCTCTGTGTAAGCTTTAGCCAGCAGGTCTAAGGCTTTTTGCTTTGTCGCAGCTTCCAGCTCACCCGCCGAAGGCAGGCTTGAGCTCGTCCAGACTTCGGCGAGCTCGGTCGAGCCGGGCTTCGCCCTGGCTAAAAGCTGCGAGCAAATGAATATAGCTTGGGCATTATCGCCGAGCTTAAAACAGACATCAGCCAATTCGTACCTGACTTCGTGGGCTAAAGGGCCGGGCTCTACGAAGACAAGAACCTCGGCTAAGCGCTTGCGTGCGGCTTGAAGATCACCTTTAGCAATGGAGCATTTGGCCTGTTCAAATGATACTTTGGCTTTTAACCATGAGTTGGGTAGGTATTGGACCACGTCACCAAGTAATGCAAGAGCCTTATCAACCAAGCCCATCGAACGGAGAACGCTTGCCTTTAGCAGCGATATTTCGATAGATTCTGTCTGCGAGAGCTGTCGGTAGCGCGCATTCTCTAATATCTTAAGTGCTCCGACAAAATCTCTCTGTTGAACGTACACTTCGACTAAGGCTGAGACGATTTCTACATACTCTTTCGTCAGAATCTGACCCATCAGAGCGTGTTGAAAAGTGTTTATGGCTTGTTGGTATTTGCCTAAAGCCAGGTTAGCTTTGCCGAGATGAAAGTAAGCTAAACAAAATTCCTGGCTTTTACCCGCCTTCGGCGGGTCGGATGTGTTGATATATCGAGTCAACCATTTAGCTGCGTTTTCATAATCTTTTTCTTCGTAGAAACATCTGCCGGCACCGAGTGCTGAAACTCTCTGTGATTCCAAAGACCGCCCAAGATAGTATACTTTGCGATAGAGCCGGGCAGCCTCCTGTAAAAGACCGGCTTTCATTGTAGCATCGGCAAGATGTAAGCAGGCTAGGTCGGAAGGTTCGCTATTTGGATATTGTTCGATGAGCTGCTTCAAATCCTCTCGTGCGCCCAAGTAATCGCGTAAGTCAATCTTGAGTTTGCTGGAATATAATAGGGCAAATGGTGCAAGAGATGTTCGTGGGTAACGATTGGCCGTCAATTTATACTCAGCAATGGCATCGATAGGTTGGCCTTGATGAGCTTGCAAAAGTCCTAATGCAAAATGGGCATTGGGTGCGCTTTCGTCATCGCCAAATGTAAGCAGATATTTTTGCCACAGAGAAATTGCCTGCTCGATTAGCAAAGCTTTATGTTCTGATAGTGAGGTATAGTGAAAGGGATTACAAATTTTAATGATCCCTTCGTTATCAAAACGAGCCAGCAGACCTGTACAACCGGCTGATGTCGTTACGAGCTGCTGTGCTGTTGCCGCCGACATATATAAGTTCACCGCTTCATTGCGCATAACCGCTGTTTCCGCAGTGCTCTGCCGGGGTGCATCTCCGCTCGGCTGGCCAGCGGATTCGTAAGCCCAACTAATATCCAAGTTGGCGTTGGCTGCGAATCTTTCTAATAACTCTTCGACTGATGCGCCACAGCAGGAAACTTCCCAGCGAGCCAGGGCAAAAGACGGCTCGACTGAGCTCGTCGAATGACGATGGAAGATGGACGAAGGATGATCGACGTCACTCGTGACTCGTCCCTCGTCCCTCGTCTGGCTGCGGGAAGCGGGGGTGGCTTGGCCATCTTGGCCAAGTATTCTTGGGCTGGAAGCCCAAGCCACAGATTGAATCTGTGGAGCAAGCAGCGCTTTGTTTAATTGCTTTGAGCCTGAACTTAAAAGGCTTAGCAGTTGTACCTCAGTAAGGTTGACAAAAGGATCGAATTCTAAGCTATGAGGCCACAAGTCTGGGGGAAGGGCTTTGTCCGCATCGCAAAGCGAAAGTATTTCTTGAGTCAAGCATTCAGCAGCTATAAATTGGCAATCTCTCACTAATCGCCAAGACAAGTCGTTATTAAGGTTGTCCGCAGCCCCGTGAGGGACACTGCGTGGACGCCTTACGGTGCTGCCTTTCCCGCTGGGGGAAGGCCAGTCAATCGCATCAATTAATGCGAGTGTCTGATAGGCTTTGGTTCGGGCCTTTAAATATTGCTTTTTCTGCATTAAATCTATACTATTATGGTAATAGGCAGTAATTTTTATAACGGATGAGCGATTTTTTGAAACAGCTCTGAATAAACGATCGGCTTGTTCGGCATCGCCTACGTTTTTCATACAAAGAGCCATTTTAAGCAAAAGAAAATCCCTCAATAGCTCCTCTGGCACAGTGCTCTCTAAAGGTCCTCGAGATGAGGCTGTGAGGTTCTGGCGAAGTTGGTTGTAAACGGCGTAAGCTTTATTGAAATCTTTCTGCTGATAGAATGTTTCGGCACTCTGTAAAGATGAGGCCTGCCCGCCGTACACCCTGGGCAGGCGGGCCTCTGTCGGCAAAGCCTTCTCCGCCGTAGTGGCTACGAAGGCTGGACCTGTCTCAAGCGTAGTCGGGAGAATCTCAATTTCCGCTTTTTGGTCCGCCGCGGCGGACTGCTCTGTAGCGGTAGAGGCCTGCCCGCCGTACACTTTCACCCTTCGTCCCTTAGGGACTACGGAGAACGGGCTGGGCAGGCGGGCTTCGACGGACTCAGTTGAGTCGCTCGGTCGAGCCGCGATGGGAATTTGCTCCTCGATGGATGACGTCAGATCGGTAGTTAATATCGCGGAGTCGGATAGAGGCTCTGATTGTGGCTTAAATATCACATAAAGCAGCACTGCAACAATCGAAATAATGCAGGTTAAGAGGATTTTCTGAATGATTGAAAGACGCTTGGCCCGACAGTAATTGGAGGATGACTTATTGTCCGATTCCTTTACCTGCCCGGTCTTTTTAGCTACACTGTGCTTGCTGATTTGTTGGGGCGTTTTGTGGGAATGAGCCGACGTAACGGGTACTTCATTATTAGAACCATTGTCGTTGAGAGTAGTTTGTTGTTTTCTTTTGGCCATAGCTTATGGCTTTGTCATCCATGTAATCTTTACAAGTAATGACCTTTGTTACATTCATAGGACTTAGCAATAATGATGCCAGAGCTGCACATAGAGAGCAATCCGGCCGTATTTGCTGGTTTTTAGCTGGAAAAATGGCTTTGTCGCCCAGCATTGGATGTCGTGTTTATAAAAGGAATGTCAGGATTCTATACGTGCGATAGGTTTTCTAACATAATTTTTCTTGCATCCATTTGCCCCGCCGAGGCGGGTTATGGATCAGATTGGAGGCGTTTTTGCCACGAGAGGGCTGTCACTGGCAGAGTAGGGATTATACAAATTGCATTAAATTACAGTGCTTCGTGCGTTTGGCACAGATGGATGGCAGCCTCAATCACAGCACCCCGCCTGAGCTTGTCGAAGGCTTGGGGATGGCTTGCCGGCCTTTATGCAAAGCGCAATATTTAATTACAATTGCTATAATACAATCGAATGATTTTTAGCTATTAGCAGTTTCTGCTAACGGAAACTGCTAATATGTGTTGATACATGTTTATATGTTGGGGTAATAGCAATCGTAATTAATTACAGCGTTTTTGCTGTGTTATCTGATGTGATTCATGGCGCTGCTGAGCCAATATATATTGAATCAACAAGCTGGCTTAAATATGTGAGGCGCAAGGATTAATCACAATTGGTATTAGTTAGCCGTTACCGGCTGAGCTGAAATTGGGCTGGACACATGCTCTCGCAGACTATCGGTAATGTGTCTGCCGGGGTCCGCCGCGGCGGATGAATCTTTTTTGATGTTGTATTGTTTTACCTTTGCATAGAGGGTTG
>Ga0315543_1004969_pt1 | contig 10684 bp, 7 predicted proteins | sample SalMarSW160210MG_2_FD_203098 | JGI IMG/M metagenome (GOLD analysis project Ga0315543, IMG submission 203098) | Salt marsh sediment microbial communities from the Plum Island Ecosystem LTER, Massachusetts, United States - Salt Marsh Sediment SW1601-210 ...
TCTGACCTGGATTGTAGTGCCTACGTCTGCGCTGGCTGGGCTGACACTGCCTTTGCTTCCACAATCAATTTCAATGCAGTTTGCTCCGTTTTCGTATTCCGTATCCGTTCTCCGCCCCTTAGGGGCTGCGAAGGATGAATTGCGTATTGCGTATTGCGTCCGTTGTTCCTCGTTTATCCCCTCACTTACGTTCGGGGCTCTGCCCTCTGTCCTTCCGTCTTCGCCAAGGCTACGCCGGACAGGCTGTCCTCTGTCTTCTGTCTTAGGTCTGCTGACTGCTTTTGCCTGTGCTACTGATGCTATGCTTGCCAAGGCCTCGCCTCTAAAGCCGAGCGTCGATATGTTGTGCAAATCTTTACTGGTTTTGATCTTGCTTGTAGTATGTGACTCAAACGCCTTGGCTAAGTCTTCGGCATCCATTCCGCAGCCGTTGTCACTGACCGACATTAACTTTCGGCCTCCGTCCTCAACGGTAACAATTATTTTTGTTGCACCGGCATCGATGCTGTTTTCCATCAATTCCTTGACCACGCTGGCAGGCCGTTCAATTACCTCGCCTGCTGCGATCATGTTAATCATATTCTGGTCAAGGATTCTTATCTGTCCCATAGTTGTCTTATTGTATTCATTTTTTTGTGGAATTCCAGTATCTTTCCATGCAACTCGCCGGTTCTCTTAGTTGGCTCGAAATGGTCATTGCGAGGCCATTGAAAATGGCCGCGGCAATCTCGATTCCAATGAAAATAGATTGCTCTAACAAAAAATATTCCTGCTAAGGCAGCAGCAGGGTTTGAAAGACCTAATCGAAAAAGAAGGCCCCGCCGCGCGGTTGCGGAAAACAAAACAAAGACCCCGCCATAATTATAACCCTACCATAATGATGACAGGGCTAAACAATGACCGTGTAATGTGATTACGAAAACAAACGGAAAACCCTGCGATGTGATCGCAGGGCTAACCTAATCCCTAACCGAAATAAACGGGAAAAGGTTGTGGACAAAATAAATTGCGGATATTATCAAAAAATGATGAAAAGAATAATTGGTTATATGGTTACCTGGACTACTTATGGAAGCTGGCTGCAGGGTGATAAAAGAGGATATGTAAAAAATGGTAGAATCCTTGCGCAAAACGATAAATTAAAATCGGCAAATCAAAGGCAGCAAAAATATTCGACAGACAAACTTAATTCAGAACAAAAACAAATCGTTGAAAATACAATTGTTGAAGAGGCCCAGAGAATAAATCAAAAAATATTTGCGATAGCGGTTTGCTCAAACCATGTGCATATAGTCGCTGGAGTTTCCGAAGAATCAATCGAACAGGCTGTTCATCGATATAAATATTCAGCAACTTTGGCACTGCGTAAATTCGCAAGTCAAGGCAAAATCTGGTCAAAGGGATTTGATAAGAGATTCTGTTTCACGGATAAAGAGCTTGAAAATAAAGTCAGATATGTGCGAAGTCATAATAATGGTTAGCCCTGCGACCACGTCGCAGGGTTTGAAAAAAAGATATGTCATGGCAGAATCAAACTCTGGCCGGTCATTTCTTCCGGTTTGGGCAGGCCCATCATTTCCAATAGCGTAGGTCCTATGTCGGCTAATCTTCCACCTTCTCGAAGCTTTCTATCTTTGAATCGGTCATCAAATACAATCAAAGGCACATCGCCGATGGTATGGGCGGTATGTGGGTCATCGGGGCCTTTATCTATCATTTTTTCGAAGTTGCCGTGGTCGGCTGTGACTATTGCCGCGCCGCACATGCTTTTGACTTTATTGAGGATTTTACCGACGCATTCATCGACTGTCTCGGCTGCCTTAATCGCGGCCGAGAGTATGCCGGTATGGCCGACCATATCCGGATTGGCAAAATTGACCACCACCACGTCATACTTATTCGAGTCGAGTCTGCTTAGGACAACGTCACAAACTTCGTATGCACTCATCTCGGGCCTTAAATCGTATGTTTTTACTCTCGGTGAGGGCACAATTTGCCTGTCTTCGCCACGAAAAGGTTTTTCTGTGTAGTCGTTGAAGAAGAAAGTAACGTGAGCATATTTTTCCGTCTCGGCGCAGCGAAACTGTCTTAGTCCTAAAGAGCTCCAATAAGCACCCAGAATATTCTTCATCTTCGGCGGTTTTGGGAACGCCACCGGAGCTGGTATCGTCGCACCATATTCTGTCATGCAAACATAATATAAATCAGGCTTGGTCGTTCGTGGAAACTCCTTAAAGTTTGGCTCAACGAATGCTCTGGTAATTTCACGAGGTCTGTCGCCGCGGAAATTAAAAAATACTACTCCGTCGCCGTCACTGACTGTAGCTATCGGCTCGTTATCACTATTTATAATACAGGTTGGTTCTATAAATTCGTCAGTCACGCCTTTTTCGTAGCTTTTGGCCACGGCCTCAGCCGCGCCGGTTGCTTTTACTCCTTTACCGATTCGAATACATTCGAATGCCTTTTGAACGCGGTTCCATCGGCTGTCACGGTCCATCGCGTAGAATCTGCCGGAAACACTTGCGATTTTTCCCACACCTATTTCCTTTGTCTTTGTTTCAATCTGCTCTATATATCCCGCTCCACTATAGGGGGGTGAGTCTCGACCATCAGTAAAGGCATGGATGAAAACCTCTTTTACGTTATTTCTTTTGGCCAGTTCAAGCAATCCATACAAATGATTTAACAGCGAATGCACGCCAATATCACTGCATAGGCCCATGACGTGCATCTTTCCATTATGGCTCGTTATGGATTTAATTAAATTCAGGAATTCCTTATTTTCGAAAAATGACCCGTCTCGAATGGCTTTGCTTATTCTTACAGACTCCTGCGGAACAATTCTGCCGGCTCCGATATTTTGATGTCCGACCTCACTATTGCCCATCGTCCCATTGGGAAGGCCTACATCTTGGCCGCTGGTATGGATGAGGCAGTTTGGGAATTCTGCCATCAGCATATCATCTACAGGACTGTTAGCACATTTGATGGTATTATATGCGTCCTCAGCCGGGTTTGGATTATAGCCCCATCCGTCACGGATAATTAGCACAAACGGCTTGTTTTCCAAAACTGTTTTTCGTTTAGTCATAAAACAAGGAAACCTTTCAAGCAAAAGCAACATAGACGAGACACCGCCTCGTCTAAGCCCAACGTTTCAATCAGATTAAAACGTCATGATATAAAGTCGTAATAAACATGTCAAACATTTGGTATGAACAGCCCGCACTAATTGAACTGTCACATATTATGCCAACTTCATCTCACGAGGTACCTAAAGACCACGGACAATTAGTGCGGGGCCGCTAAAAGTTTTTGACACCTATAGTTACAATGGTATAATTTTTGATAGATGCAAGCTGTTTTTAAGTGTTCAGGACAATAATAACAGCACTATTTTGTAATAAAAATAACAGGCTTACGTCAGCTTGGAAGAATATGGCTGTTTTTATTCTGCTAAACAGGGTAATTACAAGCCTGCTCTTTTCTGTTGGATGCCATAAAGAGCAGCAGGTCATCGACCTATATGTCGAAGCTGTGATGTTCAGTGAGCTCGGCAAAAACTAAATGGCCATCGAGAGGTTAAACGAAGTAGTAAAATCAAACTGGTCATGAGACGCTGCTTGAACTAATCAGAGAACATACGAATTAATTAAACCCAACAATTCGACCGGATTTTTAGCGTGACAGAATTAGGTAAAGAAGAAAAATGTGCCAGTCAGAGTTCAAAAAATAACATAACAAACCGCCGACTTTCCGTACTGCCGGGCTTGAAGGAACACCTTATATTCTGGCCGATAGCAGTGTTTGGTTTAGCGCTGGATTTGTGGAGCAAAAGCGCCGTATTTAACTGGCTGGGACAAAAACCGGACAATAATGTTTCCATTATAGATGGTTTTTTACAGTTAGTCAGAACAGTCAATCCCGGCGCCGCATTTGGAATCGCCGCAGGACGCTCTTATTTGTTAGTGGTGGTATCGACCGCTGCATTGGTAGTAATTTTAGTGGTTTTTTTTCTCAACAGAATCCGGCAAAAGTTGGTTAACGTTGCACTGGCGTTTCTCGCTGCAGGAATTTGTGGGAATCTTTACGATAGAATATTTAATGATGGCTTGGTTCGTGATTTCATCGATGTTGTCTATTGGCCGGGCAAACATTGGCCTGCATTCAATATCGCAGACAGCCTGCTTTGTATTGGCGTTGGTCTGTTGATGATCTCGACCTTCTTTGCCCCTCGGGCTCTTGACCGACGATCTTCCAAAAGCACTTGATAAATTGGAATGCAATCTTACTCGGTTGTTTTCTCAAATACGTGCTCGGCTACGTAAATAGGAATATTCGACGCCGCTCCTAATGCAATTGCATCAGATGGGCGAGAGTCAATTTCAACCGTTCTTCCGTTTAAGCTCAGGTGTATTCGTGCATAAAAGGTGTGGTTGCGCAGGTCATTTATAACTATTTTTTCTACCCTGGCACCGAGGTTCTCAATTACGCTGTCCAGCAAATCATGCGTCATTGGACGGGGCGCCTTAATACCCTTTAATCGCCGATCGATTGCAAAAATTTCAACGATCCCGATGACAATGGGAAATCCACGCTGGCCGTGACGCTCTTTTAAGACGATTATCTGCTGGTCGGATGTCTCATTAATGATTATTCGTGATAATTCAACTTCTATGTACATTTCTGCGCCACCTTCCTTGTATTCAGTCCAAGTCCGAAAGATGCTTTTCGATAGTCTCCAATTGCTCTGTCAGTTCAGAAAGCCTATCTCTGGCCTGAGCTACCACTTCTGGTTTGGCTTTGGTTACAAAGTTTTCATTGGCCAGCTTGGCCTCAACGGCATTTTTAGCTTTTCCCACTTCCTGTTTTTCTTTTTCCAGCCGGGTTCGTTCGGCTTTGATATCTATTACATCGTGCATATAAAATGACATTCCATCTACTACTGAAACAGCAGCTTTGGCAGGTTTTGGGACATCTACTCCAGTATTAAAGTCCTTTAAACCTGCCAGATAACAGATAAGGTCTGAATTGGCAGCCAAGATGTTAAGAACATCAGCCGACACGCTTGCTGAAGCTGATACTTTTACAGAGTTAGGTATGTTATATTTGTTTTTCATGTCTCTGTATGTGCGAACCGGCGTTTGGACGTTTGAAACTTGCTTTTCGATGTCTTCATTAACAAGAGCATCCAACTTTTCGGGCCATTGAGCAACTACTAACGCATCGGATTTTTTTATTTCCACGAGCCCCTGTAATTGTCGAACTGGCGCAATTTCGTTTAGCTTTTGGAATATTCCTTCAGTGATAAACGGTACGAATGGATGCAATAGACGCAAAATTTGATCTAATACAAAAGCAAGGACATTCTGAGCGATTGGCTTTTGCTGCTGGTCCTGCATTCTCGGCTTTATCCATTCAAGATACCAATCGCAAAAATCGTTCCAGAAGAATCTGTAAAGCTGTGTCAACGGTTCGCTGAATTTGTATTCATCTAAAAATTTGCTAGTATCAGCGACCGTTTTAGCAAGCCGTGAAAGAATCCATCTATCGGTAATATCTATTTCCTCAGGATCGAATTCAGCCGGGTCGATTCCTTCAAGGTTCATCAAGGTAAATCGTGAGGCGTTCCAAAGTTTATTGCAGAAGTTTCGACCGATATCAAACTTTGGTGAGGTATTTTCCACGCGCCCATCCGGCAGCTTCATTTGGACTACCGGCATACGAATATCCTGCGTTTCGGTGGTCATATTGGCCAGCGTAAACCGCATCGCATCGGCCCCATGGCTGTTGATTGCTACGAGCGGGTCAATTCCATTGCCGAGGCTTTTTGACATTTTACGTCCTTCGCCGTCCTGAATCATCGCGTGGATATACACGTCGCTGAATGGAATATCTCCGACGCAGTATTGCCCCATCATCACCATACGCGAAACCCACAGAGTGATGATTTCGCGCGCCGTGCAGAGTACGTCGCCCGGATAGAATTTCTTGAGTTCCGGCGTCTCATCCGGCCAACCCATTGTGCTGAATGGCCATAAGGCCGATGAAAACCATGTATCAAGAACATCGTTATCAAGTTCCATGCTTTGTATTCGAGGTCTAAGTTTGTTAGCCTCTTGGTAAGCTTTTAGACCAAACTCATTTTTGATTGCTTCGTTTTCAGCTTTATACTGGCGAATTAAGTTTATATCTGTTGTGGAATTTTGAGCAAGAATCTTGTTCGCCATAGAAAGTGCCAATTCCCCCTTGGGGTTTTTGACACAAACGTAAAGAGGAAAGCTACCGTCCATGAGTTCTCGTGACCACAAAAAGGCAACATCGTCTCTGCTAATATCACAAGCAACAAGGTAACTCATTAGCAGTTGCTCAGTTTCCTGTTTCCTTCTGTTTTCGACCGAATCGTCGGGTTCTCCTGAATGAACATACATAGCATGGGATACTTTCACAGACCAAACCGGTATGCGATGTCCCCACCAGAGCTGTCGGCTGATTGGCCAATCGCGTAGGTTTTCAAGCCAGGATTGATAGGTTTTCGCATAACGCTCTGGGATAAATCGCAGCCTTCCATCGAGCAGGGATTTTAGTGCCAGACCGGCAAGCGAATTGACCGGCACATCGGTTCCCTTGATTAGGCCGTTACCGAATTTCTCGGCAAGATGTTCTATCGGTTTTTTGACAGCTATATACCACTGGTCGGAAAGATATGGCTCAATAGGTACGTGACTTCGGTAGCTGTGTCCTACCTCGTGTGTGTATTCGCGGACATCCTCAAGCAGGTTCTCCTGTCGGAACCACTCGATGATGGCTTCGCGGGCCTCGAAACGATCCATACCGATCAGGTTCTCTACGTCGGTATTTTTAATCTCGTTCCAGTCCGACCAGCCGAACTTATCGCTGATTGAGCCATCCAGTGCTAAAACGTTGATTACGTCGAGATTGTACATTTGACCAATCTCCCAGTCGTCCGGGTCGTGAGCAGGAGTGACTTTCAAAAAGCCGGTAGAAAATCGTGCCTTTTCATCGCTGCTTTGCGGATCGGGTAAGACAACGTGCTCATCTGCGATAATCGGAATGGCCCTACCGACAATCGGTAGACGAATTTTTTTGCCTACAAGATATTTAGCTCGTGGGTCGTTTGGATTCATAGCGACGGCTGTATCACCAAGCATAGTTTCTGGCCTTGTTGTCGCCACTGTGACATATTCAATTCTTTTACCTTTAATTTCCACTTGCTCAATAAATGGATACTTCAGATACCAGAAGTATCCCTGCACTGTCTCATGCTCAACTTCGTCATCGGCCAGTACCGTTTGTGTGGCTGGGTCCCAGTTGACTAATCGTTTGCCGCGATAGATTAATCCGTCCTTGAAGAGCTTAAAAAACGCGGCCCGAACAGCTTTTGCGCAGAGTTGATCCATCGTGAATCTTGTTCGCTCCCAATCGCAGGAGCAGCCCATCGCCTTTAGTTGATTGATGATTGTGGCTTCGTATTCGTCCTTCCAGACTTGTATGCGGGCGACAAATTCCTCCCGTGGGAAATCTGTCCGGCGTTTTCCTTCTTCCGACAATATTCGTTTTTCGACTACCGTTTGGGTGGCGATACCGGCATGGTCGGTGCCGGGCATCCAAAGTGTGTTACATTGTTGCATCCGACGGAACCGGATTAAGATGTCCTGTAATGTGTTATTCAATGCGTGGCCGAGGTGTAGCGGAGCAGTAACGTTAGGTGGCGGAATAACGATAGTATAAGTCTTTCGGCTGTTGCTCGAGGAACCAGCATGAAAATATCGGCCGGTAAACCAAATTTCCGTTGCCAATTTCTCTATTATTTTAGGCTCATAAACTTTAGAAAGTTTCTCGCTCATAATTTGTGTGATTCATATAGTCGCTTATAAAAAATTCCGGCAAAGTATGATAGCCGGAATGTTATCTTAATAAAAACAGCCAGCGAAGTAAAGCAAATAAGATAGGATGCTCGATACTGGATTCTGATGTGGCACGGGCTTCTCCCGAAAGGGATCCTGTGGACAGCCCGTGAAAACACGGCCAAGATGGCCGTGCCACAATCGAGTATCGAGAAACGAGCATATCCTAATCAAGGTTCATTGTCATCAGAAACTCTACGTTGGTCCGGGTCTTGGCTAATCTACTTTTGAGCAGTTCGATTGCCTCAACAGGATTCAATTCGCTAAGGACTCTTCGCAGCCGATATACAAGCTCAAGCTCTTTCGGGTCGAGCAGCAGCTCTTCCCTCCTAGTCCCGCTTCGGCTGATCTCTATAGCCGGCCAAATCCTTCTGTCAACAAGCCGCCTGTCGAGATGCAATTCCATATTTCCGGTGGCCTTAAACTCTTCGAAAATGACCTCGTCCATTTTTGAACCCGTATCAATCAAGGCGGTTGCAAAAATGCTCAGCGAACCGCCGTGTTCAACGTTTCTTGCCGCACCGAAAAATCTCTTAGGCATCTGCATTGCGCCGGCATCAACGCCACCGGTGAGAATTCTGCCTGAGTGCGGTGTTTCGTTGTTATAAGCCCGAGCAAGGCGAGTTATCGAGTCCAGTAATATCACCACATCTTCTCCATACTCAACCATTCGCTTTGCCTTTTCGCTTACCACCTCTGCTACCTGGCAGTGACGTGCAGCCGGTTCATCAAAGGTCGAGCTTATAACTTCGACATCGTCAGCGGTATTGCGCTCCATTTCCGTGACTTCTTCAGGCCGCTCGTCGATCAGCAGCACTATCAGTTTTACATCAGGATGGTTTATACTGATAGAATTTGCCATTTTTTGCAAGAGGATTGTCTTGCCGGTTCGCGGCGCAGCAACTATCAGCCCACGCTGACCTTTGCCCACCGGCGTTACCAAATCAATGATCCGCATATTGAGTTCTTCCGTTGTGGTCTCGAGTATAAAACGGTCCTCCGGATGCAACGGTGTTAAATCGCTAAATACCACCTTATCCGCAAGGTTATCGGGGTTTTCATAGTTAATCGCTTCGACCCGCAGAAGAGCAAAATATTTTTCTGAGTCTTTTGGCGGCCGTATTTGTCCTGACACTATGTTTCCCGTGCGCAAGCCAAAGCGTCTAATTTGAGATGGTGAGACATAGATATCGTCAGACGACGACAAGTAGTTATAATTCGGATTTCGCAAAAATCCATAACCATCCGGCAGCACTTCCAGCACACCTTCGCCGTACATTAGGCCGTTTTGGCGAATCCGCTCTTTGAGAATTTTGAAAATCAGATCCTGTTTCTTAAGGGCGCTGTATTCTGTGATGCCCTCTTTCTTGGCAATCTCGTGCAGCTCGGCTACTGTTAGTCTTTGCAGGTCTGTCAAGTACAGCTCTCCTTTTTTAATCCGCTCGTATTTGGCATGGGTGGATTCCTCTTCTTCTAATTTTCTCTTTTCTTCATCCTCGGCAGACTGGATGTCGGCGGTCTTTTCAACTGTAACTGCAACTGGCTCGCTCTGCGGCTCTTCTTGCTGTGCTTGTTTGACTGCAACTTGCTCTTCTTCAACAGTTTTTTCCCTTGAAGTTTTACGTCTTTTGATTGTAGTCTTTTCATTTTTTGCAGTAGCTTTAGCCATGATTACTCCTTTTACTTTTGCAAAGATTTGTTGTCACCCTTGCAGAAGCGGGGTTTTGATTTAGTTAAACAATCTTCTCGAAGGATTCAGTAGGGTTTGGGCTTTGAATCGTTAAAGTAAAACCTACATCTGAAAAATTAACACCATTGATATACGCTATCTGTAATAAATCGTTACTACTTATTTATTCACAATATTAGAGAAGACATCAGCGACTTGCCTGACCAGCGCCTGGAAGTCCGAATTGTTATCAACTACATTATCGGCGATGGAAGCTCTGTTGTCCATAGAAATTTGGAAATTTTCTCTGATTTTTATTTGATTTTCATCAAGACGGTTTATTTGTTTTGCCCGATTTATTCTTAGTTGGTTCTGGCAATCGACAAAAATCAGCCTATCGCATCGGTCAGCCCAACCAACCTCTACTAACAAGGGCATATCCAGCACAATCGCTTTAATCCGGCTCTGGCGGTTATATTGCTCTATAAGCTGCTCAGTCCGCTCCAAAACTAAGGGATGAATTACTTTATTCAGCGATAAGAGCTTTTCGGAACTGGTAAAAACGATATCAGCCAATTTTTCGTGGTTGACTTTTCCTGCCGAATCTAAGATAGCATGGCCAAAAAGACCGACTATTTTTTCCTTTACAGCCGTTTTTTGGAGCAGCTCGTGGACGATTTTATCGGCATCTATTACCTTACAGCCCAGTTTGGCAAATTCGGCTGCAACTGTGCTTTTGCCTGAAGCTATACCGCCTAAAATGCCTATTATTGGCTTTTTTTTGCTATTGTCCACAGCCAGGCAGTTTAGTTATTCTGAAAGGATCCGTCAAGTTGAGAGGTATTTTACTATTATACGTGGTGTATGTCAAGTTTGTTTTGACTTTTTTGCGGTGATTTTGGCTATTTGAATTGTCTAAGCTGTTACTGACTCGTGCTACGTAAAGTAGCAAGCGGCTACGCAGAGCGGGAGCTACTTCACAGAGTAGCAGTTGTGTAATGCAAATTCTGCACCTCGGCGCAGGGCTGAGGTGTTGACCGGTATTGTTTTATGGTATCTTTCAGCGAGGACATAAGGCAGTGCA
>Ga0315543_1004974_pt1 | contig 10678 bp, 3 predicted proteins | sample SalMarSW160210MG_2_FD_203098 | JGI IMG/M metagenome (GOLD analysis project Ga0315543, IMG submission 203098) | Salt marsh sediment microbial communities from the Plum Island Ecosystem LTER, Massachusetts, United States - Salt Marsh Sediment SW1601-210 ...
TGGCTGGGGACTCAGGAACCATATCGAACTTTTTGCGTCCAGACCTAGTTCCAAGATTACGCGAGTTAATCAAGAAGCCACGTACTTAAACCCCAGCAGAGCTATTATATCAGTGAAGATAATGGTAAGACAAGGTTCGAGTCCCCTTAGGTGGGCCTTACGGAACAGTTCCCGAACTCTTATTTGAGAAGAAGCAGCTTATCCCGGCTTTGCAACAACTGCTTTTGTCCTATTAGAATCCTACTAGTTAACTTTAATTCACCCATGGGAGTTTGCCAATAACGAACTGGCTAATTGTTACGTTACGCTGGCACACCTAAGAAAGTATCACTACCCAGAGTATTGACAGCGTCACATACGAGGATTAAGCTCTGAAGTGACATGAAGATTATGTTCCAGTTTCCGCCAATATTTGCACTTGATAAGCACTACAAGGGAAACACGATCCAACAGCTTATCCAGCCAAGCTATTCATCCGAAGTAGTTGTAGAGCGCTATGCCAAACATCAGATAAAGGGGTATATGATTACCCCAACAGACAAAGATACTGAGAGGATTCTGGTTATTACCAACGCGGCTCAACCCCCGGAGGGATTCGACAAGGTCTTGCGGCTGAGGTCAGAGATACCGATGAAGGAAGGTGCTGCACTCGTTGATTCATCACAAGGGAAATGGATAAGACACCCCGGACTGTCAAAGATCCCAAAGGAGCCAATTAACTACAAAGCTAGAATAAAGAGCTTACTCAACTCTTGGAATGGAGTATTCACATATTTGGAAGAGGATCCCACAAAAGAGGCTGCTGGTCTTCGACCACCACAGATTGGTGCGGTTCATGCTGTTCATGCGCATTGGGCTGTAACCAACCAAGCTGCAACTATAGTGATGCCAACGGGAACCGGCAAAACCGAAACAATGCTGTCAGTCCTCGTGTCGACTATGTGTGAGAAACTTCTTATCGTAGTGCCAACTGATGCTCTGAGAACTCAAATCGCCAATAAGTTTCTAACATTAGGTATCCTGAAATACATTGGTGTTATATCAAGTAAAGCTTCTTACCCAATCGTTGGTCTTTTGAAACATAAGCCAAAGAGTATTGGTGACGTAGATACCTTCTTTGAGAAATGCAATGTTGTGGTGACGACTATGAATATTGCTGGACAATGCCCTGACAAAGTGCAGGAGAGAATCGCCTATCATTGCCCTTTCCTTTTCGTCGATGAAGCTCACCATATAGCTGCATCTACATGGAAAGGGTTCAAGGAAAAATTTAAATCTAAGAAAGTCCTTCAGTTCACGGCCACACCGTACAGAAATGATGATAAGCCGGTCGATGGAGAGATTATTTTCAACTACCCATTGAAGAAAGCTCAAGAGGAAGGATATTTTACAGTCATTAATTTCAAGCCAGTTGAAGAATATGGTGATCGTAGGAAGATTGACCAAGTAATCGCGGAAAAGGCTATTAAGCAACTTCTTGAGGATCGCAAGAAGTACAACCACATCTTGATGGCTCGAGTTGCAGACATTGAAAGAGCAAAACAGGTATTCTCCCTATATAAGAAATACACAGACTTCAGTCCAGTTCAGCTTCACACAGGTATAAAATCAGTAAAAGAGCGAGAACAAATACGACAGAAGATGCTTAATGGACAGTCGAGTATTGTTGTGTGTGTTGATATGCTAGGTGAGGGATTCGACTTGCCAAAACTAAAGATAGCGGCATTTCATGACATCAAGAAGAGTCTTCCTGTTACACTTCAACTAGCAGGGAGGTTCACCCGCTCAGAGTCAGATTTGGGAGAAGCTACGTTTATTGCAAACATTGGCGAGCCCATTGTCAACGAAGAGGTTAGGAAACTCTATTCACAAGATACGGACTGGAATGTTCTTTTGAGGCAAACCAGTCATGAAGTCATCCAAGAGCAAGTTAGTTTGCAGGAGTTCCTTAAGGGCTTCAGCAATTTCCCAAAAGAAATACCCTTACAGAATATGCGTCCAGCAATGAGTACCGTTATTTACAGAACGAAATGCGAAAACTGGGCACCTCAAAACTTTCTAAAGGGAATTCAGGCGGTTGAGTCCCTAGAAAGGATTCATCATGACATTAATCATAAAAAGAACACCCTCGTCATTGTGACTGCCAAGAAAGTACCGATTGATTGGGCACAGTTCAAAGAAATTTACAACTGGGATTGGGAGCTTTACATTCTATTCTGGAACAAAGCTCAGAACTTGCTCTTCATACACAGCTCAAGCAATAGCGGCTATTACAAGAAGCTAGCTGAGGCAGTTGCGGGTGAAGTGGAGCTTATCAAGGGCCCCCCTGTTTTTAAATGTCTCTCTGGGATTAACAGGCTGAAACTTCAAAATGTCGGCTTGATTGAACAACTTGGCCGGCTTATAAGGTATACTATGCGAGCTGGTTCAGATGTTGAACCTGGACTCACAGAGGCACAGAAGCGTAATGTTATCAAATCGAACATCTTTGGGATGGGGTATGAAGACGGGAGCAAGACAACCATTGGGTGTTCTTACAAGGGCAGGATTTGGTCACGTAGGGTTACGAACTTGGAAGCGCTAGTAAGATGGTGTAGTTTTATTGGAAAAAAGGTCTTGGATGAGGCTATAGATCCTAATGAAGTACTCATGGGCACCTTGGTTCCAATCTTTGTTTTGGAACGCCCCAACAAGATGCCTATTGCTATTGAGTGGCCAAGCGATATCTATAAAGAACCAGAGACTATGTACAGCTTTACCATTGATAAAGTCGAAGATTTCCCATTGTATAATACTGACATCAGTCTTGTGGAGCCGTCTGAATCTGGTGAACTTAAATTCAAAATCTCTTCTGATTCCACAAGCGCAGAAATCGTACTTTCTTTCTTTGAACGTAATGGTATAAAGGACTATCGGTTTTCCCCCGTTGGGCACACAAAGATTTTCATTAAGTATGGATCCAATACTATACCCTTAGAGGATTTTTTCTATGAAAACCCTCCAATAATCTGGTTCGTTGATGGCTCATCCCTAGAGGGAAATAGCCTTACGGAATTGAAGACGAAATATGATCCATATCCAAGTGAGAAAATCCTATGGTGGGATTGGACTGGTACAAATATGAGAAAAGAATCTCAGGGCATCGCAAAAGAGCCTGATTCTATCCAATATCGAGTGATTCAGGAACTAAAGAATGACGACTACGACATCATCTTTAATGATGACGGTTCGGGTGAAGCAGCTGATGTTATAGCCATACGAGTTGAAGAGAGATCGATAGCCGTTAAATTCTATCATTGCAAATTCTCAAAGGAAGACAAGCCTGGTAAGAGAATCGAAGATTTGTATGCAGTGTGTGGGCAAGCTCAAAAGAGCATCCATTGGATTGAAAAGCCAACGGAGCTGTTTACTCACATGCTTAGGCGAGATCCGAAGAGCGAAAAAGGGCACAAGGTCAGCAGGTTTGAGAAGGGAAATCGAAAAGGCCTCAGCAAGATAAAGGAAATGAGCAGGACTCTCCCTATGAACCTCAGGATTTTCATCGTACAGCCCGGGCTATCCAAAAAGGAAGTGACTCTAGATCAACGAGAGTTATTGAGCGTAACTGAGAACTATCTAATGGAGACTTACAAGTTGCATTTTGGTGTTATAGCAAGTCTTTGAGAATAGCACTTTGTTTCAAGCATTTTAGGGTTGAACAAAGTGACGAACTGTGACCTGATCCAGAAAGATAGATACCCACAGTTGAATATTATGGTAACAGATAGTAGGATAGAGGTGAAAATTCCTTTTAAAAATTATGGCAGACACGACATTTATTACGAACGAGAGCGATAAGAAGCTAAAGGACAGAATTGCCGAGCTAATTGGGCATAGTAAGGAACTGAAGTTTCTGGTCGGCTTTTTCTATTTCTCCGGGATACGAGAGCTTTACAGTTCACTGAAGAATAATCCTGATATTCAACTCGATGTGCTCGTTGGACTTAATGTTGATAAGACGGTGCATGGATTAAGTGAATATAGTGATAATACCAAAGGATTAACGGACAAAGAGAAATTTGAGCAGTTCCTCAGCTCAATATCGATATCCATAAACTCTGATGACTTCGACAATCAGGTATTCTATGACCAAGCTCGATTCTTCATTGAAGCTATCAAGCGAGATAAGCTGAGAATCCGGAAAACTTACGACCCCAATCATGCAAAGCTGTATATTTTCAAGCTGAAGGATGAACTCGCGAGTATAAAGAAATCCTTCTTCATTACCGGCAGCAGCAACCTGACAAAGGCGGGGCTCTCTTATCAAGACGAATTTAATGTGGAAATTAGTGACTATGGAGCCAAGGAGGCTGAAGACTATTTTGATAAGCTCTGGGATGAGGCCGTCAAAGTAACTGAGATAGCCGGTTTCAAAGATAGATTAATAGACCTACTCGAGCGAAAAACTCTGCTGACTGAAGTTACTCCCTATGAAGCCTTTGCCCTGGTATTAAAGACTTACATAGAACTACAAGAGCAAAAGCAAATAAAGCCGAGTTTGCTTGAATTACTAAAGAAAAGGGGCTACCGGTCATATAAATACCAGACAGATGCCGTGTCACAAGCCGTGTCTATTATCGAGCAGTATAAAGGTGTCATAGTTGCCGATGTCGTAGGCTTAGGGAAAAGTATTGTCGCCGGGATGATTGCCAGAAGTTTAGGTAAGCGTGGAATTATTCTTTGCCCACCTGGATTGATTGGTGATGACAATGCTGCGGCCGGATGGAGGAAATACAAAGAAGACTTCGGATTGTATGACTGGGAGGTTCGTTCATCCGGGTTAGAAAACCTAAAGAAAGCCCTGGATCTTGTCCGTTCCAATCACGAATACGAGGTTGTAATCATTGATGAAGTTCATCGTTTCAGGAACCAGGATACCGAGGCATATGAAGTGTTGAGCAATATTTGTAGAGATAAATTAGTAATCATGCTTACCGCAACCCCGTTTAACAACACTCCTGCTGACATACTATCCTTACTGAAGCTATTTATTGTTCCGGGAAAATCTAATATCACGCTAGCCAATGACTTAACCACCAGGTTTAGAGCATACACTCAAACCTTTCGGCGCCTTTCCAATATAAGGAAAAACTGTAATTCTCTCGATAAACAGAAAAGAAGTAAGGCAATTGCTGATTACGAAGTAATGTTTGGGTCAAGCACTATAGACTTAGATAAGGTGAGAGACAGGACCAGGTATCTCTCAAAAAGTATCCGTAACGTAATTTCACAGGTTACGATTAGACGCAACAGAATCGACTTGAGAAAAGACCCCGAATACTTAAAGGAGATATACGAGCTTTCTGAAGTCCAGGACCCTTGTGAGGTCTTTTATGAGCTTACCCAGGAGCAATCTACATTCTATGATAGGGTGCTCCTGGATTATTTTGGAGAACACGGCCACTTCACTGGTGCTATTTATCAACCATTCCTTTATGAAACAGGACAGCTTGAGATTGATGAAGAGAGTTTGAACCAGGAGGAAAACCGCGAATCTTTGATACAAAAAAACCTGTTTGATTTCATGAGGCGTTTGCTGGTCAAGAGATTTGAAAGTTCATTCGGTTCATTCAGGCAGAGCATAATAAATTTCAAATCCGTTACTGAAAAGGTTCAAGAGTTTATTGAGAATTCCGATGGCAAATATATCCTGGACCGCCCTTTGCTGGAGAAGATATACGAGGCTGATATTGATAAGATAGAGGAAGAACTCGCGGGTTTTGAACAGCGTATTAGCGAAGGGACTTTCCCGAGAACCTACAAGGTATATAACATCAATGATAAAGAGTTCAGATTAAAGGATAGGTTCCTAGCCGATATACAATCTGACATCACCCTATTTGATGATATTCTTGATGAACTTGATGCCTTAAAATTGGTTGATAAAGACCCTAAGTTGAAGAAGCTGGCCACAGAAGTCAAAACAATCCTTGAAAAGAAAGATAATCCCGATGAGCCAGAAAGAAAGGTGGTTATCTTCACCGAATATATTGATACGGCCAAGTATCTTGAAGCCCATCTTGAGAATGCCTTCCCTTCTTGCTGCATAACCGTTAAAGGCGACCTGGATAGAAATAAGACAGAAGAAATTTTAAGAAACTTTGACACAACCCATAAGAAACCGGAGGATAATTATAAGATACTTATTACCACGGACAAAATGTCCGAAGGCTTTAACTTGAACAGGGCAGGAGCCGTCATTAATTACGATATACCCTGGAATCCTACCAGGGTCATCCAGCGAGTCGGGCGAATTAACCGTATCAGCAAAAGGGTATTCGACAACTTATATATCTACAACTTCTTCCCAACACTCCAGGGGGCAACATACGTTAGAAGCCGCGAGATAGCCACCGAAAAGATGTTTTTAATCCACAACACGTTGGGAGAGGATGCCAAGATATTTGAGCCTGACGAGGAGCCATCACCCTCGCAACTCTTTAAGAGAATCATGGAAAATCCTGATAACATGGAAGAGGAGAGCTTCCAGACTAAAATCAGGCAGTTGTATGCCGATATTGCCAGTGCTTCACCGGAAGTAATTATGAGAATCGGCGAGTTGTCACCACGTATAAAAGTGGCCAAGAGATACGTAGATAATAACTTAGTTGTGTTTATAAAGAAGGGATTAGGGCTTTTTACCAGGGGTATACTTGGTGATGGTAACAAACCCGAAGACCTTGTTTTCGAAAACACGCTAGAGCTTATAGAGTGTGAAAAAGAAGAGAAGGCCGTTCCTTTCAGTGAGTCGTTCTGGGACAGCTATTACAATGTTAAAGAACTTAAGGAGGGCTCTGGTCCCCCTTCCAGTGAGATAAGCATAGAGAAAAAAGCCCTGAACAATGTCAATACGTTGTTACAGGGTAAAATACCAGAACTCGAAAGTTATCTGCCGTTCATGAGAGAACTCCGGGAAGACATATTGGAATATAAGACCTTATCTGATTATACATTGCGAAGAATAGCGAACATGAACTCGCTGAACAAAGACAAGGCAAGGATACAAAAGACGAAGGATGTACTGGAAAAGCTTCAGCAAGAGCTTGGGACTGATTATCTTGATAAGGTAAAATCCAAGCTGGGGCAGATGGAAACTGAGGTCATCATAGCTATCGAAAATGTTAAGGAATAAACATGGCCGAAGAACGATTGAGCAAATTAATTGAAGATTTTAACTACAGGAACCTCAACCTGTTCTTCCGTAACCAATGCGAAAATTATGCGGAAGATCCGTTAGACCTGTCTCAGTACGATGATGAAAGTTTTACGGATTTTCAGAAGCTAGGCGAAATCAAGTTCGATAGTGGCAACAAGCTGGTCGTTACATCATCACTTGTGAGCAGTGACCTGAGCGAGCGCTCTGGCAAGAAAGCCCAGTATGAAAAGGCCAAGAAAATACTCAAGGAGATGGCAGTTTACGATGCCGGCTTCTTTATTTTCCACGATAAAACGGGGAGTTTCCGTTTCAGCCTAGTTTACGCACAGTTCCAAGGAACTAAAAGAAGCTTCAGCAGCTTCCGGCGTTTTACCTATTTCGTGAGTAAAGACCAGACAAATAAGACGTTCCGCATTAGAGTTGGCGGATGCGCTTTTTCGAATCTGGAAGCTGTCAAGGATGCCTTCTCGGTCGAGAAGGTAAACAAGGAATTCTATAAACATATCGCCGGGTTCTTTTACCGGCTGACTGGATACGACTGCAAAAAGGAGATGGTTCTGCCCTCGGTCGGGGACGACGATAAGAAGACTTACTCAGAATTCACTGTTCGGCTCATCGGCAGGGTGATATTCTGCTGGTTTTTAAAGCATAAGAAGTCAGCAAATGGTATATCGCTGATACCGGAATCAATTTTATCATCGGAAGCGGTTAAACATAATTCACAGTACTACCATTCTACGTTAGAGAAGCTGTTTTTCGAGGTGTTGAATACTCCCCAAGCGCAAAGGCATAAAAATATCCTGCCCAATGCTGATAAAATTCCTTTCCTGAACGGCGGTCTCTTTGAACCTCATAAGGATGACTTTTACTCTGGTAAACCTTTATACAACCTAGTGATACCGGACGAATGGTTTGAGCAGTTCCTAGAAATACTGGAGCAGTATAATTTCACTATTGATGAAAACAGCACGGTGGATGCCGATGTATCCGTCGACCCGGAAATGCTGGGGAGGATTTTTGAAAATCTCCTCGCTGAGGTCAACCCGGAGACCGGGGAAACTGCTAGGAAAGCCACCGGCAGCTACTACACACCTCGTACCATTGTAGACTATATGGTTGACCAGAGCCTTAAGCAATATCTTGTGACAAAAACAAAGATTGATGAAGACAAGATTACTGCCTTACTTTCGTATGAAGCTCCAGAGGTTGCTCTGAGCGAGAGTGAAAAAAGCTCCATAATCTCTGCCCTTGATGAGATTAAAATCATAGACCCTGCCTGTGGCTCCGGCGCTTTTCCTATGGGCATTCTGCATAAGATGTTGTTGGTGTTGCAGAAAGCGGACCCAGACTTAAAATTATGGTTAAAGAACCACTTGGGCAATATTGAACCTGGAATTTTCAAAGACAGGCTTTTGGAGAGGATTAAAAATGAAAATTGGGAGTATGTCCGCAAGTTAATCATAATTCAGCAATCCATTTACGGCGTTGACATTCAGACAATAGCAGTTGAAATATCCAAGCTGAGATTTTTCCTATCCCTCATTGTCGATGAGCAGATAGACGACTTAAAAGAAAACAGGGGAGTCGAGGCGTTACCCAATCTTGAATTCAAGTTTGTGGCAGCAAATAGCCTAATAGGAATACCACCAATAATTAATCGCCAGGTAGGTTTAGGGATTGTCAATGAAGAGGTTGTCAGACTTAAGGAACTGAGAAACAAGTATTTACGCAGTTACGGTAGGGAGAAAAAGCAGATTGAAGAAGATTTCTTAAAGACACGCGGCAAGCTAATAGAACAGAATATCAAATGGGGAGGTAAGGATGCCCTTGCCCTGCAGTTGGCTAACTGGAACCCCTTCTCTAATGAAAAATCCGACTGGTTTGACCCGGACTGGATGTTTGGCGTTGAGAACGGGTCTGATATAGTAATTGCCAATCCTCCCTATTTAGGGGAAAAGGGACATAAGGAGATATTCAGGCAAATTAGACAAGGCACGCTTAAGGAATATTATCAGGCTAAGATGGATATATTTTATTTCTTTTTCCATTTGGCTATTAATTTAGGTAATGACACATCGCAGATTGCATTTATCACTACAAATTATTACCCCACAGCAACCTATGCTAACAAGTTAAGAAAGGATCTAAAGCAACGTACCATAATTCGAAAGCTAGTTAATTTTAATGAACTTAGGATTTTTGAGTCTGCATTGGGCCAGCACAATATGATTACCATATTGTCCAAGGGGCATGACGATAACACAACGGTGGACACATGCATAACAAAACGAAAAGGTGATGCTACGCAGCAAACATTACAAAGTATACTAGCCTGGCAGGATGACGAAACGGCTTATTATGATAAGAAACAGAATGAAGTGTATGAAGGAGATGAATACTATATTCGGTTTCACGCAAATCGTGATTTCGGCAGCGATCTTACACAATCCATTCTAAATAAAATTAAACATGAGAATTCGCCATTAGGCCAACACTGTAATATCAATAGAGGGGTGGATATTACTCTTAGGCAGATAACTCAAAAACATTTGAAGAAATACCCCAGTAGCCATTTCACTCTTGGAGAAGGAGCATTTACAGTAACAAAGGACTATTTTAGTGCCCCCTTAAGACGAAAATACAGTAGTGTTTTAAAAGACTATGTTAAATCTTCGGATATATCTAAATATGGATTTACTTTCAGTGATGAGATACTTTTGTACCTTAAATGGGACACCGATATAAGCCATTTTCCTGAAGTTCATAAACATCTAAAAAAATTTAAGCTCATTTTGGAAGATCAAAGAGACAACTATGATGAAAATTATCCCTGGTATGCCTTGCATAGACCAAGAAATCAAAATATATTCGAAACAGAAAAGATACTGGTACCGTACAGATCTAAGAAAAATACTTTTGGATATGCAGTAGAGCCTGCATACGGTAGTGATGATGTTTATTTTATTACTTATAAAGACTCTGTATTCAATTTAAAATATGTCTTAGCACTCCTTAATTCCAGACTATTCTTTCTGTGGCTATACCACAAAGGAAAAAGAAAAGGCGAAACATTAGAATTATATTATACTCCGCTTTCTGAGGTTCCAATTAAAAATGATGGTGCTGATCAGAAACCCTTTATTGAGGTAGTTGACCAAATCCTTGCTCTTACTAAAGACGAGGATTATCCCTATAACCCTGATAAACGGGCTCAGGTTAAAAAATACGGGCACCAGATTGACAAGCTGGTATATAAGTTGTATGGTCTAACGCCGGAAGAGATAGCGGTAGTAGAGGCGTTTGCAGAAAGCAAAGGAAATTAGGTCACATTAGCTTATTTCGTTATCTTCGGAGAGAAAAAGGGCTAGGCATCCCGATACCGGGAATACCCAGCCCTATCTATTCTAACGTCTAGTGGCTATTGTCAGTAAAGACCTAGCTTTTACCGATTCTGAACATCTTGGTGCCACATACCGGACAGGT
>Ga0315543_1004976_pt1 | contig 10677 bp, 7 predicted proteins | sample SalMarSW160210MG_2_FD_203098 | JGI IMG/M metagenome (GOLD analysis project Ga0315543, IMG submission 203098) | Salt marsh sediment microbial communities from the Plum Island Ecosystem LTER, Massachusetts, United States - Salt Marsh Sediment SW1601-210 ...
AACAGCAATCGGCAACGGCATTGGATGGCACCCGGCCGGGTCATGACCCGGCACTGGCTGACAAGCAGCCAGTGGCACCCAGCACGAGGCGCCCCTACTTCTTGCCTCGCTTATCTATTTTCTCTCCTGTCGTGGTCCCGGAAAAGTCGTCGCCCGGCGCGGCCGATAGAGAGATGAAGGAGAGACATTGCAGGACTTTGTCGAAACGTGTGTGCGAAATAGAACATCCATGATTCGGAGAGAGCAACCGTGCCCGCCCAAGACGACTTGTTGATTGACAGATTGATCGAGCGGCTGCGATACGACGACCCGACAGTCCGGCGGAACGCGGCCGGGGCCCTACGGCTGCACGGCCAGCGGGCCCGAGGAGCCACCGCCGCGCTGGAAAAACTCCTGGACGATCCCGCGCCCATGGTCCGTGCCGAAGCCCGGCGCGCGCTGGACCAACTTGCCGGCAGCAAGGTAGCGTAGAACCCATTTCTCACCAGAGGACAACGGTTCGGGACCGTGTGCCACTGCTTCACAAGAAGCAGTGCTGGTGCAAATCCAAAGCACTGCTTGCCTTTCGGCAAGCAGTGGCACACCGACGCACGCTACTTGGCTTTGGCGGCGCGTGTGCCGAGCTGGTCTTGCACTTGGGCGAGCCACCGATCGTCGGGCGGGCCGTAGGGTCGGAATTTCTCCATCTGCCCGAGGCCCTCGTCGTACAGAATGGCTCGATGGGCACCCAGCCGGCCGGCCTCGGCCGAGTCGATCAGCATACTCGAATCGCCCTCGCTCATCTGAAACGCGACTCGCATCTCCAGGTCGTGGATGGTCTGCCGCGCAAGCCAGCGGCCCAACGTGTTGCACGTGTCGCACCAGATGAGCGAGTGGATACCCAGGGCCGGACCCTCGCGAAGGAGCTGCGTGAGTTGATCGGCCGGGCTCGGCGGCCCTTCGTCGCCGAGCGACGATAAGCCAAAGCTGTCTTCCTTGCGTCGAAGGTCGCGAAATCGCCCCAGGTTGAAGACGACCAGGTAAAGCGGCGGAGCGTCGTCGATGCGCTCGTCTTGCCGACGCGACAGCTCGGCGGCCAGTTGGCCCAACAAATCGGCCGTCTGTCGCGGCCCGGCCAGTCGCACCCGCTGCGGCAAGAACTCGCAGAAGCGTTTCCAATAGCCGGCCTCGGGGGCCTCGGGCCGGGTGCCGTCGAGGACGAAAAACGTTGCCATATCCTCGGCGCCGCTCCCAAGCGGCGGCGTCTGCGCGGCCAGACTGATCATCGACGTGCTCAGAATGCCCAGCGCCGACTCGTCGTCGTGTCCGACCAGAAGCAGGTTGCTTCCGCCCTGACGGCGAAACGCAACGACGGTCGGATCCTTGATGGCCACCGCGGCGCCCAGCCACGCGCTGGCCGGCTGCCCGAAATCGGGCCAATCGTCCGCCGCAAGCGAGCCGGCCAGAAGCCGGTTCTCGCTTGGATCGGCCGCCGCGTTCCCCTCGAAGACGATCGGCGGCGGCGTGTGGCACTCGTGCGATTCGGCCCAGCCGTGGAGCCGCTGGAGATAGGCCGCCTTCTGGTAATCGGGCAGCCAGACGACCTGGAACGGGTGATTGCCCTCGAAAAGCCCGTTGGCGTCGTTGTAGATCGCTTCGCCGGGTCGCGTGAGGAGTCGCGCGGCCGTGTTTTCCTCGCTGAGGATGAGATGGGCGTCCGACTCGCCACATTGCAGCGCGATCCGCACGGCCATCTGGCCGATCGTCGCCCGGGGAAGCGAATAGGCGCCGGCCAACGTCTGCGAGCCCAACAGCACGTGCATTCCAAACGCTCGGCCCTGCCGCACGAGCCGGTCCAGCAGCAGCGCCGCATTCTGGGCGATTCGGTCGTCCTCGACAAACAGCTCCTGGAACTCGTCGATCACCAGCAGCACGCGCGGCATGGTCTGCTGGGGCTTCGCCTTGCGCCAGCCGGCCAGGTCCTGCACGCCCAGTTGGCGGAATCGATCGCCGCGCTCTCTCAACTCGGCGTCGAGCCGCTCGAGCACGCTCAGGCCGAACTCCCGCTCGCTCTCGACGGCCACGACCCGGGCGTGCGGGAGCGTGAACTGGGCGTACGGCTTGAATTCGACCCCTTTCTTGAAGTCGACCAGATAGAGCTCGACCTGATCGGGAGCATACCAGAGGGCCGTGTTGGTAATGATCGCGTGCATCAGGTTCGATTTTCCCGAGCCGGTCTTGCCGGCCACCAGGACGTGCTGCGCCGTGCCGCGACCCAGGTTCAAATGCTGCAGCTTCATCGCGCCGGCCCGACCCAAGGCAACTTCGAGTCCGCGTGCCGTGTCACCCTTCCACCAATCATCCTCCTTCGGTACGACGAACTCGAAAGGCACCTCGACGCGATCGACGTCGTGGATCTGCTCGCCGACGGCCCGCACCAACTCGGTGAACGGGCGAGCCACCGGCGGTGTGTCCAGTTGCAGTGGTAGCGTACCTAGTTCGGGGTCGTTCCAGACGAATCGATCTTGCTGCCAGGCAAGCTCGATCATCTGGGTTTCGAGGTCGGCCAGCTCGAACCCATGGGGAAGCTTCAGACGCCCGTCGACGCTCAACAGCACGAACACGCCGCACCGGGCGCCGCTGGAGACAATGCTCAGCAGGCGCCGCGCGGCCGATTCGGTGAAGTTGGTCGGAAAGTTGGCCACCACCAGCACCCGATAGGGCTCGGCCATCTCGCCGGCGAAGTCGTTGTACTCCTGAATCGTCTCGAACTCGTTGCGGAGGTAAACCTGAATCACGTTCTCCATGTGTTCGGTCAGGTTGACCAGTTGCTGCTCGATATGCGTGCTCTCGGTCCAGATGCGGCTGGCGATGACCTGCTCGTCGTAGTCGGCCAGGTGCATGAACGCCGAGAAGCTCTCGCCCAAGCCGACCGGGTCGACAATGGTGAAGCGGATCTTGCCGGGCCGCGCGGCGGCGAGCATGTGGAGCATGATCGCCTGAATCGTCTCGACCGCGCGGCTGCGCCCGTCGTCGGCGGCCGTCATCAGGAGTGAGCGGTCGGGGAAGGGAACCAACGCCGGCAAGACGAACCGGCTCCGCTCGCGCCCGAGTCGTTCGTCGTCGGAGATGCCACCCTCGAGCTGCGCCAGATCGATCGAAAGGCGGCCAAAGGGAACCGCCCGCGGTGTTTCCATGACCGGTTGCCAATCGGCCGGGTCGCGAGAATCCCAATCGAAGAAAAGCTGCTGTTTCGTTTGATTCAGCCCGTCGACTTCCTGCTCGAACCGGTCCATTCCCATGTGCCAGCGCTGGGCCATCGCGATGAAGGCCTCCTGGTGAAGCCGCTCTTGCTGTTCGACTTCTTGGGCGTATTGCTCCTCGCGCTGCCGGGTCTCTTGCCGGTAGCGCTCGTCGAACTCCTCCATCTGCTGCGTGTGCTGCTGTTCGAGCCGATCCAGTTCGGATTCGCGCCGGACGATCAGCTCGGTCAATCGGGGAGGATAATGCTCGTCGGCCTGCCCGATTGCCGCGTCATGGCGGGCGCGGGCTTCCTCCATCGCCGCGGTGAACCGCTCGCCGGCACCATCCAATTCGTTGCGCAGACGCTGGGCAATGGCCGCCTCCTCTTCTTCACAAGTCGCCTTGGCGACCGTCAGTGCCTTCTGGGCCGCCAATTCCGCATCGAGCAGCGTCTGCTGCAACGCCGTATAAGCTTCGGCGGTCTGCCGCCGGGCGATTCCGTAGAGCCAGACGAGCAGTGCGGTCCAGAAAAGCAGCCCGATGACGAGGCTCACGGGAATCCACAGCAAGTTCGACCAGCCCGTGCAGTATCCCGAAGGAACCACGGCCAGCAACCAGAAAAGCGGTCCCCAAAGAAACCACGTGCCGCCCTCGAATTGGCGCGCGACGCGCTGCTTGGCAAGATCCTGCCATTGCCGGTGAGCCTGTTGGACCAGGGCGCCGAAGCGCCCGGCCGGATCGGCCCCGTCGGGCCACTCGGATGCTTGGAACTCGGGGAACCCGGGCTGCTGCCAGCGCCGCTGGAGGAGTCGGTCCGCCTGGGCCCGCAGCGCGGCAAGCCCTTGGCCACCGGCGGCCATCTGCTCTTCGAACTGCTTCAAGCGCCCGCCGGGCGCGTCCTTGGTGGCCTCGAAGACCGTGGTCGCTTCCCAGCGGGCCTCCTTGAGCTTCTGGTTCTCTTTGGCCTTCGTCTCCTCGAATCGCGCATCAGCATCGTTGCGGACGCGCTGATACTCCTTCTCCAGGGCCGCATGCTCGGTGTCGCACTGGTGGACAACCGCCTTGCGCGCGGCGACGTATCGGGCTTCGAGCGCTGCCCGCTCCGTCTGGTGCTCTTGGGCAGTTCTTTTTCGGGCCGCCTGGAATTGGCTCTCGGTTTGCCTCTTTTCCTCGGCATGGGTCGTGGCAATCTCGGTTTCCGAGGCGGCGCGATCGGCAACGAGCCGCCGCAGCTCGTTCCACAGCCTCGAAGGCCGCTGTGCCGAGAAAGAGTCCGTCATCCCCAGAGGCTCCTTCATTCTGATCCACACGCACGCTGCGCCCTTGAAAGCACCTCGGCCATCTCGGCGATGGCCAGGAGTGTTGCGCGGACCTTCGGTTCCAACGGTTCGAGGAACGTTTCCTCGAACTCGCGGGCCTTGTCGTCCTGCCATCGATCGGCGATGCTTCGCCTAGCCACCTGCAGATCCTTCATCGCCTGGCGAAGTCTCGCGGCGGACGTGTGCAGGTCCCATGTTCTCATCGTCTTCTTCCTCTTGCCGGCGCGCATCCGACGGTAAATCGTCGGGCGTTTCTTTTTCGGTGGACGTCCGGGGGGTAGACGTCGGTCTTCGTACGGGCTGCCCCGAAGCGGCATACGACTCCAGCGCCGCGCTCATCTGCTTCAAGGTGCCCAGCGCCTTGGGCAGCTCACCGTGCAGCCAGTCGGCCAGGAGGTTCTTGCTGCCGGCGAGCTCTCTGGACGCATGCTCCACGAGATGCGTCCATCGGGGCAGGCTGTGGTTGATCTCCTCGGCGGTCTGCACGTAGCGTTTGGCCCGTTCGAGCATCGCCCGCTCGTGACGGCAACTGGGCGTCTGACCGGCAACGCGGCGATAGGTGAGGGCCTTTTCGAGCTCAGCCCGGGCCTCGCCGACGCGCTGCCAGCCGCGACGAACCTCCCCGGCCCAGTGTTCTTTTCGATCGTGCTCGATCCACTCGACCGCGCGGCGGACGTTGATGTCCAGATCGTCCAGCGCCGCGATGGCCTCGTCGCCGAAGGTGGTCAAGGCAACGGCCATCTCACGCACCGCATCGATCGAGATGAGCTTCGCACTGCGAGCCATGAGTGTGGGCTATCTCTGCTGTAGGTACTGGTCGATGAGTTCGGCCTTGCGGAGCAGATAGGGGATGTGTTGCTCCGACAATTCGATGAAACGCGCCAGCCCCCTGGCCTGCTGCTCGAACTCCTCGACGAATTTCTTCTGTTCCTGGTCACGCCACGTTTTGCCCAGCGCCGTCAACTGGCCCGACAACGCCGTGAGCCGGTCCTGCAACTCCTGATTGAACCGTTGGAGGTTCCGCGCGAACTGGCGAAGCTCTTCCGGGTCGACGATGGCTTGTGGCATGGAGCGCCTCTTTCCTGCTGGGCAGGGATAGGCCATGGCCCACGCGTACCGCCACCCCAAGCGGGGGTGGCTTGTGGGCTGCTTCCTCTAGTCTACGCCCCCAGACCAAACGTGCCAAGCACCTTGTCGAGAGATAGAGGTGGCAAAGTCGGGGCGACGGCACTTCGGGGTGCTACCACTCCAGGGCAACACCGAGGAAGGGACCGTGGTACATGATCGTCCCCTTGGCGTTCAACTGGGCCGGCCCACTGCGGAGGACGCCCGGGTCGGTGCCGAGATTCTCGGCGGCCAGCGCGACGCGATCGAGCCAGAGGAAATGGTAGCCGAAACGCGTGGACAGATGCGACCGGACGTAGTAGACGAACCCCAGCGAGATCTCGGCGGCAACGGTTCCTCGTTCATTGGCCCTGCGCAGGACGTTCACGCCCGGATGGTCGCCCGTTTCAACGTGGATGGTCGTCTGGCTCGCGCGATTGTTCAGCAGCGCGATTGCGAGCCGCAGATCGACCCACCAACGTGGATCGGAATGCCACTCGAGCAGCGCTGCGAGTTGTCCTCCGAAGAGATCATTCTGGGTACGCACGTCGGCGAATTGGGTGGCGCCGGTCGGCAGTGGAACTTGCGACTGGCTATAGTAGGTGAACCGCTCGCCCAGGTCCAAGTAGCGAATGCCGTAGAGCACGGAGACCTGCAGCGGCTCGATCGGCATGATCAGCCGTTGCCGCAGGCTCAGCTCGAAGCTCTGGATCCGCGACTCGCCGTGGATCGACACGAGTTCGTTGTAGTCGAAGTCCTCGACCGGTGTCTCTCCGAAGCCGCCAAACGGCGAAAACAGGTTGCCCAGCCCATCCAGCGCGTTGTCCGTCTGATCGCGCACCGCCGCGTCGCCTTGCCACCGGCCGGTGCCGAGATAGCCGAACTCGATCCCACACATCGGCGTGAACATCCGCCCCACGCGTGCGATTCCGCCGGCACGGAAATCGGGAAAAGCCTCCGCCGACTCCAGTACGGTCCCCAGTGGCGTGTTGAGCGTTGCGATCGGACCGCCGTCCGGCTCGGCATCGCGCTTCAATCCGACGGCCGTCGCTTCGCCGTACCAGAACGGATGCGGTGGGCCGAGCGCCGTGACGCGTCCAAACGGCAGCCAGCCCGGGACATCCTCCGCGACCAGCGGGACCGATCCGCCCAATCCACCGATCAGCGGAACCGGTCTGCCCAATCTGCCGATCAGCGGAGCCAGCCCCGGCCAACGAACCACCGAAGCGGCGCCGAGATCGCCGGTTGGCGCTTCGGTGCCACTTGCATCGATCCCGCCCGGGGCGCGGTGGCTGTCGGCCGCCGATGGGTGAAGAAGACCCGCTGCGCCCTGCGGAGCCACGTTGGTCACGGTCGGGGCCGGCGCGGTGCTGGCCGGCTCGACAGCCGCGGCCAGAGCGGCCATCAGCAAGAGAACGGCTAATCCCTGCCAGCTTGCGGATATTCTCACGGCTGCCCTTTCTGTGCGCATCACTACTGTTTAATACGAGGTTACCTTTACCTCCTTGTTTTCGGCCAATCCGCATAATCCGCATGACCCTTTCTGCCGGCATAATCGTCGGTAGCGGACCGCATGGGAAGGCGTCTCACGGAATACCCCCCTAGGGGGACATGCGCGCGGACGTTTCGATGGATAGCTACCGTCGAGCGGACCTCGTGTGGTAGCGCGTAGAGGAAATGGGGATTTGGGGCCGAGTGGAGCCGCGAGACTATTGCTCCGTGGGCGAGACCTTCGGCTTCGAAGCCGGGGTCTCTTCATCCGCGGGCGGGACCTGTTGCTTCGGAACCGGGGTCGGAACTTTCTGCTCCGGAGGCTGCTCCTTCTGCTCCGCGGGCGGGACCTTCTGCTCCGCGGGCGGGACCTTCTGCTCCGTAGCCGGAACCTTCTGCTCCGTAGCCGGCTCTTTCTCCTCCGAGGACAAAACCTCCCCGTCTGTCAAGCTCTTGCCGAGCAATACCAAGCGCCGTTGGCTGTCGACCTCGATTTCGGCCTCGTGTTTTGCGATCCGAAGCACCTTGCACTTGACCTTCTCGATCTCGGCCTCTTCCCCCTCGAACAGCCTGAATTGCTTTCCAGTCGTCCTGACAATGATACATGCTTGCAGTCGGCCGTCGACCGTGGCGATGCCGGTCAACCGGGTGTGCTCGCTCACCTTGGCCGGCGGCGTCGGCGGTGTGTTGCCCGTCGCGGGCGGCGGCGGCTCGTATGGCGCGAAGATGTTTCGGGCCGCGATCTTCTCACGATAGACCTCCGGCGCCGCGAGCGTTCTGTCGGAGTCGATCTGGGCCAATGCGTCCTTCGACGTCGCCCCGGGCAGGGACAGAGCCTCGACGAGCATCTGAACGTTGAGCGACTTGCCACTCTGATCGGGCGTGATGGTGAGGCTGACGATTCGGTGGAGATGGCCTGCGCGATAGAAGCCGTGGAGGAATTCGATGAGCTGCTGCAGTGTGGTTTTCGCACCCACGTTGAACCGGAGAACGCAATACCCTTGCTTGTGGGGCCACTTACTATTGGCGAAGGTGACGTTCTTGTTTGAGAACTTGGCATTGTCCGCCTGTTTCAGGAGCCAGCTATGGTAGAGCGACTGAGCCAGCTCCGGATCGGAAGGCAGGGATTGCTTGCGGCGCTTTTCGAGTTCCTTCTTGGCCGTCGCTGCGTTCCTGAGACGTGTTTGCTTTCGTTCGACTTCCGCGTCAACCGCATTGCGCCGCTCTCGGAGCCCCCCGTACGGTCCGGTCAACGTCGAATAGGCATATTGAAGCCCCACCACCGCCAGCAGTGCCGCGGTGACCGAAGCCAGGACCTTTTCTCGTTTTCTCAGTACCATAACAGCTATTGCCGAGGGGTGATTCGCACGGACGATCCAAACTCGAATTGGTACTTGCCCTTGGAGCCGCGCTCGCTCTTCGTCTTGCCGACGATCTGATGCGTCGCGTCTCGGAGGCTCTGGTCCAGCTTGGTGACGGCGTCGACATCTCGGGCGAGTCCGCTGAGCGTCATTTGGCGGCGGGGACCGTCGCTCACGATGATCAGCTTCGTGAGCCTCGCGTCTTGTGCCGGGGGAAGCTGCTCGGAAAGCCAACGAAGCTCCTCGATCCACACGACCTCGCCTTTCAACCGGCTTTCAACATGCTCTGCCGCCTCGATGAGTTTGTTGCCCTCCTGGACCTTCGGCTCCAGCGCGGCGGATTCATTCTCAAGACGGAGGATCTCGGCCTCGAGTCGGGTCCGCTGGTGCCAGTTCAGCGCGATCGCCGCAAGCACGACGATCGCCGCGGCCAATCCGACCAGGGCGTAGGTATTGCGTCGGCTGGCCGGCTTCGGCGCCTGCCGCGGATGCAGGAAGTCGAACGCGGGCGGCCGCTGGGCCGCTTCGTCCGCAAGGGCCCCGACCATCGCCCTCCAGTGATCGCGATCCTCCGGGGAGCCGGTCGTCGGGACGTCGGCGATCAAGGACCGCGGCACCGCATCGACCAGCAACACGGCGCCGTCGGTCGTCGCGTCCAGACGTTCCGCCAGCTTGCGACGCGCCGGGCCGTCGTCGACGAGGACAATCGGTTCCACGGTTTCCACGTTTTCTTGATTGGCCACGACGACACGAGTCCGGCGGATTTCCGAGAAGAGGCTCTCCGCGGCTTCGGTGGAGTCCGCGGGGCTGTCGGAGAGCAGCATGTGCCGCAAGAAGACGACTCGCCCCTGGTTCACCGCGGCCAGTTCCACCTGCCGGCCGAGCATCTCGACCAACAGGCAGCAAGTGCCGCGAAGCTCCAGCTTTTCCTGGAGCATGAGCGAGACGGACGCCGCGGACCGCAGCACAATCTGCCCAAGCGACAGCTTCGCCTCCCGGCATATTCGTTCAATGCGCTGTTTCACGTCCGGCTTCAACACGGCGGCCAGCACGCGCCGCGGCTGTCCCGGCGCTTCGCCCAGCGGCAGGTAGTCCAACGGCGCGTCCGCGTCGAGGTTGGGCAATTCCTGCGAGGCTTGAAAGCGGACCAGGTTCGGCAGCTCTTCGTCGGGTGCGGGCGGAACACTCAGCAGACGCAACTCGATGTCACCGCGACCCACGACCGCAATCGTCTCCAGACGCGCGATGCCGCTCTTGGACAGGGCCTCGACGACGGTCTGCTCCACCGTGGGCCGCTCGGCTTGCTCCTCATCCGTCGTAAGCGGAATGGTAAGCGACTTCTCCACGGTGACGCGCGACTCGGAAGTGGTCGCTACCAGCGCCCGGGCTGCGGCAGGGGTCAGTTCAAGGGCCAGTCGTCGAGGCATGGTCTCGCTAACCTGAGGATTGTCGTGCTCTCTGGATTCGGGCCCTGGGCCACCGCTGCGCTATCCCGGCGAGCTGGGACCCCTAACGAAGTCCTCCAATAAAGCCTACGGCTCGGCACCCAGCTCGGCCGGATCGAACCCTCGTCCCAGCGGCGTCAGGCTCTTCAAGGATAGCATACGGGGTGGCGCGTCGGTCGCGTCCAGCACGGCCTGCAGGCGCACGATGGGACCTCCCTCGTCGAAGAATCCGACGGCTTGTACCCGGTACACACTGCCGCCCGCGGTCAAGTAGGGCTGCAGTTTCTTCATCTGGTCCAGAGACACCAACCCGTCGACGAGCAGCCACGTCGGATCGTGCTGATGGTCGGCCACCGACAGGGGATCGGTTGGACGCCGCCTGACGATTTCCTCGGCCAACGTGGTATCGACACCGGGCACGGAAGCCAAGACCGCCGCCGGCGCGAGATTGACGTTGATCCGGCCGGAGAGCGTCTTCTCCGTGCTCGTCGAGGTACGGCCCATCAGCTTGGGCAGGTAGTCTCGCATGGATTCGGTATTCTTCGGAAACAGCGGCGAGACCACGACCAGTTTCTGGCTTTCCTTGTACTTGACCTTGATTTTGGCCCCGATCAGGTCCAACACGCTGCCGAGCTTTTGCTTAAGGGGCTGCTCGAGGTCGAGTTCTCCGGAGGCATGATCGGCGTATTCCACTTCCACGGTACCGGATGAGCCGGGCGCCGCGGCCGCGCCGCC
>Ga0315543_1004977_pt1 | contig 10675 bp, 11 predicted proteins | sample SalMarSW160210MG_2_FD_203098 | JGI IMG/M metagenome (GOLD analysis project Ga0315543, IMG submission 203098) | Salt marsh sediment microbial communities from the Plum Island Ecosystem LTER, Massachusetts, United States - Salt Marsh Sediment SW1601-210 ...
TTATGTCCAGCGAGTCAGCGGTCTTTATATTCCACGGCAGCTCGCACACCCAGTCCAGATACGTCCTGATTATGCCGAATTCCGGTGACATAAGGGGTATTTTCGTCAGGCGGTCGAGCTCGCGCAGCGCCTCGGCCTCCACTTTTTCAGGCATCTTTGCCTTTTTTATCTTGTCTTTGAGCTCCTTGAGCTCGCCGGTCTTTTTGTCATCTTCGCCGAGCTCGCTCTGAATAGCCTTCAACTGTTCCTGCAGGAAGTATTCACGCTGATTTTTTTCCACGGCCTGCTTTACCTGGCCCTGAATCTTATGGCTCAATTCGAGAACGTCGAGTTGCTTGGCGAGGGCGAGAGAAATTTTTTCGAGACGCTTTTGAGCGTTCATCTCTTCGAGAATCTGCTGTTTTTCGGCGGCGGGTATGCTTAAATTTGCCGCCAGGAAATCCGCAAGGGCCGACGGTGTCTCGATGTTCTCCAGCAGAATTGACGCCTCCTCCGGCACGTTTGGGCTTAAACGGATGACCTTATTGGCGATATCTCTGACGCTGACCATCAGGGCCTGGAGTTTTTTGGTAATTTTTGTTTTCGACACGAGCGGTGCAATTCTGACCTTTATATACGGCCTGGTCGCGACGACTTCGACGATTTTGAACCTTATCAGGCCGTGGATGATGACGTTTATTGTGCCTGCCGGCATCTTGACAATCTTAAGAATCGACGAAGCAGTGCCGATGCGGTAAAGGTCATTTATGCCTGGCTCCTCAACATCGGATTTTTTCTGGGTAATAAGGCCGATTATGGTTTTATTTACCCGGCAGTTGGCGAGTAGCTTTCTGCTTTTTTCCCGTCCTATAGCCAGCGGCGCAACGGTGCCGGGAAATATCACTGCGTTTCGCACCGGTAAAATGCCGATAATCTCCGGCAGCTCAATTTCTTTAAGACCCTCGCCGGATTCCGGCCCCTCGCCTTCCAGAACAGGTTCTGCACTTACTATGTCAACAAGCCTTAACTTTTCCATAATCCTTAAGCAATTATAGCCGCAAAGTCGCAGAGATACAAAGATACAAAAAATTGAAAATTTAAGATTGTATATTGAAGATTTGAGGAACCACTTGCAGCGGGTTTATTTGGAAAATTTTCAATCTTCAATTTTCAATCTTCAATTCTTTATGTATCTCGTAGGGCGAGAGGTTTGCCGAGAATTTCCTGATAAATAATTGCGTTTCGCAAATCCTGTGGCGATGAAAAGAGCAGTTTATGGATAGTTTCGTCGGCGGCAGCGGGAACTTTTGGAGGTTTGGGCCTGCCCCGGGCTTGGTTGAAGGGTTCTGCATAAGCTGCCTGCTTCTGCGAAGGTGCGAGATGTTTTTTAATTTTTGGCTGGCGGTGAATCGGTTTTTCAGTTTTTCTAACGGCCGGCCGCGCTGCCGCTGCTGCGGCAACGGGCTTGTGTTCTGCGGGCGGCTGGGGTATTCCAAAAGCTGCCCTGATTTGCACAATCTTTTCCTCACGAAGCTGCTCGAGCGTTTTGAAACTTTCATCGCCGGTAATGTAGCTTTTTTTGGGCCTGGCGGGTTTCTGGCGGGATTCATCCCTGCCGGTTTGTTGCTCTGATGCGGCTTTTATACTGCGATATATGGCCCTTATGATACTAAAGCCGACTATTACCGCTATGATAACAGCCTCTATCCAGCCGCCATTATCTCTGGCTGCAAGCACGTTGTTAAATAAATAAAACATTTTTTCAGCCTTGTCCGCCTTAGGCGGATTAAGATTTTATTCTTCTTTCTTAGGCGGTTTCGCAATGGAATCTCTCATAGTTGTATCAGCCACGATGTTTTTCATTTTGTAATAATCCATTATGCCGAGATGGCCTTTTCTGAATGCCTCGGCCATTGCCAGCGGTACTTCCGCTTCGGACAGAACGACCTTTGCACGGTTTTCCTGAACCAGAGCCTTCATTTCCTGCTCGCGTGCGACGGCCATTGCCCTGCGTTTCTCAGCTTCAGCCTGTGCCCTGGCGAGGTCTGCCTTGGCCTGGTCGGCCTGAAGCTTTGCACCTATGTTATCGCCGACGTCGATATCGGCAATATCAATCGAAAGAATTTCAAATGCTGTGCCGGCGTCAAGACTCTTGGTAAGAACCTGCTTGGAAATATTATCTGGATTTTCAAGCACGCTTTTGTGAGATATTGCGCTGCCGATGGTTGTTACAATACCTTCGCCTACGCGGGCGATGATGGTCGGTTCTGTCGCACCGCCGATAAGCCTCTGAAGGTTTGTACGGACTGTCACGCGCGCCTTTGCTTTTAACTGGATACCATCCTGAGAAACGGCGTCAATGGTTTCCCTGCCTTTTGTGGGGTCGGGACAGTCAATTACCTTGGGATTAACCGAAGTCTGAACGGCATCGAGTATATCTCTGCCGGCAAGGTCGATTGCCGTGGCGACCTTGAAAGTTAAATTTAAATTTGCCCTGTCGGCGGCAATAAGGGCTCGCACGACATTTTCAACGCGACCACCGGCAAGATAATGGCTTTCGAGGTCTCGCCGGCTCAGGTCAACACCTGCCTGAATCGCCATAATCCGCGCGCTGACTATTCTGCTCGCGTTAACCTTTCGCAATGTCATTCCGATAAGTTCGCCTATCGAGACGGGCGCGCCGGACAGTTTTGCCTGGAGCCACAGCCTGCCGTATGCCAGTATCAGCAGGCCGAAAATGAATATAAGAACCAGAATAATTATCAGACCGATACCCGATACCGCCTTCGGCATCGCAGCGAGAACAAAAATATTTTCGATTGTCATTTTAAAATCCTTTCATTAAGAATTTTCTATTTGTCTTACCGTCAGTTGTGTACCTTCGACTTTTATAACTTCAACCGTTTTTCCCTTATCAACATAACCGCTTTCTGCTACACATTCAAGTCTTGTGCCGGAAAAATCGCACATCCCGACAGGCCGCAGCGGCGTAATTGTTACTGCTTTTTGGCCCAGGCGTTTCGCAAGTTCCTGTGAATCCGGTACCCCGGCGCCTTTTCGTCTTTTAGGCATATCGAGCAGCACAGCCTTGCCGAAGCTGGTTTTCGGAAGGATTTTGTATGCGAAGACCAGCACCGAAGGGACCATAAACACGGCTACTACTGTGCCTATCCAGCCTGCTGTCGGGCTGAGCTTGAAGAATATAACTATGCCGCCTGCAAGAGCGGCCAGCGAGCAAAGGCTAATCAAGCCGAAGCTGGGAACAAAAACCTCCGCTATCAGCAGAACCGCACAAAGCAAGAATAAAAATATCGCTAATACAACCCACCAAATCATCTTAAAATTCCTGTTAAATTTTCAATCTTCAATTTTCAATCTTCAATTCGTCTTACTACAACCCTGTTGCCCTGAATTTTTATGATTTTTACTTTTTTATTCTGTTCGATAAAATCGCCTTCAGCAACGACATCGACGATTGCATCGCCGAATCTTGCTTGTCCTGCGGGCCTTAGTTTGGTAGTTGCAATTCCCTCATCGCCGACCGTTATTTCACCTGCCTTTTGCGGCGGGGCGGTTAAATCCACCTGCATTACGGGCCCTTTGTCGGCAGGTGCGAGAGTCAGGCCTTTAAGCGGGCCGGTTTTCGGCAGAAATTTTGCCAATATATATGCCAACACTACAAAGCCCGCGAACCCGAGCGAGAACGCCCACGCCCCGTTTGACAGAATCCGCCATTGAATATTATCGAAATCGTATCTCGGCCAGGGCAGTTCGTCAGGCCTGTTGGGAACGAGGATTGCAAAGAGGCTCAGGAGTATGAATAAGATGCCCAGCACACCGGCAACGCCGAAGCCGGGTATTACGAAAATTTCAATCGTCAGCAGTGTAATGCCGATGGCAAAGACCGCGATTTCCCACCACGTTGCCAAGCCTATGAGGAATCTGCTGCCAAAGATTATCGCGAAGCATATAAGCGCGACAAGGCCGGGCAGGCCTACGCCGGGCGTTTTTAATTCGATGTAAACGCCGAGTATCCCAATCATAAACAAAATCCCACTGACTGTCGGGTGGTTGAGCATTCTTACGAGCTGTTCGGACCAGTTCGGTTCCATGCGGATGATTGCCTGTGAAAATTGCACCCCGTCGCGCTTCGCAAGAAATGCAATCGCTTCGTTGACATCGCTTACCACCTCTCTGGCGATGCCGTATTTCTTTGCCTTTGCAGCGGTCAAAGTCAGGATTTCATTTTCATTGACGACAAGCTCTTTTTTCTTCATGTCGTAGAGCTTTTCATCTGTCGGCGGTTTTTCATCCTCGTAAAATTTATAGTCGCCTGTTTTGACATTTCTTGCCCGCCAGACTTTTTTGTGCCTGCTCACCATCGCCTCGAGCAGCGCCTCGGGGTAATTATTGGCCTGTGCTGCTCTTTGAAATGTCGCACGGATAAAACTCTCGGCTTTTTCCCGCTCGACACCCTCAAGTTTACCATCCATCTGAATCGGTGCGCAGTCGCCTATGGTGGTGTTCTTCCTCATTATTATGTCCTGGCAGGAAACGCTTATCATCGCCCCTGCGCTGATTGCCTCGGTATTTACATAGGCAACCGTTTTTGCCTTGTCTGCCAGGTCCAGAATCAGGTATTTTGATATGTCGTCTGCGCTTTTTACCAGGCCGCCGTAGGTGCCGATTTCGAGAATAAGGTAATTTGCGCCCGCCGTGATGGCCGTATTGCAGCGGCGTTTTATCGAAGAATAAAGGCCGTCGTCGATAAGGTCGGTGCACGTTATTACAGCGGCTTTTGCCTGCGGCAGGTCGATGACATTGGGCTCGACAGCAATCTTTGCAGCCGCAAGGGAAACCACACATAACACAAAAACGAAGACTTTAATTCGCATAGCGGGATTTTATCCGCAGCATGGCAGTCAGACAAGAGAAATTATCAGACAAGTTTCCTTAAAATTTCAATGCCTTTTTTAATCCTCTCGTTGGTTGTTGTATAGCAGAGCCTGAAATGCGTATCTTTTTCACTGAAAACGCAGCCTGGTATAATCAGCACGTTGTTTTTGATTGCCTTTTCGACAAACTCGGTGCCTTTGCCTGCGGGTGCCTTTACAAAGGCATAGAATGCACCGCCGGGCTTTACCAGCTCAAATTTGTCTTTCAGATCATCATAGGCGATATCTCGCCTGGTTTTATAGCCTGCTATGAGGTCGCTCGTATCGTAATCCAGGGCGGCAATCGCTGCCTGCTGAAACGGCGATGGTGCACAGACAAAGGTATATTGCTGAATCTTTGTCATTTCCTCGATTATCGGCTTTAAATGTTGCGGAGCCGCGACGTACGCAAGCCTCCAGCCGGTCATCGCAAAAGACTTGCTGAAGCCTTTCATTAAAAGCGTATTGGAATAAATTGCCGCCATGCTCTCGTACGGAGCGTCGTAACAGTATTTGTCGTATATTTCATCGGACAGAACGAGGATGTCATTTTTTGCGGCAATTTCAGCAACTGCTTTAAGGTCGTTTTGCGAGTAAACCGCGCCGGTTGGGTTGCAGGGCGAGTTTACGACAATGATTTTTGTCCTGTTTGTGATTTTGTCTGCGATTTTTTCCGGATGCAGCCCGAAGTCGGGATATGTATCGACAAAGACGCATTTTCCGCCTACCAGGTTTACGAGATGTTTGTACATTACGAAATAAGGGTCGGGGATTATCACCTCATCGCCCGGATTGATAAGGCTCATAAAGCTCAGCAGTAATGCGCCGCTTACGCCGCTTGCCACTAGTACTGAAGGATTTTCCCAGGCGAACTGTGAGGTGACTTTCTCTGCGATTTTTTCACGCAGCTCAGGCTCGCCGCCCGTTTGCGTGTATTTGTTTTTGCCCTGCCTTATTGCCTCGATGGCGATTTGTTTTAAAGGCTGCGGAACGTCAAAATCAGGCTGGCCGATTGAGAAGTTAATGGGGTCTTTCATTGAAGCGGCGAGATTGAAAACCTTTCTTATGCCGCTTGCGTCGATAAGAGCTGTCCTGTCGGCAAGATATTTTTTCACGAATTATCTTCTGCCGCCGCCACCCGGTTTACCCTGGCCGGTTGATTTGCTTGCGGCAGCGGCTTTGCCCGGAGTTGAGGCCTTTCCTGCGGGAGCAGCGGTTTTAGCCGGTGCAGGAGCAGTTTTATCCACTGCGGCTGCTGCGCCGGGCACTGCGCCGCCGGCAGCCTGGTCCAATACGGCTGCTTCACCTTCTGCTTTGGCTTCAGCTTTCTTTTTGGCTACGGATACTTTTCTATGCGTGACTTTCGGGAGACCGAGAAGACTATCGCCTTCCTGCCATCGCTCTTCTTCCTTAAGACGCTCAACTCTCTCGCCGCGGGTTAGAACGTTGCGATGTCGTACGAGTGCGCCTTTTAATTTCAACGAACGGTCAACTGACATATATCACTCCCTATTTAAAAATTGAAGATTGAAAATTTAAAAATTGACATATTCATAATATTCACAAAATTTTAAATATTAAATTTAGTTCACTTTCATTCCGTAAGCGTCCTGAAACGGTTTTGCTCCGAAAGGCTCAAAACCGCTGCCGGCAGGCGGCTTATAGCCGGCGCCTATGGAAATAATCTTTTTTTTCATTTCAGCTCCGTCGTTGCCTGCCTTTTGCGGGCTATCGAAGCGTTCCTGCGTAACGAGAAGCCAGCGGGTGCCTTTCTTTATAATCTCAGTTGCTATACCGAATCCTGCGAAATACTGTTTTACCGGCTCCAGATGGCTGCTTAGCTGATGGCTGGCGATGACAATTATATGGTCTCCCATTGGCTCAACCATTTTTGGCCGCTCAGCCGTTGTTGCAGGGGCGCTCTCAACCGTCTTTGGTTGCGGCATAACCTTTTCTACCGCAATAGCTGCTGACTGGTTTTGAACTTTTGATTTTGAATTTTTAATTTCTGTTATCTGGCCCAGCCTGAAAAAGACCAGAAGTATCGCTGCCAGCGCCAGCAGTCCTATCGCCGTTACCTGCCAGGAAAAACACAGCTCTATCCTGTCGGGATATAATCTTATTGTTTTGGGCCTTGTGCTCCAGACAGCACCGGCCTGCGGTTTTTCGCCCGTCGTCTGCGGCTGGCCGCTTGTCCTGCCTGAAACCGCAATTGTCGATAACGCCTTTTCCTGGGCAGACTTAAAGCGCGCTTTGTTGACAAGCTCGTAAAGTGCGATTCGTCTGCCGGTTTTTGCCATCTTTTTTCAGAAAAAGGCTTAACTCGTTAAATACCAAATACTAAATACCAGATAAGCCGTTTCGTTTCAACTATAAATTTTCTTGACAGCAGGAGCAAAGTAAACTATTAAAGTACTTTTAGAACCGGATTATCAGATGTAATATTTTAGACCTTTGGTATCCGTTTTTTTCTTTTGAGTTTTTGGAGATAATTGATGTTACCGGTAAAAAAGACGAGCAAAAGAAGGACAAGGACACGCAGAAGCCATCAGGCGCTGAAGGCGGTAAACTATTCTATATGCAAAAAGTGTGAAAGTCCGAAACTGCCGCACGCTGCCTGTGATAACTGCGGATACCTCAATTCCAAAATCACACTCAAGCTTGCCAAAAAAGAGGAGTCGAGCTGACGATGAGGATTGCCATTGACGCCATGGGAGGCGATTTTGCTCCGGACGAGATCCTGGCCGGCGCCATTGAGTCGATACAGTATCTCGATAAGACAGACAGTATAATTCTTGTCGGTCCTGCTGAAGTTATTAAAACCAAACTTGGTGCAAATCTTGATAAATACACCGATGTTTTCAAAATTGTAGATGCTCCTGAAGTTATCGGTATGGACGAGTCGCCCATTGATGCCATCAGGAAAAAGCGCCACAGCTCCATATCGGTTATGGTCAAGCTCGCTTCGGACGGCCAGGCCGATGGCGTTATCTCCGCGGGCAACACGGGCGCCTGCGTCGCCGCCTGCCAGATGAGAATGCGGAACATCGAAGGCGTCAACCGCCCCGGAATCGCCGTCGTCTTCCCGACTTTCGAAGGGCCTGTTACTATGTGCGATGTCGGCGCAAATATCGCCTGCAAGCCCGTTAACTTTTATCAGTATGCAATAATGTCCTGTATGTATTCGAAATATCTGCTCGGCATCGAAAACCCGCGAGTCGGAATTATGAGTATCGGTGAAGAGGATGCCAAGGGAAATGAAATCGTAAAAAAAGCGAGAGAGCTTATAAAAAGCGACCCGAAAATAAATTTTATCGGTAATATCGAAGGTCGTGACATATTCAAGGGCAAATGCGACGTCGCGATATGCGATGGCTTTGTCGGCAACGTCGTGCTTAAGCTTACCGAGGGTCTTGTTGACGGTCTGTTCAAGCTTATAAAGAATGAGCTTATGCAGGAGTCGGTGGACCTTGCGTTAAAATTCAAACCCATAGTGCTGCGGATGTACCAGAAATATGATTATAATGAGTATGGCGGCGCGCTGCTTTTGGGCGTAAACGGAACATCTGTCGTCTGTCATGGCGCAAGCAAGGCCGGGACAATTAAAAATGCCATAATGTCCTGCCGAAAATTTTACAATCAAAAAATTAACGAAAAAGTAAAAGAATATCTGTCAACTACAGTGGTCAGGGGCACGGATGAATAAAACAAAAACAACAGATTGTGCCTTCAGTGCCGTTATTGCAGGCACTGGAAGTTGCATGCCCGAAAAACAGCTTACAAATGATGACCTCACGAAGATGGTCGAAACGAGCGATGAATGGATTACAACACGAACAGGTATAAAGGTTCGTCGTATAGCGGCTGAAAATCAGACAACCGCATCCCTGTCAGCCGAGGCTGCTAAAAAAGCCCTTCAGCAGGCCAATGTATCTGCCGAAGATGTCGAATTAATTATCGTCGCAACGGTAACGCCTGAGATGGTTTTTCCCGCGACGGCCTGCTTTGTACAGGAGCAGCTCGGCGCAAAAAAAGCCTGGGCGTTTGACCTCTCTGCCGCCTGCAGCGGCTTTGTTTATGCGCTGAGCATCGCGCAGTATTTTGTAATAGCAGGCAAATACGACAACGTCCTTGTCATCGGGGCGGAGACCTTGAGCAAAATTACCGATTACAAGGACAGGAAAAGCTGCATCCTCTTTGGCGACGGCGCAGGTGCGGCTTTGGTAAAGAAGGGCGGTTTAAACGGCTCGAGAGGAATCTTTTACAGCACTTCCGGCTCCGATGGCACAGGCTGGTCTTCGCTTAACTGCCCGGCTTATGGAAGCAAATATCCCGTTGACAAACCGCTCGAAAATCCCAGTTATATCTATGTGCAGATTAACGGCAGGGAGGTTTATCAGCTCGCTGTCAGAAAAATTATTGAAACCATTGAGGATTGCCTGACAAATTGCAATCTGTCTGCCGATGATATAAATTTATTCATTCCTCATCAGATGAATGCCCGGATAATCGAGTCTGTTGCCAAGAGGCTGCAATTGCCTGATGAAAAGGTATTTTTAAATATCGACAAGTACGGCAACACTTCAGCGGCCTCGATACCCATTGCGCTGGACGAATGCGTCAGGGGCGGTCGCGTTAAGAAGGGCGATATTGTCCTGCTGGTCGCTTTTGGCGGCGGCTTGACCTGGGGCGCAAACGTAATTGAATTTTGAAAAGTTTTTCAGGAGTGATAACAAATCCTTATCGCCTGCTGCGTCAAATGTTTGGTTCATCGTATTCGGCTCGCCATGTGTTCCTAATATGCCATCCGCATCGTCGAGCACCATTACCACCCCCGCAGGCAGACTAACCGCCTCTATCCCGGCTACGTAGTCATAATCAGCTTCCGGCATATAATAAACCGTCCCGCGATGAACAATCCTTACCTCATAACGCCTGCCCGCCCTGAATTATCTGATGATTTTCCATTCTGTCTGCTCGCTCATCCACTTGCGGCATAACTCAATTTCGTCCTGCCCGGCCGGGATATTCTGAACTTTTTGCTTACTCTTACTTTGGCAACGTAAATATAATTTCTTTATTTAACCAATATTGTGGGTAAGGATGAACAATTATTCTGTTTTTGTCTTTGGCCCATTGGAGGCTTTTTACACCAAACCTGCAGGGCCTTTTTTCTAATTCTTTCTTGGTAACATCCAGCATTATGTCCCACTTTATAAGGGCATTTACATCAATAAACTTGCGGAATATTGCAGGGTTTTCCACCCCATTACTTAAATCAATCTGAACCAAATGATTTGTCTGCTCATCCCTGTTAAAGACGAAAAATACCAGTTGCTTCTCATCATCCGACCAAAGAAAAGGGGATAAAACGCCGTATTCATCATCTAAATTCACATCATAAGCCTTTAAATCTATTGTGCCATCGCCTAAGGAGTTGGGGTCGCTTGCGGCAAAATATGCATTTGCCTCAGGAAATATAGGAAGTCCGGCATTTCGATATGAATATTCCGTCACTGTCGGGAATCGATTTGAAGCCTGTGTTCCTGTAATGTCATAAATCAAAACTATGGATTTCCGCAAATTCATAGGGCCTAACCTTGGATGCCAGGTCTTATAAACTAAGAAACGTTTAGAGGGTGAAATTGAACAACCATAAGCCCAAATGTTATCCTGTACTTTTCCTTCGTTGATGTTGATAATTGTCATATTGCCCCCACTCCCGGGCAACTCACCTATAAGTAACCCTCTGTTTCCCGCAC
>Ga0315543_1004983_pt1 | contig 10664 bp, 12 predicted proteins | sample SalMarSW160210MG_2_FD_203098 | JGI IMG/M metagenome (GOLD analysis project Ga0315543, IMG submission 203098) | Salt marsh sediment microbial communities from the Plum Island Ecosystem LTER, Massachusetts, United States - Salt Marsh Sediment SW1601-210 ...
TTGTTTTGCCTATTGTGACGGCTAAGGAGGCTAGAGCGGGACGGGCAATTACATCTAGCTCCTCTAATGTATTGGCATCGGCGATGCTGACATAGTCGGTTCGGGCTAGTGGCTCCTTCTGGATAAGTGTGGTCATTTGGTGTCGGATTTTATCGGCATCCTTCTCACCGTTTTGCCACAATTCCCTGGCAAGGGAAAGAGCTCTAAATAGGGCAATAGCTGCCTGGCGTTCTTCACCATTAAGATAAATATTACGACTGCTCATAGCCAATCCGTCGCTTTCCCTCACCGTAGGCACAACTATGATTTCCAGGTTCATGTTTAGATCAGAAACCATTTTCTTGATCACCACCGCCTGCTGAGCATCCTTCTGCCCGAAGTAAGCTCTGGTCGGCTGGATGATATTGAATAGCTTGGCACAGATCGTGGTCACTCCACGAAAATGCCCTGGTCTAGACGCTCCTTCAAGTCTTTCAGTTACCTTCTTCACATCCACCCAACTGCTGAATCCCGAGGGATACATTTCCTCCTCGGAGGGAACGAAAACGATGTCTACCTTCTCCCTTTCCAGTAGTTCAAGGTCACGATTGAGGTCTCGAGGGTAATCCTCGAAATCCTCACCGCGTCCGAATTGGGCAGGATTGACGAAGATGCTGACTACAACTGAAGGGTTCTCCCTTCTGGCTTGCCTTACCAGGCTTAGATGACCTTCGTGGAAATAGCCCATGGTGGGCACGAAGCCAACAGAGGCAGCAAGCTGGCGCCTTAGGTTGCTCATTTCGGAAATTGTTTTTGTTACTTGCATTTTCACCCTCACCCTGGCCCTCGCCCGTCAAGGGAGAGGAGATCCAATGAGATTGCTTCGCGGAGCCTGTCCTGAGCGAGATTCTTCCCCTTCACTCCGTTCAGGGTCAGAATGACAAGGAGCGAAGGGCTCGCAATGACAGAGGGAGGGCGCTTGCGATGACATCCTTTTTCGTCACCCTGAGCGATAGCGAAGGGTCTGAAGGAGATTCTTCGGTCGCTGCGCTCCCTCAGAATGACAAGGGGAGGGCGTGCGCAATGACAGCGGAGGGTGCTCGCGATGACCCCTCTTATTGTCATTGCGAGGCACACGGTGCCGAAGCAATCTCATCGCTATTTGCCTCGAGGCTTCTTCACTTTGCTCACAGTGGTAGTAGTGCCGGCACCGGCAATCATCCCGCTGAGGATGCTCTCGTCCATGGTGTAGCTCTGCTTCATGGTGGGAAAGCTGCAGGTCTTGACCTCGGTTACATAGTCAGTGACAGCTTTCTTTATGCTATCAGCCAATTTGACATACCGTTTAGCGTGTTTAGGGACGAAGTCGGAGTAAAGTCCGAGCATGTCGTTAATTACCTGGACCTGACCATCGCAGTCGGGCCCGGCGCCAATACCGATGGTGGGGATGGATAGCTTCTTGGTGATCAATTTAGAAAGTGCCGCAGGGACGCATTCCAAAACAACTGAGAAGGCACCTGCCTGCTGTAATATTTGAGCATCTTCAAGCAACCTTTTAGCTGTCTCGGCAGTTTGCCCTTGCACTTTGTAGCCACTAAGTTGATATACTGACTGTGGTGTAAGCCCGATATGACCCATAACCGGTATGCCGCAATCGATAAGGCGTTTCACTGTTTCGGCAACAACTTCACCACCTTCAAGCTTGACCGCCTGTGCTCCGCCTTCCTGGATAAATCTTCCCGCGTTATACAGAGCATCTGAGACATTAATGTGGTAGGTCATAAATGGCATATCGCCTACTACCAAGGCCTTGTTAGCACCTCTAACCACAGCCTTGGTGTGATGAAGCATTTCGTCCATAGTTACCGGGATGGTCGAATCATAGCCCAACATCACCATTCCCAGGCTGTCTCCAACGAGTATTAAAGGTACACCAACTTCATCAACGATTTTGGCAGTTGTGTAGTCGTAGGCAGTAAGCATGGGTATTTTTTCTTTCCTTTGTTTCATTGCTTTTATTTCGCTGATAGTAACTCGCATCGTATCCCTCTTTCTATTTCATATTATTTCATAGTTAGCAGGTCTTCTACCCATTCTTTCCCTTTCATCTCCACAATCCTGTTATTTTTATCCACATAAACCATCTTGGGGATTACATTTATCGCTTCATCATCGGCGACATGGCAATAGGAGAGGATAATAACTATGTCTCCTTTAGCAGCAAGCCTGGCAGCGGCTCCGTTAATGCAAATTGTTCCTGAGTTTGGCGCAGCTTCAATGGCATAGGTACTAAATCTGGCGCCATTATTAATGTTCAGCACCTCTACCTGCTCGTAAGGCAAAATGTCGCTTGCCTCCATGAGGGATCTATCTATGGTAATGCTGCCTTCATAATCGACATCAACCTGGGTAACCCAGGTGCGGTGGATCTTGCCTTTCAACATAGTTCTCATTGGCTACCTCCCTTACTGTTTATGAACAAGGTCTTTAGTTCTCTAGCTTTATGCTCATTGATTTTCCCTTTCTCAAGGGCAATAGGAATAGTGTGAAGCCCTAGCTGTTTGTAAGCAGCAAGCAACGAGGGATTTTTGTCTTTGAGGGCGGTTAGATGCTTGCTTATGGTGCCCAGATCGCCACGGGATATAGGTCCGGTGAGGCAATCTGGCAAACCAATATTACCAATGTTATTCACTGTTCCTTGTAACAAGGGGATGAGAGCTCTGGTTGCTTTTTCCGGGGGCACCCCGAACGTTTGCCATAACTCTGTAGCTAGTTTGACTAAAGTCACCATGTAATTGCAGGCAAAAACGGCTGCGGCGTGATAAATTACCTTATCTCCTGGCTTGAGTTCTATCCATTCGCCAGCCAGGAGGGAAGTCAGTTCTTTAAGCGTTGAAAGAAGAGGTTCCTCAGCTTCCAGGGCGAAGGTGGAGCCGGGGAGGTTTTCTACAGCTTGTTTAATACTTGCAAAAGTTTGTAGCGGGTGGAAGGAGCCTGTATTAGCACCTGCCTGCTTAGCTGAGTTGAGAACATCAAGTGAATGCGCACCACTGCAATGCACCACACTCTTCCCGGGATGCCAGTGGACTTCGTTAGCTACTTCTGCGATGGCGTCGTCAGGAGTGGTGATAAAGATTAACTCGGCGGCATCAGCCACCTCCTGTGGGGATGAATAGGGGTAACAACGGGGGAGGGAACTGGCCAGCCTTTCTGCTGAGGTTAAGCTCCGGCTGGATACTGCAATTATTTTGGCCCCCTTCTGGGAAAGCCTTGTTGCCAGAGCTGTTGCTACGGTCCCTGCGCCAATAAACCCAATCTCTAACATGATGTTGCTACCTTGCTGGCAGATATGCCTGCCATTGTTTCGGATTTAGTTATCGCTCTAACTATTGCTGTGGACATCACCTCAGCGGCCATTAGACCAAGCAAGGTGAGGTCACATTTCTTCTCTCCCAGGGAAAGGGCGAAAATTACATCGCCATCAAACATGGTAAGGTAAGGGTCAACAGTGCGAGCTATGCCCGCTCCTGCCATCTGCGCCAGCTTGTTTGCCTGTGCCTTGTCAAGCTGAGCGTTAGTAGCCACCACAGCGATTGTGGTGTTGGGCAAGAAGCCTGCTCCTTTGAATTGTGCGTCCTTCAACAATTCTGAAGTGCTCCAAAAACCGTCTCCATCAGAGCGATGGGGACCAGCGATGATTTCCCTTGTTTTGGGGTGAATAACGTCTCCAACGGCGTTTTCCACTACCAGGGCAGCCACTATAATATCATGGCCTACTTTCTGACTGGCGGTTCCCAAGCCACTTTTGGTGGCTTTATCTATGCCGAGAATCTTCCCCACCGCTGCTCCAGTTCCTGCGCCGACGCATCCTTCAGGGACTTCTCCATCAGTGGCAGCGAGGCAAGCTTGATAGCCATCAACAGCGTCAGGCCTTGCCTTTGGGTCGCCCACCACTAAATCGTAAATAATAGCTGCGGGAACGATGGGAACCTTGCCAGCAATGGTCTGGTGACCGATTCCTCGCTCCTCAAGGTATTTCATGACACCGCCGGCTGCTTGTAGACCGAAAGCACTGCCTCCACTGAGAAGAATGGCGTGGACTTTTTCCACCAGGTTTCCAGGGCGAAGTACATCAGTCTCCCTTGTCCCCGGGGCTGAGCCGCTAACATCGACTCCGGCTACCGCTCCCTGTTCACAGAGAACAACGGTGCAACCGGTCATCCCTTCTCTATCGGTATAGTGCCCTACCTTGATTCCGGAGACATCCGTTATACTGTTATACATCGCCGACCAAAAAAAGCCCTCCTGGCAAAACCAAGAGGGCCTTTTGTACCTTTTCTTACCGTCCCGGTCACTGCCGATCCGAGCGGATACCGCCAAATCTTATTATATTTAAGCTCACCGCTATGTTTGTCGGTGGCAATTCTCCAACATAACACATTTTTTGAAATGCGTCAATAGCCCGAATTGAATCATCTAAAATGTAACCGAAGGGTGATATGTTAAATCACATAAAAAGTAACCGAAAATATCTAAGATATAGCCTGGTTACTACTTTAAAGGAGGTTAAGGTCAGGCTATATGGAAAGGATGGATATGCACTCGCGGAATGAATATCTCAAGGTATTGAGGGGAAGGTACTTAAAAGCCGAGACCAGGAAGGAGAAATCCCGGATCCTGGATGAATATTGTGGTAATACCGGGCAGGTGAGGAAGTATGTCATCAGGAGGATACAGCCCAGGGTGGATCTGAGGCCAAAGCAGAGGAAGAAAAGGAAGGAGACTTATGATGGCCAGGTTGGAGCAGCTTTAGCCAGGGTATGGGAGATTTTTGATTATCCCTGCGGGCAGAGGTTCAAGCCCCTTCTGGAAGTAGAGTTGGATAGATTGAGGAAGCTTGGTGAGCTTAAGGCATCGGATGAAGTGACGACGAAACTGAAGAAGATTAGCTCTGCTACCATTGATAGAAAGCTCAAGCATCAGAGAGAGCTGCTCCACCTTTTGAGGTCAAAAGGTGGGCCTAAACATGGCTCCTTGTTGAAACAGAAGATTCCCATAAGGCTTACCGAGTGGGATACTTCCCAGGTTGGCTATGTGGAGGCTGGCATGGTCCTTCATTGTGGCTCTTCTACCCTGGGAGAGTATGTGAACACCTTAAGCACCACTGAGATTTCCTCCGGATGGTGGGAAGGAGAAGCTATTATGGGAAAGTCTCAGGAATATAGTTTTTGGGCTTTAAAGGAGATAAGGAGGAGGACTCCTTTCGCATGGAGGGGGCTGGACTGTGATAACGGCACTGAGTTCATTAACCAGCTGTTATACAAGTATTGCCACAAGGAAAAACTTGAATTTACCAGGTCACGACCAAATAGAAAGAATGACAATGCCTACATCGAGCAGAAGAACTGGACTCATGTGAGGAGGACGCTGGGATACTTAAGATATGACACTGCTGAGGAACTAATGCTCATCAATGACCTTTATCGTAATGAACTGAGGCTATATAAGAACTTCTTTCAGCCAGTGATGAAGTTAACTGAAAAGGTAAGGATTGGTGGCAGTGTTAAGAGGAAGTACGATATCCCACAAACTCCATATCAGAGGTTGATGGAATCAAACCAGACCTCAGCTAAGGTCAGGGCGGAACTTGAGACTCTCTACTTAAGTTTAAATCCAGCTCAACTGAAACGAGATATCAATTCTAAACTGGATAAGCTTTACCAAACTTATGAGGAGAAAAGGAGAATCCAGCAGGTTGATCCTCATAAAAAGTCAGCACCTCGTATGGTTACATTTTTTATGATGCAACAACCTCAAGTTGGGTTACCTACTTAAATGATTTGACACGTAGCCTCCTTTTTCTGTCATTGCCAGGAGTGATAGCGGTTCCGAGGCAGAACCGAAGCAAACCAGAGTGAGATTCCTCGTTTTACTCGGAACAAGCTCCGCAACCCCCGGGGGTGAAATCCTAGATTCTAAACTCTAAACCCTAAACAAATTCTAATATCTAAATTCAAAACTGTTTTGGTGATTGGAGTTTTGGTCATTTGATATTGTTTAGTATTTCGGATTTAGTATTTAGAGTTTGGTTTTTCTGAGATTGCCACGCTTCGCTCGCAATGACAGGGGGAAGGTGCTCGCAATGACATGAAAGGGCTGGCGATATGGAAGGTTGTCAACTTATCACTCATCAAGTTATCATCATTAGGCGTTTGCTGAGGTTTAGGATACCTGAGTGGGGAGCTAAAACAAAAGGAAATAATCTAGGCGACAGGAGGGATGATGTTAGCGTTGGAAGGGATTAAGATTCTCGATTTATCGGGGCTTGTGCCTGGTGCTTTTTGCACCATGATACTGGGAGACTTTGGTGCTGAGGTGATTAAGGTTGAGATGCCTACTCCTTCTGCCCTTGCTGGTGGGGGACCTTCCCCAAAAGGTGAAGAAAGGAGAACTGAGGCAGCTTACTTTGGTTATAATCGCAATAAGAAAAGCATAGGGATTAATCTCAGGTCGGATAAGGGACGTGAGATATTCTACCGTTTGGCACAGCAAGCAGATGTTATTATCGAGGGTTACCGACCCGGGGTGGTGAAGCGCTTAGGAGTGGATTATGACGCTGTAAGCAAGTTGAATCCTAAAATAGTATATTGTTCGCTTAGTGGATACGGTCAGGATGGTCCTTATCGTAATTTTTCGGGGCATGACATTAACTATATCTCTCTGGCAGGGGTTCTTGGCTTAATGGGTCCGCCAGGTGCTCCGCCGGCTGTTCCAATGAATCTAATTGCTGATCTTGCTGGCGCGTCTTTATACGGGGTCATCGGTATTCTGATGGCTTTGCTCGCCAGAAATAGGACGGGCAAGGGGCAATATGTAGATGTAGCTTATATGGATGGAGCTTTATCTCTTCTGGGTGAGTTTGCCGTACCCTATTTCCTTGCCGGAGCGGTTTCCAAGAGGGGAGAAACGGCGCTCCACGGTGTCTACCCTTATTACGGGGTATATGAAACCAAGGACGGCAAATATATCACCATTGGCTGTGTTGAACCTCATTTCTGGGAAAGCCTGTGTAAATTATTTGGTAGGGAGGACTTTGTCCCATACCATTTTTCCGTCACCCACCTTCTGGGCAAAGTGGAGGATAAAAAATGGGATGAGATACGCTCTTTCCTCGAGCAAACTTTCTTGACTAAGACCAGAGACGAGTGGTTTGAATTGCTAACTGAAAAGGATATTCCTGTGGGAAAAGTTTATACGCTGGACGAGGTTTTCTCTGACCCTCAGGTAATTCATCGTCAAATGGTGGTAGAGGTGGAGCATCCTACTTTAGGCAAAGTCAGGCAACTGGGCATAGTGCCCAAGCTATCAGATACCCCGGGAAAAGTGAGGAATCTGTCTCCTCTTCTTGGTGAGCATACCGACGAAATATTGTCAGGTTTGGGCTATACCAGGGAGGAGGTTGACAAATTGCGGCAGGAAGGAGTAATTGGTTAATCAGGATGGAGAAATGCGTTTTCTGTGACATCGTTGCTGGCAAAATACCCAGTGATATTATTTATCAGGACGAGGATTTTCTTGCCTTCAGGGATATCCACCCCCTGGCCCCTGTTCACGTAGTGATAATCCCTAAAGCTCACATTTCATCTTTAGCTGAGGTTGGTGAATGGCAGGAAGGGCTTATGGGGCGCCTTATATTGTTAGCTGCGAAGCTAGCCAGGAAGGAAGGGATTGCGGAGAAAGGCTATCGCCTGGCGATAAATTGTGGGCCTGAAGGGGGACAGATTATCCCCCATCTTCACCTGCATCTCCTTGGAGGCCGGAAGTTAGCTGACCAGCTTGGCTAATCCTCTGTGCTGGGTATCATTCTGAAGCGAAGGTTGAGTAATCACAAGATTGCTTCGCTTCGCTCGCAATGACATGTGGAGGGTGCTCGCAATGACAGGGGGGGTTGGAGATTGTGTTTGTTATCTGTATGTTCACCCTCACCCTAGCCCTCTCCCGTCGAGGGAGAGGGTAATAGTTCTCCCTCCCCTTGCGGGAGGGAGTTAGAGGGAGGGGGAATTCTTAATGGGATTGTATCGTTGTGCTCCCTCGGAATGATGATGAGTGAAGGGCTCAGAATGGCAATGTAGACCAGGAACTAGGCATGATGGTTGAACGCTAAGCTAAGGAATGTAGTTTTGCTATTACCTCTTGTATCGCTTCATCAGGGGTGGATGCTCCAGCGGTAATGCCGATGTGATGCTTACCATCAAGCCAGGATTGGGCTATCTCTTCCGCTGTTTCCACCAGGTGGGTTTCCACAATGGAAGAGCAAGCTTCAGCAAGTCGTTTGGTATTAGCACTATTATGCCCTCCTATTACTATAACGAGCTGGCTTTTTCGGGCTAGCTTTGTTGCTGTTTCCAGCCTCGCCTGTATTGCCTGACATAGCGTGTTGATGATGCGTATCTCAGTAGTTTTTGAGATAAGAGTGGAGATGAGCTGAGAGGTGAAACGTGTGAAAGAAGCTTCGCTTTGAGTGGTCTGGGAGATTATGCCGAGGCGGGATGATAGTAGAGATTGCTTCGCGGAGCCTTTCCTGGTGAGCCGAAGCTCTGAGCGGAGCGAAGAGGAGATTCTTCGGTCGCTTTGCTCCCTCAGAATGACAGGGAGCGAAGGGCTCGCGGTGACATTGTCCTGGGCGGCAGTGATAATTTGGTTCACGCTGAGGGCAGCTATCCCTTTCCCCTGTGTCCAACCTAACAGCGCCTTTACTTCGGAATGCTCTTCCTCTCCGAAGATAATGATAGTGAAGTCATCCTGGGCTAGTTCAGCGGCAGCCAGTTGAGCTCTTTTCACTATGGGACAGGTGGCGTCAATGATGTGGAGCTTGCGAGCTTCCATTTGCGATACCGTATCAGGGCTCACCCCGTGAGTGGGTATGGCAACAACTTTCCCCGTTGTTTCCTCCAAGCTAGCTATCATGTTCACGCCTGCTTTGTGGAGCTGTTGTACCAATCGTTGATTATGTGCCACCGGCCCGAGTATCTCTACCTTTCCATATTTGCTCGCGGCTTGGGTCAATATCTTTATTGCCCGCCTTATGCCGAAGCACAACCCGATTTCCCGAGCTACTTCAATCTCCAAGTTTGGCATAAACACCTTGATATTCGGGGGGGAGGAGGGCAGCTATTTTTTGCATCATTAAACCGGTTAGCGCTTTTCTTTGTAGCTTGGTTACCCTGCCGTTAGGTTGGGGAAGATAGAAAGGCTTCCCGATGTTGATGACTATGTGGGGACGCTTCCACAGCCAGCTTATCCCATGAATCTTATCCGTGCCACTGATGCCTACGGGAAGGATGGGGATGTGCATTCGTGAGGCGAGTAGAGCAAGTCCAGGCTTGCCAGCCTGAAGTTTCCCCTGGTGGCTTCTTTTCCCTTCAGGGAATATCCCGATAACCGAACCTTTGTTCAGCGTTTGTTCAACTTGTTTGAGTAGCTCTCTGGTCTCATTCAATGTCCCCTGCCGATATACTACTAGAGCTTGCGCCCAGCGGAGGAGAGCTCCCAATATGGGATAATGGAACAACTGCTCTTTAGCTATGTAAATTATCCACCGGGAGACGCCGAATAACAGCAATTCGCCATCAATGACATGCACATGATTGGCTACCACGATGAGCGGTCCTGACCGGGGCACATTTCCCCTTCCTTTAACTTCCCAGGAAAGGAAAACATGGTATAGAGGCTTAATGATGGTTACTACAATCTTTTGAGAGCGGGTCATTGCTTTGTTGCCAGGGAATATATTTTATCAACTACCTGCTCCAGGGGGATTTTTTCGGTATCGATGATTACAGCATCGCTGGCCGGTTTAAGTGGAGAAATAGAGCGCGTGAAGTCGGCTTCATCTCGCTTCTTCAGGTCAGAAAGTATAATCTCATAATTTATCTTCCCCTCTTTTTGTGATAGTTCTTTGTAGCGCCGAAGAGCTCTTTGTTCAACTGAGGCGGTAAGGAAGACCTTCAGTTCAGCTTGTGGCAAAACCACCGTGCCGATATCCCTTCCTGCCATTATTATTCCGCCTTGCTGAGCTACCATTCGCTGCACTGCTACCATTGCCCGTCGTACCCCAGCTACCTTTGCCACTGTGGCGACCTTTTCATCCACTTCAGGCTGGGTTGGCTCAGCGGAGATATCATGGTCATCAATGAGCAGGGAGAGTCTCCCCTTATTGTTGGGAACAAAGTCAAACCTGGTTGTCCCCGCTAATCTGGAAAGCTTGTTTTCGTCTTCCAGAGGAATGCCTGAATTGATTGCTTTCCCGGTGAAAGCGCGATACATAGTGCCGGTGTCGAGGAAAAAATAGCCCAATCGTTGAGCAAGTAAAAGGCCCACACTGCTCTTGCCCGCTGCTACGGGACCATCTATAGCAATTAATCTTGGCTTCAAATTTCTATTTCATCATCTTATATCTCGAAACAAGCTGTCAAGAGTCCCTTCTCTGTATGTCATTGCGAGCCCCTTCACTTCGTTCAGGGTCAGGGTGACAGAATAAGGATGTCATTGCGAGCGTAGCGCGGCAATCCCGGCGGGGTGTGAGTTTGAGGAGCCTGTTCCGAGCGTAAGCGAGGAATCTCATTGAGTTTGCTTCGGCCTCGCCTCGCAACCGCTACCGCTCCTCGCAGTGACGGTTAGAGTTG
>Ga0315543_1004985_pt1 | contig 10663 bp, 13 predicted proteins | sample SalMarSW160210MG_2_FD_203098 | JGI IMG/M metagenome (GOLD analysis project Ga0315543, IMG submission 203098) | Salt marsh sediment microbial communities from the Plum Island Ecosystem LTER, Massachusetts, United States - Salt Marsh Sediment SW1601-210 ...
AATTTAAATGTAAACTACGAGTCCAGTTAGGTTTTGGCTATTTCTTGTTTTTTCCAGTCGAGGAACTTTTCTGCGTATACCACCATAGGACCATAATGTTTCTCGCACGGGAAATCTTGGCATTCACCACAAGAATCTATCCCTTTATTCTCCACGCATTTATAGTATGGGCATTTAGCTTCTTCACCGGAGCATCCCTTGCACTTCTTTAGAACATAAAGTCTACAAGCACTGCAATAAATTCCACACCTACCAATAAGGTCTCCTCCAAACTCCAATTTCAGCCCTTCAAATACCCACTTAATCTTCCATTTTAAAAGACTTTTAGCAAGAGTTCAAAGAGAAAAAGGAGAAGACAAAGATTAAGATACAACTTGAGTTCAAAGCTTTATCAACGATTTCTCATAATCGACAACAACATACTTCTTGCCTTTTTGAACTACTTTATGTCCTTCTTTTTCCAAAAGTTTCTTCTGCCTTTCAACTCCACCAGGATATTTCGGGTTTATCACTCCACCAGTCTTCAATGTCCGCCAGTACGGAGTAATATCTTTTTTTCCTTCTTGTCTTTGCTCTTCAGCAGCGTTAGCTGCAATCCAAGCAAAAATACCAGTGGTTAAAGGACAACCAATCGTTGCCTTATGTTTTTTCGCTAAGGCTGCGCGAATTTCATTAATGGTGACAAGTTTTCCCTCAAGCGCTTTTCTCATCATTCCATTGACTTCCATCGGCGCTGGAACAACCACAGTGCCTGTACCCCACCTTTTGCTCATTTTGTCAGTAATCTTCTCTACTTTTGGTAGACCCTTACTGTCGGCTAGTTTCTCAACCCAACTTTTCTTTTTTGTTACCATATCTTTAACGCTTTCCTTTCTATAATTTACGGATGACACTTTAATATTATGTCATTACAAATTTTATACTGAAGACGCTTAACATTTTCCTCTACGTTCGCTACATATCGATAGGTTGCTCATTTTATTGGTAAGATGTCTTCTAGTGCATTCTCTTAGAGACCAAGAAAAGGTTTTTAGCTCCACTATTGGAGACATCTCCCGCATCATCCTCTTTTTTGACGGTAATAGAGACTTTTTTATGGGTTGGATTTCTAAGGTGCTACTAAGGTGAGGCCAAATTGAAAGAATGGAAAGGCATATATTTGGAACAGAAAATACGAGTCTATTCGGTGAGAGTTTGGTAAGCGTTGAAAAATTGAATGGAAAGAAAGTAATCGGTGCAAAAGCCTACACTCTCGGTGAAGTAAAGGGAGCCGACGTTGACACTGATAGCTGGAAAATAACACATCTGCATGTAAAACTAACCGATGAAGCGGCGACGGAACTCGGGTTCAAAAAGCGGTTTGGGAGTTCAGTAGTCTGCGTGCCAGTCGCCCTAATTACAGCCGTTGGAGACGTTGTTGCAATAGACAAATCCGCAGAAGAACTGAGGAAATCTCGAGAAATCGTTGAATGGAAGGAATGAAATCAGCACACAAGAACTTGCGTGTTAAAGAAAAGAAGGGAAGGTTTAGACTAGCGCGCGCGCTTTCTGTGGGATCGGTTTGTACGGAAGCGAGAGCGCTAGTAGTCTCTTATGCCCCCAGTTAATCTTTTATGGCTTCTAACAGATTAAAGTGGAGATATCTCCCGTAAACCCGCTTAACATTGATATAACATTGTCTTTCTCGTTTAGTTTTCCCATATTTTCACGCTCCTATTACTGCTCTTATTATTCTTTGTATTAAATTAGGCTTCTTAGGTTTCTCCGGCTTTGGCGGTTTTTTAGGCTGAGCGCGCGTTCACTCAGAAGTTTTGGAAAAGAACTACGCATAAGCACATTAGGAAGGAAGAGTTTCCAATTAAATGGAAGGAGGATCTTGCCTGTGAGTACGATAAGCGAATTACCTGACGAAAGCTGGTCTGAAGAAACATTATTCTTTCATAGTCTGGGTTTGAATCTTTCTGTGCACTTTTCCTGTTATTAGGCTTATGCTTCTGGCTGTATTCTAGGGAGGTTATATTGCGCATTCATGATACAGCACGCTTTAATCATTCATAAAATATTCTAAGCCCAACTGATTTAAGCACCATAAAATTTCTTCTTTAGAGACTCAAAACAGGTGATCCTTCCACAAGATTAGCTTAATTTTCATTGCGACAAGCAAAACTAACGAACTGCCAAGAGTTCAGAAGTAGTAGTCACTTTTTCCTAGGGCACTGTATTACTACTTCCAATTCTGTTCTAATTACCTTGTTGACCTATTTTTGAGTGGCAAGTCACCATCATTGTTAAACCTTCATGATTTGTTGTTGTAGACCCCCTCCCCTATCAACAACAACACTTAAGCCAATTTCCACATAACTGTCAGAGAACCTCCAGCACATGCCTTCCTTAGCCGTGCCCTTTCATGACTTTCTGGTGCGAAACATGCCATGAACTGATGCTACATCAAATATTCCCATTTCTCGAGCATGGCGTTTTTAAAAAATATCGAGGGGCAAGTCGTATTCGTTGAAATTTCATGCAATAGCCGTAGACTCCAACTATCGTGCAAAAGACAACTACTTGAACCACTCACAGGTTTTTCCATGAGACACCAGCATACTATCATTCGAAAAAAACTTGAGAAGAGCGTCACAGGCGAACACAGTGACGGACGCAAGATCTTCCGTAAAAGAAAGCAGCGACTTGAACCAAAAACCAGAACAAATAGGAAAAGGTTTTTAGTTCAGTTGTTATATGACAGTCTGCAAACGAGTTTAAGATACATTGAGGTAGATATTTAATGTCTGTATTTGCAGCACCAGGAGCGTACGACCGTGCAATAACCGTTTTCTCACCAGACGGTCGACTGTTTCAAGTTGAATACGCAATGGAATTGGTTAACCGAGGAGCAACAATTTTGGGGATACAATGCCGTGAAGGAGTAGTTTTAGGGGCAGAGGAGACAGTTGACCCCCTCGAAGAAGCGGAATCTTCTTGGAAAATTTTCAAACTTGACAACCACATAGGAGCAGCCATAGTAGGCTTAAGCTCAGACGCAAGAGTCCTAATAGACAATGCACGGATATACGCCCAAAGCAACAAGTTAACATACGATGAGCCAATAGACGTAGAAGTAGTAACGAAAAGAGTATGCGACATAAAACAGCTCTACACACAACATGCTGGCGTGAGACCCTTCGGAGTTTCAATGATCTTAGCTGGAGTAGACAAAACTGGAAACCACGTGTTTGGCACCCATCCAAGCGGAACATATCGAGGCTACAAAGCTAGAGCAGAAGGCGCCGGAAAAGAAACAGTAATCAAAATATTGACAGAGGAATACCGTGAAGAAATGAGCCTTAAAGATACCACAAAGCTCACAGTGAAATGCCTCGTAAAAGCCCTAGAAACTAGACAGTTGCCGCCCAGAATAAAGATAGCAGTTATTCCTTCAGCAACCAAAAAAATGGAAATGCTAAGCAACGACAAAATTGGAGAATACCTGAAGGAATTAGGTTCAGGCAAGTGAAATGGGGATGGGTGAAAAATACACAATTGCCCGTTTCACAAAAGATAATGGGCACTTCGAGGTTCTCGTAAAACCCGAAAAAGCATTACAATATCGCATGGGAAAAATACCAGCAATAACAGAAGCCCTGGCTACTGAAACCATATTCTTAGACGCAAACAAAGGCACCAAGGCCTCAGAAGAAGCCCTGCGCAAAGCCTTCGGAACAACAGAACCACTAAAGGTTGCAGAAACAATCCTGAAAAAGGGAACAATACAACTCACAACCGAACAACGCAGAAAAATGATTGACAACAAAAGAAAACAGATAATAGCTTTCATATCAAGACAATGCGTCGACCCGAGAACAAACCTTCCACACCCACCATTACGCGTAGAACAAGCCATGGAACAAATCCACTACTCAATAGACACCTTTAAACCAGTAGAAGAACAAGCAAAGGAAATAATCAAACTTTTACGAAGTGTTCTACCATTAAAAATGGAGCAGGTATCAGTCGGAGTCCGCATACCACCAGAATATGCATCCAAAGCCTACGGAACAATCAAGGGATTTGGAACAATAAAACGTGAAGAATGGCGCGGAGACGGCTCATGGCACGGAGTCTTAGAGATGCCAGCAGGCTTATACGGTCCATTCCTAGAAAAAATTGGAGAAATAACTAAGGGAAGAGCAGAAGCAAAAATGCTCTCTTAAAAATGGTTTATTACGAATGTATGGATGTGTAGATTATGCCAACCTTTTTTGAAACAAAACAGCTTGTAGCACCTGGAGATTTGCTTGCAGAAGGAACATACGTTGCAGGCGAAAACACATACAAGGAAAACAACAAAATCTATGCATCAAGACTGGGGCTTGTGCAATACGAAGACAAAAAAGTAAACGTTGTTGCTCTCAGAGCCTTTTACATCCCAAAACTAGGCGATACGATTATAGGAACCATTGTGGAAGTTGGTTTCAGCGGGTGGACGCTAGACATAAACTCGCCATATTTAGCTATTTTAAGGGCTTCAGAGGTCTTAAGCAGACCTTTCAGACCGCAGGAAAACGACTTGTCCAAAGTTCTTGATGTAGGCGACTTGGTAATTGCAAAAATAATGGCATATGACAGAGCGCACGACCCACGACTAACAGTTAGCGAACCTGGACTTGGAAAAATAACCCGTGGACAAGTTGTAAAAATGACTCCGACAAAGATCCCCCGCGTGATCGGTAGAAAAGGATCAATGGTGTCCATGATAAAACAGGAAACAGGCTGCCACATAATTCTTGGACAGAATGGAGTTATATTAATTACTGGTAAAAGCCTGAAAGATGAACAGTTGGCAATGATGGCTCTTCGCAAAATTGAGTGTGAATCTCACACATCTGGTTTAACGGACCGCGTATCCCAGATGATTAAGAAAGAAAAAGCAAAACAAAAGGAGGAATTAAACAGTGAGTCAAAAACCTGAAAAGCTAATTGATAAAAAAGGTTTAAGATTAGACGGAAGAAAACCAGAAGAATTAAGATCAATAAAAATTGAAGTAGGTATCTTACCAAATGCTGACGGCTCAGCATACATCCAGCAGGGGAAAAACAAAATTTTGGCTGGTGTATATGGTCCGAGAGAGTTGCATCCTAAACATCTGGCGCTTCCAGATCGAACAGTCTTGAGATGCCGCTATCATATGGCACCTTTCTCTGTTCAGGAACGCAAGTCACCAGCGCCGTCAAGAAGAGACATAGAACTTTCAAAAGTCATTCGAGAAGCTCTTGAACCCTCGATTTTCCTTGAATACTATCCGCGGACAGGCATAGACATTTTCGTTGAGATTTTGCAGGCTGATGGAGGAACAAGATGTGCAAGCATTACAGCAGCATCGTTAGCCCTAGCAGATGCAGGTATTCCAATGCGAGATCTGGTCGTTGCTTGTGCAGCTGGAAAAGCTGACGACACCATAGTGCTGGATTTAATGGACACTGAAGACAAAAAAGGAGGCGCTGACGTGCCTGTGGCTCTAATGCCGAACCTTAACGCAATAACATTGCTACAGATGGATGGAATTTTAACGTTTGAAGAGTTCGAAAAAGCGGTAAATCTAGCCCTTAAAGGATGCAGAAAAATCTACACAATGCAAAAGGAAGCGTTAAAAGCCAAATATGAAAGTGTTAAGGAGGTTGAAGAATAATGTCGTCTATAATTGTTCGTGTAAAGCAAAAGCAGATTTTAGATCTAATCGCGAAGGGAAAAAGGCTGGATGGTAGAGGTCTAAAAGATTATCGTGAAATAAAAGTTGAACAAGGACTAATTGAACGGGCTGAAGGTTCAGCAAGGGTTCTCCTCGGAAAGACAGAAATCATAGCTGGAACAAAAATTGAAATAGGCAAACCATTTTCAGACACGCCTAATGAAGGTGTTCTAACCGTAAACGCTGAGCTCGTACCATTAGCCTCACCAACCTTTGAGCCGGGACCACCGAAAGAAGACTCTATAGAACTTGCCAGAGTTGTTGACAGAGGAATAAGAGAATCAAAAGCCATTGACTTCAAAAAGCTATGCATAAAACCAGGCAAGAAAGTGTTTGTGATTTTTGTGGATGTTTACGTGCTTAACCATGATGGAAACCTAATAGATGCCTCCGCATTAGCAGCTCTCGCTGCTCTGCTTAACACGAAGATGTTTAACTACGAGATAGAAGAAGATGAAGTCAAGATAAAACCAGGTTACACCCCGCTCCCAGTCGGCAAACATCCGATTGCCATCACTTTTGCGAAAATAAATGACAAGCTTATTGTTGACCCATGGCTTGAGGAAGAGCAGACAATGGATGCTAGGCTGACCATGACAATTGATGATGACGAAAATGTATGCGCAATCCAGAAGGGAGGCAGCGGATACTTTACACCGAAACAAGTACTAGAAGCCGCTAAAACGGCTATAGAGAAGGCTGACGAAATTCGAAAGAAACTAAAGTGGTGAAACACCCGTGGGAAAGAGAACAAAAAAAGTGGGACCGACACGCGGGCTAGGCGCCCGATACGGAGCCACGGTCAGAAAACGCTACATCAAAGTAGTTAAGGGAATGAAGAAGCCCCATAAATGTCCGCAGTGCGGACTTCAACGAGTGAAGAGAGTAAGTGTTGGCGTTTGGAAATGCAGGAAATGCGGGTTCACGTTTACTGGTGGAGCCTACACTCCAATCACTAAGCTTGGAGTAGTGGCAAAGCGTGTAGCTAAGGGAACAGTTGCAGAAGAGACAGCAGCAATCGAGTAAAAACCAAGCGACAGCTTTTTTCTAACTCCGTTAGTGATTTAGACATTGGTTGAAAAATCGCTTATTTTATTGACTACTTCGCGGAGACCAGCAAAGAACACGAGAACATTTTGCAAAGACCTTTCAAACGTTTTTCCAAACGTTGTGCGGATAAATCGTGGCAAAATGAGCCTTGGCGGAGTGGCTGAGAAAGCATTAGAGCTTGATGCAGAGAAGGCGATTATTATTGGTAAATGGAGGGGAGACTCGGGAAAAATACAGTTTTTTAGAACAAATGCGAAGGGTTTGGATGTTGTTCCGCCATTGATTTACGTAAAAGGCGTAAAGTTGAGTAGAGACTTCGAAAAGAATGCTCTTGGAAGAAGGAGACTAAAGTCTGTTGCAATCGCAGCTTCAGAGACCTCTTCATTAGAGGTTAAGAGGCTTGAAAATGCTTTATCAGAATTTTTTAACGTTCCAGTTTTTTCGCTTGAGGAAATTTGTGATAGGAAATTTGATGATGCAATGCAGATTTCAGTAGATCTGTCAAACCGTATAATTGTCACGTTTAAGCTGATTCCAGAGCTTGTTGAGGTTGGTCCGCAGATTAGAGTGTCGCATTTGGTTTGGGAGCTGAATCGATGAAAGCTAATGCTGTTTTGCGTTTGAAGTTTCCTTCACAGAGGCATTTGGAAATCATTTTTAAGGCGTTACTACCAGAGGTTAGGAAGACTCCGACGGTGCGTTCACGAGCATTTTTGGAGAAAGAAGACACTTTTTTGATTTTGAAGATTGAAGCTAAGGATACAGTTGCTTTGCGTGCAACAGTAAACGCTTATTTGAGATGGATAGACTCGATCAGAAATGTTTTAGGAGTTTTGGAAAAGTTATAGCCATTTGCTCATTTTGATGAAGTCAACGTTCCACCATTCTTTGCGTAAATAGGCTTCAGGGACGAATCCGTGTTTTAGGTAGAGGTTTACTGCTGGAATCAAAACGGGCAAGGTGTAAAGTGTGATCTTGTGGCAGCCTTCGGTTCTGCAATGTTCTATCACCTTTTCTAATAATGCTTTTCCTATTCCTCTGTTTTGGTGGGTTGGGTGAACGCCTATCCAGCCTAGTCTTGCTAAACCAGATTCGCCTACAAGTCTTCCATTGGCTACTCCAGCAATTTCACCGTTTTCTTCGGCTACAAACGTGAAGTTCGTTTCAAGTTTAAGCGAGTCGCGATAATATTTTGGCGAGTGTACTGATATGTCGAAGTCTAACGCTTTTTTTGGATAGTAATTCTTTTCGTATTCCCTCCAGCAATCCAGCATGATTTCTTTAGTCATTTTAGAAGCTTGCTTAGCGTCGCCGCGTTGCATTTTCCTAACCAATACCATTTCCTTTCACCTTAAGAAACGCTATTGTTCGTGACAGTAGAATCTCTTAAACTTGTTGGCTGAGTTAACTGGGAAGTTCTCGGTTTGGAAGAGAATATTTGCGGTTTGTCTTTCATCTAAAAAGGCTAGACCCCCCTTATATATACTTCAAACTGAAACCTATGTTTGAAATTGTGGAACACGTACGCAAATAGCGTGTGTTGTGAAAGATTTAATTATTATGGAAATAATACTAGTTCAAATCTTGGGTGGATAACATATGCCAATCTCAATATCAGATTTGTTTAAAATTCCTCTTATCTACTCCGTCAACCTCGCATCTGACGGAGAAGCAGTCCTCTATTCTTCAAATCTTACTGGCATTCCTCATCTTTACGTTTTACAGACAAAACCAGGTGCTGAACCAAAACAGATCACTAGTGGAAACGATCCTGTTATGTTTGGATCTTTATCACCCAGTGGAGATCACGTCGTTTATCTTCAAGACAAGGATGGCAATGAATTGCACCACTTGTTTCTAACATCTAAAGATGGTGAGAAGGTTCAGCAAATCACCAAGAACCCGTACAGAACATGGGACGCAAAATGGCATCCCAACGGAAAAGAGGTTGCTCGCAGCTATGCAACCAAAAAATCTTGCAGCCTCGAAATTCTTAATGTGAAAACTGGCGAGAACTTTGTATTGAAAGAGCAAGAAACGCCATTTTTCATTGACGAATATTCTCACGATGGTAAGTGGGTCGCATGCACCGAATATGGAGGCGGTAAAGATCCAAAAAACATGCAAGTTATAGTTATCAACAGAAACGATCCTACCGACACAATCAACTACAATTTCAAAGACGGATCTAAAGAGATGTTCCCTACGTGGGCACCTGACGATAAAAAACTAGCATTTCTAAGCGATGTAAAAGGCAAGAATCAAGTTGTTCTCCAAGACTTTCAAGGTGAACAGAACTTGTTCTTAGGCCTCAGAGAAGGGGAAGAAGCTTACGAGCAAAAGATATGTTGGGGTCCTACAGGCGACAAAGTGTATTACATCGTGAGCAAACATAGCCGAAGCAATCTGTACGAGCATCCTTTCAACGGAGAAAAAACCAGGCTTCCCTTTCCAGAGGGCACAAATTTATTATCGAGAATCAGCAAAGATGGAAAAACCATAATAGCCCTCCTCTCCTCCATGTCAACCCCTCCCTGTATCTACCTATACGAAACCGAATCCCGCACTGTGACCCCTCTAACCTCAAGGCAATACAAAGTTAATCTGACTGAACTCGCCAAGCCTAAATCCATATGGTACAAATCGTCTGATGGATTGAAAATCCACGCATGGTACTTGTCAGCAGGTTGCGGAACGTCGCCGCATCCGGCGGTTGTCTGGCCCCATGGAGGCCCTTGGTGGCAAACTTATGATTGGTGGTCACCATACTTGCAATCTATTTCTCAAAGCGGTTTTGCTGTTTTGGCTCCGAATTTCAGGGGGTCGACGGGATATGGGGCGGAATTCCGTAACATGGACTTGTCTGATGCTGGAGGCGGAGATCTAGAAGATGTCGTGTGCGGTGCTGAGTGGTTGGCTAGACAGCCTGAAATCGACGGTTCCAGAATTGCAATAATGGGCGGCTCCTACGGCGGTTTCATGACTCTAATAGCCCTTACGAAGAAGCCTGAAGTTTTTGCGGCTGGAGTTGCTTATGTGCCTGTTACTGACTGGTTAGAAATGTATGATTTGTCTGACGCTGAATATCGAAAGTTTATGGAGGAGCTTTTTGAAGGCCCTCCAGAGAAAAGAGAGCAACATTATCGTGATAGCTCACCGATTACTTATCTTTCCCAAATCAAAGCCCCAGTCTTGATAAGTTGTGGTCGACATGACTCTCGATGTCCGATTCAACCAGTAGAGAAGTTTGTAAAGAGGCTTAAGGAGATGCAACATCCTCACGAGTTCAGAGTAGAAGAAAAAGAAGGACACGGGTTTGCGAGAGTAGAAGCCCTGATACGAGAAGTAACAATCGCAGTAGAATACCTCAAAAAAATACTTGGCACCCGCTAAATCGCTCTAGATTTCATGCTTTTCGTAGAAAATATATCGAGCCGACTCGGCATCTAGTTTGTTGATGTCGCGGAATCCCCTGCTACTATTTTTTTGGCCAGGTACTGATTTTCTAATAGGAATTGATGTTTTAGAGAATGTTTAATTAATGGCTTTGATGTATTGCTGTGCAGATGGAAGGTAACAAAAGTGAGTGAAGAAATTTCGAAGCTTCCACCTCAAATTCAAGAACGTTTACTAAGACTTCAACAGCTGCAACAAACACTTCAAACAATCTTGGCACAAAAACAGCAAGTAGAACTCGAACTAACAGAAATCGAACAAGCCCTAAGCGAATTGCAAAAAATAGCAGACGACACAACCATATACAAAGCAATCGGGTCACTACTGGTAAAAGCTGAAAAGCCAAAAGTAACCGCCGACTTGGACGAACGAAAAGAATTGCTTAACGTGCGAGTCCAAGTTCTCGGAAA
>Ga0315543_1004986_pt1 | contig 10661 bp, 4 predicted proteins | sample SalMarSW160210MG_2_FD_203098 | JGI IMG/M metagenome (GOLD analysis project Ga0315543, IMG submission 203098) | Salt marsh sediment microbial communities from the Plum Island Ecosystem LTER, Massachusetts, United States - Salt Marsh Sediment SW1601-210 ...
CAACCAGGCCTATATTCACTTGGATGGCTGGGGATTTCGGGGATATGACAATCTGCATCCTGATATTTTGCCTCCGAGCCCGGAGGCAGGGGGGTGGGAAGGCCTTCGTGTTCTTGCTCAGACTTGCGAAGACCTGGGATATGTTTTTGCCCTGCACGACCAATACCGTGATTATTATCTCGATGCAAAATCGTACGACCAGCGACATACTATAATGCAGGAAAACGGCAGCAGGTATTTTGGCAGCACCTGGTATGGCGGCAAACAATCAATTCTTTGTTCCAGTCTGGCTCTTGGGCATGTAACCAAGAACTACCGTTCTATTCTTAATAATAATGTCAAAGTCAGGGGCGCATATCTGGATGTTTTTGCAGTTGTCCCGCCGGATGAGTGTTACAATCCGGAGCACCCTGTGACACGAAAACAGTGCCTTGATTATAGGGGAGACTGTTTCGATTTTATCCGCACTCAAGTCGGAGTAGTTAGCTCGGAAGAACCCGCCGATTGGGCGATTCCCCACCTCGATTTAGTTCATCACGCTCCGTTTGCCTTGAGTCCAAATCCCGGTAATGGGCCGGCGATGGGCATACCCGTTCCCCTTTTCAGCCTGGTTTATCATGATTCAATTTTTATTCCCTGGTCGCTTGGAAAAGGAGCATGGGGCATTCCGGAAAATGACTCAGGTTATTTACATGGTCTTGCCCATGCCGGCCTGCCGTATTTATCAATTACGCCTGCTGAATCGGAATTGCAGCGAGTTCGGACTATGTGTAATCTCAATAAAAGGCTTGCTTTAGTAGAAATGACCGGCCATGAATTTCTGGATGACGAGTATCGGCGGCAGCAGACAATTTTTGCAGATGGCACAAAAGTATTGATCGATCTTGACAAAGACACTTATACAATTGTTCCGGAGTTATAAGGAATGGAACTCTTAATTTTGTGCAATGGCAAAGGTAATAAGATTAAGAGTAAGTAAATTATAGCCAAAAGCTGCCAACACGGGATAATCCTGCTACTACCAATTTGTCCTTTTCGTCACCTTTTCTATATGTGATTCCAACATACCGTAAAATGGGGGATAATAATAATTTCAGTAAAGAAGAACCGATACCACGATTGTCAGTATAAACAACTAAAATGCTGGATTCCCTCTTTCGCGGGAATAACAGCAATGCTTAATCGGCTCTAATTAGCTAAGTTTGATATAAGTATTTATATATAGCGGCATTAAGGAAATGAGAGTGTTGGGGCTCGAACCCAAGACCTACGGCTTAAAAGGCCGTTGCTCTACCAACTGAGCTACACTCCCAGTATTTCGAATATATACAATTATAAGAAGAATTCTGCAAGAAAATTAACTGTAAACTTTTTTTCACAAGGTTCTTGCTCCATTATTTCAATTGACTCAGATACGCTCTAATGTTAAAATAGTTAAAGAATTAGAGTAAAAATGCATGTTCCCTCATAGTCGATGACCGCGACTTTGAGGCTGGAAGGTTAGTGATATAACCGCTTCTCACCGGTCTATGGCAGCGGTGAAGATGGAGACAGAACATTATTCATGTCTATGAAAGTTTCATTTCTACCATTGATTCTGGTTGTTTTTTTGGTGGTTTCTGTCTGTGTCGAGGGCGTCCCGCCCTCGGATCGCGGGCAGGATGCCCGCGACACGAATTCCGTCGCTATGGCGCTGGTAATCAACGAGCTGATGGCTAATAACGCCGGCTCGGTACGTGATCAGAACGGCGATGACGACGATTGGATTGAGATTTACAATAGCGGCGATTCGGCAGTAAATATAGGCGGGATGTATCTTACGGATAATCAGTCGGCTGCGAACGGCTGGCGTGTGCCTGATAATAATCCTGCTGTGACTACAATTGCCCCGAGAGGCTTTTTGCTTATCTGGGCCGATGGCGAGACGAACGAGGGTACGCTGCACGCTGGTTTCAAGCTTGGCTCCGACGGCGAGAATATCCGTTTTTTTGCCACCGACGGCAAAACTCTGATCGACGAGGTGTCCTTTGGCTCTCAGGCCGAAAACCGCTCCTACGGCCGGATGCCCGACGGCAGCGGTAACTGGCAGACTCTCGCCGCTCCTACGCCGGGCAAGCCCAACTCATCGGCACCAATTGCCGTGCTGATAACAGAGATTATGTATCATCCCTACCATTCGGATACCGGCCCAGAGGACATCGGCGCCGAATATATCGAGCTTTTCAACCGTGGTATCGAGCCGGTCAATCTCTCGGGCTGGCGAATCAACAACGGCGTGGATTTTGCATTCCCCAATGTGACGCTCGGAGCCGGGGAGTATCTCGTTGTAGCTGCGGATGTCGATATCTTCAAAGCTTATTATCCATCGATAAGCAATGTTGTCGGCGGTTGGGTGGGCCGGCTAAGTAACAGAGGCGAAGCGATTGAGATTCTTGACAATACAGCCGTGCAGATCGACAGGGTCCGCTACGCCGATGAGGGAGATTGGGCCGTGCGTGAGTTGGGACCACGGGATTATGGTCATCGCGGCTGGTTCTGGAATTCTGATCACGATGGCGGCGGTAAATCCCTGGAATTAATAAACACACGCATGCCAAACGATTATGGACAGAACTGGACAGCGAGTGCTCAGGATAACGGCACGCCTGGTATGATCAACTCGGTTGCCGAAGAGAATGTCGCCCCCTTTATTTTGGATGTGACACATGCCCCGATTGTCCCGACGGAAAACGAAACAGTAGCCGTTACAGCTCGCATCATCGACGAGCTTCGGACAGGCATTACAGTGACGCTGCATTATCGAGTTGATGTTTCAGTATATGAAGATGAAGATATTTATCCTCACCACGAGCTTGACGATTACATCCGTGTTACGATGCTTGATGACGGAGCACACGGCGATGATGCGGCTAATGATGAAATATATGGGGCAGAGATACCCGCCCAGCAGGATGGCACGATAATCGAGTATTATATCGAAGCGAGCGATGCCGTCGCCTACTCAAGAACCTGGCCGGCACCGAGCTTCGTGGACGGAATACCGGAGCAGGTGACCAATGCTCTTTATCAGGTGGATAACACCTTTGACGGTTATTCGTCCTGGCAGCCGGGCCGCCAGCCGATTTATTACCTGATAATGACCGAAATGGAGAAGGGCAGGCTGCTCGATATCGGCGACGGTCAGGGCGGGGAGCGTAACAGCGATGCCCAGGTTAACGCGACGTTTGTCAGCGCCGACGGCATTGATGTAAAGGTCCGTCACAATCTCGGAGTGCGGAATCGCGGGCACGGCTCGCGGGGCGATCCGCCTAACAACTATCGCCTGAAATTCCCGCAAGACCGGCCGTGGAAGGGCGTCACGGCAATTAATTTGAACACAAAATATACATATAATCAACTGGCCGGCAATGCGCTTTTCCAACTCTCCGGACTGCCGCAGCCCAACGTCACTGTCGTGCAGGTTAGGGTCAACGGGGAGAACCTGGCCGAGTCCGGGCAAAGGATGTACGGCTCGTATGCTCACGTCGAGGTAATCGACAGTGACTTTGCCGGCAACCATTTCCCGAACGACGGTGCCGGCAACGCCTATAAATGTATGCGGGACGACGGCCCGGCCGACCTGCGCTACCGGGGATCGAATCCCGATGATTACCGAAACAGCTACTTCAAGAGAACCAACGAAGCCCAGGACGATTGGACGGATCTGATGGATCTTTGCTATGCTATGTCTGAGACGCCGGATGACATTTATGTTGAAGAGGTCAGGCGTGTTGTTGACGTGGATAAGTGGCTGCGTTTCTTCGCAATCAATGCTCTGCTGGACAACAGCGAAACGACCCTCTCAAACGGTTATGGCGATGATTACTACCTCTATCAAGGTGTTGAAGATCCGCGGTTTGTGCTTATTCAGCACGATCTTGACACTATTTTCGGCCGGAGCGGTAGTACTACCAGCAGCATTTTCCGCTCTTCGCCGCTCCAGACCATAGACCGTTTCCTCAAGCATCCTGAGTTTATCGGGCGCTATTATTTCCACCTGAGGGACCTGATCGAGACAACTTTCTCCGAAGAGCAACTCAGGCCGTTTCTGGATGATCTGCTGGGAGATTTTGTTCCGTCCGGCTTAATCCAGAATATGATGGATTTTGTTGCCGAGCGCAACAGGTATGTCCTTTCGCTGATTTCGTCTGAGTTGACGATTCAGACCGATCTGCCGCAGTTCGACGGATACTACCAGAGCAGCACGAACGCCTTCATCCTTTACGGGACCGCCGACGCAGTCAAAACCCGCTCTGTGCTGGTCAACGGTCAGATAGCCGAGTGGTTGCCGGTTGATGGAATGTGGAACTTCGGGAATCCGGGCGGTATTACAGAAACACTGATAAGTAGTGGTTCGATTTGGAAATATCTCGACGACGGTTCCGACCAGGGCACGGCACAGGATGGTGCGAACTGGTTTGCCGATCCGTCTTACGACGATACACTGTGGCTCGAAGGGCCGGCCGAACTTGGCTATGGCGATGATTCTCAGGGCCGGCCGGAAGCGACCGTTGTCAATAGCGGGCCCAGCAGAAACCACTTTGTCACGACCTACTTCAGGCGTTCGTTTGATGTCTCTGATGCGTCGCTGTATTCGATGCTGCGTCTGAGATTGATGCGTGACGATGGCGCCGTGGTGTACTTGAACGGGGTGGAAGTGGCGCGCAGTAATATGCCTGATGGAGCGATTGATTTTATTACTCTTGCCAGCGGCAATCTTAGTGGGGTCGATGAATACATTTTCACCGAATTTGAAGTAGATCCGAGTTTGCTTTTTACGGGTACTAACATTATAGCGGTCGAGATTCACCAGGCTTTAACCACGAGCGCCGACATCAGCTTCGATCTTGAACTCAACGGAATCATTCCCTCCGGCGGCTCAGGCTCCTTGTGGCCGGGGACCAATCGCATCAGGATTGAAACATTCGATGGTCCCAACGGCATGGGAAATTTGCTGGAAAGTGAATATATAGACGTCTGGTACGATGACGGCAACGTTTCGTATATCTCCGGCGCGCTCGCCGGCAATACGACTCTGGATGCTGCTTCCGGCCCGTGGCATGTGACTAACGACCTGACGGTGCCGGCCGGGACCACGCTAACAATTGAAGCGGCAGCCACGCTGTTCTTCGATACCGGCACAGGTATCGTCATTCAGCAGGGCGGCCGGCTCAGAGCCGAGGGCACCGAGTACGAGCGTATTCGGTTCACGATTGTACCCGGCAGCGGTTCACGCTGGGAAGGCATAGAATTCAGAGATTCGCTGGAAGATAACCTTCTGGCCTATGTCGATATGGAATACGGCGACGGCCAGGGCGAGTCAATTCGAATCGACCATTCGCAGGTACTGATAGACGACATGACATGGGCCGGCACCGAGGAGACGATTCTTGAATTAGATCACCCGTCGCTAATCGTTCGCAATTCCGTCTTCCCCGGCATCAATGATGGTGAGACCGTTCATGGCGAACACATCGAAGGTGATGAGTACTTGATACTCGAGGGAAATATCTTTGGCGTCAATACCAGCGACAACGACGTAATGGATTTCCTCGGCGCCGAGTGGCCCGGGCCAATCGTCCAGGTACTGAACAATATTTTCCTTGGTGGTGGTGACGATGGTTTGGACTTCGACGGAGCCGACGCTTACATCGAGGGCAACTTATTTACGAACTTCCATTACAATACGTCACGTACCACAACCTGCAACGCTATTGCCACTGGTGAACCACAAAGCGGCGACTTGAATCGCAGCGAGATTACCGTCGTGCGGAATGTTTTCTTCGATGTGGATCACGCCGTGCTCTTGAAGGAAGACTGCTTTATGAACGCCCAGAACAACGTCTTTGTCGGCATCACAGAGGCAGCAATCCAGTTAAATGAAGTTGGTGGAACCGACGTTGGTGGCCCGGGTAAGGGTGCATACCTGGACGGCAATATCTTTTGGAATAACAACAATCTGTTCAAGCACCTCGAACAGGCAACCGAGGGGATTGTAATAAACCGCTCGATTGTACCTGAAGAATTCATCGACTTTGGCCAGGATAATATCGATGCCGATCCGCTTTTTGTCGATCCGGGGATGGACTTCAGCCTCAAGGCCGGTTCGCCCGCTATCGGCACAGGGCCGTGCGGTCTGGATATGGGTGCCTACGTGCCGGCCGGAACGGCGATTTGCGGCGAGCCAGATGAAATCACATATCGCAGGGAAGCTGCGCTTATCGTCGGCGGGCCCGGTATTACGCATTATAAATACAGCCTCAACAGCGAGCCATGGAGCCAGGAGCTGCCGGTGGATGTACCCATCGTGCTGAATAATCTTCTCAACGGCCAGACCTATACCGTTTACGCCATCGGCAAGAACTCGGCCGGCATCTGGCAAAGCGAAGATAAGCCGACCGCCTCGCGCACGTGGACCATCGACACATCTTATTCGAAGCTGGTAATCAACGAAGTGCTGGCGATTAACAGCACGACACTCGACAGGGGCGGGATTTTCCCTGACCTGATAGAGCTGTATTACGACGGCCCCACATCGCTGAGCCTGACCGGCGTGAGCATCACGGACAACCCCGACGAGCCGAGGAAATTTGTCTTTCCGTCAGGGGTTTCCATCGGAGCCGGCGAATACCTCAGACTATACGCCGACTTAGATATGACCAGTTCCGGCATCCATTTGGGATTTGCCCTTAACGCTGATGGCGAGAGTCTCTATCTCTATGACAGCAGCGGTGAACTGCTCGATTTGGTCGAGTTCGGCCTGCAGTTGCCGGACCTGTCCATCGGCAGAATCGGAGACACCGGCTCATGGACCCTGACTGTGCCGACATTTGGCCGGGCCAATATCGCCCAACCGCTCGGCGATACGAGAATGATAAGGATAAATGAATGGCTTGCCGATGGTCTTGTGCTGTTCGAGGAAGACTTTATCGAGCTGTATAATCCTCAGGATTCCCCGGTTGATTTGAGTGATCTATTCCTGACGGACAATCCCGTCACTCAGCCTGATAAATATCCGCTCGGCCCGCTTAGCTTTATTGCTGGTGAAGGCTATGCCGTGTTCAAGGCGGACAACAGCAATCGGCCCGGTCACGTGGATTTCAGGCTCTCGGCCGATAATGAAATGATCGGCCTGTTCGACGCCGGTCTCAACCAGATCGATAAAGTTCTCTATGGGCCGCAGACTACCGATGTCTCCTACGGCCGGGCGCCCAATGGCAGCGATAACTTTGAGTTTTTGGAGCTGCCGACGCCCGGTGTTTCCAATCCATCAAGTGGGCCTGCTACTATTACGGTTATCAACCTCGTACACGAAGATGCCGATAAACGTGTTTTGGTTCCGATCGAAGATATCGGCCGGCAATGGAGCACGGAAATCCATTTTAACGATTCGGCATGGGAATCCTGCACCGGCAGTCCCGGCGGGGTCGGCTTTGAAAGGACGAACGGTTATCAAGACTTCCTCAGCATTGACTTGCAAGAACAAATGTATGCTACGAACGCAACCTGTTATATCCGCATTCCATTCACCGTTCAAGCCGATGAAGTAAGCGTACTAAGCGAGTTGATGCTGAACGTGCGGTATGACGATGGCTTTGTCGCCTACCTGAACGGAATTGAAGTGGCCGAACGTAATTTCGATGAGATTCCAGCCTGGGATTCCCATGCAAGCTCCAGCCATTCGGATTCCGCCGCCGTAGTCTTCGAGAAGATCGACATCTCCGAGTTCATCAGTGATCTTAAGCTGGGCGACAATTTGCTTGCAATCCAGGGCATGAACGCATCTACAACCAGCTCCGACATGCTCATCAGTGCCGAGCTTGACGGGATCGTCACAATGGCAACCGATGATTTCCAATACGCTAATGCCCTGGCGCTTCTGGACGGCCTGCGTGTGACTGAGCTGATGTACCACGCTTCTGCCGGCAACAGCTACGACTACATCGAGCTGCAGAATGTCGGCGAGTCAACTCTGAACCTTGCCGGAGTTCGTTTGAGCGACGGGATTGACTTTATGTTCGGCCAGATGCTGCTTGAACCAGGCCGATACGTTGTGGTTGTCAAAAACCTCACGGCTTTTAGGTCGACATACGGCACGGGCTTCAACGTAGCGGGCGAATATTCAGGCAACCTGAGCAACGGAGGCGAAAGGATCGTTATGAGCCTTCCGTTGCCCCTGGACGCTGCTATACTGCGATTCGAGTATAAGGATACATGGTACCCGGCAACCGACGGTGACGGCAGCTCGCTCGCGATCAATGACCCGCTCACTCACCCAGCGACTTTGAGTATAGCCCAGAGCTGGCATCCAGCCACTCCCTCCCCCGGCGAGCTATAAGAATTCTGTGTTAACGGATTCGGCTTGAAATTAACAATATTATTGATTCGAACGCCAGTATGATTACAATTCTGGTTCGGATTGAAGTTAGTCCTGGTTTTGGATCGACGATTTGTAGCTTTTGATATGGATGGCAGTCGGAGCAGGGGGCGCCTTATGGTGGAGTCACGGAGTCGCAAGGATGGTTGTTTTGGTAGGAATTGACGAGGCTGGTTATGGACCGATCCTCGGGCCGTTAGTCGTATCGTCGAGCACTTTTTCGCTGCCGCATAATCTTCTGACTTCCGACCTGTGGCAGATTTTAAATAAAAGCGTCAGCGACAGGCGAAAACGGCTTGCGGGCAGATTACTCATTGCCGACAGCAAAAAGGCTTACAGTAAGTCAATCGGGATCAAACACCTGGAGCGAACGGTTCTGACGGCATTGAAATGCCTCGGTAAAGAGCCGGCGACGTTAACCGAGCTTTTAGAACTCTTCTGTCCAGGCTGCCTTGAGCGGTTAAGTGACTATCCCTGGTATCAGGATATTGGGGATTATTCTCTTTCGATTGATACGGCTGATAAGGAAATTGCCTCGGCGGTACTGGCCGATGATCTTGCCTCGAACGGTATTGAGCTGCTCGATATGAAAAGCTGCTGCCTGGACGTTGCATACTACAATAAAATGGTGGCTGCCGTGAAGAACAAGGCGAATGTTCTTTTCAGTGCTACGTGCAGCCTGATAAAGAGTGCTTATGACAACTATGCGGGTGACGATTTGCAAATCATCGTCGATCGGCAGGGCGGGCGGGTCCACTATCGCAAGAACCTGCAGCGGATGTTCGGCGATATGGAATTGAAGATTCTCTGCGAGAGCCCGACGACCAGCAGCTATGAATTGCAGGCCGGCGGCAAAGCTATGCGCATGCATTTTGTAGTAGGCGCCGACGGGCGATTTTTGCCGGTCTCGCTGGCATCGATGGTTAGCAAATATCTCAGGGAGCTACTTATCGGCAGTTTAAACCGTTATTTCATCGGCTTCAGTGCGGACTTGAAACCGACAGCAGGGTACTGGAAAGACGGTTTGCGCTTTATCGAGGATATAAAAGCCAATCTCCCTCACGTTCAGTTCAATAGCAATCAGTTGATTCGCTCTCGTTGATAACAATCGAAACACGGCATACAACAATTTACTCAAGTGTAGATACCTGCTGTCGCTTCGATGCTGCTGCCGGCCGATTGGGTGGTGGTGACATGGTGACTATCGCTGCTGCAATTCTTCGGTGAGCAGGCGGATATGACGGTTTTCTTCTTTGATAATCTTGTCGATTGTATCTTTGCTGGCCGGGTCACGGGCGAAGTCCTTCAATCCGCGATAGAAGAAGATCGCTTCTTTCGAACGCCTGATGGCATCCTTGAATATCTCCTTTTTGTTTTCATGGTCGGGCGGTCCTTTTAGCGAGCCCGGCGTAGTCGCAAACACGGCAAGACCCGCCATTACATCGGGATTGGACAAGACATAATTATTAGGATCGAAAGTTCCGAATTCGCCGGTCTGTTCGGAAAACCGTTTTCGTCTCTGCGCGAGAATCTTTTCGTGCCGGGCTTTCCATGTGGCCAGTTTGTAGCAGATATCGCGAACTTCCATGTCATCGAACAGTTCCGCTGTTTTGAGGTAGAACTTAGCGCCGTTGTGCTCGATCTTTTCGGCTATTTGGAGAACTTCAAAGACGTTAAATTTAGTCTGCATTATTCCACCTTCCCAAAAAGCCTTATTCTTTCATAATTTGCCGTATCAGCTCAGCCGATGATTGCCATTGTTGCAGCAAACTTCCACAGGTGCAAATTTGTCTCCGCGACAGCGCCGAGCAAAGACAAAAACCGTTGATACCGACAGATTCCGCATCCAGTGCGAAATTATAATTCCTAAGACCACAGGTGGCAGAGCAGTACGCTGCTAAGCCTTTATATCATTAAAATACCAGATTCGTTCTGCAAGTTCAATCACATCAGTATAGTTTTTTAAAAAATAATTCGATATGGAAATCACAGTACAATAGTCTGTTATTTCTGTCTGTTCGTCACTTCCCCGAGACATAAGTCCTTACCCATTGATTTTCAGAACGGCGGCGGCGCGGAGTTTGGAATTCTTAATCGAGTAAAGCACTTCATTGGCCTGTCCTAATGGGAATTCCTCGATTGTGGGCACTATTGGAATTTGTGCCGCCAGGGGCAGGAATTCTTCCGCGTCCTGCCGCGTAACGTTGGCTACGGATTTGATTTCTTTTTCCAGCCAGAGATATTC
>Ga0315543_1004989_pt1 | contig 10658 bp, 9 predicted proteins | sample SalMarSW160210MG_2_FD_203098 | JGI IMG/M metagenome (GOLD analysis project Ga0315543, IMG submission 203098) | Salt marsh sediment microbial communities from the Plum Island Ecosystem LTER, Massachusetts, United States - Salt Marsh Sediment SW1601-210 ...
CAGCTCTGGCTGAATATGAATTGCCAAGTGGTAAAAGAATCTATGTCGGTACAACAGATTGGCGTGGTTATGATGGATTACCCTTGGAATGGATTGGTTGTCCACCTGATATACGAGTTGAGCAAACAAAAGAAGACCTTGCCAGTGGCAGAGATAAGCAATTGAAATTTGCAATTGACATGCTTAAATAATAACCGCTTTCCCCAAGAATTTGATAATAGTAAGTTAGCAGGTTCTGTTGCATCGGAGAAAATATAGCCATTTTATGTCAACGATAACTTAGTGCAAATTCTGGTGTTACTGAGCACGTATTTCCGGTTTATTGTGAGCAGTTCGTTTAAAGTAAATTGTATTAACCGTTCTGCATTGATATTGTGATAGATATGTTCCGATTAAAGGTGTTCACATTGGTCCGGAATGGAGTGCTCAATTTACTCCGGTTTGAGGTGCTCACCTGCACTGGTTTTTCCACGTTGTGTTGCATTATTGAAAAAGTGCGACACAAATGACGCAAGAATGTCATAAAATAGACGCGATCATTCTGGCGCGCAATAGTTATCTTGCTCTTAAAACTTAAATTACTTGTAATGGAAAATTCAGATTTATCAAAAAGAAAAAGAGCAAGAGAATTCCGCACAAGAAAGGGCTTAACCCAAGAAGAACTTGCAGAAAATTCCGGATTAAGCTTACGTACAATTCAACGTATTGAGAATGGCGAAGTGATGCCGCGGGGGGATTCACTCAAAAGAATTGCAGTTGCATTACAAGTTACGCCTGATGATCTAATTGAATGGCAGGTGGAGATTCCGGACAAAGTGTGCCACCCTTTCCGGTCGTAACTGAGCCACCCTTCCTGAATAAAAATAGCTATTCTTGTTGGGCTAAGTATTTATTTTACAATGGAATTAATTGGTTGGCTTAGATTTTATGAAGTGGCTCAACAAATCCGGAATTGCTGGCTCAATATCACCGGAATTACCACTATAACTTTTTCTTTTAGTTCTTTGTATTTTGAAGCCTCAGGAATAGCATCTTCATTTGTGATAATTATAACTTTGGTAGCACCATTTTCCACTAAAGAATTAATAAATCCAAGAATTTCTTTCATTGGAAAACTCTCATCAATTCTTTCTAAATCATCCAAGCACAAAACAAAATCATTTAATCTTTTTGAAACAGATGATTCTTGAATTAATTGAGAAACTTCTGAAATTTTGTCAAATTGTGGAAATCCTTCAATAAGAATTGAGGTAAATTTACCGGCAGTTTTTATTATCCCCTTATTAAATAATGGATATAATTCTCGAAAAAGATGCCTATATATTCTTCTATTTTTTTTAATCCAAATAGCGAGATATAAAGTGGTTTATATTTCTCAGTTTGACTACCTGGAACATTTTTATGTTCAATAAACGGGAATAATTCGTTTAGAAAATAATATGTTTTTCCAACTCCCCATTCGCCTGTTACAAGAAGAGCATTATTGGTATTCAATTCCATATATTCTCCAATTAAGTATTTAAACTGATCCATAATCATTAGCTCCTTATTCTTTGTTAAAAGGTAATATTTTGATTTGAAGAAATCAATAACCTTTACAAGTGCATTCTTAAATATTGAATTTGGTGATTTAAAGATGATGTCTCTATTAGAATTATTATTTTGTCTCAAAATTCCACATGATAATGAACCCTTGCTGATAATAGTGTATAAATGCCATTAATGGCTTTTATTTTTGTAAATAGGTACGGTTTTCTGGCATTTATTTATATTATGTGCCACTGTTGGTTTCATAATAAAATTACAGCAAACGTGAAACAATTCCAAAGAACCTTTGTTGATATAAATATCTAACTTGTATAGGCAATACTGATAACTAAATAATCGGAGAATAATTTACATTATTACAACTTATTATTGAGCCTATCTTTGTCCAAATTCATTTGAAGATTTACACTTGGAGTATGTTCAAAAAGTAAGGAAACTTGGATTAAAGTTTTTTTCTTAAATTTAAAATCTGTAATTGGGACTTACCAAAATATCTTTACTGCGTTTTTTAATCAATTTTTACTTTTTTTCTATTTCTTCCCTTTTTAAGGTACATGTTAATTACCATTAGTGATTATATCTTTTACGTTGAATTCATTAATTAATTATTCAAGAAAAGAACTTAGTACGGATAATATATCAAATTTTACATATTATACGGATATTGGCAGTAGAATATATGTTCCACACCTTCATATATATTAGTTTTGGCTAATACATGGTTCTGAACCAATAACAAATTCTATTTTACATGAAGAAACATATCTTTATTTTAATCACAACCATCGCATTATTAATTAGTTGTAGCCCCAAAGTTGAAAAAACAGAGTTATTTATTGAGGACTTTTTTAATTCATATGCTCAATTTACCTGTTCTGATACTTTACGTGGGAATGTTCGAATGAAATTCTTATACAATCAGCTTAATATGGAGACAATGTCATTCGAATTTGTAATTCCTGATAGTATCCAATTTTCAGATTTCTATAATGCTTATATGGGTAGACTTGCAGGTGCATATTTTAAAAGCAGGCAGTCGGATAAAAACAAATCATTAGACTCCTTATTTCAGGATTCTAGTTGTGATGTCGAGAAAGTTAAGGGAAACATCATTGATTTCTATTGCAACGATATAGTATTCTTCGAGATATTCCGTACAGCACTGAACAGTTTCTACGTAAATAAAAACGAAATAGAAGAATATGAAACTTCGAAAGACTTTACCAGAGTAGTTTTTACCGTTGATAGTTTGGTGCAACTTGCCTTACTACAATTCGATGTTGTTGATTACGATCCTGAAAGAGGATTCGCATATCACTTTGTTTGTGGGGAAAATCCTTACAACTATTCAGTTGAAAATAGTGCAAATCTTTTAGTAATTGGATTCTGCCAGGAAGCCTTAAGGAATAAAGAAATGTATGATGCACATACTGCCATTATGAAACAACTAAAAGAAAGATTCACAGACAATAATGAATATGACGAAAGTAAAACAAATAAATTGTGCATGAAATGCCAAAATGAACTACATCAAATGCTTTTGGAGGATGGAACACTATTGAACTGTATTTTAGCTTATTATGAAATGAGAAAAGATATTGAACCATTTAAAATTACTGATAGCAGAATTTGAAATATTAAAAAACAATACCTATTAGCATTTCGAGAAAACTAATCGTGTACTCCTAAACATGATTGAATCAAATATCTTATCAAAAACGGTGTGGAACAAATCATTAAAGCCGACCGCTTACGCGTGTCACGCTCTTTGCGAAAAAGCAAAGCTCGCGCCACGCTACGGCGGCTTAATTCCACCGTTATGTGGTAAAAAATCAGTGAAAGGTTAAAATGAAAGTATTGGCAAAAATGCAGTCCTATTTTATTATTATTTTGGTTATCAGTCCGATATTCTTGTATAGCCAATCTTTTAAAAAAAATGTTCTAATTAATATTCCCGGTGACAATTATAACTTTGATTTGTTAGCGAGTGAACCATATCCCAGTGCAGAATCTTTTATTACCTGGATAAATAGAAACGATTCAGTTTACACAGTATTCTTAAAACGAATTTCTCCAGATATAAGTGACACTAATATTGTTATATCCTCAGATAGTAATCCAAAATCAAATCCCAAGATAGCTCGAAATAGATATGCCCAAGGAATAAAAATTGTTTGGCAAAATTATTCAAACAACTATTTTCAGATTGTTGGTTGTAATTATTTAAGTGAATCTCTAAGCAATAAAATTGTTATTGAAGATTCTTTAACTGTTGAGCCATTGATATCTTTGAGCACACACAGAGTAGCTTGGATAAATGATAACAAGTTATATATAAAGGAATTTTATCCGAGCTTAGGAACCCCGATATTGGTAGACAGTTTAAATTGCACATCACCAAATATTGATAAAGGGGATGCTATTGCTTATACTCAAATTCTTTATGAAAGAATAGAGAACGAAAACCATCAAGTATACTTAGCTTTGTTCAATGATTATTCAAATCCTAAATGGGATTACTATATGATATCAGATGGGATTAATAAAAATCCAAATTTTGGAATTTATGGTGGTGTTTCGTTTGAGACAATTGAAAATAATATTTCCAGGATTAAATACACAGCCTATGGAACTGGATATTTTAGTATAACAGAAAATAGAAGTTGTAATTTTAAAAATCCATCCGTTTTTTCATATCCAATTCCGACAAGTTTATCAAATGATAAAACACCATTCTTTGTTGCTTTTGATACGGACTCCTTAGAAAGTAATAACGAAGTATTCATTAAACCATTTGATTATGAATTAACTGATAGTCTCATTAATATTTCAAATATGGAGGGTAATGATTTTATACCGAAATCAGCTTACCTTGTTAATGATGATACTGTTTATGTTGCCATAATTTGGATACATCAGAATAGCTCTAATACTGATATTTGGATTGCGAAAGAAGTATTTAATCCGATTTACACCTTTATTAGAGATAGAAGTATTAATATTAAATCATTTGAATTATTTCAGAATTACCCTAATCCGTTTTATCAATATACAAACATTGAGTATTTGCTTGAACATGATTCATATGTTGAGATAAAAATATTCGACTTTTTAGGTAATCAGATTGTTACTCTTGTTGATGGTTATAGGACCTCTGGAATGCATAAAGTATTATTTAATGCAAATAATCTATGCAGTGGAGTTTATTTTTATACAATAAGAAATCAAGAAAAACAAATAACGAAATCAATGATTCTGTTAAAGTAAATTACCACATAATAATTCATTAAAGCCGACCGCTAGGGTGGCGGCTTAGTTCAATCGTTAGGCACATGGAAAGAAATATAAAAATAAGCGAAAGACAATCATGAGAAAAATCTTACGATATCTGGTTTTAATTATTGTGGTCTTACTTGTAGGTTTCGCAATATTTTCCTACTTCTACTTACGGTCTGACATTCCTCCTGAAAAGGAGTACCAAACAGACGTTAAAGAGGGAGTAAGATATTTTAATCAAGGGCACCTGGAATATAGAGAGGGTATTCCATTTCTTTATGTCAAAGGTGATTCATACGAGATTGGCTTACAATACGGTGTACTGCTGAAAGAAGAGATGAACAGTTTCTACGTTCATGTGGACAGCTTTTTTAATGCCATGATGGACAAAGTGTACAAGGAATCACCGTGGTATTTGGACATTATAATAAAGATATCGACTCCTTTCGTTATCAAAAAAAAGCTGAATTCTTACAGGAAGAGGATCCCGAAAGATTATCTGACGCAACTTAAGGGTGTGTCCGAGGGGTTGGGTGTTCCGTTGGATGATATACTCAAAGTGACATTTGGGCCCGATTTTATATCTTGCTCCTCCTTTATTAAAAACGTCAACAGCAGAATCATCCATGGGCGTAATGCCGATCACGATATCTTGGATTTCTTCAGCAAGTATCCCCTGATAGCCCACTATGACAAAGACGGCAAGTACAGCTACATCGATATCGGAATCATCGGCACTCCCTTCGCGGTAACTGGGATAAACGAACACGGACTGACCCTTTCCTGGAGTCAGGCGACGACATCAACATCCAAGCCGTTTAACGGGGAAGGTACCATGTTGATGTTCAACAGGATACTAGAAGAGTGCCGCAACCTGAGCGATGTGGATAAAACACCCAAGAATGTCGACAGGTTTGTCACGATGATAGGCAGCTTGGAGGATCTGACGGGAGCGGCCTATGACATTGTAGATGAGAAAGCCGTCAGAACTGATTTGAGGGATGGCTACATTTATGCAACCAATAGATGCGTATCCCAATCCATGAGGAAGGAATACAATTCTGTGTTTGACATGGATTGGTTTAACAGCGCCAGGGCGTATACGTACAAGAAAATATTGTCCAACAGCGGGAAATTCACCATCGATGATGCGATACGCTTACTATCCAATACCGACTTCTATGATTATAAAGGGAAGATACCCCCGTATGAGGGAGGTAACATCAACAATCGCGGCACGGGATCATCGGCGGTTCTCGATCCTCAAAACAGCACGGTCTACTTCGCCTATGGCGCCCCGTATGCCGGGTTCTCCAGGTGGATTGTGTACAACTACAAAACCGATGAGGTTTCCGTCTACAAGAACGAGGACGAGAGATTACACGATCCTGATTTCGTTAAATATGTGGAGTTGGAGAAGCGATGGAAAGACGTCGATTGGGAAAACAACGATGAAATGCAGCAAATGACACATGAGATCGAACAAGCGTCAGTAGAAAACTTCTGGACGTTACACAATTCATGCTGGTCATTTAATGCCTTGGGAAACCCGGAAAAGGCCGAAGTAATCATCAACAGGCAAATCGATAAATATCCGGATTTCCAAACGGGATACACAAATATGGGATTTCTATATATGAATCAGGAGAAATACGATGAAGCGATAGAATATTACGAAAAGGCACTTATTGCACCAATCACCAATGAGAGAAAAAGACTTTACTGTTATGAGCAGCTTGCCACTGCTTATGCTGAAATCGGCAATGAGGTCAAGTTGTTAGATTGTTATCGTAAGGCATTGGATTTATACAATAGTTATTGGATACCAGAAAATCTGATAGAAAATGTCAATAAGATGGAGAAATTATTAAGGGATAAGGACTGATAAGTTTTAAATATTTTTTCTGGTGAAATTATTAGAATTACTGATTACTTAACAATAACATTCATGGATCCAGCTAATTAATGCCTGTTTCGCTCAGAATAGACATATAATTGCAAATATAATGCCTAACCTATTGCTCAACCTGACTGAAACAGCTATGTGCGAATCAGATCAGCTGGATTCCCGCATTGGAGATTCCGGCCGAGGATGTTTAACAACCCAGATATCACTACCCCCACTCCGACGAGAAGCAAATGCGATGCGCTGGCCATCCGGGGAAAAACACGGGTACGCATCGTCCGCCGAGTGAAACGTATACTGTACTGGTGTGCCACCGACGGCCAGCACAACCCAGATGTCGGGATTCCCAGAACGGTTCGACATGAATGCGATGTAACGGCCATCAGGTGACCAGTCTGCTACGTCATCATCTGCGGGGTGACTCGTGAGTTGAATCGGCTTACCGCCCGACGACGATACAATCCAGATGTCGGAGTTGCCACTTCGAACCGATGTGAACACGATCCTGGATCCGTCTGGAGACCAGCGTGGGTGTATGTCAGAGGCTGGGTCCGTAGTGACTCTTTGCGGGTCACCTCCGACTGCAGGCATCGTCCAGATATCGTAGCTCCCGGATCGGTTTGACACGAAGACAATCTGCGAGCCATCTGGCGAAAACGATGCATGCGTGTCGGTTGCGGGATGCATTGTGAGCTGAACCTCTCGCTGGTCTTCCACGGTAAATGCGAATAGATCAGAACGTGCGCCGGTTTCCCGTGCATCAAACACCAGCACATCACCGTCAGGCGACCAGTCCAGATACATATCACCCGTTCGCTCAGTAGGAATCCGCGACAATGCCATATCTGCCAGGTTTACGATCCACACGCCAGCCTGACCGCCACGAAGCGACGCGAAGGCGATTGACTGCCCGTCTGAAGACCAACGCGGATGAAAGTCGTGTGCCTCGTGATATGTGATTCTGACCAGTGACTGGTCTACTTCCTGCGTCTCAGTTAGTGATGCAGTAAACGCCATGATGGCAACTACACCTAAGATGTATCTCATCGTATATCTTCCATTTGTTACCGCTGTCATATATTCTACTGCCAAAATCCATATAATATGAAAAACTTGATATATTATACGTGCTCAGCTTTTATCTTGAATGATTAATTGCTGAATCGTGTTCGCTGATTTCAGGCATTCTACCAAATGAATATACAAGTTACAAAATAACCAAGTGCATGTCAAAAAAATAAATATAAAATCATGTATAATCTCAGAAACCATCCTTTAAATCGGTAATAAAGGATTGTCCGATTTTATCATTATCCAAATAATACTCCTCCAAATAATTCATTATAATAACCTCCCCTGCAATGGAATCCAAATAATCGGACAATTAATTGACTTAAATCTTTAACATTTATAGTTTTTCATATTTAGTCCTTAATTTTTAGTTATAATTTATCTAAATTCAGGGACGATATACTTCCAATTTAGAATCAACCTAAATCACAAGATATTAATCAAATCCCTAAAAATATATAGCTGAGTTTTTAGCTATTCTGAAATAAAAAGTTGATAATTATTTTTCTTTATTGTTAATATCATAAATGCTTCCATTTATAGGATAATATTATTACAAAAACTAAATTAGGGTTTGCTGATTTTCTAAAAAATTATGTGTATATTGTTGATAAACAATGTGTTAAGTTAATAAATATATAGTAAAATGCAAGGAATTGTGAAGGTTTTTTATTAAAATCGTTAAAATTCCTAATCAGGGAAAACTGAAACTTGATGCCAGTGTGGCTGATCAGTACATTACCTACCCGACGGACCTGAAACTGCTCAATACGGCCAGGCAGGAAACCGAACGGCTGATTGATACCCTATACACGAAAGGAGAATATGATACCAAGCCCAGGACTTACCGTCGCAAGGCAAGGAAAGAATACCTGGTGGTATCGAAGAAACGGCATAAAAACAAGAAGGAACTTCGTGTTATTATTGGCAAACAGGTACGGTATATCAGAAGGAATATCTCTACCATTGAGAAAATGCTGGATGACATTGAGCAGTTGGGAAAAGAATTTCCACTGAAACCCAGGGATCAGAGGATCTACTGGGTTGTCCAGCATCTATTCTCCCAGCAGATGTACATGTACCGCAACAAAACGCATAAATGCAGTGACCGGATAGTAAATATTTACCAGCCCCATGTCCGCCCTATGGTAAGAGGCAAAGACAGTGCAGATGTGGAGTTTGGATCAAAGATCAACATCAGTGAGGTGGAGGGCTTTGTACGTTGTAACCATATCGGATGGGACAATTACGATGAGGGCGGTGATCTGGAACAACAGGTAGAAGATTTTAGACGAGTGTATGGATGTTATCCGGAGTTGCTACTGGGTGACCGAAAATACCTGACCAGGAAAAACCGGCAATATCTGAAAAATATGGGCATAAGAATCGTAGGGAAGCCCTTGGGAAGACCACCGAAACAGGAACTTTCCGGATACCAGAAGTATAAAACCAGGAAGGAACAGAATATGCGCAACCATGTTGAAGGCAAGTTCGGGCAAGGAAAGAATGGGTATAACCTGAATCAGATCAGGGCCAGAAGGCAAGATACCTCAGAATCGTGGATATCAGCCATACTATTTGTAATGAACCTGACAAAATTGATGGAGGTTGCCGTAAAGCACGGTAATTTTTTGGTCCTTTTTGTCTTAAGGCTTATGAGAGGATATTTTTCACCGGTGGTGATTTACAAATGGACCCCGGTCGATTATAGAAGAACAATTCTTATATGAGAAAATCAGCAAATCCTAATTATCTTATGTCTGATGGCACAAAAACATTTGCATTTATTTGTGATGATCCGGATGCCCCAATGGGAACCTGGGTACATTGGGTTCTATTCAATTTACCAGGCAATATTAATGAGTTATCAGAGAATATACCGCCCATGAAGGTATTAACAAATGGTGCCAAACAGGGGAAGAATGATTTTGGCAAAATTGGTTATGGTGGGCCCTGTCCCCCAGGTGGGATCCATAGATATTTTTTCAAAATCTATGCTTTATATGTTGTGCTTAATGTCGAAGCAGGCATTACAAAATCAGATTTATTGAAAGCTATGGAAGGACATATATTATCTGAAGGACAATTGATGGGCAGATACAAAAGATAATTTCAGAGGGCAAATGATAGTGAAAGACAAGGGGTTGTTTTCCGTAACTCACTAACAATCAATATCCAACAATAGCTACTGACGATCGTAATTTCATAATTGATTCACGATCCTCTGTTATTGTCCTAAAAGCTCTTATTGCTTAAGATTGATTATTAAAAAACCAAATTGTCCAACCCCAAATAAATATTATTACCAAACTACCTTGTTAAAAAACAAATCGAGGATTTTTTTCACTGAACTATCTCTTAACTCATTACCATATTCAGACCAGATTGGTTGGAAGACTTACAAAAGGTATGATTTACAAGTAAATGATTATTCCTTTGAAGCGGCTTTAACAGATTTAACAAAATCTATCGTTAGAATTAAGAATGCCAATGAGCCAAGGATTGCAGGAATAATGTAAACTTTTTCATATTTCACACCTTCAAACCAGTATCCAAATACTGGAGAACCCAACCAGGCACCAATCCATCCAAATATTACTTTAGAAAAGAATGAATACCAGCCTGGCCTAACATAGTACTTAAAAACAAAATGCAGGACCGCTGAGATAACAATACTTATGCCCAATAAAATTATAAAACTGATAAAGTTAATTCCAATCATGATTATACCCTCCATTATTAGATTAAAGTTAGATTATAACACTGCACTATTTTATGACACAATTAATGTGTAAGTTACACTTAGCATAAATTCTACTTTCAAAATCTGTATAATGTTAAAAATTTGATGCATTTT
>Ga0315543_1004997_pt1 | contig 10647 bp, 9 predicted proteins | sample SalMarSW160210MG_2_FD_203098 | JGI IMG/M metagenome (GOLD analysis project Ga0315543, IMG submission 203098) | Salt marsh sediment microbial communities from the Plum Island Ecosystem LTER, Massachusetts, United States - Salt Marsh Sediment SW1601-210 ...
CGCAATGTCGGCATTCTGTATGGCGGCAGCTCCATCACAAACGGTACTGTTTCACCCTTAAGCAGCGTGCTTCTTAAAATTTTTGCCGATATAACGGCAAGGGCAATGCCAATAAAATAAATCAGCAGCATTACCGCACCCCGCCACTTTAGAGCAAAAAATGCAGGTATAAAAAGTGCATAAATGGTTATTCTTGCTCCGCAACTGAACAGAGGTAATACCAATATCGTCGTGATTTTGTTCCTGCGGTTTTCAAGTATTCTGCAGGCCATAATGGCAGGTACAGTGCAACCGAAACCGATGAGCATCGGGATAAAGCTTTTCCCGTGCAACCCGATTTTGTGCATTATCCTGTCGGTAACAAATGCCGCCCTTGCCATATATCCGGTTCCTTCAAGAATTGCAATTGCCATAAAGAGCAAAAGAATATTAGGCAAAAAAATGACTATACTCCCCACGCCGTCTATAATACCATCGGTAAGCAGCGACCTGACAAGACTTTCCTGGCCGGCAGGCCACAGGCCGGCGACAAATCTCGAAAGCAGGCCGAAAAGATATTCAAGAGCAGCCATCGGGTATTTGCCGATTCTGAAAGTAAGGTCAAAAACTATATACATCAGAATAATAAAAATCGGCAATCCAAAGATTCTGTGCGTAATTACCACATCAATCATATCGCTTCGGCTGTGTCTGATTTCAATGGTGTTTTTTACCGCTTCCTGACAGGCACCGGAAATAAAGCCATACCTTCTGTCGGCAATTATAATTTCCGGTTCTTCGCCAAAAATGGTCCGGAGGTGTTTAATGCTGTCCTGGACGGTACCAGGAATTTCAGAATCCTGAATTTCTTTTATGATTTCTTCATCCTGTTCAAGAAGTTTTATAGCGACCCATCTGCCGTTATATCTTTCCAGAAGTTTTTTTTCTGCCTGCAGCTTTTGCACTAATTTTTCAAGTTCATCTTCAATTTCTTTGCCGTATTTAATCCTGACAGCGAAATTATTTTGCTGTTGCGATGTCTCGACTACCGCTTTAAGCAATTCATCTATACCTTGCTGTTTATTTCCTACGGTTTGGACGATTCTTGTGCCAAGCAGAATTGAAAGTTTCCCGATATCAAAAACAAGCCCCCTGCGATTGGCGATATCGCTCATATTAAAGGCAAGAACCAGCGGCACATTAAGCTCCAGAAGCTGGACGGCAAGATAGAGACTTCTTTCGACATTCGAGGCATCGATAACATCGACCACAACATCAGGCTTTTGTTCAACAATAAAATTTCTTGCCACAAGCTCTTCATCTGAGTACGCGGTAAGGCTGTAGGTTCCCGGCAGGTCAATAACCTCCAGTTCGCAGCCTTGATAAAAGCACTTGCCCTGTTTTTTTTCAACGGTAACGCCGGGCCAGTTGCCGACATGCTGGCGCATACCGGTAAGCGAATTGAAAATAGTCGTTTTCCCGCTGTTTGGATTGCCGGCAAGTGCAACGGTAATTTTTTTCGCCGCTTCAGTCAAAGGTGCTGCTAACCCCCTGTCGGTTTCACAAAAATCTTGGCTGCCATACCCTTGCCGAGAATTATTCGAGCGCCTTTTAAATCAATCACGAAAGGCCCGGGGTGACCGTTATTAACTATTCTAAACTGGACACCGGGCAAAAGCCCCATTGCGGCAAGTCTTGCCTTCAACCCCCTGCCGGCTTCGATTCTTAATAATCGAACTTGTGTGCCGCTGGCTGCCTTTCTCAATGAAATCTGTGCTTGAACAACCATAGTCAAACGCCTTTTGCCCTGCAGAACTTCTGAAACTCGGCTGCTATATCGGCGCCTTTTTTGCTGTATTTTTCAGAAAATTCCGTGAAATTTAATAGTTTTGAAATAACAACAGGCCCTAAAGCGTGTTCAGCTCGACAGGCAGCCTGTTCTGCGGCCTGCTGCTGGACACCGAGAACATTCACAAAAAAAGATTCGATAATAGTATGCCTGCCGGCAACTGCCTTGGCCTCTTTTCCGCCTTGTTCTGTCAAAGTAACAAAACCATAAGGCTTGTAATTTACTAACCCCTTGCTGTACAAAAGCTTAAGCGCACCGGTAACCGAAGCTCTCGATACCTGCAAACTGCGGGCAATATCTCTGCTTCTGGCTACTTTAAAATCCCTGGTTAGATTGTATATAGCCTCAAGATAATCTTCCAGCGATGCACTTAATTTCTTCTTAATGGATGTCATAATCGACCTTTTAACTGTTACTAATATAGTTAGTTGCACCTAACTTGTCAAATGCTTTTTATTTTATTAAGCCCTTTACAGACAATAACAAATGCGTAAAATCTTCACAGACAGGTCTTTACGTTTTTATTGTCTTTTTTTAGAATACTCCGATATAATTTAGTGTTCCATAAAAACATACAATTGGAAGAATAACTATATGCGAAACAATCTGGAAATATCGGTAGTTATCCCGGTTTTTGACGAGCAGGAGAATCTGGAAAATATATATCAGCAGGTTTCGGATTCCCTGCAAAACAAGTACTCATTTGAGATAATATTCATAGATGACGGCAGCACAGATGGCAGTCGAAAAGTTCTTGAGAAGATACACCTTAAAGACTCAAAAGTGAAAGTAATAATATTCCGCCGAAATTTCGGTCAGACTGCGGCGATGAGCGCAGGTTTCGACCACGCGAAAGGCCAGATAATAGTTCCGCTCGATGCCGATGGCCAGAATGACCCTGCGGATATTCCGGCGCTGGTAGAGAGGCTAAAGGAAGGCTATGATATAGTAAGCGGCTGGCGAAAAGACCGAAAGGACAGAACCATCAGCAGAAAAATCCCGTCAGTAATGGCTAACTGGCTGATTGGAAAAATGACCGGCGTTAAACTTCATGATTATGGATGCAGCCTTAAGGCATACAAACGCGAAGTACTTGAAACGATTAACTTATACGGCGAGATGCACAGATTTATACCTGCAATTGCAAGCTGGTCAGGTGCAAGAATTACGGAAATGGTTGTAAATCATCGGCCAAGAGTTGCCGGCGTCGCAAAATACGGCCTTGAAAGGACAATGAAGGTATTTCTTGACCTTATGACGGTCAAGTTTTTAGGTTCTTATGCCACTAAACCCATATATATATTCGGCGGCTTGGGGGTTTTCAGCAGTATAGGCGCTATCATCTGCAGCTTTATCGTATTATATATGAAATTTATAAGCGAGGAACACCTTGGAATGAACCGCAACCCACTTCTGCTGCTTACGGCAATTCTTATAATCACGACCATTCAGCTTATACTTATGGGGCTGCTTGCAGAAATGATTGTAAGAACTTATCACGAATCTCAAAAACGACCGATATACGTGATTCGAGAAATCCTCGAGTCAGCCGTCGGAGACGGTAAATGACAATGGGCAGGGTAAAGGGCAGACCGGTGCATAAAGATAAGAAACCGGCTGCAGTAACAGGCAAATCCGGCTCGGAGCTGACTGCAATTATCCTTGTTGCGATTCTTGCAGGAATACCATTTGGAATCGGCCGATATCTCGAGCTCAACTACCCTGACCCATACGACAGCGCTGCTAATGTTTATTCTGCACAACATATCCTCAATGGGGCAAGAATCGGGATTGATGAAAAGCCAAGCGCTGCTCTGGGAACATTATTAGTCAATATTTTAGGCGTTTGGCTACTGGGGTTCAGGGAATTAGGACCTAAACTGATTCAAATGATTTGTCAAGCAAGCGCTTTAATAGCAATGTATATTGCTCTGCGGAAACTGCTTGGCAAACTGCCGGCGGCTGTCAGTGTAATCGTTGCTTCAATTTATATCTCATCCCCTCTTATCGCCAAGTTCGGTAATGTCAAAGAGCAATATATGATAACTTGTATGGTAACGGCGATGAGTCTGTTTGTGCTCAGACAAACAGGTGGAAGCTGGTGGTACAGCTTTCTGGCCGGTGCCATTGTCAGTTGGGCACCCCTTTTCAAGGAGACAGGCTTATCCGCAATAGGAGCAATCGGGTTATTTGTAATACTGCAACCGATATTCCGTCACAGAACATGGAAACAGACTGGGATTGATATTGCCCTGCTGCTGGCCGGTGCAACAGCAGCAATGGCACCCTTGTACGTCTGGATAATCGGATGGAAGGTTCAAATATCATTACCGTATTCATTTGTGTGGGAGAATGTCAAAGGACTCCTACCAGGACACCAGGCATTGCCACAGGCGGACACTTATGTCTCGTCACTAAGGGCAACGATACCTTTTTCCCAGCAGTGGCCGCGGGTACTTCGATTTTATCTCGCCTTGTGTCTGCCGGTCTCGCTGGCTCTTGGTTCAATCGCTGCAAGAATTGGAAAAATGGTATTAAATCCCTCGAAAAAATCCGAACCCGCAATTGTCGGACGCGATTATGACCGGTTCGTTCTGCTGTTTGCAATCTGGTGGATTCTTGATATGGCTTTTGTCTGGATAAGCCCGGCCTCTTATGAGCAGTATTACCTGCCGTTAACCGCCTCCGGTGCAATGACAGGCGGTTATCTCATAGCCGTCTGGCGAGACAAACTTATCAGTGCAGTATTCAAAACCAAATGGGTTATTACTGGAATCGGCAGTCTTATTCTGATGGTGATTATGTCCTGGCATATATTCTTCGGTCTGCCGAGAAGTCCGTACTCAGGTATAAAGTACCCTGCAAAACGAAACGGTTACGTTCAGCGATGGAATGAAGTCTGGCACCGCAAGCACGCGGGCTGGAAAGGGCCTTGGGAGATTGCGGGTGAGTATGTCCGCGACCATACACAGCCGAGCGATAAAATTTATGTATGGGGCTGGGTGCCGAGCATATATCTGTCGGCACAAAGGTTCTGTCCTGCTCCCAAAGCCTTTGAAAGTGAAATGCACACACGACCTCCCGAGCAGCTCGAACAGATAATCGATGGACTGCTCGGCTACTTTAACAAAGAAATGCCCAAATATATCGTGGACAGCAGAAAACAGCATTTGCCGCTGGACCGGCTTAAATTCGAGCTTTGGCCTATTGTAAACTATTCCAGCCGAGGACAACCGCAGTTTTTACAGCTTGACCCGCAAATAGTGGCCGAATTTGAAAGGCAATGGGAGCAGATAACACGGGACAGATTTGGAAACGATGAGGCTCGTAGATTCGAGATTATGGGCAAATTCAGAAAATTCATTAGAGAAAATTACGATATAGTCCAGATGTTCGGCAATTGTGTTGTTTTCAAACTGAAGAAAAAATAAATGAATATCTTAATGTTGAATTATGAATTTCCTCCCATAGGAGGTGGTGCAGGTAAAGTGCATCTGAATATGCTCAGGGAATACTCAAAACAAAAAGACCTGAACATCGACGTATTGACCTCGGCACCACAACCATCAAATCTCATTATCGAATTTTCTGATAACGTAAATATTCATAAAGTCGGTATTCATAAAAAAAATCTGCATTTCTGGAGAAAAACAGAAATTCTTGAGTGGATTATCAAGGCCGGCCATTATTATAAAAAACTGATTAAGCACAAAAAATACGACCTGGTTCATTCTTTTTTCGGATTTCCTACAGGCTGGTTCTGCTATAAAAGCAGAAACAAGCTGCCTTATATGGTTTCACTAAGAGGTTCGGATGTTCCCGGCAAAAATTTAAGATTTGCATTCGAATACAAGCTGCTGGGAATCATATTTAAAGCTATCTGGAGAAACGCTTCTGTCCTGATAGCATGCAGTAAGGGATTAAAGCAAAGAGCATTAAAATTTTACCCTCAGGCAAAGATAGATGTTGTGCCAAACGGTGTTGACATCGAAAAATTTCACCCTGCACCAGAAAACAAGGTAAAAAAATCCAACATAATCAGTCTTATCACCGTCGGCAGACTAAGTATTACCAAAAGAGTCGACATTTTAATCGATGCGGTCAAAATTCTTGTCGAGCAGGAGAAAAACGTCAAGTTGCTCATTGTCGGCGGAGGCTCCCTTAAAGATTCTCTTGAAAAAATTACCGTTCAGAAAAATCTTGCGGATTTTATTGAATTCAAAGGAATCGTAGATTCACAGGAAATGCCCCGGCTTTACCAAAATAATGACCTGTATATCAGTGCTACTATGCAGGAGGGAATGAGCAACGCTATGCTCGAGGCAATGGCGTGCGGTTTGCCAATTATAACAACGCCATGCGAAGGTATTGACGAACTGATAAAGAATAACGGTATAATAGTCAGCCAAGAATCGGCAGAGGCAATTGCAAAAGCGATATCAGGGCTGGTTATGGATACCGAGAAGATGGAATCAATGTCCAAAGCGGCAAGAAAACACTCCGAAAACTTTACCTGGGAATCTGTTTCGCAGGCTTATCTGAAACTTTACAAGAAAATTTTACCGTGAAAACATTCTGCATAACAATCGATACCGAACCGGATTGCGATATTCACTGGAAAAGATCGCAGCCACTATCCTTCGAGTCTGTTTTGTCCGGCATTCCTTATATTCTACGGCCTATCTGGGATTTATATGGAATCAGGCCGGTATATTTCGTTTCTCCGGAAGTAATCAACAACAATCAATGCTGCCAGGCACTAAAAAACGAAATTAAATCAGGAGCAGAAATAGGCACGCACCTGCATTCGGAGTATGTAGAGCCCCAGATAAAACATAATCAGGCAGATGGAACTGCAAGCGATGAATTTCCCTGCTTTGCTTACAGTGAGGCAATAGAATTTGAAAAAATAAAAAATCTTACCAACTCAATAAAGCAGAATTTAAATATTCAGCCTGTTTCCTACAGAGCCGCAAGATACGGAGCGGATTTATCAACTATAAAATCTCTTGAGAAACTGGGCTATAAAGTGGATAGTTCCGTTACGCCGAACATTAACTGGTCTTCTATCGGAGGGCCAGACCATTCAGCCGCATTAAAACAGCCATATTTCGTTAACCACGAAAACCTATATCGCGCCGGCAATATGAAAATCCTTGAAGTGCCAATCACTATTTCGAAAAAACGACTGCCTTTGCTGCCTGACAAATGGCTGTTTTACCGCTGGCTAAGACCGAGCCATATGACCATTTTTGAGATGAAAATGGTAGTAAACGAGCTTCTTGCCAATTTTGAAAATCCCGTTTTAAATATGATGTTTCATTCAATGGAAATAATTGTCGGCAAAACGCCGTTTGTGCGCACTAAGTTTGAACAAAAATTTTTCCTGCGAAGACTTGAAAAAATCATACAATATATGACAAAAAAGGACTTCAGAAATAAAACTCTTAAAGAAATTTACGATGAAAAATTATGAAAGATATAAATCCGTAAGCACTGCCGATTACGACAAAAAGACTTTTATGTTCTGGCTTTGCCGAGTACCTTCAGACAAAAAAATACTCCCATACATATCCGGTCTGAAGAATAAAAAAATCCTCGATGTCGGTCTTGGCACAGGCTATTACGCAAAAATGCTAATTAAAAATAACAACGTCATCGGTGTCGACCAGAACATCCATCTTTGCAGATTGCCTATCCGGCTGTATCAAGGTGATGCAACACAGCTTTCAAAAATCGTTAAAAGCGAAAAATTTGATGTTGTGTTTTCGACGTGGATGACGGAATATTTGAATCCTGAACAATTAAGTGCCTTCTTAAGTGAGGCCAAAAAAGTTTTAAACGAAAATGGAACATTCATCAGCACATTTATTTCAAATTATTGTTTAGGCTACGCCTATATAAAACTTGCAAAAACATTGAAGAATATCGATAAATATTACTATAGTAAAAAACAGATATTGGAACTCATCAGCCAGGCAGGCTTCAAAGATATCGAAATCATCAATATAAACTCCTGGCTGAATATTCCATGGGCTTATATGGTAACTGCAGAAAAAATGGTAGATGTTCTGGCGGCAATTTGATAACATGGTGCATTATAATTGATGTGTAAATTAAAAAAAATCATAAGGTGGTTTTAAGGAGATAGAAAATTGGTCAAACAGCTAAACAGCAATGAAAACAAACGGTTATTTGAGGGAATGCCAGACCATGAATATTCAGGCGACCTGATATGTAACGTGATTGCAGGTATGTCTCGGGCATATACGAAGGGCAAAGTGCTCGATGTAGGGGCTGGAACAGGGGCCTTGCTTAAAGCAATCAAAGCCAAGGTTGCTATTGGTATTGGTATTGGTATTGGTATTGGTATTGGTATTGATCTTGCTCCAAAATCCGAAGCTGTCCAACGTGGCGATTGCACACACCTTGATTTTGGCGATTGCAGTTTTGACACCGTCTTTTGCACAGATGTCATTGAACACCTATCTGATAAAGATTTAGCCGCCTGTCTAACCGAAATACACCGAGTATTAAAACCTGGCGGACACGCAATATTTACCACGAACAACAATGAGCGGTTAGAACAGCGGGCAGTTTGTTGCCCGGAATGTGGATGCCGATTTCACGCCATAGGTCATTGCCAGGTTTTTAATGAGGAAAGAATAAGGGATGTGTTTCCAAAACTTGGATTTAAAATTTGCAAAGTTCGGGTAGCCAATTTCGGTTTTATAGCGACCTTTGGCTGGATGGCCAAGTTATTTTATTTACTACGGTTACACAAATTAAAACCAGTCTACAGAATTACAAGTGATATGTTTTTTGCGGCAAAAAAAATGGGGCCAAATCAAATAGATATTAAGCAATAGTCAAAAAAGATTTACTATAATCTCTAAAAAAATATCATAAAAAGCAATACATAATATCCTGAGACGTAAATATTGTCAGGTATCTTTGAGGATTGTTTTTGAACGAAAGAAATAAAAGAATAGTTAAACTTCTGGTCAGGGTCTTGATTACCTTGTTACTCCTGACATGGGTCTTTACGAAAATTGATTTCCAGCAGTTTGTTGACATTGCAAGGAAAACCAAGTGGTCTTTTTTGATTTTAAGCTGGATATTGACTCTTTTCAGCTTCTGGGTGATGTCCTTTACAATGCGCCTTATTATGAAGCGACTGGATTGTGAAGTTAGTACAGGCACCGTTTTTCTTGCATCTGCGATTACCGCACTTTATGGAATGATACTCCCCGGCATACTGGACGTGTCTGCGAAATGGTATGTTCTTAAACTTCACACAGGTAAGCCAAGCCATGTGCTTAGCGGTATGGTGTATAATCAATTCATATCGATTTTGATGATAGTTATTTTTGGCTTGTCTGCATTAATAATATCCAACCCAACCTCGAATTTTAAGTTGCCTTTAATCTGTATTTTTTTGCTTATAATAACTATTTTATGTTGCCTATTATTACTTAACCGAATCACTGGCCCTAAAGTAACTAATTTTTTTGGTTCAATGTTAAACCGACTGCCTGCAAGAATAAATAACGTAGGCCAAAAAATATTGGACCATCTGTCGATATTTCAAACGGCCGAGTGGAAGTTTCATTTACAAATATTATTGCTGGCCGCGTTTGCAACCTCTTTAGGCATAATAGTTTACGTTTTTGCAGCAAAAGCAGCGGGTATAACAGTTTCGTTCGGGGTTCTCGTATGGCAAAGCTCGCTTATTTACCTGTTGGGACGGCTGCCGATTTCCGTAGCTAACCTCGGTGTAAGGGAAATTACCATAGTCGGGAGTCTGACTCAATACGGGGTCTCAGCACCAGAGGCCTTGTTAATGTCAATGGTAGTATTTTCAAACAAGATTATAATGGCGATTTTGGGAGCGATTTATCAAATCTACCTGGTATTTCACGATAACAAATCTACTCAAGCCGAAAAACATTAATGAATCTACCGTTACTCCTGATTTGTGTTATGAATTTATAAGGGCCTGCATCCTTGGTATTAATCAGGAAGGGTATTGTTTTGTGAAGGTTTAGAGCGCGGTCGCCCCACGGGTCCTTGCTAAGACCTTCTCTGCTTGCCCAGCAGACATAGGTAACATTTTTCTCTCTAAGTTTTTCCACAAGCTGCTCCGGACTATCAGCATAAGGAAAATTGATAAAACATTCGGCAGACCGGGGGACAAATATAGCCACCGTCTCATGCATATATACCACCATTTTCTCGTCCGGTTTGGCATTGTCGGCATACCAGTCAGCCAGATATTTAAATTCAATGTCCTGCTGGCCGTCCCCCAGCAAAGGCGCAATGGAAAACTGACTCGACAGTATTACAGGAATAATTACTGCTGCAATCACCGCATCTGACAATAAATGCCTGAATTTGTACAGAAAAGCTCTGGATAATACGATCAGAATAATCACAGAAATCATAATAAAGGGCAAAAATCTGACCGCAGGACAAATCGCTGCCAATTGTCGTAAATAAGACACAAGAGGAGTTATTAAAAATAAAGCGATAATTATCATAACTGCCTGAAAAACCATAATTACAACGCCGGGAAAATGTAATTTGTCATTTACAATGTTCCAGAACTGCCTTACGCCGAATATACCTATCAGCAGAGCTATCCAGGAAATTGTTGAATGATACCTGGGAATCGGATAAGGATAATAGGCATGAACAAGAAAATAAGGGACAAAGAAAATCAACAAGATAAATATGAGTCGGTTTCTTTTTATAAGACCATAGACTGCCCCAAATGCAAAAGTCACCAGTGCCGTGAATTTACTGACAGACCATAACGT
>Ga0315543_1005000_pt1 | contig 10640 bp, 9 predicted proteins | sample SalMarSW160210MG_2_FD_203098 | JGI IMG/M metagenome (GOLD analysis project Ga0315543, IMG submission 203098) | Salt marsh sediment microbial communities from the Plum Island Ecosystem LTER, Massachusetts, United States - Salt Marsh Sediment SW1601-210 ...
CCTCAGGCGATATTATGGGGGCTACGATCGAATTTAAGGCAGGAGATGATGTGCTCTTGGAGATGGCGGCGAAGGAGGCTTCTAAGGCTACTTTCAGCTTAAGTTACCTCTCGGAGATAGTGAAGGCAGCTGTGCCGACGTCAGAAATTGTTGTCATCGAGTTTTCAACAGATATGCCCATTAAACTGGATTTCCAGCAGGAAAAAGAGGGAAAACTAAAGTTTTTCTTGGCTCCTCGAATAGAAGTAGAGTAGCAAGAAGTAAGGGGAGGTTAAGCAGGTACTTACTGCTTACGACCGGGCAAAATATCCCTTCATGAAAGAGGCTGCTGAGCACGTAAGAGAAGTGGGTCTAGACATCAACGAGTTAGAAAGCGACTTTTTTGTTCCGTTTCTGGATCGAGCAGAGAAGCGCGTTAGAAACGCCTTACTCGACGTATCTGCCTACGCCAGAACTCAGCCACGGGATGAACCGCGGGAGAACGAAATTGAGATATTCTCTTTTCCAATAGCGGTTATGTTGGTTGCTGCCACAGAAGATTCTCTTATCAAAAGTAGATATTCGTTAGCTGAAGCAAAACGGGCTTCTGAGCTACTAAGAGATGAGAAAAAAGAGAAACTATTAGGAGTTGCGAATAACTTCAATTGGGACGCAAGACTAGTCGATGATTCTAGCTTGCAGCCTTATGTTTTTGCTGTTCGTTTTCCAGTTTTCTTGAAGAATGTCACAAGTTCGGTAGTGGTTCATGATACCAGATGGAAACTTGTTAATCACCTTATGATTGACGGGGAAGTTTACCTTAAAAAAAGCGAAGTGAGCCGACTTCTAGAAGAGGAGGTGCGGAAATATATTGAAGGGAAAGTCGACACGCAAATAAAGTCTCTTCCTCCAAATATCATGGCTCGAGTAACACAATTGAGGCAACTGGCTGCAGAGAAACGAGAACAAATCCAGCTTGAAGAGATGCCGAAGCGCGTAGTGATGGAAGCCTTTCCTTCATGTATTAAGGGCATATATGACCGGGTTGCGGCTGGTCGCCCCGCTTCTCACATAGGTCGATTCGCTTTAACTTCCTTTCTGTTAAGCATTGGAATGAGTGCGGATGATGTTTTCAAGTTTTTCCGCTCCGTCTCTGACTTCAACGAACGAATGACCCGCTATCAGGTAGAACACATAGCCGGAACCAGAGGCTCAGGGACAAAATATACTCCCCCAAATTGTGCTACGTTACGCACTCATGGCATTTGCGTCTCACCAGAACCCGAATGCAGAGGAGCGGTGAATCCTTTGGTTTGCTATAAACGAAAATTGCGAAATTTGCCTGAAGAGGAGCCAGCTGATGATAAATGAGCATTTTTTAACTTTAGTTATTTTCCCTCACACCCGATAAGAAGATTGGCTGAAGTCTTTTGATGTGGGTTCACGTGAGATTAATTCCGTTTAAATATTGTTTTTGATCTATACTGTATGATGGGCGGAATCGTATATGTCCTCTTTGTCGCAGAGTTTTATCCGAGACAAATTCGCTGATTACTATAAACAGCATTCCGCATCTATTCTGCCTCCATCCTCTCTCGAAAGGCGGGAGTTTGGCTTTCTCCTCCTCGAAAAGAAAGTTATGCTTAGGCACAAGGGCTTCAGAGACGCGGACAGTCTCAGATCCTCGTTATGCACAATCGTACCTTCAGACGTTTACTATTCAAGCGCCTATTATGAACGCCCCGAGGAAGAGATGAAGGCAAAAGGATGGTTGGGAGCGGACCTGATTTTTGACATCGACGCAGATCACATTCCGACCCCATGTGCCACGGTTCACGACTTCTGGGTCTGCACTGGGTGTGGCGCTTCTGGCAGGGGCGGGCACCCCCCTACATGTCCCACTTGTGGCAGAGGAAAGTTCAAGGCCAAGACTTGGCCTTGCGAAGTTTGTTTAGAAGCTGCCAAGGCTGAAGCGATTAAACTTATAGATGTTTTGACAGAGGATTTCGGTTTTTCCTCAGAAGTGTTAACCGTTGCATTTTCGGGGCACAGGGGATATCACGTTCATGTGGAGAGCGAAGTGGTCCGCGATTTTGATTCGTTGGCTCGTAAAGAGATCGTTGACTACGTCATGGGAATAGGGTTAGATGCCAAATTTCACGGTTTGAGGAAAGGCGCTACAGCCGAGAGAAGGGTTCCTGGTCCAGACCTAAATGACCGTGGATGGAGGGGGAGAGTTGCCAAGGGAACTTACGATTTACTCTTAACTGCTTCTGAAGAAGACTTGATGAAGACAGGTTTAAAGCGTCAACAGATTAAACCATTAATTGATTACAGAGAGGAGATTTTGGAGAGCTGGAACAAGAAAGGTCCTTGGGGAGTCGTTAAGGGCGTAAGCCCAGAAACTTGGAAAAAGATTGCTCAATATGGGGTGGAAAAGCAGTCTGTGAAAATCGATACTGTGGTCACCCCTGACATCAACCGTTTGATAAGACTATCTAATTCGTTACATGGAAAAACCGGATTGAAAAAAATCGAATTCCCTATCACCGATATCGAAGATTTTGATCCTCTTAAGAGCGCAGTAGCCTTTAAGGATGGCGAGGTAACTGTTCTTGTTTCAGAGGCTCCTCAATTCAGGGTGGAGGACGAAATCTATGGTCCGTTTGAAAGGCAGAAAGTTGAACTTCCCACTGCAGCAGCATTGATGCTGCTATGCAAGGGTGTGGCAAAGGTTGTGCAGTAAACTTGTATGATGAACTCTATGAAGTGTGGAAAAAGGAAAAAGAAACTCTGGAGATTCAGCGGCTTCCGAAGAACTTCTACGCCAAAATTGCTGCTTACATCAAAAAAATGAAGGAGGAAAATCGGATGTTAGACAAAAAAACAACAAAAGCCAAGCTGCTGGATAGCGAATTTAAAAATGTCAAGATTATTGTTGGCGAACTTCTTCAACGTCGCTATAAGAAATTCTTAGAAAAAACTTTGGCCAGAGAAACTGTACCCAAAGAAGCCTTAACTGAAGAAGAAGAAAAGTTGTATGGAGAAGTTTTGCCATTAGCCGAGGCTTACCATGCTTTCTCCAAAGATATTCTCCGCGGGCATTTATCAAACGTCGAAAAGGATGCGAAACAAACGATGATGGTTCTACGTTTCGTTCAGGAAATTCCAGCCTTAGTTGGGTCTGATATGAAAACTTACGGTCCTTTTGCGCCAGAGGACATAGCAACGCTGCCTCCCGAAAATGCTCGAATCCTCATTAAACAAGGGGTAGCCGTAGAAGTAGATTCAAACTAACCGACAGAATAGGTTAACGCTGTATAATTAGCAATGCAATCTTGCGAATAGCCTAGCCGCGATTTTTGCACTCTTTATTCAAAGAGCCTGATTCACATTCGTGACTTGTTTATCCTTCCATCAAACTAAGGTACAAAAATCGGCAAAAATGTATCGAAATGAACACTGAACCATCCCCCCCTTTTAAGGAAAGGGACAAAGAATGCATCAAACTTTTAAAGGACTTATCACAAAATACTATATTATGAAACCACAAAAACTCCTTAGACTAGTAAGTGAGATGCTGAAAAATTCCAAGAAAAGCGACAGAGAATTAGCCGGCATCTTAGGAGTCTCGCAGCCCACTGTATCCAGAACTCGAGCTAGAATCGAAAAAGAATACATAAAAACCTACACTATAATTCCAGACTTTGAGAAACTTGGTTACCAAATAATGGCGTTTACCTTCGCAAAAACGAAAGCTTACCCAGACGTATCTGCAGAAATATCACGAAAGTCCAAGGAATGGGTATCCAAACGCCCTAACGTCATCTTCGGCGCTGGCGGCGAAGGCCTTGGAAAAGACTTGGTTCTGATATCATTTCACAAGAAATATTCAGCATACGCTGAGTTCATGCGATCCTTCGCCATGGATTGGGGAAATTACTTGGATAACTTCGAATCGTTCCTTGTCAGCATAGGGGCAGGATACAAGTTAAGAGATTTCGATCTAAAATATCTGGCAGACGACATATAGGCATCTGCGAGACCGCCTATCTTTGCGCGACTTTCAAAGCATGATTTTCATAGCAGAGCATTTAAATTCTTTAACATAGAGAAAGCGTCCTCGACAGTTTTACGGTGGTCAAAGGCGATCTCCAGATTTTTTATTTCTGCCTCAGAGAAGCTGTTGACTGCATCAACCTTGGCTCCCGGTTTGTTTTCTCCATCCACAATCTTACACAAAAACGCGATGCTTATGACATGCTCCCTAGGGTCCCTCTCTGGGTCATCATAGATTCCAACAAGGCTTTCCTTTAAGGAAGGATAAAAAAGTTCGACTTTAAGATTGGTTTTTGCAAAGGCTACTCTCTTCAGGGTGGTTTCAAAAGTTTCCTTAAACTGTACGCTTCCTCCAGGCAGGTGCCATCTTCCTCCCCCGACAATGCCTTTTATTCTTTTGGCAAGAACTATTTTACCGTCCGAGGTTACTATAACCGGATTAGCATCCAAATATGCATTCTTCTTGGCAGTCACTTTAATCAGAAATAAAATAAGCTATGTTTACAGTTAAAAGATTCCATTTCGCCAAGCTCAAAAATCCTGTAGCCTATTCTCCATAGGCTTGGAAAGCCGCGCTACTTTTTTTAGTGCGGATTCAGGTTTCTTTCCAGAAACAGATAAATAGTAACTTAAAAGCATCCAGAGGCTCATAAACAGCCCCCCATTTTTTGTATTCTATCCTTTAGTGGAACCTGATAAATTACTATGATTTGGCGGATTAGGGTTTCTGTTGAGTTTGCTATCAGATTCTGACTCTTTTGATTGTAATTTGCTTAATAAACTTAGTAAAAAGAGGAATTTAGTTGTCTGGCAACTCGGTTAGAAGTAAAAAAGTTTCGCAGTCGAAGTCAAAAGTCAAATTTTACTTTAGTACTGTCAGGTCCAGAGTGATTCCTATTCTTAAGCGTGTTGAGGTTGGGGACTACCCTTCCAAGATAGCGCGTATATATGGATGGAGCAAACAGCATGTTCACTACTATCTTAAGAAGCTGCATAAAGCCGATTTGGTGCGCCGCAGTGTCCGATCAAGCGTAGTGTTCTATGAGCTAACAGGTAAGGGTAAAGAACTTCTCGCGTCAGCCGAGGGGTTGGTTTTTGGGAGTGGTGTTTTTCGTTTGCATAAGTGTCAGGTGTTGTTTCCGATTTTGCGTGAGGGTGTTTATCCTGAGGGTGATTTTAGGAGGGTGGAGTTGACTAATTGGACGCAGTTGTTGGGGTTGGAGCGTGGGGTTAGTGTTTGTAAGACTACTAGGCATTGGGTTGTGCATGTGGAGGCTTTGTATGGTCGTAGCCCCGGTGACTTGTTTGGTTTGGCTAAGAATTTGGGTGACAGGGTTGCTCGGAGTTTGATGAGTAAGTATGGTGTTGTTTTGGGTGAGGGGACGGTTGGTAGGGGTTATGAGTTGGCGATTGACGATCCTGTGGCTAAGCTGTTGGCTAGGTACTTTACGGTTAGTACTCCGAAGAGGAAGATGGATCATAGTCCTGGGGAGTTGGAGGGTGAGATCGATCATCTGAGCAGGGATGCTGCTATCGAGTATCTGATGATGCCCGAGCGAGTCAAAAAGCTGGAAGGACAGATTTTTGGGTTGACGAGTCAGGTTGAGGATCTGCGAAGCGATGTTCATCAATTGGTTCAGGCTTTAAAGGATGCTGTTGCTCCTAAAGAGAGTCGTTCGGTGCCTTTGAAAAATGGCGAGTATATTTCCTAACTTTCAAGTGTATGTTTTGATGTTGAAGATTTTTTTCAATTTTATGGGAGTTGCGATGTTTGGATACGGTTGCTAGGCGTTTAGAATTGCTGAAGCTGGAAGGAATGGGCTTTGATCAATCGGAGATAGTGAAAGAATTAAGCGAAAAATTTCGTTGTTCTGAAAGAACTGTGTATTATGATTTTGAGAATCGTGATGAGTGGCAGCCTGCTCTTCAGCAGTTGGGTGATCATGAGGTTATTTTGTTGAAGATTGTTAATCGTTATGAGCAGATTTACCGGCAGGCAAGCGTTAGGCTTGTAACTGGGTCTCAGGAAGCTACTCAGCTTGGTGCTCTTAACATTATGTTAAAGGCTAACGGTAAGGTTTGGGAGACTGCTGTTTTGCCTGAGTTGCTTAATCGTTTGAAATCTTTGGAGGAGAAAGCTAAGAGAGGTGTTTTTGTGGAATGAAAACTTTGGATATACAAAGAAAACTGGACGCTATAGAGGAGAGCCTGAAGACTCTTCGTATAAAGGGCACTACACGATTGGATTGGAACTGTCTAACATCTCAAGAGCGGGCTCTTTTTGAGAAGGTTAACGATCTTAAGGAAGAGTATGCTCCGGGTTATCCTCCTGATGATGTGCTACAAGAAAATCATGAGTTATTCGTTAAAGGTTTTGAACTGGTTATGCGGCGGGCGCTTGACCTGTTTCAGGAAGCGACTAGAGCCTATTGTATGGTTGATGATCAGAACGAATGGTTTTTTGAATTTATTTTTAATTTAAGGGTTTATTGGTTTCTCTACGAGATACGTAGACATTTTGAGAAGAATAGACAGGAAGAAGAGCTGCTAGAAAAATACGAGAACGATGAAGAGTTTGAACAAGCCTATAATGGGTATCTAGAGACTTTGGAGGATAAAACTGCTTTGTGGTCTCGGGAAAGTTTTGAGCAGTTCACTAGACCCTTTTTTGATTCTTGTTTAAGAAAGAAAAGAAAACGGAGCTGAGAGAATTGGAGATTAACGAGTCTGATTTGGTGGTCCCTCCAGCTGAGCTTGTTGATGTAGAGAAGCTTCAGGTGGATGGAGATAACCCTAACCGGTTATCGGTTAGGCGTTTTGAGGCTCTAAAAAAGAGTATTCGCCGCTGGGGTTTTGTTGTTCCAGTAATTACGAATAAAGATTTTCTGGTTGCTGACGGTGAGCATCGGCTAAAGGCAGCTAAGGAACTGGGAATGAAGCAGGTTAGTGTTGTGCGTTTGCCTGTGGGTGATGTTGATCGTCGTTTACTTCGGCAAGTAATGAATAAGATTCGTGGCGAGCATGACCTGTATTTAGATGCAGAAGAGTATTACAGGCTTGTTTCTGAGGATCAACGAAGTTTGCTTAAGCAGTATTTACTTGAGAGTGATCTTAGAATCGATAATTTGCTGAAGCTTCGGCAACCGTTTGATGTTAGTAACGAAGAGTTTAGTGTTCTTGCAGAAAAGTTTGCTTCAAGAGTTGAAAGCAACAGGTTAGAGGACGAATGGATAAAAGTTCCTTTAGGTGAACCATTAACTTTGACTTGTCATGTAGAGTTTTCAACTAAAGCAGAGGTCACTAAGCGTACGATTGCGGTTTGTGAAGCTTTTGGATTAGGGGTGGACGAAGCTAAACATTTTGTAGTGTTTGACAAGTTCTCTTTAGATTTTAGAAGAGGAAACCTAATCTTTATCACCGGAGATTCAGGTGGAGGAAAATCCCTTCTCCTACATGCTTTCAAGAAGTTTTTTGGAGACGAAGCAATATCCTTAGCTGAGCTGGAGATCGATCCTGAGGAGACCCTTGTTGAAAGCGTTGGAAAAGATGTCACAGAAGCGATTAAGATTCTTAGTTTTTGTGGATTAAACGACGCTTTTCTGTTTCTTCGTAGATTTAAGGAATTAAGTGATGGACAAAAATATCGCTATAAACTTGCCAAACTCATGGGCATGAAAGAGAAGACTGTCTGGATCGTTGATGAGTTTTGTGCCACCCTTGACCCTGTTATGGCTAGAATAGTTTCCTATTTGCTTCAGAAGGTGGCGAGGCGATTAGAGAAAACGGTTGTTGTGGCAACTACTCATCCCGATTTAGCTGAGGATTTTCAGCCAGACATTTTAGTTGAGAAGGGATTTGAGAAAGACGTTAAAGTTATCGAAAACGATTTTTCAAATAAATCTTGTAGTGTCTATAAAAACATAAGTATAGAGAAAGCCGATCTAGAGGATTACAGAAAATTAAGCTGTTTTCATTATCGAACCAAAAGCCATAACAAACCTGAAAATCTCAGGATCAAGGACTGCTATAAACTTCTTTTTGGAGATCAATTGATTGGAGTTATAGTTTATTCTCCATCCTATCTTAATCTGAAGCCTCGTAACATGATTTTTGGTCAAAGATACGTTTACACTCCAGGAGATCTCCATAGAGCACATTTAATCAACAACGAAATTGCAAGAATCAGCAGGGTCGTTATTCACCCAAAATTTAGAGGAATTGGTTTGGGGTCTTATTTGGTCAAAGAGACAATGCCAAAGGTAAACGTCAAAGTGGTTGAGGTGTTAGCTGTTATGGCGCGGTATAATCCGTTTTTTGAAAAAGCAGGTATGGCTAAAGTTGATTATGAACAAGATGAAGATTCTAGCGAAAAGCGGATTAGACAATTCTTAGAGTCGTTAGGTTTTGACTTTAATTTTGTTAGATCAAAAACCTATTGTCGCAACTTTTTCGTCCAGCTGACCCCTGAAAATAAGCAACTATTAATTGAATATCTAACTGATTTTGCCCGCCAACCATTCATTAAAACAAAGAAAATAACGCCAGATTTACTGACTAAAACATTCAAATCAGAAGCCACATACCTTCATTGGATTAACACTTCCTCGTTATAGTTAACATCCTTACAACCCGTTTATCGCTAAACCCGTTTTTAATTAACTCCTACATGAATCAATGTTTCACATCTTTACTGATGGATTTTCATCCATGGATACATCACATCGAGGGTTGCTGTTCTGCGGACTAATGCGAGCTTCAATTGGGCCATGGATTTTCATCCATGGATACCAAACTATATAATGTTGGTCTAATCAAAATAGACACTGCTTCAATTGGGCCATGGATTTTCATCCATGGATACCTGATACAAGCGGCGATGGTGTTCGCTAGTGAGTGGAGCTTCAATTGGGCCATGGATTTTCACCCATGGATACTTGTCAAGTGTGCTGCCAAGCCCAATTATGTTGGCGATGCTTCAATTGGGCCATGGATTTTCACCCATGGATACAACACAAAATGAGGAGTACCTCATACGTGTAAGTGTTGCTTCAATTGGGCCATGGATTTTCACCCATGGATACATTGATGTTGAATCGTTGCCTTTTCTGCAAGCCCCAAGCTTCAATTGGGCCATGGATTTTCACCCATGGATACATTCTTTGGTGTGACATTCCCGACTCACCCTCAACAAAGCTTCAATTGGGCCATGGGTTTTCACCCATGGATACTATTGAAATTGAATCCATCGTTGCTAGTGGCTACACATGCTTCAATTGGGCCATGGATTTTCACCCATGGATACGAGTATTGTGTCGTCGTATTCGGCTTCGTAGAGCTTAGCTTCAATTGGGCCATGGATTTTCACCCATGGATACCTGTAAAAGTCTGATGTAACCGTTGCATTGATATACGCGCTTCAATTGGGCCATGGATTTTCACCCATGGATACCTGTAAAAGTCTGATGTAACCGTTGCATTGATATACGCGCTTCAATTGGGCCATGGATTTTCACCCATGGATACGTAGCTCATTGATGTTTTAACCTCTCGTCAACCTCTCGCTTCAATTGGGCCATGGATTTTCACCCATGGATACCTGCAACTCTTCGAGGACATGGCTTACCCAGACGAATAGCTTCAATTGGGCCATGGATTTTCACCCATGGATACTTGTCAAGTGTGCTGCCAAGCCCAATTATGTTGGCGATGCTTCAATTGGGCCATGGATTTTCACCCATGGATACATGAAGTTCTGGAGTGCAGTTACAGAGGTTAGACGTGCTTCAATTGGGCCATGGATTTTCACCCATGGATACATGATCGTAAATGGCTACCCTAAAATGAAGGCTATCAGCTTCAATTGGGCCATGGATTTTCACCCATGGATACATGCAGCCGTCAGCGCAGAGAGCGCAGAACGCCCACCGCTTCAATTGGGCCATGGATTTTCACCCATGGATACATGAAGTTCTGGAGTGCAGTTACAGAGGTTAGACGTGCTTCAATTGGGCCATGGATTTTCACCCATGGATACTTTCTATGGGTCAATAACCTTAACCGTAGCCGAAAGGCTTCAATTGGGCCATGGATTTTCACCCATGGATACAGCGTGTTTACCCCGAGGTTGGAACGATTGATACCATGCTTCAATTGGGCCATGGATTTTCACCCATGGATACCTGTGATTTTTGGTTCTTTTGGTTTGTAACAAACACAGCTTCAATTGGGCCATGGATTTTCACCCATGGATACGTATTTTCTTTCGCCATCATTTCACCTCCTCAAAGACAGCTTCAATTGGGCCATGGATTTTCACCCATGGATACAGGTAACATCTATGCTAGGACCGCCAGAGGACATCGAAGCTTCAATTGGGCCATGGATTTTCACCCATGGATACATGATCGTAAATGGCTACCCTAAAATGAAGGCTATCAGCTTCAATTGGGCCATGGATTTTCACCCATGGATACATGCAGCCGTCAGCGCAGAGAGCGCAGAACGCCCACCGCTTCAATTGGGCCATGGATTTTCACCCATGGATACAAGCCAAGCCGAATCAGTCTGCAGCGGACAACAGAAGGCTTCAATTGGGCCATGGA
>Ga0315543_1005002_pt1 | contig 10637 bp, 7 predicted proteins | sample SalMarSW160210MG_2_FD_203098 | JGI IMG/M metagenome (GOLD analysis project Ga0315543, IMG submission 203098) | Salt marsh sediment microbial communities from the Plum Island Ecosystem LTER, Massachusetts, United States - Salt Marsh Sediment SW1601-210 ...
CGATAATATTGAGATACCTCTTGTCTCAATCCTAGCCCAGATGGAACTTTTAGGCGTGAAGGTTGATAAAGTGTTTTTAGAAAGATTGTCTGGCTCGTTTAAGAGAATGCTTCAAGACCTTGAGGATAAAATTTATATGTTTGCTGGAAGAGAGTTTAATATAAATTCTCCCCAAGAACTGCAAAATATCCTTTTTGATATTCTTAAACTCCCTACTCAAGATATTCGGAGAATCTCTACTGGGTTTTCTACTGGAGCCTCAGAACTCAAGAAAATTGAAGATGCTCATCCAATTATTGTTTACATTTTAAAATTTAGAAAGTTAAGTAAAATTTATTCTACATACATAGAAGCTCTACCTAAATTGATTAATAAAGAGACTGGCCGACTTCACACCAGTTTTAACCAAGCAGTTACCGCTACTGGGCGTCTTTCTTCTTCGGACCCTAATTTACAAAATATTCCAATAAGAACGAAGACAGGAAGAGAAATTAGGAGGGCTTTTATTGCAGAACGAGGGTATAAGTTAGTTTCCTTTGATTATTCTCAAGTGGAGCTTAGGATTGTTGCTGCACTCGCTCAGGATGAAAAGATGATAGAAGCATTTAAGAAAGGAGAAGATATTCATTTGCGAACGGCTTCTGAAATATTTAACTCTTCTCACCGAAATATAACTGGAAGTTTAAGAAGGGTGGCTAAGACAATTAATTTTGGTATTCTCTATGGTATGAGTTCTTATGGTGTATCTCAGGCTTTAGGTGTGTCTAGGGAGCAAGCTCAAGATTTTATTAATAATTATTTTCAACATTTCCCCAAAATAAGAGATTATATAAAAAAGACTATCAATTTTGCTCGAAAACATAGTTATGTAGAAACTCTTCTGGGCCGACGTCGATATTTGCCAGAGATTAATTCTGCTCTAACTACTTTGCGCAGAGCAGCTGAGCGTATGGCAATAAATATGCCGGTTCAAGGAAGCGCAGCTGATATTATGAAAATTGCAATGATAAATATTTCCAAAATTAGTGACTCTGAAGCTAAAATGCTCTTACAGGTACACGATGAATTATTATTCGAGATAAGAGAAGAGAAAATTAAAAAAGTTGTTCCAAAGATCAAACAAATTATGAAAGAAGCGTATAAGCTCTCGGTTCCACTTGAAGTTGATGTAAGCGTAGGAAAAAATTGGAAGGAGATGGAGAAGAAATAGAAATTGAATATTGGATATTGAATATTAGATATTAAAAATCTCAAATTGCAAAACTCAAATGGTAAAACTAAATGGTAAATCTAAAAACTAGTTAAACGAATCTAGAATCTAGAATTTAGAATCTGGAATTGCAAAGCTCTAGATTCGAGATTCTATATTCTAAATTCAAAGTGGTTTTAAATTTTACGCTATAGTTTTAAGCTTATAATTTTTATTCTATGGTTCTCTTTTTATATGGCGAGGATTCATATCGTTCTCGTCAAAAATTAAACCAAATTAAAAAAAGATACTTAGACCAAGATAAAACTGGTCTCAACTTAGTAAACATTGATGGAGAAGATACTTCATTTGATGGAATTAGAAAACTAGTTGGATCAATACCCTTTCTGGCTAAAGTTAGATTAGTGATTATTAAAGATTTAATGAGTAAGGGGAAAAACAAGAGATTGGAAGATAGATTGACGGAGTTTATTAAAAAGAACCGGATACCCAGAACCACCATACTTATATTTTATGAAAGTGGGAAGGTGGATAAACGAAAGAAATTATTTGTAGTTTTAAATAGACAAAAGTTAGCGCAAGAATTTAAACTTTTGGATAATTTGAGACTAGAGAAATGGATTAGAGAGGAAGTGGAAAAAAGAAAAGGCAGTATTTCCGAAGAAGCAGTGTCTAAACTTGCTTCTTTTGTTGGGTCAGATCTTAATCAGATGACTCATGAAATCGAAAAGTTGGTTGCTTATAAATCAATCAATCACCGCTCGCCACCTGTTTCTGGTAAAAATGGAGTTAAGTTACCAAAAGTCAATAACCAATGTCAAATAACCAAAGAAGACGTTGATCTTTTAGTCAAAGCTAAAATAGATACAGATATTTTTAAGTTGATTGATGCCTTAGGACAAAAGAATAAAGAGAGGGCTTTAAGGTTTGTTCATAACCAGTTGGATCAAGGAGCTCATGAACTTTATCTATTAAAAATGATTATTTGGCAATTTAGGAATCTTTTGCAAATTAAAGATTTACTCGAACAAAAAAAGAGCTCGTATGAGATAGCTCAAATTAGTCATATTCACCCTTATGTAGTCAGAAAAAGCATTTTTCAGCTCCAAAATTTTAATATGGACGAATTAAAGGAAATTTATCAAGGGCTGGAAGATGCAGATATCAAAATAAAAACTGGAAAGATAGATGGAGTATTGGCTTTGGATTTATTGGCGCAGGAGATGTGTTCGTAAATAGGGTAAATAGTAAATAGATAACAGAGTATTTTTTTATTTTTTTACCTTAATTTTACTTAACGCTACTGATAATCTCGATTTCAACCTAGATGCCTTGTTTTTATGGATCACTTTCTCTTTTGCCGCTTTGTCTAATTTACTAAAAATTTCATTAAGAAGCTTTTCAGCTTCTTTTATTTTTTTGTCAGTAACTAATTTTCTAAATTCCAAAATAGAGGCCTTAAAGTTCTCTTTTATATTTTTGTTGCATAAGCGTCTTTTTATATTCTGACGCATTTGTCTTTTAGCTGATTTAGTGATAGGCATAGTACAAGTTAAAAGTTCAAAGTTAAAAGTGAAAAGTTAAATGGAAGAAGTGAGTTGGTGTCGTAGACTAAAGTCTGCTAGTCTAATTTTGGAGGTGCAATTAGATGATAACATAATTACTTTGGATATGGCAAGAAGAGTTACGTTGATAAAAGTTTTTTATTTTTCCTTATTTCTGAAATCTGGTCTCTTATTTTGGCTGCTTTTTCAAACTCCAAGTTTCTAGCTGCCAGATCCATCTGAGATTCTAAATCTTTAATAAGATGGTTAATTTCATCTTTAGGAATTTTTGTTAAATCAATAGCTTGTTCTTCTTTTTTCTTTTGGATTAATTCTTTTCCAATTTCTTTTTTAATAGAATGGGGGGTTATATGATATTCTTTGTTATGTTTTTCCTGGAATTTCCGCCGGCGTTCGGTTTCTTTTATTGCTCTTTCCATTGAGCCAGTGATTTTATCAGCATACATTATTATGTGACCATTTACATGTCTAGACGCCCGGCCCATAGTCTGGATCAAAGCAATGTCTGAACGTAGATATCCTTCTTTGTCTGCATCTAAAATAGCAACTAGGCTTACTTCTGGCAAATCTAATCCTTCACGTAAAAGATTGATACCCACCACTACGTCATATTTCCCAAGTCTCAAATCTCTTAAAATTTCAACCCTCTCAAACGTATCAATCTCAGAATGTAAATAATGCACCTTGATTCCCATTTCTTTTAAATATTCAGCCAGATCCTCAGCCATTCTTTTGGTCAAAGTAGTTACTAAGATTCTCTCATGCTTTTTGCACCTTACTTGAATCTGAGAAACGAGATCATCAATTTGATTTTTCGTTGGCTTAATTTTAATAGTCGGATCGAGAAGTCCTGTTGGTCTGATTAGTTGTTCGACAACCTGTTTACTTTTCCCAAGTTCGTACTTGCGAGGAGTAGCTGAGACATAAATTACTTGGTTTATCCTCTGATTGAATTCGTCGAATTTCAAAGGTCGATTATCTAGGGCGGAGGGGAGTCTGAATCCATATTCTACTAGCACTTTTTTCCTTGCTCTATCTCCTTGATACATTCCATCAATTTGAGGAATAGTCATATGTGATTCATCGATAAACATTAGATAACTTTTGGGGAAATAATCTAGTAAAGTATAAGGAGGCTGGCCTGGCAATCTATTAGATAAGTGTCTTGAATAATTTTCTATTCCATGGCAATAACCTGTTTCTTTCACCATTTCAAGGTCAAAATTAGTCCTTTGTTCAAGTCTTTGGGCCTCTAAAAGTTTATTATGTTTTTTAAACCATTTGACTCTTTCTCTTAATTCTTCTTTTATATTCTCTATAGCTAGAAGTAATTTTTCTTGAGGAGTGACAAAATGTTTAGCTGGAAATATAAAAACATTTTTTAGTTTTTCTAAAATCTTTCCGGTCAATAAATCTTTTTTGTGAATCTTTTCAATCTTGTCTCCAAAAAATTCAATAGAAATCACTTCTTGAGTGTAGGAAGGAATAACTTCTACGACATCCCCTCTGACTCTAAATGTACCTCGAGAGAAATCAATATCATTGCGACCGTATTGGAGTTGAACTAACTTTTTAAGTAGCAAGTTACGGTTTTGAGTTTGACCTACCTTTATTTCTACTTTGATATTTTCATATTCTTCAGGGTCCCCTAAGCCATAAATACAAGACACAGAAGCAACAATTATCACGTCCGGTCTTGACATGAGACTGGTGGTTGCTGCATTTCTCAATCTATCAATTTCTTCATTAATATCTGTTTCTTTCCCAATATAAGTGTCGGTTTGAGGAATATAGGCTTCGGGTTGATAGTAATCGTAATAGGAAACAAAATAATGTACAGCATTTTTGGGAAAGAATTCCTTGAATTCAGAATAAAGCTGAGCAGCCAAAGTTTTATTGTGCGAGATAACTAAAGTGGGCTTTTGAATATTCTCAATTACTTTAGCCATAGTAAAGGTTTTTCCTGATCCTGTTATTCCTAAAAGCGTTTGGTCTCTGGAACCTTTGTTTATTCCCTGAGTAAGCTTCTCGATCGCTTGAGGTTGATCTCCAGTTGGTTTGAGTTTGGAATGGAGTTGGAATGGCATGTTGCAAGTTTAAAATTCAAAGTGAAAAGTTAAAAGTTACAGTTCAAGGTTCAAAATTTTAAATTTTAAACTGTAATTTTGCATTTTGCACTTTTAACTTTTAATTTATCTCGTACACTAATATCGAATATCCCACAGTTTCAACTGGCTTGTATTTTTCAAGCCATCTATATGAAGTTTCAGGATATTGTTTTGATGTTTGAAATAATGTAGCAGACACAGCTAGCCACCCTTTTGTCGGACCCAAGTCGCTTTGCCACTTAATATATTTTTTACCCAAATAGTACTCTGGATCACCACCACCAAAATAGTCTACTTTAATTTTGTCAATGTGGTTCTTGTCTGTAAATTGCGCTAGTCTCTTTAAATCTTGACCCCAATCAAGGCTTGAATCGACCATGTATTTATAACCATTTTTAGGACCGCCGATGAGTTCGTTAAAGTAGGAGAGATAATGAGGATAAACTAGAAAATTGGTAGTAGCGTACCAGACAATTAAGATAACAGATAACAGATAACAGATAGCAGATATTAATTTTGGCTTATTTTTGACGAGACTTAATAATTTACCTACCTGGCTTGCAACTAGGATATAAAGAAAGGGAAAAGTAGGAAGAACGTGTCTGATACCGATATTGAGATTGCCTTGGATACTTACTGCCCAGTAGATAACGAGAAAGATTAAGAAAGACATAATAACAAAATTATTAGCATAAACTGAGGAAGTCTTGAGAGTTTCTCGTTCTTTTCTTTTTTTAAGCCATTTTATAAATTGGTAAATAGCAAAAACAAGAGCTACCCACATTAAAACCTGAAAGGCCAAAGGTACTTTCAAAAGAAAAGCAATGGGGAAGAAATACCACCAGGCAGAAGACGAGACTTGGCCTAAAAAGTAAGTAGTATTTCCACCCGAGACTCTTTGATTAACCATGGCTAAACCTAGAAGGTACTGGGCATAAGACCGCAAAACAGGTTTATCTGACATTTTGTAAATAAGATTGCTGATAGATTTGTTTTCATAAGAAACCAGTATAGATGAGGTCGACTCTTGTTGTTTTTGGACGGGATAATGAATCATTTGAGCTTGGTAGGTTGCTCCAACTAAAAGATAACCAATCACAAGAATTATAATTGAGTAGCCTATAAACTTTTTAGCTCTTTTAAACCAATCCTTTAGTGTGAAAAGGAAATTCGCAGGAGAAGTAAAAATGGCTGAGATAACTAAAACAGCAAAGAATGGCAAAAGCAAAATGCAGGAAAATTTAGTAAGCTGGGCTACCCCAAAAGTTATTCCAGAAATTAGAACAGTTCTCCAAGATGGTTTTTTCAAAAATTTAATAAAATAATATGTAGCAATAAACATAAAACAAGCTGCTCCTAAATCAGTAGTCACAAATCGACCATGAGTAATAACAGTAGGAGAAAGAACATAGAGAAATAGAGCGAGCAGTCCTATTTTTTTACTGAACAACTCTTTTGTCCATTTGTAGATATAAAATCCTAAGAGAAGCATCAAGAGGATTTCTGGGATTCTTGACCAAAAAATAATTTTGTCAGCATTGTTCCCTGAATGGTAAAGAAACTCCGGTCCAATATTCCACTGACCATTAATCTCCTCTGTCCAAGAAGGAGACCCGAGAGGAAAGTTTAATTTCATAAAGAGTAGAGGAATAGCCGAGAGATCTTTAATCAAGGGAGGATGTTCAGGATTAAGCCGCATGTCTTGGAATTTCATGTAAGAATAACCTGAAGGGATATGAGCTATTTCATCCATAGTTGCTGAGTCATTCCACATACTTCCTAGAGCCAAGACAAACATAATTGCCAAAAGAATGATGGCGATAAGGGTTGAATGTTTGGTTAAAAAAGTGCTGAAGGTTTTCATTGGTTTAAAAATATAATATTAAATATTAGAAATTGTAAATAGCTTATCGCTTATGGCTAATCGCTAATTGCTAAGAGGAATTTGAGAAATTAGGAAATTGGATATTGCTAATTGCTGATTGTTAATTGTTACCTTGTTATTCGTAATTAATTTTGTACACCCAGAATTCGTCTTGTGCTTTAATTTTTCCTTGTTTAAATTTTTCCTCGAGCTCACTAATTAAATCTTTGTCATATTTCAGAGATACTAACACTATTTTCCCTTCGGTTTTAATTTTATCCAACTCATCAGGCAACATATATTGAATACCATTCTTTTTATAAGTAATAAACTTAACAGTTTGAGCAGGCATGGGGACGTTATCAACTAGAACCCCGCTTTCGTTAACTATGACATAGCGATTGATATTTTGAGGCAAAGTATTTAAATAGTTACCAATATTGACTAGATCTTGTCTAAAAGCTCCTTGCACATTAGGATTGTTTCCCCACCAGACAAAATACTTAAGAAATTGAACATATCCCAAAGTCATTAGTATCACTAAAATAAGACTGGCGAAATATTTTGGTCTCATAAAAGGTTTTATTTTTTTAGCGAGCCAGACAAAACCTAGAGCTGAAAAGATATAGGTAACTGGAATAACACCAATAGATCTTAAAGCGTGGGGAACGCCCTCTACGCTCAAGAACGAGGAGATGAGCATAATTATAAACCAACTGATTATAAATCCATAAATCAGCTTGTTTACTTTAATAAATTTTATTACAGCAATAATCATACCTAAAATAAATAGAATGCCTATAGGCCAAATCAACATTGGACTTCCAGATAAGTTATGTCGCCACTCGTTGTCCCCACGGAAATTAAACATTCCTAAGGTTTTGAGTGTACTTGAAAGAAGTGATTTAACCAAACTTTGCTCTGAATTAAATACAGAGACTTGGCCTGCCCGACCCATAAATTCTGCAGGATGATAGAGAAAATAAGTTGCTAGAGGCAAAGCAATTAAAAATATAATTGAAAAATAAAGAACAATCTTCTTCCAAGGAATTTTTTGTTTCAAGATCCACATTAAGACTAAGATAGCTAGGATAATTAATGGCGCAATCCGAAATGGTATGTATGTATAAAAACCTAAACCAAAAAATATCCCTGCCCAAATAAAATCCCAGATTTTTCTGTTCTTTAATCCTTTGAAGAGAAAATAAAAAGAGAAGACTAAGACAAAGGGAATTAAAATTGCTCTAAATCCTATGCGACTGAAATTAATATGCCAAAAAGAAATAGCTAAGAAGAAACTAGAAAGAAGAGCAATTTTTTTATCCAGAATTTCTTTGGTCATGAGATAAAGTCCTAAGACAGTCAATATGCCAAATATGCTAGAGATGAGTCTTATTGACCAAGGATGATAGCCAAAAATTCGGAAGGAAAAGGCGACAAGATTAATAAAAAGGCCCTCACGGCCATTATTCTCAGAATAGAAAACTTTGTATTCTCCAGTCTCAAGTGCTTTTAATGCATTATTAGCGTTTATAGCTTCATCTGGATAAAGACCAGGCGGGACGGATGGAAGCTGATATAGACGGAGAAATGCAGCAATAGCTAGAATTGCTAAAAGCGAAATAATTATCCAATGTTTTTTTATGAATTTCATGTGTTTTTTAAGAATTACTGAATATATTTTAGCATAAGTAATGCTGGAAGAGAAGGAGAATGAATATTGAATATTGGATATTGCTGATTGTTAATTGTTAAAATATTGCCATTTGGCTTTTCAAAAGGTATAATAAAAATGATAACTGATTAATAAGTGATTCTATGATTTCTACCCTTTTAGGAAAAATTAAGTTAAAAGTCTCTAATTTCGTCATAATAGATGTAGGAGGTGTGGGTTATAAAGTCTTCATTACTGAGGATGTTTTAAACAAATTACCTCCGGAGAAAGAAAAAGCAGAATTATTTACCCATCTTCATTTGAGAGAAAATGGTTTAGAATTATACGGATTTCTAGAATATGAAGAATTAGAATTTTTTGAATTATTGATTTCTATTTCTGGTATTGGACCAAAGATGGCCCAAGGCATTTTGTCTTTAGCACCTGTAAATAGAATAAAGCAAGCTATTTTAGATCAGGATTCTTCACTTTTAACTAAAGTGTCAGGTATTGGAAAGAAAAATGCTCAAAGAATAATCTTAGAACTTAAAGAGAAAGTATCAAAAGGATTCAAGGCAGAAGAAGGGCTAAAAGGAAAAAGTAAGGCTTATGCAGAGGCAATCGATGCCCTCCTAGAGTTGGGTTACAATGTGAATGAGGCAAGAAAAATGTTGGAGAAGGTACCTGACGATATAAAAGAAGCAGGAGAAATGGTGCGAGTGGCATTAAAACGATGAAACCAAAGCTAGTGAAAATGTGCGAATAAACATGCGAATAAAATCTTTTGTTTCATTGCTCTATTGCTCTATTGTTCTATTGTTATGCTGTTAAATGGTTAGATTGTCAGTGGTATCTTACGTGGTGGTTGTAAGCTACGTAGAAACCAAAGTTTTTATAAAAACAGATTTTTATGAAGATTGTAAATTTTACTAACAAAGATAAACCTAAATTAAATGATTTTATTAAGTCTTGCAATGCAGGATCTATACTTCAATCATGGCAATGGGGAGAAGTAGAGGGGGCTTGCGGTAGAAAAGTATTTAGAATAGGTGTAGTTAACGCAAATCAGCTGATATTGGTAGCTACAATAATAAAATATGAATTACCTTTTGGAAAGAGTTATTTATACTCTCCTAGAGGACCAGTAATGGGAAAATCCAAAATCCAAAATCCAAAATCCAAAATTAAGGAAACATTTAGTTTATTTATTGATTATATAAAGAAGATTGGTCGAGAAGAGAATACTGTTTTTTTAAGAATGGATCCACTTATTCAAATATCTAGTGTCCCTGGAAAATCCGGAAGCTCTGAGGTAAGCGAGAATCGAATATTAAACCTGAGTTTTGTAAGAGCAAACAGGCAAGTTCAACCCCAACATGAATGGTCATTAGATATTAGTTGTTCTGAGGAGGAGATTTTAGCGAAAATGAAATCTAAAACGCGGTATAATGTCAAATTAGCCAGGAGGAAAGGAGTGAAGGTAAAGATTTCAGATTTCAGGTTTCGGATGTCAGGTAAAGAAAGAATAAAAGACACAGATATCTTCTGGAAATTGCTGCAGGAGACAGCTAAGAGAGATAGTTTTCGTCTTCATCCAAAAGAGCATTATCAGAAAATTATAGAGATTTTAGGTGAAGATGATTTAGTTGAGTTATTTGTGGCTGAGTATAAAAATGAAGTTTTGGCAATGATTTTAGTTTCTTTCTTTGGTCAAGAAGGTTGTTATCTTCATGGAGCATCTTCTGAACTTTATAAGAATTTAATGGCTAATTATCTCTTACAGTGGGAGGCAGCTTTAGAGGCAAAAAGAAAAGGATGCACAAGATATAATTTTGGTGGAATAGCGCCAAATAATAACTCTAAACATCCTTGGGCGGGGATAACTAGATTTAAGAAGGGATTTGGAGGAAAAGAAATTACATACATTGGTGCTCGGGAATTACCTTTTCAGAAAAGTTGGTATAGATTATATAGACTGGCGCATAAGTTTAGATAGTAGTAAAACTTAAAACGCAAATATTAAATATTGGATATTAAATATTGAATATCTAGTTTGTTAATTTCTAATATTCAATATTTAATTTCTATTTACCTTTGACATTAGACATTTGATCATTAGTCATTTATCTTACTATCCTATGTCCTATACCAAAACAGAAGTAAAAACTAGAGGGAGGATAACTATTCCCAAAGATTTAAGAGAAAAGTTTAATATTAAAGAGGGTTCGAAAATTGC
>Ga0315543_1005005_pt1 | contig 10633 bp, 13 predicted proteins | sample SalMarSW160210MG_2_FD_203098 | JGI IMG/M metagenome (GOLD analysis project Ga0315543, IMG submission 203098) | Salt marsh sediment microbial communities from the Plum Island Ecosystem LTER, Massachusetts, United States - Salt Marsh Sediment SW1601-210 ...
GTGGACAACGGTTCCACCGACGCCACAGCGGAGATTGCCCGGCAATATGGAGTGCGGGTGATCGCGGAACCACGCAAGGGGGTGGCCCGCGCTCGCCAGACCGGCTTCGAGGCGGCGCGGGGAGCGATCATCGCCTCCACCGACGCCGACACCGTCGTGCCACCTTTTTGGGTGGCCCGCATCGCGGCCCACTTCCGGGCCGACCCCGCCCTGGGGGCTGTCTACGGTCCGGTCTATTGGCCTGACGGGCGGCAGATGGAGCAACTATTGGTGCGCTATCCGATCACCTGGGGACTGTGGGCCAGCAACCGCGTCCGGCACAGCCTGTGGTGGGGCAGCGACTTCGCCGTGCGTCGAGAGGTCTTCCAGGAGGCCGGTGGCTTCCCGGTGGATTGGGCCTCGGGGGAGGACACCGACCTCTCGCTGCGGGTGAGCCGCATCGCGCCGGTGCGCTTCGACCCGGACCTGGTCATCTACGCATCCGGCCGCCGGGGCCGAGAAGGCTGGCATCGCGTGGTCAAGCGTTCGACGGTCAACGCTGTGAGCCGCTTCCTGCTTCGGCGCCCGCCCCCGCTGCCAATGACGGACATCCGCTAAGCGATGGCCCCCAACTTGATGAGGAAGTATCAGTGGCCAGACAACAGCAATTCGATCCCATCCCAACTCACATCGCCATCATCATGGATGGCAACGGACGCTGGGCGCAGCAGAGAGGGCTGCCCCGCTCGGCCGGTCACAAGGCAGGCGTGGAGACCGTGCGGCGCATCGTCCGTGCCTGCGCCGACCTGGGCGTCAAGGTGCTGACGCTGTACACCTTCTCCACCGAGAACTGGCGACGCCCTGAGCCGGAGGTCGCTCTTCTGATGCGCCTGGCCGAGGACTATGCCCGCCGGGAGGTGGACGAACTCGAGCGGAACAACGTGCGGCTTCGGATGCTCGGCCGCCGCGAGGGCCTGCCCACCTCGTTGCTGCGGGCAATGGATGAGGGAACACGCCGCACGGCGGACAACACGGGGTTGGTGCTCAACCTGGCCTTCAACTACGGGGGGCGGGCGGAGATCGTGGACGCGGCACGGGCAGTGGTGACCGCCGTCCGGCAGGGCAAATTGAACCCGGCCCGGCTGGACGAGGCTGTATTTTGCCGCTTTCTCTACACCGCCGGGCTCCCGGATCCTGACCTGGTCATCCGCACGGCCGGTGAGATGCGGCTGAGCAACTTCCTCATCTGGCAGGTGGCCGGCGCCCTCTTCTGGAGCACACCGGCCTACTGGCCCGACTTTGACAAAACGCACCTCCTGGCGGCCATCCAGGTCTGGCAGGAGAGCAGAGAGAGCGTATGAAGACTGCGGACTTGTCCTTCCGGCAACCCCCGCCGCCGAGGCCGGACATCCGCTGACACTGAGAGGAACAAAGGAGGAAATAACCATGAAACTGGAGGACATCGTTCACACCATTGCATCCACCGGGCAAGCCGAAACGCTTGCCAACATCACCGCCAGCGCAATACAGCGCAAGCCAATCCGTCGCACGCTGGTGGGTTACGTGGACCGGCGTATCAACCAGCGCCTGGAGGAGGCCCACGACGTCAATGAGCGCCGCCCGCCTCGCGTCATCCAGGACAAGGCGTACATCACTCGCGCCATGGCACACTCGATTGATCGCGCCCTGGCGCGGGGCTACGTCTCCGAGGCCGTGGTGAAAGGTGTGCTGCGCGGCCTGGTGATGAATGCCTTTCTGCGCGAGGAGCACAAAGCCGCCTGGGAACGCTTCCGCCAGGAGCACGACGGCCACAACCCGCCCAGTTTCGTCGTCATCTCGCCGGGCAAACTGTGCAACCTGCGCCACTGCAAGGGGTGCTATGCCAGTTCCGGCAACGACAGCGAGAAACTGGACTGGGAGGTCTTTGACCGTATCATCACCGAGGCCAGTGATCTCTGGGGTTCGGGTTTCGTCGTCATCTCCGGCGGCGAGCCGCTGGCCTACCGCTCGCAGGGCAAGGGCATCCTGGACGCAGCGGCCAAACACCAGGACGCGTTCTTCCTGATGTACACTAACGGCACACTGATTGACGAGAAAATGGCCGCCCGCATGGCTGAGGTAGGCAACCTCACCCCGGCCATCTCCGTCGAGGGGTGGGAGGAGCGCACCGACGCCCAGCGTGGCAAGGGGGTATTCCAGCGCGTCCTGCGCTCCATGGCCAACCTGCGCCAAGCCGGCGTGCCCTTCGGCATCTCCCTCACCGCCACGTGCGAGAACTGCGAGGAGATCCTCTCCGACGAATTCCTCGACTTCTTCTTCGAGGAGCAGGGGGCTATCTACGGCTGGATCTTTCAGTACATGCCCATCGGGCGGGGCTTCACACTGGACATGCTCCCCACGCCGGAGCAACGGATGTGGATGTGGAAGCGGGCGTGGCAGGTCATCCGTGAGAAAAGGTATTTCCTGCCCGACTTCTGGAACCTGGGCACCTGCTCCGATGGCTGCATCTCGGCCGGGCGCCAGGGCGGCTATCTCTACTTCGACTGGAACGGGAAGGTGATGCCCTGTGTCTTTGTCCCCTACTCGCCGGTCAACGTCAACGACGCCTATCGAGAGGGCAAGACGCTGAATGACATCCTGGAGGAGCCGTTCTTCAAGACCATCCGTGAGTGGCAGGATGGGTACGGTTACGCGGCGACCAAGCCGGAGGAATGTAAGAACTGGACTATGCCCTGCATCATCCGCGACCACCACGCTGACTTCCGCCGCATCCTGGAGGCAACCGAGCCGGACCCTGAGGACGAGGCCGCGCTGCAGGCGATGGTGGATCCAACCTACCGCGACGGGCTCATCCAGTACAACGAGGATGTGGCGTGGTTGATGGACCCTATCTGGGAGCAGGAGTATCTGGGCGGCGATGACCGGGGGTCGCAGAGCGTTGGTGGATGAACTGCGCATCGAGCCGGCCGCCGTGGCGGATGAACTGACAGCCTTCATCTGCCGGGCGGTCGAGAACTTCCAGCGCGATGGGGCCATCGTCGGGCTGAGTGGGGGGATTGACTCGGCGGTGGTGGCGGCGTTGGCTGCCCGCGCCCTGGGGCCGGAGCGGGTGCTGGGGCTGATCCTGCCGGAGCGGGATAGCGAACCCCGCAGCAAGCGGGACGCGCTCCGCCTGGCCCGCAGCCTGGGCATCCGCCGCAAGACCGTCGGATTGATGCTGCCCCTGGCGCTGCTGGGGGTCTACCGACAGGTGCCGCTGTGGGTACTTCCCACTCGCCGCCTCCGGGCGAAGATGGTGCGCCGCTACTACGCCCGCTACGCCGAGACGCTGGAGAAGGGGGAGACCCCCTTCTCTGCCGTGATGGTCGGGACGCGGGGGCTGCGCGGCCCGTGGCTCAACCAGGCGGTCGCCTACCACCGGGTCAAAGTGCGGCTGCGCATGGTGCTGCTCTACTACCAGGCCGAACTGGAGAACCTGCTGGTGATGGGCACCTGCAACCACACGGAGTTGGCGGTGGGCTTCTTCGTCAAACACGGCGACGCCGCAGCCGACGTGGACCCCCTGGCCGGGCTGTACAAGACCCAGGTGCGCCAGTTGGCAGCGCACCTGGGTGTCCCTCCTGAAATCATCGCCCGGCCTCCATCGCCCGACCTGCTGCCCGGGCTGACCGACGAGTTCGCCATCGGCATGGATTACGCCACGCTGGATCGGGTGCTGTGGCTACTGAAGCGGGGGGAGGAAGCGGGCACTATCGCGACTGCGCTCGAATTGGACCTGGCACAGGTTCATTACGTGCAGGAACTGGCGCGCCGCTCAGCCCACATGCGCGCCCCGCCTATCGCCCCGCCACAGGTCCACAGGAGTTCGGAGGTGCAATTGACAACATCGCCTTTTGGTGATATAATTCTTTCGGAACTTTCGGAAGATTAGGCAGTTTTTAGTACATTCGGGAGAACAACGGTGAAGTTATCCTCCAGGCAACGAGAGTTTCTGAGCCGGCTGCTCGACCTCTACCAGAAGGCCAAGGCTCCGGTGCACTACGTAAGCGTGGCGCGAGCACTGGACGTGAGCCCGGTCACGGCCTACGAGATGCTGCGCCTGCTGGAGGACAAAGGACTGGTGTACTCCGAGACGGTGCGCCCCCAGGGCCACAGAGGCCGCTCCGTCGTCGTCTTCTCGCCCACGGAGAAGGCTACGGCCCTTCTGTCCGAGTTGATGGGCAACACCCTGAGCCAGCGTAAATGGGAGGAGGCCAAAGCGGGCATTCAGCAGGCCCTGGAGCAGGAGAAAGGCACTGGCTATCAGGGCCTGCTGAACGAACTCTTGTTGCGCATCCCGGAGCGCACATCGCCGCTCCTCTTCGCGGCGGACATGGTCACGGCCATCATTCTGGTCTTCTACGAATTGAGGGATACGGCAGCGGCAAGACGGCTTTTCCCCCACCTGCGCTGGTTCGGTCCGCCGGGGTGGGCGGCACTCTACTCGCTGGCCGGGTTCAGCCTGGCCCTCTCGCTGGTCGAGAAGGCCAACCGCCGGGCCACCTCACTGCTGCTCTCCTATTCTCAGCAGTTCCGCGAACATCTGGACAACCTGACCGGGGGGGATAAGGCGCGCCTCTCCGATTTTGCTTACGAGGTATTGCGGGCTGTAGGTCTGTGATGAAGGAGGTGAGGTGTATGCACGATGGCGATTATATCGAGTGCACTTGAAATGTGCGCGTGCGTGAAGCGTGAAACGTGAAACGCAACCACGCTCCACACATTACGCATTACGTTCCGGTTTTCACGTGCGCTTGATATAGTCTGGTGTGAACGGTTTCTCGCTTCAACAACTGACAGATAAGAGGAGGTAAAACAATGGCTCAATTGATTGAGAAAAGCCTGCTGGCGGGCCTGGGTATGTTGACACTGACCCGCGACAAGGTGGTGCAGTTCGTGGACAAACTGGTCGAGGAGGGGGAGGTCAAGCCGGAGGAAGCCCCCAGCATCGTTGATAAACTGGTAAGCCGAGGCAAAGAGGAGCGGGAGGAATTGCGCAAACTGGTGCGCGACGAACTCGACAAGACCCGCTTCGTGGCTTCCCGCAAGGACGTCGAAGCCCTGAGTCAGAAGATTGACGAACTGGCCGCCAAGGTCGAGGAACTGGCTGGCAAGAAGCCGACGAAAAAGCAGGCAAGTTGACCTACATTGTCCTGGCTGATGGGGCCGGGGACGTCTGTGCCCTGCACGCCTTCCGCATGAGATGTGGGGGGCGAACAGAGCAGTGAACCCCACGACGCCTCCCCGGCCCTGCCTGTCGTAGCCGCCACGGCGCTGTTTTCAGAACGGGAGGAATCCGATGACCGAACAGACACAGCCACCCCAGCATCCGCTGTGGGGCCGCATCCTGGCCGGCCTCATCCTCGTCCTGAGCCTCATCTACATTGGCAACCCGACGGGTGGAGTGATGGAATTGCTCCTCGACAACCTCCCGGTGGTCGGGAATCTGGACGAGGGGCTGGCCGCGTACCTGGCCCTGATGGCCCTGCGCTACCTGGGCATGAGGATACCAGGCATCGGAGAGCGCAAAGAGTAACCCTATGTCAATCCCCGAGCGATGGAAACGCCGGGCCGGGCAACTGAAAGCCGAGGTCTACGCTCTCTACCTGGCCTGCAAAGACCCGCGGGTGCCCTGGTACGCCAAAGCACTGACCGCCGCTGTGGTCTGCCAGGCCCTCAGCCCAATAGATTTGATTCCAGACTTCATCCCTGTCCTGGGGTATCTGGACGACCTGCTCCTGGTCCCATTGGGCATCGCTCTGGCGCTGAAGATGATCCCCGAAGACGTCATGGACGAGTGCCGGGAACAGGCACGGGAGGCTCTGGGGCAAACTCAGGAGAAGCCTGGGATAGAAATTCGCAGACTAGGGGCCAAATCGGCTGAAGGCCGACTCCGGACCAGTACGCTTCGAGATATCTTCTCAATAAGCCGGGGAAGCATTGGGATAAGGAGCAAGCCCCAGGCGGGTCTGGTGCAACACACCTGCTCACAAAACCAAGGCGTCACGGAGGAGGACACGTGACTTCATCAGCGAAAACCAGCCTGAAAATCCGCCTGGCGCGGCAGTTCATCCACCGCCTGAGCCCGCACGAGGTGCTCGACCTGGCCGGAGGGGCAGCACAGGAATGGATGGTCCGCCTGCCCGTGGAGGAACGGGCCGCTTTCCTGGGCCGTCTGGTGGAGGAGAACCTGAGCGCAGCATTGGAGGGGCTGGGACGGGAGGAGCGGGCCGCACTGATGAACAGCCTCCTGCCCGCAATAGCCCGGCACTTCCCGCTGGACGACGTGGACATCCTGGGGGCCTTCGCCGATTTCGAGAGTCCACGGAAGCCTGACTGGGAGGAGTTATAGCCCATGCGCATCGCCATTACGACCGACTCTTTTCACGATGGGATGGGAGGCGTGGCCACGGCAGTGGCGGCGCTGGCCCGCGCGCTGCGGGCGGCGGGCCACACAGTGCGCATCTTCACCGCCGCCGACCCCTCTCAGGCCACGCTGGGACTGGATGTAGCCGGGTTTCCGGCGCTGCACTACGAACGGCTGCCCGGCGGCCGGGTCGTCGTCGCACCGGTTGGCCTGGCGCAGGGGCTGGCCGCCTTCCAGCCAGACGTAATCCACAACCACTCAATGGCCGCGATGGGCACCCAGGCTCTGGCGGCGGCCCGCTGGCTGAACATCCCCATCCTCGGCACCTGCCACGTCTATCTGGCCGGCTTCCTGGGCTACGCGCCGCTGCCGCTGGACCGGGTGCCCGGGACGGACCACGTCGCCTGGCGTTACGCCGTCACTTTCTTCAACCGCTTCCCCCTCGTCACCACGCCCTCGCGGGTGATGGCGTGGGAGTTGGCCGCCCACGGCCTGCGCGTGCCTGTGGTGGCCATTTCCAACGGCGTGGACACTCGTCTGTTCCGCCCCGGCCCGCAGATGAGCGGCAAAGACAGCGTGACGGTGCTGCACGTGGGGCGGCTGAGTTACGAGAAGAACGTGGGTCTGCTGCTGCGCGCCTTCGCTCGCGTTGCGGGGGAGCATCCCACCGCCCGGCTGACCATAGTCGGTGATGGTCCCGATCGGGAGGCTCTGGCGCGACTGTCCGGCGAACTGGGGCTGGGCGAGCGCGTCCGCTTCACCGGCTTCGTGCCACACGAGCAACTGCCGGCGCTCTACCAGGCCGCCGATCTGTTCGCCACCGCCTCGACCATCGAGACGCAGGGGCTGGTGGTGCTGGAGGCGGCGGCCTGCAGTCTGCCGGTGGCCGGCGTGGACGCGCTGGCGCTGCCGGAAGTAGTGCACCACGGCGTCAACGGCTTCCTGGCACCGGCCGGGGACGAGGCGGCGCTGGCACAGCACCTGGTGCGCCTGGTCGCCGACGCCAGCCTGCGGCGGCGCATGGGGGCAACCTCGCGCCGCCTGGCCGAAAGGCACAGCCTGGAGCGAGTCGCCGCGCAGTACGAGCGGCTCTACCGGCAGGTTGCTGCCGCGCCCCCGCCGTCCTTCCCACCGGCGTGGATGAGGCACGACGGCTGGCTGTGGGGAATGCTGGCGGCTGGCTTACATTCCGTGCGCGGGCTGGGGGGACGCATCGCCTGATGGGGTTCGAGGAGGGAGAAGTATGTGGCGATTTCTGAAGAAGCTGTGGAAACAGCCACCTCGCAAAGTCGGCCTGGCCCTCAGCGGCGGTGGTGTGCGGGGGCTGGCCCATATTGGCGTGCTCAAGGTGCTGGAGCGAGAGAGGATACCGATTGACTACCTGGCCGGCACCAGCATGGGCAGCGTCATCGCGGCAGGCTATGCAGCGGGCCTGGGGACTGACTTTATGGAGCAAGAAGCGCTGTGCATGTCCAGCTTTCGCCGCCTCCTGCCTCTGACCGACCTGTCACCGCTCCGGCGTGGCCTCTTCGAGGGTCAGAAGGTGCACGAATACCTGGTCAGTCACCTGGGCGACCGTACCTTCGACGACCTGCGGATACCGCTGACGCTGGTCGCTGTAGATCTGAACACGGGCCGGGCGGTATACCTGAACGAGGGGTGCGTGGTAGATGCCGTGCGGGCCAGCGGTGCCCTGCCGGGCATCTTCACGCCAGTGGAGCGGAACGGGCAGTTGCTCGTGGATGGCGGACTCCTCGACAACCTGCCCGCCGACGCCACACGCCGCATGGGAGCCGACGTCGTCATCGCCGTGGACGTCTCCTCCGACGGCCAGGTGATATCCCACCTGGCCCAGGCGCTACACCGCCATCGCTACGTCCCCAACGGGCTGGTGGACACCATCGAAGTGCTATGGCGCTCGCTGGGGGTGATGATGGCGGAGATCGGCCGCCACAGGCTGGCCGAGGCGCATCCCGAGGTCATCATCCAACCAACCATCCCTCCGGACGTGACCGTGCTGACCGGCTTCCCCCGCGCCGCCGAGATCATCGCCGCCGGGGAGAAGGCTGCGCAAGAGGCGCTGCCGCGCATCCATCAAACGATAGAGAAGAAGTAACTGCTCAGGTTGATGGGCAAAGGTCTCCCGACCGAGCCCTTTACGCCTCGGTCAGAGACCATCGGCGAACGATGACGAGGGGGATTCTCGGCAAACTCTGCCAAGGCGCGGCTGCCAGCGCACTGGTCACTATGGCTCTGCTCCTCTACGGCACGAAAACGTGGCCGCTGCTGGGCCTGCTGCCACTGGTGGGCTGGTCGCAGGTGGAACGCGGCCGCCATACCACGGCACAGGTGGCAGCCGGTACATTGCTCACGATCCTGCTCTACAATCTGAGATTCAGCCTATGACGCTGCCGGACCCCAGCGGAGATGAATTCCAATCGAACGTGGCTAAAATGACTTGAGATGAAGCGCACCGCCGTGCCTAACCAGCGCCGCCGCGAACAGGCGGCGCTGGGGTTTTCCCTCCCCCCGTGGGGAAGGAACTGGGGGCCTACGATGCCCTTGCCGCCAGGGGAAGCCCGATGCTGAAGCCATCGGGCTGAAAGGGCAAAGCCCTTCGAGCTGGTCATTTGTAGCTCTGCAGGGGCTTCTCTCTCAGCGCGGGGATTCAGCCCCGCGTTCCTATGACAGCGTTTGCGCGACTGTCGAAACCGTGATACACTCACCTGGCAATCACTGTAGTCTACTGTATGGGGCACCTGGTTCCGGGCTTTGATCTTCGTTTCGGTCGCATGCTCAATCCATTGATGTCCTGAAATCCGTGTTCTTCCAGAATAAGAATGAGGAGGAGGGCTCAGATGGATTTCGTCTTGTGGCTGCAGTCTTTTCGCTCCCCCCTGCTCGACACCTTCTTCACCGTCGTCAACACTACGGCGGAGGACAACTTCATCACCGCCCTGGCGGTCATCCTCTTGTGGTGCGTTGACCCCCTCGTCGGGCTGAGGTTCCTCCTCCCCCTCCTCTTCTCCGGCTACCTCAATGCCGCTCTCAAGGACCTTTTCCACACCCCCCGCCCCACCGCCGAGCAGGTGCGCTTCATGGTCGTCCCCCCGGACGGGAGTTACGCCTTCCCCAGCGGGCACACGCAGAACGCGGCTGTCCTATGGTCCTACCTGGCCGGTCACTACAGGAAAAAGGCGCTCGTCGTGGCCGCCGCGATTATGATCCCCCTGGTTGGCCTGTCGCGCATCTACCGCGGCGCACACTGGCCCGTGGACATCCTGGGCGGGATGGCCATCGGCGTCGCGCTGGTCTGGTTGGCGCTGACCGTCTACCGCTTCTGGGACCACCATTCTCTCTCGCTGCCGCTGTGGGGGTAACTGGCGCTAGGGGTGGCCGTTCCGCTCGTCCTGTTCACCGTGTATCCCAAAACCTCGATGCAGACAGGAGCCGCCCTGGGAATGATCACCGGCTTCGCCCTGGAGCGGCGCTACGTGCGTTTCCCCGTTCGCCTCCCGCTGTGGAAGCAGGTGCTCAAGGTGCTGATCGGGCTGGCGGTGCTCTTCGGCCTGCAGATGGGCCTGAGCAGCCTCTTCCCTGCCGGCCCCCTGTTCCGCTTCACCCGCTACGCGCTGATCGGGCTGTGGGGCACGATGGGCGCGCCCTTCGTCTTCCGGGCGATCTTTGGCTCCGAGTGGGAGGGAAAGTGAACTCACGAGAACGGGTGATGGCGGTTCTGCGTCACGAGTCGCCCGACCGCGTGCCTGTGGACCTGGACTCCACGGCGGTCTCCGGCATCCACCAACGAGCCAACGACGATCTGAAAGCACTTCTGGGCATCGAGGCCGACGAGCCGGTGCACGATGTGGTCCAGGGCCTCGTCGTCCCCGATGAGCGCATCCTGCGACGGTTCGGCGTGGATCTTCGCCGCGTGGCGCTGCGACCGTCCTCCAGCGCAACCGCCGCTCTGCCGTCAGGCGGCGAGGACACCTACCGCGACGAGTGGGGGATGCGGCGACAGCGCACCGACCTGTACTGGGAGATCGTGGGACATCCGCTGGCGGACGCCAAAGTGGAAGACCTGCGCCACTATCCCTGGCCCGATCCGCACGATCCCGGCCGGGTGGCGGGCACTTCGGCTATGCTCAGTACAAGCCTGGCCGAGGAGGCCCACCGTCTCTACGAAGAAACCGACTACGCGCTGGTAGCCGACTTCCTGGGCGGCGGCATCTTCGAGCAAGCCCTGTG
>Ga0315543_1005007_pt1 | contig 10630 bp, 9 predicted proteins | sample SalMarSW160210MG_2_FD_203098 | JGI IMG/M metagenome (GOLD analysis project Ga0315543, IMG submission 203098) | Salt marsh sediment microbial communities from the Plum Island Ecosystem LTER, Massachusetts, United States - Salt Marsh Sediment SW1601-210 ...
CGACGTGGCGAGACTCGGTCCGAACCTGATTAAGCTGGCCGTCCGCGCGACGTCATATGTCGACCTTCTCACCGTGCTCGATACTGTCCTTGAGGCTCGATTGCTGCTCGATGTGCCATTCGCTGCGATCGCGCTTGGGCCGTATGGAGCTCCGTCCCGCCCCCTGGCTTGCGTGATGGGGGCATCATTCACGTATTGCGCCGTAGAGGAAAATGCGGTTCCAGGCCAACTGACGGTCTCCGAGACCCGCGAGCTGATTGGCACGATGTCGGAACAGAGGTGGTCATGTTCATCCAATTAGTCGTTTCGGGAATTGCAATTGGCGCTATCTACGCACTGGTTGCGATCGGTTTCACGCTGCTATGGCAAGCGTCTCGAACGGTGAATTTTGCTCAGGGGGATTTCCTCACGGTGAGTGCCGTATTGATGTTCATCTTAGTGTGTCTGGGAGTTCCGTTTATCTGGGCGCTGCTGATTACGGTGGTTATTGCGGCGGTCCTCCTGGGATTCGTGGTGAAGAAGGGAATCATCCAACCGCTGATTGACCGTTCGTACACCACGATCATTGTGGCGACGATCGCTCTCAGCTTCTTGGCGAGCAATTCGGTCGCCACCTTCTGGTCGGCTCAGTGCCGAGCCTTTCCGCAAATCTTTGGGATGACGCCGTACCGGTTCGGTTCGATTGCTCTGTCGCGCCAGAATGTGTGGACGATCATTATCGCCATTGGTCTGATCCTCGCGATCAACCTTTTCATCCAGCGGACGAAGCCGGGCAAGGCCATGCAGGCGGTGGCGCAGAATCGCGAAGCGGCCAAGGTCCTCGGGATCAACATTTCCCGAGTTACGACGATGGTTTTCGTGATGAACGCTGTAATAGTTGTGTTTGCCGCGATGTTGATCGCGCCAGTATTCATGGTGCGGTTCGACATGGGTGCCCAACTGGGACTCAAGGCGTTCTATTCCGCGGCAATCGGGGGCTTCAACCAGATTCGCGGAGCCCTCCTCGGTGGGTTCCTAGTGGGGGTTATAGAAACGTTCTCCTCAGCATACTTGTCCACGGAATACCGCGAGGCGTTTGTCCTAGTCGTGCTTATTGCCGTGATCCTAATCCGTAAAGAGGGTCTTCTTGGAACGGAGGAGCGATAACCATGGCAAATCTAACAAAAAAGAAACGGCCCGTTACGCGAATCCTCCATTGGACGATCTTCCTCGCCGTTATTGGATGCGTTCCGGTGATCTTCGGCGGGAACGCATATCACATGTACGTCGCAACGCTGATCGGCATATACATTATCACGAGCATGGGACTTAATCTCACACTCGGTTACACCGGGCAGATCTCGCTTGGGCATGCAGCGTTCATGGGGCTCGGCGCGTACACCGTCGCCCTGATGACACTGAACGGTTACTCGTTCTGGTTGGCATTGCCGCTGGGTGTGCTGATCACTTTCGTTGCGGGGCTTGTCCTTGGCTTACCTTCGCTCCGGGTGAAGCACCATTACCTCGCGTTGGTCACATTGGGATTTGGGACCGTCATCTACCTGCTGTTCTCCAATGAGTACGAGATCACCGGTGGGTTTTCCGGGCTTCCCGGAATCCCGCGCCCCAGTTTCTTTGGCTTGGATCTTTCATCGGATATCGCATTCTATTTCCTTGTAGCCGCTTTTCTCGTCCTGCTTACGGGCATTGCGCTCTGGATTCTCAATTCTCGTTGGGGGAGAGCGTTCAAGGCGATCCGAGAGAACGACATGCGGGCCGAAATGGTCGGTGTGAGTCTACTGACGTACAAACTACTGGCGTTCGCCATCGGTGCAGCGTATGCCGGCATCGCCGGAGGCCTGCTCGCTCCATTGATGAAATTCGTCGATCCGACTTCCTTTCCCGTGCACGAATCCTTCTGGTTCTTGATTATGTTGATCATCGGTGGATCGGGGCGTTTTGAGGGGCCATTCGTTGGAGCGATCGTCGTTATGTTGCTCCCGCAGTTCCTTCGTGGAACACAGCAACTCTATTTCGTCATCTTTGCGGCAATCACATTACTGCTATTGATTTTCTGGCCTGGCGGGCTGACCGGTCTTTTGGACGTGTTCTTCCGGCGTGTGTTGAGGCGGAATCCTCCGCAGTTGACGAAGTGAGGACAGGGCGATGAACAACATTCTTGAGATTGTAGGATTAAGGAAGAAGTTCTATCAGCTCGAGGCCGTCGCGGGTGTCGATTTTGAGGTCCGCGAGGGAGAGATTCTCGGACTGATCGGCCCGAACGGCTCGGGGAAGACGACGTTGTTCGATTGTATCACCGGAATTCAGCGCCCCACGGCTGGAGAAGTGCGATTCATGGGCAAACGCATCACGCGCATGAAGCCGAACAGTATCTACCAGCTAGGTATCGGCCGCACATTCCAGCTTGTCCAGCTTTTCCCAGGGATGACGGTCCTCGACAACATGATCATGGCGATACAGGAGAGCGAGGGGACCGTTCTTAGCCGTTTGTTCCAAATGGATGAATCAAAGGACGAGAAGAAAGCCATCGAGCTGCTCGAATTCCTCAACATCATCCACTTGAAGGATCAGATTTCTAAGAACATCTCCTACGGGCAGCAGAAGCTTCTCGACATGGGGATGGTCCTGATGTCCAAACCGAAGCTGATCATGCTTGATGAACCGATGGCCGGTGTGAATGCAACGCTGGGTAAGGAGATCGCAGAGCGCCTGATCGAGCTGAACCGTCGAGGATGCAGTTTCCTTATTATCGAGCACAACATGAGGGTAATAATGAATCTCTGTCATCGAATCGTGGTGCTCGATTATGGGAAGAAGATCGCGGAAGGGTCGCCGGAAGAGATCCAGAACGACGAACAAGTTCTGGCGGCCTACTTTGGAGGTTAGTGTGGCACTGCTGGATGTGAAAGGTATCGTAGCGGGGTACTCCAAGGAACTCGATATCCTGCAAGGGGTCTCGCTTAAAGTGGAAGATGGCCAGATGGTCTCGATTATCGGACCTAACGGCGCGGGAAAATCGACGATCTTCCGAACGTTATTCGGACTCCTTCCGGCACGCGAGGGCCAGGTTTTCTTTGCCGACGAAGAGATCACCAACCTGCCTCCTGCCGATCTTCTCCGGAGGGGCATCACGTTCGTGCCCCAAGGACGCCACGTATTCCCATTGATGACGGTTCGTGAGAACCTGGAACTGGGTGCGTATATCCGCCGGGATCGCAAGTTAATAGAGCAAAATCTGGAGAAAGTTTACAACCTCTTTCCCCTCCTTAGAGAGCGAAGCAAACAGAAGGGTAGATCCTTAAGCGGCGGTGAGATGCAGACGCTCGAGATGGGGCGAGCGATGCTTCTCAACCCACGTCTGATGTTCCTTGACGAACCATCCCTCGGGCTATCGCCGATCATGGCGAATGAGGTATTTGACAAGATCGAAGAGATCAAGGTAGCCGGGAGTACGATCCTGATCGTCGAGCAGAACGCGGACCGCAGCCTCAGAATGTCGGACTATGCTTACGTTCTAGAGGTCGGCAAGAACAAATACAAAGGGCCGGCTGAGGAGATACGGAACAATGAGGAGGTGAAGCGCCTCTACCTTGGCGGGTAACCGTCACAGCGTCTGGATATGGCCTTCAATTATCTCTTCCATTCCGGTTCGATCGGTTCCTTAGTTATGCGGAATCGCATCGTCATGCCCGCGATGGCGACTAACTTCGCTTCGGCCTGGGGAGAGCCTGCGCCTCGGATGATCGCCCACTACGCACGTCGTTCACTAGGCGGGGCCGGTCTAATCACGGTGGAGAACGCCAACATTGAGGACCCGGTTGGCGGAAACGGTGCAACGCAACTTCGGATCGATCACGATCGATTCATCCCGGGACTTCATCACTTAGTTCAGGCCGTTCATGCGGGCGGGGCCCGAATATCGATCCAGATCAACCACGCCGGCGCGTTGGCCGACCCCAAGCACACGGGATGCGCCCCTCGGGGACCATCGCCGATAGCTTGGGGACGATCGGGAGTGTTGGCGCAGCCCCTTTCCTCATCGGAGATCGACGAAACGATTGAACGCTTCTGCTCCGCGGCGGAGCGGGCGAAAAGGGCAGGTTTTGATGCTGTTGAGATCCACGGAGGGCACGGCTACTTGATCGCGCAATTTCTCTCTCCCCTTACCAATAGCCGAACGGATGAGTACGGTGGCTCTCCGGAAGCGCGCTGGCGATTCGCGCTGCAAGTGGTGGAGCGGGTTAGGGGGCGTGTTGGAGCGAGTTTCCCAATCGTATTTCGGCTCAGCATTGACGAGTTTGTCCCAGGGGGGAGAGATCTGGAAGAGTCAATCGAGTTATGCCAAGCGCTCGTGGATGTCGGAGTCGATGCAATCAGTGCGACCGCGGGAACGAGTACAAGCCTGGCGAAACAGCTTGAACCGATGTCGTACCCACAAGGATGGCGTGCGTATCTGGCAAGCGCCGTGAAGAAGTCCGTCAAGATTCCCGTGATCACGGTTGGCGTGATCCGGACACCGGACGTTGCAGAGCGAATTCTTCAAGAAGGGAACGCGGATTTCGTCGCTATCGGAAGGGGTTTGATCGCCGATCCGGACTGGCCAAGAAAGGCACGGTCCGGTGAGACTCAGGCAATTCGACGTTGCATTTCTTGTAACCGTTGTGTTAGGCAGCGGGTATTCGATGATCTGCCGATTTGTTGTTCGGTCAATCCTGAGGTCGGACAGGAGGCTTCGATAAAGGAAGTTCGAACTCGGAACCCAAGGCGGATCGTCGTTGTTGGTGGCGGTCCTGCCGGAATGCAGGCCGCTGCGTCCGCTTCGCAGGCAGGACATAACGTGATCCTGTTCGAAGAACAGCCGAAGCTGGGGGGACAGCTTCTCCTTGCGTGTGTGCCGCCGCACAAGGAGAAGGTGAAGTGGCTGATCGACGACCTTTCGCGAGCGATCCCATCGTCCGTCGATGTTCGCCTTGGGCAACGGGTTGACGAGGAGATCCTCCGGAACGTCGATCCCGATGTGGTCATCCTTGCAACGGGAGCAACGGCTGGTCGATTGGATGTTCCCGGAGGCGGGGGTAATCGCGTCGTGACCTCGCACGAGGTTCTCCGCAAGGGGATGTCGTTCGATGGTGCGCGCGTAGCCGTGGTCGGTGCAGGGATGGTCGGTTGTGAGACGGCCGCCTATCTTGCGGACCGTGGATGTTCCGTGATCCTTCTCGAAACCCTTGACCTGCTGGCCGGCGATTGCGAGCCGATCACGCGGGTCGAACTGCTCGATCGGCTGAATGAGATGGGCGTTCGCATTCTGACCGGAGTGACAGTCCAACGGGTGAGTGAAAACGGACAGATTGTCATAACGACATCCGAGGGAATAGAGAAGAACTTTGATACGGAACGGGTGGTCATGGCGGTCGGCGCGACTTCGAACCATGCCCTCGAAGAGGAATTGAGCGGGAGCCCGTTCGATGTTGTCGTAGTGGGTGATGCGCGAAGTCCCAGGGGGATTCAGGAAGCCGTCTTTGAAGGATGGAGCTCGGGGGTACGCCGAGGGAAGTTCTCGCCGGAAGAGAATGGGCAGGAGGGAACATGATGCAGATCGTCAGAGTGAATGTCCGGACTGGGAAGATCACAGAAACGCCCGTTTCCGGTGAACAGGCACACTACGGTGGACGCCGATTGATCGCCAAGGTGTTGACCCAAGAAGTGTCTCCGATTTGCGATCCGCTCGGGCGGTACAACAAGCTGATCTTCGCGCCCGGCTGGCTCGGAGGAACCGCGGTGACAACCTCGGGCCGCCTGTCAATCGGAGCGAAGAGTCCTCTGACCGGTGGAGTGAAGGAGAGTAACGTCGGTGGCGATGCCGGTCAGAAACTCGCTCGGCTCGGAATCCGCGCACTGATCCTCGAAGACGTACCCGAGGAAGTTGGACTGCGGATCGTGCACGTTGATCGGGGGGGAATCCGTTTCGCAAAGGGGACGCATCTTTCCGGTCATACGGTCTCCGAAACGTTTACCATCCTTCGAGAGCAATACGGGAATTCGATCGGATTGTTGGTAATCGGCCCGGCTGGAGAGATGCGCATGACTGCGGCGGGCGTTGCCACAACCGACCGTGAGGGGATCCAGATTCGCTACGCCGCTCGCGGAGGATTGGGCTCCGTCATGGGCTCGAAAGGGATTAAAGCGATTGTCATCGATGATGCTGGTACAACCAACGACGCCGGACATTATCCCGACCGATTCAAAGAGACGGCCAAACGCTTCACAGATCTACTGTTGGCCAGTCCGAAGATCGAAGGACGCAGGAAGTACGGTACAGCCGGGATTGTCGCAAGAGCCAACGAGCTTGGATTGCTTCCCACGAGGAACTTCTCGGCGGGATCTTTCGAGGAGATCGATTCGATCACGGGTGCTCGGCTGGCGGAGCTGATTGCAGAACGCGGTGGCGAGGGTAGATCGGGGACCGCGTGCATGAGTGGGTGTGTGATCCGATGTTCGAACGTCTTTCCCGACGCGGATGGAAAACGAAAGGTAGCGTCGTTGCAGTATGAAAATATTGCTCTGCTGGGTTCGAACTGTGGAATCGGGAGTTTGGATGGTATTGCCACCCTCAATGCCCTGTGTAATGAGATCGGTCTGGATGCGATTGAGATGGGCGGTGTGTTGGGTGTGGCAATGGAAGCTGGACTCATCCCGTTCGGCGATGTGGAGGGAGCATCAGGATTACTTCGAGAGATCCAAGATAGAACACCGCTGGGGCGGATTCTTGGACAAGGTGTGACGTTCGCCGGGCAGGCGCTCGGTGTTCGAAGGATTCCAGCGGTCAACGGACAAGGAATACCCGGTTACGATCCGCGTGCGCTGAAGGGGAACGGTGTGACGTACGTTACATCGCCGATGGGCGCGGATCACACGGCGGGAAATGCGTTTGGCACGGCGGGAACGATCGATCCACTCGTCAAAGAGGGCCAGCTGAAAAATTCTCGAGGACTGCAGATTCGTGCGATGATACTCGATATGTCCGGGTTATGTCTGTTCGCCCGCGGACCGTTCGTGGAATCCCCTGGGTTGCTGGCTGATCTACTGAACGCACGCTTCGGATGGGATATCTCGTTCCCGGAAATTGTTGCAATGGCCGTTGATACCCTGGAGACCGAACGAGCTTTTAACGATCGCGCCGGGGTCTCGGATCGATTCGCCGATGTGCCTGAGTTCATGCGCGTGGAGCCTCTCCCCCCCCATGGTACCGTTTACGATCTGACAAACGAAGAGATGCAGGCAATTTGGAAGATTGAGCCAGAGACGAGTCGCTTCTAGATACGAGTCAAAATTCGAAAGGAGGCAACATGAATTACGTCATCGATTCCTCGACGGTCGAAGGCGTGAAGAAGATCCCGAGCAGGACTTCCAAGCTGCTGTTGTCGGAAATCAGCGTGGGAGCACAGGGATTCTCGATGGGACAGAATGTCACCGACGTAGGCAGTCGAATCCCGGAGCACTCGCATGAGATCTCCGAGGAGGGGATGTTCATCGTCAGTGGCCAGGGCCGTCTCATTACCGATGAGGGCGAGCAGGAGCTCGGTCCAGGGATGGCCATCTACATGCCTCCGGGGGTTAAGCACTCAATCATCAACACGGGGAATGAGGAGTTAAAGATCATTTGGGTCTACTGCCCCCCACTGCCCCACCACAAGAAAACAGCAACCGAATAGTCAAGGAGGAAGAAGATGTTCGACAAGACTAGGAATAGTTTGGAGAAATTGGGACTCCCAAAAGGGGACCTCTACGAACTCACGACATCGGGACAGACGTTTCCCGACGGAGCACACTTTCGCATGGAAGTTCCAACCGTGAACTCCATCGAAGCATTTCGAGCGTTGATCGAACGAGCGGATGAGCTTGGGATCGTGATCAACCGCATCGATGAAACCTATGGAATCTTTCGGCACACGCTGGAAGAGCTCCGAGCGTACACGGCACTAGCTAAGGAACGAGGCGTAGCGCTAAATCTATCGGTGGGACCACGCGCAACGTACGACACCGGCGCAACCGTGCAGACACCCCAAGGGGTGCGCATCGGATACCGTTTGCGAGGAATGGAACAGGTAGTTCGTGCAATCGAGGATGTCAAGCGTGCAGTCTCGGTCGGATGTCGTGGGATACTTGTCTACGACGAAGGTTTGCTTTGGGCGCTCAGCGAACTGCGGAAAGCCGGGGATCTGCCGAAGGATATTCAGTTCAAGCTGTCGGCTCACTGCGGACACGGCAATCCAGCGTCCTTCAAAGTCCTTGAGAGCCTGGGGGCCGATTCGATCAACCCGGTTCGCGACCTCCAGCTGCCCATGCTGGCTGCGTTGCGACGCGCAGTGAGGGTCCCGCTTGATCTTCACACCGACAATCCGCCCGCTTCGGGTGGATTCATCCGCAGTTACGAAGCGCCCGAGATCGTCCGTGTTGCATCTCCCGTCTACCTGAAGAGCGGGAACTCGGCCGTGAAAGGGCACGGGATCATAACCACAGCGGAAGAGGGCCGTCGAATGGCTGAACAGGTCAGCATCGTCGTGGAGATGGTCCATAAGTACTACCCCGAAGCGAAACAGAGTCCCGCGGGTCCCGCCGATGCAGCGGTGCCGGTCTAGTGCACGACCATGAGAGTCGTTGAGCTCGTTGCGCTAGAGCACGTTGAGCTGTCCGAGCGGGAGATTCCGCAGCCTGGCCCCGGTGAAGTCCGAATCGCCGTCCATGTCGTCGGTATCTGTGGCACAGACATGGATTTCTATTCGGGTCGGCGGTCGGCTGGATATCCGTTCATTCTGGGCCACGAGTGCTCGGGATGCATTGACGCTGTTGGAGCCGGTGTGACGGGTTTTACCATTGGAACACCGGTCACAGTGCGCCCGAACTTCGGATGCGGGTCGTGCGATCTTTGCAAACAGGGTCGCGACAACATCTGCACGAACAGCCGCGGGTTGGGCGTAACAATCGACGGTTGTCTCGCGGAGTACATCCTTGCCCCGGCTCGATACGTATGGCGTCTGCCCGACGGTATGGGCCTGGAAAAGGGGGCGCTGATCGAACCTTTAGCAGTCGCGGAGCGAGCCGTTCGCCGAGCGGGTAACATCGCCGGGCGCCGCGTGATGGTGCTCGGTGGAGGTTCGATCGGGTTGTTCGCTCTCCAGGTTGCGCAAGAGTACGGAGCCGAAGTTACCCTCGCCGATCCCCTGGTCGAGCGGCTCGAACGGGCCACGGGTCTCGGTGCTGCCCACGTCATCGATGTTACGGTAGAAGACATAGTGACTGCTGGACGTACTCTCACAGGCGGACAGGGATTCGATGTCGTCATCGAGACAGCCGGTGTCCCCGAGACGGTTCCCGTTGCGATCAGCCTTACGAGACCAGGAGGTCGGGTTGTACTCACCGGACTCCCCACGGAAGCGGCAATTGTGGAAACCCGCTGGATTGTGTGGCAAGAACTCGATCTTGTCGGTTCCTTCATCTACGAGACAGAGAACTTTGGACAAGCGAGCAGATTGCTTCATGAAGGAAAGATTGAGGGACTCGAATTAGTAACTCACCGTTTTGCGTTAGACCAAGCGTACGAGGCGTTCGATCTTGTAGCTCGACGAGTCGGACTGAAGGTATTCATCAATGTGCATGAGGAGGATTGTTGATGGCTAAATGGGATCTCCCGCCGAAAGGTGGGCATATGGACCAGGCATCCGGTGTGTACTTTCAAAACATGACCGGGCGCCAGGTCCGCGAGAGATTAGCGAAGGATGACGTCATCCTGATTCCGCTTGGGAGCACGGAAGCTCACGGGGATGGAGCTCCCTTTGGGGAGGATACATTTCTTGTAACTCGCATGGCGGAACAGGTTGCACTGCGAACAGGATGCACCGTGGCACAGCCGATCTGGTACGGATCGCATCCGTGGTCTCACTTGGGCATGCCGGGTACCGTGATCATCCCCGAGGATACGTTCACAGCGGTTGTCCGTGCGGTGATCACAGGGTTGTGGAATGCGGGATTCCGCAAGCAGATCTTGCTTAATGGTCATGGTCAAGAATACGTCATTCCCAATGCGATTCATCAGTTCGCGAAAACCTATCAGGTTCCAGCTGTTCTCGCCTTCGTCAATTGGCCATTGATTATCCCCGACCAGCTTAAGGATAAGGCGCACGGCGGACCGTTCGAGACGCCGTTCAAACACGCTGACGAGGCAGAGACGTCCTACTCCATGGCCCTATTCCCTGAGATGGTTCACATCGAGGATGCCATTGACACGAACCCATCCGGATTCCTTCCTAAAGAGAAGGGACTGCGGCACATCGACGGCGGCGGGGACATCTATCAGCGTCCGATTCCAGGGCACGCACAGGTCGGGTTAGGAGGCCTCGAAGTTTGTGTCTATCCGGAAGGGGTTGTCGGCAAACCATCATTGGCGTCTCCTGAGAAGGCTTACAGTGGAGTAGAGACAATCCTGGACTACCTTGTTGAACTACATGACGACATTCTGGAGACCTTCCCCCCGGGCGTTCTTCCACCGGCGGACAAGGTAAGCCAGCGTTCCAAAGAGGAGATCGATGCGGTTGTCCGGGGTCCGTTCAATGGAGGACGCCACATCTATACT
>Ga0315543_1005008_pt1 | contig 10624 bp, 8 predicted proteins | sample SalMarSW160210MG_2_FD_203098 | JGI IMG/M metagenome (GOLD analysis project Ga0315543, IMG submission 203098) | Salt marsh sediment microbial communities from the Plum Island Ecosystem LTER, Massachusetts, United States - Salt Marsh Sediment SW1601-210 ...
ACCTTGCCAAAACAGACACATGGAATTTAGATATACGTGTTCTCAACATTCGTTCTACCTCCGCTTTGTTTAGTCTTGCTTTGTCTCCGCTCGTTCGCCCGTTCCCGTTGAATGAATCTTTTGGGAAGGACAGGCGTCACATGTCTTTCATGACCTGCCGCGCAGTGGCTGCGATCCTCGACACGTCTGGACGATAGAGGTTCTCGAGCACCGGAGAGAAGGGCACGGGTACGTCCGGCGAGGCCACGCGGCGGATGGGGCAGCGCAGATACTCGCCGAATTGCTCCATGATGCCGGCCGCGATCTCCGCGCTCACTGAGCCGGTTTTCGGGCCCTCCTCGACGATGACCACACGGCCGGTCTTGCGCACCGATGTGCCGATCGTCCTGTAGTCGATCGGCGAAAGGCTTCTCACGTCGATCACCTCGGCATCGATATTCTCTTCGGCAAGCCGGCGAGCGGCTTCGCACGAATAGTGCAACATCAGCAGCCAGCTAAGAATAGTCACGTCGGCACCTTCGCGCCGGATGGCGGCCTTGTCCAACGGCACGACGTAATCGTCGTCAGGAATATCGCTGGTTCCGTCGATCGCGCCGCTTTCGGCCCGTGCACCTTTCGACCCGTAGAGGAGCTTATGCTCAAAGATCATGACGGGATTGTCGTCGCGCACGGCCGATTTGAGGATGCCTTTGGCGTCGTAGGCGTTGGAGACAGTAACCACTTTCAGTCCCGGAACACCAGTGAAGTAGCGTTCCATGCTCTGCGCATGCTGGCTGCCGCGTCCGGTAGCTCCGATCGGTGCCCGCATGACAACCGGCATGATGATTTGTCCGCCGGACATGTAACGCATTTTGGCAATGTTGTCGATGATCTGATCGCAAGCCACGAACAAGAAATCACCGTACTGGACATCCACGATGGGCCTCATGCCCATCATGGCGGCGCCGCAGGCGATGCCGAAGAAGCCGAGTTCGGCAATGGGCGTATCAATCATTCGATCGGGAAACTCTTTTTCCAGCCCTAGCGTGACCGTGAACGCGCCGCCCCATCCACCCGGCACAGCGATATCCTCGCCGATACAAAACACTTTCGAGTCTCGCTGCATCTCTTCGGCGATGGCCTTGCGCAAGGCCTCGGCAATACCCATTCGCTTCGGCATCGTTTTTCCCAGAAAATCAAAGATATACGTCGGTAGTCAGGTCTTGTGGAGTGGGCAGCGGTGCTCGCTTCGCGTTCTCCACGGCTTCGTTGAACTGTTGTAGGATGCGTGTTGTGATTGCCTCCAGGTCCTCATCGTCAACGACACCTTGTGCCTTAAGCACATTGGCGAAGCGGTCAATGGGGTCTTTGGCGAACCACTCTTCGCGTTCCTGCTTCGGCTGGTAATGGCAAGGGTCGCGCCGCGAGTGGCCGGTGCGACGATAAGTCAACAGTTCCAGGAACGCCGGCCCAGATTCCACGCGGCACTGTTCAACCGCTTCTTTTGCCGCCTCGTAGACGGCCAGCACGTCGTTGCCGTCCACCCGCCGGCCGCGAATGCCGTAGCTGGCAACGCGGCTGGCAATGTTGGTGTCGCGCATCACTTTCGAAACATGGGTGCTGGCGCCGTATAGGTTGTTTTCGCAGACGAAGACCGCCGGTAAGTTCCAAATGGCGGCCATGTTGACGCCTTCGTGAAAGGCACCCTCGGCCACGGCGCCGTCGCCGAAGAAGCAGGCGGCCACCCGGTCGGTTCTCTGCATCTTGAAGGCCAGCGCCATGCCGGCAGCAACGGGAATACCACTGCCAACAATGGCAATCCCGGGAACCATGCCCTTGGCCATGCTACCCACGTGCATGCTGCCACCCTTGCCCTTGCAGCAGCCGGTGGATGCGCCGAAGAGCTCGTCGAGCAGTTCTTGCATAGAGAGGCCCTTGGCCAGCGCGTGTCCATGTCCGCGAAATGTAGAGGTGATGAAGTCGTTTTGTCGTAGGTTCGCACACACGCCCACGGCGGTTGCTTCCTGGCCCTGGCACTGGTGGATCGTGCCCGGCATGATGCCCTCGAGAAAGAGGAACTTGATGCCGTCCTCGAACTGCCTGATGGTCATCATTCGTTCGTAAAGCCCGAGCAGGAAGTCGCGTTCGTACGGGAGTGACTGCTTGGTGTGAACTTGTCTGGCTTCTTTCGCTACACTCACAGTATCTCCTCTTTCGCTAACGGGATAGCTTCTCGTCGCCGAAGCCGAATTCCTCGGACGCCTCTATGACTGCCTGAGAACTCGCCGGTGGCGTACCGGGACAGACGTTGACACCTTCGCCGGCTCCGCTCCATCGTCTCGCGGCAATAGTCGATATCGAGACAAAACCGTGCCTTTCTGACTGCTTCATCCTTCGGACAATGTGCGTAGAACAAACTTGAGGACAGCCGCTACGCCGATTCGAGTTCCTCGACGATTGCCGCGAGAAACCCGCTGGCGTATCTTCCACCTGTGATGCGATGATCCACGCTCAAGGTGAGCGTACACCGGTTTTCGATACCGATCCGCCCATCGTCCTGCACTACGGGGATCGGCGCAGCCTTGCCGATGCCCAGTATGGCCGCTTCCGGGGGATTAATGATGGGAATAAAGCTCTCCACGTTGCCAATGCCGAGGTTGGTCACCGTGATGAGCACCGGTTGGATCATCCGGGCTCCCGGGTCGCCGTCGCGGATCCTCTGCACGGCAGTGCGAATCTCATCGGAAATCCGTTCTACCGTCTTCTCGGCCGGCGAAGCGATGGGGATTACGAACAATTCGTTTTCCACGTCCACGGCCACGCCGACGGCATCGCCTTCGGCCGGATCCAGCCGCTCACCCGCGAGGCGGCAGCCAAAGCGGTCGAACTTCTCGATCGCCTTGGCAACGGCAACCACAAAAAATGCGTCCCAGGCCGGTTTGGCGGGCGCGGCGGCCTCGCGGCGGCGAATAACGGCCTCGGCGCTCGCGCTTGTTTGCAGATAAAAGTGCGGTATGGTCTGCTTGCTCCGCTGCAACCGCTTGGCGGCCGTTCGCTGCGCCGTGCTTAGCGGAATGCCCACGGGCCGCGGCTGCGCGGAAGCGGCGGCCCGATTACGCGCAAACATGCCGCCGACCGCGGCTGGTGTCGGCAGCTGGTCGGCGACAGACGGTGTGGACAGCGCAGGCACGCGTGGTTCTGATCCCGCAGGATGCGAGGCCTCATCAGGGAATGCTCCCGTCAATGTTTCCTCAACTTCCAAGACCGCGATCACTTTCCCAACAGATACGGCTTCCTCTGCCAAAGATAGTATCTCGGCCAGCACGCCACTGACGGGTGATTCGACCTCCATTGCGGCTTTGTCCGTCTCGACTTCCAATAACGGCTGGCCTCGTTCGATTTTCTGTCCGGGCTCGATCAGCCACCGGCCAATACGAATCTCCGACTCAGTCGCTGCTAGGTCGGGCATTTTCATTTCGAAACGCACGTTATCCGTCCTGCTCAAAATGAGTTATTTGAGTAAGAGCCGGCGTCCGGGCTGCTTGGAAGCTGTAATCACTTGACTTGACGGCTCCGGCGGCATTATTCAGGCCTTGCCGCAACAACCTAGATCCTTGATCCGCTCGAGCACAGCATCGCGGACCGTTTGACGGGTAACCGTCAGCAAGTCGGTGTCGCCTCCGTAGCCGAGGAGATGATGTGGGTTGGCGTTGCCGGCAGCGAGCGCCTTGCGCAGCGCCGCCAGGCACCGCTGCTTGAGGCACGTGCCATAGTTCACCTTGGTGACTCCCATGGATATGGCTTGGGCGAGCGAGCCGTTTGCTATACCACTGCCGCCGTGAAGCACCAACGGCACGTCCACCTTCCGGCGGATCGCCGCAAGGTGATCCAAGTTGAGATCGTATCGGCCCTCCAACATCAAATGTACGTTGCCGACACTGACGGCCAACAGGTCCACGGCGGTTTCCTGCACGAAGGCAGCCGCCAGCTCCGGATCCGTAAGCGATTCCCTGGCCTTGGCGTGGCCCGCGACGCCGCATGGCAACATGCCCAGTTCGGCTTCCACGGCCAGATCACGAGAATGGCTGATTCGCACCAAATCGGCCACGCGGCGGGTGAGGTCCGCGTAGCTGGCGTCCGCGTCGGCCAGCATCACTAAGTTGAAGCCGACCTGCGTGGCAAGTTTCACCCAAGAGTCCAGCGGGCATTCGTTGAACATCAACGCGCAGGGAACCTGGGCTGATTCGGCCGCGGCGCGTCCCAAAGCGCCGTACGTCTTCAAGTCGACCTGCAACCTGCGGTCGGGGTGCGACAGGAATTCCCCGTTAAAACCCAAAATGACGGGCGAGCGGGTCTGTTCGGCCGCGTCGATCACGCCCTCCAACGACGCGATATCCCAAGACTCGAAATAGCCGATCGCGTAACCCTTTTCACGGGCGTGGGCCATCATTTCGTTAGCGGGTTCCAGCGACATGAGGTGATACTTCTCCTGGCAGCTGACTTCTGGATTCGGCGCGTTCCGCAACGACGCACTGCTCGATCATCGCTAAGTCGGCCGCCGCAATGCCCTCGTTGCTGATTACTCTGTGGATTTGGCTGATATCCAGCGCCTTGCATAGCGCCCGTTGGCCGATTTTTGAGTGGTCCACCAGCAATATCGTCCGGGCCGCCTGTTCAGCGATGATCTGCTTGATGCGGATGGTGGCAATGGAGGACTCAAATGTGCCCTCGCTCACCACGAAACCTTTTGTCGAGAAAAACGCGATGTCCACAAAGAACCGCCGGGCAATCTCCTCGGCCGTAGGTCCGACGAAACAGGCACTCACCGGATCGAATTGGCCGCCCAGCGTTAAAACCGTGTTCTTGCTGCCCCGTGAACCCTGCCCGAATTCAAGGCATACCAGCGCTGAGTATGTCACCACGGTCAGCCCCTCGAAGTTCTCGGCCAGATGCTGCGCCAGAACAATACTGGTTGTGCCGCCGTCGAGAAAAATTGTCTGATGCGGCTGGAGTTCGCTCGCGGCCTCACGGGCAATCTGCTCCTTTTGCAGGCGACGAACAGATAGTCGCTCGTGCACCGGTGATTCGTAAAAACTCTTGGGCGCACGGACAGTTTGCACCCCACCAAGGATCTTGATCACCTTACTGCGGCTGACAAGCTTGTCCACGTCGCGGCGGACGGTCATTTCCGAAACACCCAGCTGTTGGGCCAGTTCGTGGTACATGCAAACCCCAACCGCATTGAGGTACTCGACGATTTTGCGTTGACGTTCTGAAGGGCTCATACTCTGACCACATCCACACGGGGTCTCGTTTCTCCGATTGAAATGGCATTAACTCCACTGACAGTTAGGATACCAAGTTGAGCTGTTGCAAGTCAACAGTCCATCCGAAAGAAAATTTCGTCATTCGCATTTCTCCTAGGGGCGGCGGAGAGTCTCAGAAGGTCGCAGCCGGGCATGACTTGGGGCGCGGTTAGATCGTATCTCGTTACTGCAAAGCATCTTGTGACCATGCTCATCTGCGTCAGGCACCCGAGGGCAAAACGCCGCCCGGCGAAAAACTCGTATTCTTTTTTCTTTTTCTTTGATCTTAAGACTGCAACTGTTGACAATTAAAACTCCAGCGTGTAAACTAATCACATGTTTTTCGCGCCATCGACATGCTAAACGGCTTCCGCATCGGTGGGCACAACGCGATGTTCTGACCAGGCGCGCCGGCTCTGTACCGTTGAGGCATCCGGCGCTGTTGATGGCCTTTGGTGCCGAGACTGTTCTCGGCAGAAAGAGAGGTTTTTTGGAAGAATCGGGAACACGGCCGTTGCGGCATTTACTCCGGAAGGAAGAAGGCAATTTTCGCGTGTTCGCATCGGGGAACATCGCATGAAGATGTGGCCGGCAGGGGAACCGTCCATTCCAGACGAGCAGACGTGAGATTTTGACATTTTGAGAAGAGCAGATGTGTAGATGCAACGTGGTTCTTTCGTTGTCTGATTTGGGTACCTTCTATAGGAGGATGCAATCATGAAGAAGTTTTCAGAGTTTTCGTTTTCGGTTCTATTGCTCACGGCATTGGCGTGTACAGTGCCCGCCCAGGCTGCCACCTATTATTGGAACCTCGAGACGGGTTCGGGAGTGGTCGACGACGGTAGCTATTGGACAGCGGACGACGGCGTTACCACCGGGACCGTTCCGGGCAATGACGATATAGCCTCCATTAAGAAGCCGGGAACAGTTTTGATCGACAGCGGGCATCTCTTCGCCGGCGCCCCCTATTACCTCTTTGCTGGCGACGGCTCGTCGGACGTGTTCGATCCCGGCGAAGGGCACGTCGTGCAAACCGGTGGCGGCGTCGAGGTTATACGTTATTTTGTCATCGGCGCGAATGGCGCGCCGGGGACCTCCACCTGGGAAATGACGGGCGGTTCGATCACCCACATTGGGAGTGGCGGAGCCTTGATCATCGGCGACGGCTCGGTCGCAACCATGACGGTCAGCAATGCCTCGATCACGGCGGACAACGCTTATCTCGGAGTTGGCCTCGGCATGGGCGCGGGCGCAGATGGAACGCTCTCCATGAGCGGCACCACGACGGCCACGTTCGGTGGGCGGCTGGACGTGGGACATGACGGAAACGGCTCGGTCGTCCTGTCGGGTTCGGCCTCGCTGGAATTGGTGGATGCGGTCCGCCTGGGCTACAACGGAGATGCCGAGTTGTTCATCAACGATAACGCCTACCTTTTCAGTGATCAATGGATCGCCATCGGATACGCTGCGAATACGACCAGCACCACCACCATGACTGGTGGATCGATCTCAACCCGCCGGGGGTTTGCGGTGGGGAACTGCTACGATGGAGAGGGTTCGGGCGAACTCTGGATGTCCGGCGACAGCCTGGTTTCTGTCACCGATGGCGCGCTAGAGCTCGCCTACGGCGGAACCGGCATCGTGCACCTCGGAAGCGGCAACCCGGCCGACAACGCCAGGATCACCATGACCAACGAGGTTCTCCTCGGCTGGGGGAGCGCCAGTGCCAATACTCATGCAAGGATCGATCTGAATGGCGGCGGCACCCTCGAAACGCCGGGCATCGTCACGGGAGCTGGAGACTCTAACCCGCTTTCCTCCACTGTCAACTTCAACGGTGGTACGCTGAAAGCAACGGCCGACAACGCCGACTTCATCAGCAATGACGGCGGGTCAGTGGTTTTCGAAACCAATGTTCAGGCATCCGGCGCGAAGATCGACACCAACGGTTTCAGTATCGGGATCAACAATCCGCTCACGGAGGATGTCGCCTCGCCCGGCGGCGGCCTCACCAAGCTCGGGGAAGGCACCTTGACCCTGGGTGGTGGCACCAACACCTACACGGGCGACACGACCGTCGAGGCGGGCACGCTGAGCACGACCAGCGATGCGATGTTGGCCGACAATGCCAGCCTCTGGATTGCGGCCGGCGCGGTGATGGACTTGGATTTCACCGGTGCCGACACGATTGTCGGGCTCTACCTGAATGACGCTGCTCAGGCTGAGGGCACTTGGGGCGCCGCCGGCAGTGGGGCCACCAACATCAACAACACGTATTTCACCGGCACGGGCACGGTATGGGTGGTGCCCGAGCCGTCGGTTTTGTTCATGCTGCTGGGTCTGGCCTTGGTTCTGGTTGGACGGCCGATCCGCAGGTAGCCCGCAGCTCGCGTAAGAAGTGGGCTAGGAATGCGTAGATCGGGATTGCAGAGGCACACGGAGTGTGCCAAGCCAAGCAGTTAGATGGCCGAGCCGTTCCCAGTCTTGTGGGCGGCTCGGCCGCATGATGCGATCTTTTGACGGGGAGGAGGATGCTAGCAGAGGCCGTAGAATAGTGGCTCAACTGAACGAAAGACTATGGAACTATAGAACGAATGAAGAAAGCACACAGCGCAAAACCAGAGGAACAGGCGTGGCTGGCACGGAGAAGGGCGTTGTTTGCATGACTTTCTGTGGGTGTTTCAGCTGTATCCCGTGAAGTGAGGATTCTGTTCATGAACCGATCTTTGAGACTCTTTTATCTGTTGCTGCTCGTCGGGTTGGTCTGGGCAATGCCCATGCAAGCCCAAGCCCAAGACCCCGAGCCGAACTGCTACTATTGGATCGTTGCGTCGCCCAATTCAGGTTATTTCGACACGGCGGCCAACTGGGTGGACGGGTATGGAAGTCCGACGTTGGGTAATGTACCCGGCGCCGAGGATGACCGTGCCATTATCAAGAGCGACGGCGTGCTGAATGTCGACGCTACCCATCCGATACTAGCCTCGGACTTGGTTGGTGCTGATCTCTGGGTTGGCGACGGCACGTTGCCAGATCAATGGCCTTACGGCCCGTTGGATCCCAGCGAGGGACATGTCGTGCAAAACGGGGGCAGTGTCGAATATGCCAGCTGGCTCGTCGTTGGCACGAATTTCGCGCCGGGGACCTCCACCTGGGAGATGGAAGGCGGTTCGATCACCCAGAATGGGACTGGCGGAGCTCTCCTCGTCGGCGACGGCGCGGTCGGAACCATGACGGTCAGCAATGCCTCGATCGTGGTGGCCGGCGATCTCAGAGTCGGCATGGACGAGGGCGCAGTGGGAACGCTCTCCATGAGCGGCACCACGACAGCCACGTTCGATGGGCGGCTGGACGTTGGGCATGGCGGAAACGGCTCGGTCGTCCTGTCGGGTTCGGCCTCACTAGAATTGGTGGATCCGGTCCGCCTGGGCTACAACGGCGACGCCGCGTTGTCCATCCACGATAACGCCTACCTTTTCAGTAATGAATGGGTTTGCATCGGATACGCTGATGGTACCACCAGCACCATCACCATGACCGGTGGATCGATCTCGACCCGCCGGGGGTTTGCGGTGGGGAACTGCTGGACTGGAGAGGGTTCGGGCGAACTCTGGATGTCGGGTAACAGCTTGATTTCTGTCACCGAAGGCGCGCTGGAACTCGCCTACGGCGGAAACGGCATCGTGCACCTCGGAAGCGGCAACCCGGCCGACAACGCCAGGATCACCATGGTCAACAAGACCCTTCTCGGTTGGGGGAGCGCCAGTGCCAATACCTATGCGAGGCTCGATTTGAACGTCGGCGGTACCCTCGAAACGCCGGGCATCGTCACGGAATTCGGAGAGTCTAACCCGCTCTCCTCCATTTTCAACTTCAACGGTGGTACCCTGAAGGCAACGGCCAACAGCGCCGACTTCTTCACCAATGACGGCGGATCGTTGGTTTTCGAAACCAACGTCCAAGCATCTGGTGCGAAGATCGACACCAACGGTTTTAGTATCACGATCAACACTCCGCTCACCGAGGATGCCGCCTCGCCCGGCGGCGGCCTTACCAAGCTTGGTGCAGGTACATTGACCCTGGGCGGTGCCAATACCTACACCGGCGACACGACCGTCGAGGCGGGCACGCTGAGCACCACCAGCGATGCGATGTTGGCTGACAGCGCCAGCCTCTGGATTGCGGCCGGCGCGGTGATGGACTTGGATTTCACCGGCGCCGACACGATCGGCGGGCTCTATCTGGATGACGTTGCTCAGGCTGAGGGCACTTGGGGCGCCACCGGCAGTGGGGCCACCAACATTAACAACACGTATTTCACCGGCACGGGCATGGTATCAGTAGGAACGCCCGTCCTCATCCCCGGCGATGCCAACCGGGACGGTGACGTCGACGAGGATGATCTCGCGACGGTGGCCGACAACTGGGGTACCGGTACCAGCTGGGCACAGGGAGATTTTGACGACGACGACATCGTCGGCCCCAAAGACGCGGCCATCCTGGCCGCCAACTGGGGCTACGGCACCGCTGGTGAGTCGACGGCCGTTCCCGAGCCGGGTACCTTGGTCCTCCTGTTTGGTGCGATGATCTCACTTCTCAGTGCGCGACGGCGTTAGGAATTGAGCCGGGCGAGACGTTCGGCGAGGTGTCGTGAAATAGGGCCTCGCTGGCGTCCGCGCCCAGGCGCGGAAAACCCTGGAACAGAGAAGAGGTGCTTTGATCTTCGGTGTGGAAAGATGGGCGAGGAAGCGGTCTAACCCAGGGAAACGAGAGGTTTGTCATGCGACAAGACTCACGGCACGGTTTTACGCTTGTGGAACTCCTGGTGGTCATCGCGATCATCGGGGTCCTGGTCGCCTTGTTGCTTCCGGCCGTTCAGGCGGCGCGCGAGGCGGCACGGCGGATGCAATGTTCGAACAACATGAAGCAGATTACGCTGGCGATGGCGGCATACGAGTCGTCGTTTAAGGTGTTTCCGCCTGGTCGGCTTGGAGTCGATGGAACACAGCCTCCTGCCCAGAACCGGGTGGGCACGAGTTCACTGGTTCTGATTCTGCCGCAGATGGAGCAGCAGGCACTGTATGATTTGTTCGATTTCGACAATGGCATATGGATTTCGGGCAGCACCGATTGGTTCGCGCCCGATAATCCGAACCGCCCGGCTCTTGCCGCGCGACCCGACGCGTATGTCTGCCCCAGCGACGAGTCAGAGCCCTACTCGCAAAAACAGCACGAGGAATACGACGACTGGGGAGTAAGCGATTGCCTCGCGACGGGGAGTTATGCGGTCGTGTCAGGAAGTGTTTCAGCTGGCATGGACCTGACCACGGCGAAGTGGA
>Ga0315543_1005009_pt1 | contig 10621 bp, 9 predicted proteins | sample SalMarSW160210MG_2_FD_203098 | JGI IMG/M metagenome (GOLD analysis project Ga0315543, IMG submission 203098) | Salt marsh sediment microbial communities from the Plum Island Ecosystem LTER, Massachusetts, United States - Salt Marsh Sediment SW1601-210 ...
GCCGCATTGTAGATACTTTGAAACGCATTGAGCTTGGACCACATCTGGTTCAGAAGCGATTCGTCGATCTTGAAAGCAAAGGATAAGCAGAGAGCAAGCGGTTAAATGCTTTGAACGTTGGCATTCGCGTGCTGGATAACGAGTGCAGAGATAACAAGTTGGCAAGGATATGGAAAGCTTACTCGATCACTTGCCAAAAGCATGAGAGGTGATTAAATGAGTTGGGATTCAACCTGGGAACAGGTTTTTCAAACACACGACTGGGGCCGATACCCTCCAGAGGAGTTGATTCGTTTTGTCGCTAGACACTTCTTTTCTGTAGCAGATAGGAGGCAGGTAAAGATCTTGGAGGTAGGCTGCGGCCCCGGGGCCAATATCTGGTTTCTGGCCCGCGAGGGGTTTGATGTATACGGAATCGATGGTTCACCAACAGCTATTGAAAAGGCTGAGCGGCGCTTACGGCAAGAGGGCTTGAAGGCACACCTACGTGTCGGCGATATCGTTTCGCTAGGAGATTTCTATCCGTCCTCCGCTTTTGATGCCGTCGTTGATGTCGCCTGTTTACAGCACAACGATAGGCAGGCTATTCAGATAATTATGGGTCAAATAGTGAGCGTGTTGAAGCAGAATGGCAAACTGTTCTCGATGATGCTTGCGGCAGGGTCTTATGGCTATGGTCTAGGCAAAGAAATTGAGCCAGGTACATTTGTTGATATTGAAGTAGGTCCAGCACAGGGCAAGGGGCTTCATCACTTTTTCAGACTGGATGAAGTCAAAGTACTGCTTGAAGGGCAATTCTCTAATGTACAGATTGAGTATTCCAACCGAAGCTTGAACAACCGTCGGCACAATCTCAAATATTGGGTAGCCGAGGGATGCAAGTGATGATGAGATGACGAGTCTACGACGATGGCCCAAGGAATAATGTGTACAGGAGTTCCACCGCGAGCACGGAATGTGAAGCTAGGGAAGTTAGATTTACGAAGTTTCATCAATGCTCGCGAGGCGTTCAAGGCTATTTTAAAGGTGGTAGTAGATCAAGTCGATGGTCGTATTTTATTGCCGGCCTATATTGGTTGGAGTTTACGAGAAGGTTCGGGCGTTTTTGATCCGGTATGTGAGCTTGGTGTGGGTTATGATTTCTATCGTGTGGATCGCAGGTTGAGAATTGACGTAGGCGATTTAATGAAAAAAGCTGCAGACGAACGCATGCGGGCTGTCTTATTTGTTCACTGGTTCGGGTTTGTGGACGTACGTACTCCAGAAATAGTTTCAAGATTGCGTTTGATGGGCAAATGGGTCATTGAAGATTGTGCACACGCGTTATTTAGTGATCGGGTAGGTGGTATTTGTGGGCATTTGGGACATGCCAGTTTTTATTCGTTGCACAAAATGTTGCCAATGAACAGCGGTGGCTTGCTGCGAATCAACGATGATGAACTGGCGAACTACATTCAACACGGCAGTCAGACACCGGACTACGTTCGCGTGCTTGCTGAGTACGATCTCCGCAAGATTGCTCAACGAAGACTTGAGAATACAAGTCGTCTTGTTGAATTATTGCATCCTTATAACAATGTTTTTGAGCCTATCCATGATTGGCCGATGGATGGCGTGATTCCACAAACTTGGCCGGTGCTAATCAACGGACGTCCCCGCGACAGCTTTTACTTTGAGATGAACAAGCGAGGTTTTGGATTGGTGAGTCTTTACCATAAGCAGATTGGGCAAATTGATGATACCAAATTCCCAGATGCTAGATGGGTCGCATCTCGAATATGCAACTTGCCAGTACATCAGGACGCTGATGCGGCTCAATTGGCAAAAATGGTGATTGAGCTTAAACGTATCGCGGGGGTCCAATAGATAAGATGTACAGGTTTCATGTATACACTTTACAAGATAAAGATGCATGGCAGCGAGCCTGGGAGCAGTTGCCATCCGATCAGAGAGATGTGTTTGGTCGCTCTGAGTATTATGCCGCGTTCGACGGTCAGGATGGTGCGATCGCAGAATGTGCAGTTCTGTCATTGAATGAAAAGGTGATCATCTACCCATATCTTCGTCAGCCAATTCATACACTGGATTGGCTCAATCTAGATGAACCTTGCTTTGACCTGATAGGAGCATACGGTTACGGCGGGCCGTTGGGCCAGGTAGACAATGTAGAGCTATGGAGCCAATTCGCAGAGGCTTTTGGCGATTATTGTCGTAAGACAGATGTCGTCGCGGAATTCGTTCGTATTCACCCGTTGCTCGACGCCAAATCACCAATGAGCAGCCATTACGAAGTGACATTGGCTAACCGCAATGTGGTGGTGGATTTACAGCAGGATGATGAAGCGCTCTGGCGTAGTTATAAGGGGAATAATCGTAAGAATGTCAACAAGGCACTTCGGGAAGGTGTCCATATACTCCGTGAACATGTGCCGGCTGAGCACTTCGATAGATATCTCGAGATCTATCAAAGTACACTCGAACGGGTAGGCGCGAAAGACTTCTATCGCTTTCCTGACACGTTTTATAAGGTTCTGCATGAGCAGATGCCCGAGTCGGTTATCTACTTCTTTGCAGAGTATCAGGGTCAGATTGCCTCCTGCGAACTCTGTTTGATGTCCGAAACGACGATTTACTCTTTCCTTGGAGGTACAGACGCCCAATATTTCGCTGTAAGACCTAATAATCTGCTCAAGCATGAGCTAATCCGTTGGGCAAGAGATCAGGGTTTGAAATACTATCTCATCGGCGGTGGTAGCAAGATGGATGATGGCGTGTTTAGATATAAGCGGTCTTTTGCATCCCAGGGGGTTGTAGATTTCTACATTGCTAAAAGGGTTCACAATCGAGGTTCTTATTCCGAACTCATTGGTCGGTGTCAGCACCACTACCCTCATAACACAGATGAAGCCCGCCGGTGGTTTCTCCGCTGGAGATTTGAGGTAGCAGACAAAGATTAGGCGGATGGGCAGAGGAGGTACCAGTTTGGAAAGCAAGAGAAGAGGTTGTTCTATAGCCAGTGACGGCATGAAGGAGCCAAAAGTCGATACAAAACTTAATACTACCCTACTTCCTTCTGTATCGTTTGCGAGGTAATTGATGCCAGGCGAACATACAAATTTGCCACTTGTCACGCCGAGTACGTCGATCCAGACGACAATGAAAGTTGTCGATGAATATGCTAAGGGCATTGCTCTGGTAGTAGACGCGGAGCATTACCTGATTGGCACCATTACCGATGGCGACATCCGCCGGGCAATCCTAGCAGGAATGAACCTTGAGAAACCTGTTTCTGAGTTGTTGCCCCGCAAGGCTGGCTCGCCTTATCCCCAGCCGGTGACTGCTCCTGTGGGCACCAAACACGATGAACTGATTTCTCTTATGCAGGAACGTAAAGTACGGCAGGTACCGTTATTGGATGACGATGGGCATGTGGCTGACTTGGTGATGTTGGATGAATTGTTGCCCGAGCGAGTATTGCCTCCTTTGCAGGCTGTGATTATGGCAGGCGGGTTGGGAACCCGTCTGCGTCCTCTGACAGAAGAATTACCCAAGCCGATGTTACAGGTGAAAGGCCAGCCTTTGATGACACGAATTGTTGAACAGTTACGCGAAGCTGGTATACGGCAGATCAACGTTACCACTCATTATAAGCTAGAGAAGATAATTGATCATTTTGGTGATGGGAGCAACTTCGGTGTCAAGCTCAATTACGTAACCGAAGACCGTCCTTTGGGTACGGCTGGCGCTCTTGGTCTGATGGAGAAGCCTGATAGTCCCTTGTTAGTTATTAACGGCGATATCCTCACACAAATGAATTTCCGTGCTATGTTAGCCTACCACCAAGAACATAAGGCTGATCTGACCGTTGCAGTGCGCAAGTACGACCTCAATGTGCCCTACGGGGTGATCGAAAGTGACGGTACCTTCGTCCAAAGCCTGGTTGAAAAACCTTCATTCAGTTTCTTTATCAATGCTGGCATTTATCTGCTGGAGCCGTCGGTGTATTGCTACATTCCAAACGGGCAGCGCTTCGACATGACCGACCTAATCCAGCGGTTGCTCGAAGAGAAGCTCCCTGTCGTGAGTTTCCCAATTGTGGAGTACTGGTTGGATATTGGGCGGCCTGAAGATTATGAACGAGCTCAAGAAGATATAAAGAACGGGAGCTTCTAAGGGTGAACTGGAAAGACAAGAAAGTTCTAGTAACAGGTGCTGGTGGCTTTATTGGAAGTCACCTGACGGAACGACTGGTGAAGAAAGGCGCCAGTGTTCGGGCACTTGTACATTACAATGCTCTTGGGTCCTGGGGTTGGTTGGACGAGTCTTTGGTTCGCAGTGATATTGAAGTGGTTGCTGGTGATGTGTGTGACCGAGACAGTGTCCGCCAGGCGATGCGAGATACAGAGGTTGTTTTCCACCTGGCTGCTCTGATCGGGATTCCGTACTCATACCATGCGCCACTTTCCTATGTACGCACCAACATCGAAGGGGCTCTTAACGTGTTACAGTCTGCGCGCGAGTTAGGCGTAGAGCGAGTGATTCATACTTCAACTAGCGAGGCTTATGGTACGGCACGCCATGTTCCCATTGACGAAGAGCACCCACTACAAGGCCAATCTCCCTACTCAGCCACAAAGATTGGAGCTGATAAACTGGCTGGGGCGTTTCACTTATCCTTTGGATTGCCAGTGGTCACCGTGCGCCCGTTTAACACCTTTGGGCCTCGACAGTCGGCTCGTGCCGTGATCCCCACGATTATCACGCAGTGCCTCACAGGCAACGTTGTTCGCTTGGGCAATCTTCAGCCCACTCGCGATCTGAGCTACGTGTCTGACATTGTGGAGGGTTTCCTGTTGGCAGCCTTAGCACCTGCAGCGGTCGGGCAGACGATCAACCTGGGCTCAGGGCGTGAGATCAGCATCGGCGACTTGGCTAAGTTGATCATCCATTTAGTTGGACGGCCCATTAGTATTGAGGGTGAAGAAAAGCGAGTGCGTCCTGATAAGAGCGAAGTCGATCGCCTACTTGCTGATAACACATTGGCTCGTACGGTGTTAGGTTGGGAGCCTGCTATTAGCTTAGAAGAGGGGCTTGAACGCACGATTGAGTGGATGAAGCAACACCTAGGGAGGTATCGCCCTGATGTCTATACCATTTGAACCCGGTGCTCCGGCAGCGAAAGGGACGATCCCTCTTTGTGTGCCTGAGATTCGGGGTAACGAGTGGAAGTACGTTAAGGAGTGCCTGGACACCAACTGGGTGTCATCCGTTGGCCCCTTCGTAGATCGCTTTGAGCAGGAACTGGCAGCATGCGTGGGCACAAAACACGCTGTTGCTACCGTCAATGGTACTGCTGCCCTCCACATTGCTCTGCTCGTTGTTGGTGTGGAGCCTGATGATGAAGTCCTGGTTCCTACCCTTACCTTCATTGCTCCGGCCAATGCCATCCGTTATGTCGGAGCCTGGCCTGTCTTCATGGATGCCGAGCCTGAATACTGGGAGATAGACCCGCAAAAGGTTGTGGATTTTCTAGAGAAGGAGTGCAGATGGCATAATGGTGCGCTCTACAACAAGACCACTGGGCGGCGGGTCAAGGCTATCCTGCCCGTGCATATCCTGGGCCATCCGGTGGATATGGACCCGATTCTGGAGATTGCGCGCAAATACGACCTCGTCGTCATCGAAGATGCTACTGAGAGCCTGGGGGCGAAGTATAAAGGCCGTATGGTCGGTCATCTCGGAGATATCGCCTGCTTCAGCTTCAACGGCAACAAGATCATCACCACCGGTGGCGGGGGGATGATCGTGACCGATAACGAAATCTGGGTAAACAAGGCCAAATATTTGACGACTCAGGCCAAGGATGATCCATTGGAGTACGTCCATAATGAAATTGGGTACAACTACCGGCTGACCAATATCCAAGCAGCAATGGGCGTAGCGCAATTGGAACAGTTAGACGGCTATATCGAGGCGAAACGTGACCACGCTCGTCGATACACTCAGCTACTCCAGGATGCGCCTGGTATACAAGTTCCGAGGGAGGCCCCTTGGGCTTTCTCGATTTATTGGTTTTACACACTATTAGTGGATGAGCTTGAATATGGAATAAACAGCCGGCAACTGATGAGAAAATTGAGGGATGCAGATATTAAGTCGCGACCATTCTGGCATCCGATTCACTCCTTACCTCCTTATGTTAATTGTCAATCCTATAAAGTTGAAGTTGCCAATACCCTATATGCACGTGGTCTAAGCCTTCCCTCTTCGGTTGGCATAACTGCTACCGATCAGCAGCGCGTGACGGAGGTAATTACCAAGTCTCGAAGGGCGAGAGAATAATCAGTTAACGATAAAGAGTGATTGAGAAAGCACTGGAGGAGTGGAGAGCAAGGGGTGTGTTTCTTTCATAACGCGGTGAAGCGTGGCGCGGTGGGAAAGTCGCACCACCTGATGTGCTAAGTCAGGAGGCCCTGGTCTAGCAAGATCACCTCGGAGAGATGGTCAATGTGAGATTGCAGGTAAGAGGAATTTATTTTTATTTATCAGTGAGGTAAGAATGGTGAAAGGACTTATATTCGTAGGAAATAAGCGGTCGAAAAGAAGTTTGAAGAGATTTATAAAAGAACAGGTGAGAAAAGGTAATAGTATAGCTTGCTTAGGTGATAAACTCTCCGGCTGTGAGGTCGATCAGCAAATAATTTATGTAAAGCACTATCAGGAGAGGGTTCAAGGGGAAAAGAATTATTGGGAAATTGCCAAGACCTGGCTGGATGAGTGGAACAGGGGGACTCAGCTCTATAAGGAAGTATTATACGAAGGATTTTCGCTGTGGTGGTTTGTCAGATTTAGTTTTTGCCATTGGCTACGAAAACTTCTATCTGATATTGATGCTGTCAAAGAGATCCTAGCCAATGAGAAACCAGAAGCGATATATGGAATTGGGATCGGCGGATATTGGGAAGATGTAATCAAGGCGGTTGCTGAACGTAACAACATAGCGATAAACCTCATATCTCGAAGCTCACTTCTAGCTAGTTTCTTCGATAAAGACAAGCAGTTTGGCGCTAAAGTCAGGGAAGTTTTTCCCTATCTAACAGTAAAAATCTTAAGGACCATCCAAGGAGCCATTAGGCTTTGGCTAAGGAACATTAGAAAAAAACAAGCGAAAGCTTTAAAAGCCTTAATGTTTACTCACGCTATCGATTGGCAAAGCATTAAAGATCCACTTACTGGCTGCGCAAAGAAGTTTGATGCGCAGATGGGACTTGTTTTAGATGAATTGCTTAAAAGGAACATCGAAGTAGTGGCTTTTGATATGATGAGCTACCCCAAAAGTGGGCTCGCCACTCTTTTTGAGAAAAAGTATCCCTATGTTCCTTTGGAGACTTCACAGGATTGGATTAAAGAGCTGTGGGAAATTCATGTTAAGAAATCCAAGGTGCGAAAATTTCTTGGTAAATGGAGCTTATTGAAGAAAGATGCTGATTTTCGTAATTCTTTTCGATATGACGGAATCAATATTGGGAGGATTACGCTGAAAAAGCTGGAAGCCTACTTTACAAGGTCCTTTCCGTCCTTGATCACGGCGATTGAGTCCTATCGGTCTGTTTTGCTTAAGGAAAGGCCCAATATAATAATTGCTATGGACGAGAATGGTAGTGGGAGGCCGCTTGTAACTGCAGCCAAGATTTTAGGCATCCCCACGATGGGATTTCAGCACGGTGCAATTGGGAAATGGAGTTTGAGTTATATCTATCCCCAGGACGTGGAGCGAGACACGATCCCTCTTTGTGATAAAACAGTGGTCTTTGGGAAATTCTATAAAGATATTTTAGTAAAGGAAAGTGTGTACGGTAATTCAGAGGTAGAAGTCACTGGTCAATCCAGGCTCGATTTATTCAAACACAAGGATAAAATATGTAATAGAGAAGCCTTATTTAAGTCTCTTAATATTCCTCTGTCTACAAAGTTAGTAGTCTTTACTTCCCAAACCGGAGAGCTTTCTAGAAGAAGGGAAGCTGCTCGTTTAGTTTTTGACGGCTTACAGGAGATGAAGGACATATTTTTGGTAATAAAGCTTCATCCTGGCGAGAAGATGGATGGGTTTTACGAAAGATTAGCAAAGGAATGTAAGTTTAGCAACTTAAAGGTGTCGAAGGGTGATCTGTATGAGTTATTGTACGCTTGTGATGTAATGCTAAGTGTACACTCTACCACCATTTCGGAGGCTATCATATTTGATAAACCTGTGATCATGCTTCAGAGCCCTGGCAGTATTGATCCGATAGGATGGGCAGAACAAGGAGTGGCTATGCCTGTAAGAGACGCTAAAGAACTGAGAGAAATGGTCCAGTGCATTTGGAAGGATGGAGAAGTGGGCGGCAAATTAAAAGAAGCTCGCAATCGGTTTATTCGTGATCATTATTTCAAGATCGATCGTAAGTCAACAGAGCGCGTGGTAAGTTTAATTGAGAGGCTAGGAAAGCGGGAATAATGTGTGAAAGGGCCAAAGATTTTTGGGAAAGTGAGGAGGCCAAGGTCCACGGTGATGTATCCGATGAGGCTTTTGATGAGTATGCAGATCGGGTAATGAAATATTTGCAACCGACACCAGATGAAGTGGTTCTAGACGTTGGCTGTGGAGATGGTGGATTAACTGGAAGAATTGCCGAGAGGAGTAGAGCCAAGATTGTGGGGATGGATTTTTCCCACCATTTAATAGTTAAAGCGAGGGTTAAGTATCCTGATATTGAATGGATTGAGGGTGATGCTTTAAAAGAGTGGAAATTCAGGAAAGAAAGTTTCGACGAAGTTCTTTCATTCAGTTTTCTGCAGTATATCCCACCAAGTGAGGTTAGTTTTATCTTTAGCGAAACTAAGAGGGTCCTGAAATCCGGAGGAAAGGCATTCCACCTAGATATACCTGATAAGAGCAAATTTTTCAGGGTATTTAATACCTTTCGTAGGTTGATACGGGGGGGGGGCGAGATCATATTTAACTAACAGACTTTGGGGTGATGGGACCTATTGGCACAAGCGAAATCTGGTGGTAAAGGCAGCGAAGCAGATCGGAGTGAATATAGTGATCTTGAATTCAGAATGTCCTTACAGAATGCATATAATATTGGACAAGGGATCATAAAGTGAAGCGAGATAGGGCATGTAGAGTACGTCATCTTCGGCAAGAGGAGTATCCTGATTGGGATAACTTTGTTGCATCTTCTTCTCAGGGCACCCTTTTCCACAAATCATATTGGCTCAAGGCTTCGGGAAGAGAATTCAGTATCTATGGATATTTCAAGGATGGAAAATTATTTGCTGGACTGCCGATAGTACACGGTGTTTCGAAGTTTGGCCTTAGGCGCGGGTCTCATCCGCCCTTAACGCCTTACCTGGGCGTGATCTTCAGGGAGAGTAGCTCGAAATACATATCACGAGTTTCTGCCGAGAAGGAGATGAGCCAAGCCATTGCCGCAAGGCTAAAGGAGGATTTCCATGCCATACGCTTCAATTTCTCACCGGTCTTAACTGATTTGCAGCCTTTCATTTGGGAGGGATTTACGAGTGGAGTCAGATATACCTATCTGCTTAAGCCCAATGATTTAGAAGATGTATGGAAGGGCATGGATGCCAAGAGAAGAAATGACATAAGACGCGCGCAAAAAGACGGAATCTATGTAGAAACCAGTGATGACTTTGAACTGACTTTTTCTTTAGTAGAAAAAAGTTTTGAGAGACAAGAAAAAGAGGCAACATTCAGAAAAACCGCTTTCAAATACAACGAAGTCCTCAATCAAAAAGAACAGTGTAAGTCATTCTTGGCAAGGAATAAAGATGGGAAAGCGATAGCTGTAGTATATATTGTTTGGGATGAAAAGAGAAGTTACTATTTGCTTGGTGGATATGATCCTAAGAGCAGTCATCACGGTGCTTCAGCGATAGCGATGTGGGAAGCAATAAAGTTCACCAAAGAAGAGCTTGGGCTAAGCCAGTTTGATTTTGAAGGGTCAATGATTCAACCTGTGGAACAGTTTTTCAGGAAGTTCGGTGGCAAGCTAACGCCGTATTACACTGTTTCTTGGGGGAGACCATCTGCGAAAATGCTGATTGCTACAAGAAGATTGGTAGGAACAGGTCTGAGAAGGATTGGATTGCGATAGTGGATAGACCGGCAAGTAATGTAGTGGCAACCTACCAGAATGACAAATACTCTGAACCGATCAGGTATATGTTTGATGTGTTTTTCTCGGTTTTGGGAATTCAGTGTCGGGTAATGTCATACTTGGAAGTTTCTGATCTGCAAAATCCGGATTTGCTAATAAGTTACGGACACGAGAAGCCTCGCTCTAACGCGAAATACCACATACACATCTATGAATCGGACCTGTTCGACTCCACTTATCTACACCCTGAGTCGATGCCTGACAGACCACTAAAGCGATTCAACGATCTCCCTATAATCTACGAAGGTACTAACAGGGTCGAGGGACATGTGCGCAGGGAAGGAACCGAGATAGAAACTGACATCGACATTGTCGCATCGTCTTTCTTCATGCTCGCTCGCTATGAAGAAGTCATTGCGCCTGTTCAAGATAAATTCGAGCGTTACCCAGCTACC
>Ga0315543_1005013_pt1 | contig 10604 bp, 7 predicted proteins | sample SalMarSW160210MG_2_FD_203098 | JGI IMG/M metagenome (GOLD analysis project Ga0315543, IMG submission 203098) | Salt marsh sediment microbial communities from the Plum Island Ecosystem LTER, Massachusetts, United States - Salt Marsh Sediment SW1601-210 ...
TTTTTGGAACGGCCAGCCTCCGCAAAGACTGACTGAAACCCACGAGGAGAAGAAGCGAGTAAAACGCAAAGCCAAAGAGAAGGGCAGGGGGATGTACGTTGAAGGAGACCACCCTCGCCGCCGGGAATGATGTAACGACGGTTTGAAGCAAGCGAATCAGCTCGCCGTTCATCGAGTTGATGAACGCGGCCGCTCCATGCGCCACAAGGCCGACAAACCCCGCCAGAAATCCGAGCGGCACGATGAAGCCCACCAGCGGGATCACCACCATGTTGCACAGCGGCGAAACAAAGCAGATGCGGTGGAAGTAGTGCAGACCGAGCGGCGCCAAGCCCAAAAAAGCGGCGAGGGAAACCGAAAAAAGCCTCAACGGATATTCGACGAGATGGTAAATCCGTCGCCTGAACCCGGAAATGGTGAGAAAGCCAGGGTCGGGGCGAAGGCGGAAAAGCGATACAAACCAGTAGAAAATCTTATCGCTCAGAAGCAGAATTGAAAGAACCACCATGAAAGAAAGCTGGAATCCGGCAGTGAACAGCTCGCCGGGACGAATGAAAAGGATGACAACCGCCGCGAACGCGAGGCTGTTGACTGAATCAGAGCGCCTTCCCAGAAGAGGCGCAATCAGAAAAGCCGTGCACATTATAGACGCCCGAAAAACCGGCGGGCGCATCCCCGTCAGCATCGCGTATCCGAACAACACGACAATAGTCGCAAGCGAAGAAATGTTTCGCGGAACGAAGAGCAAACGACACAGAAAGAAGTACATCGCGCCCGCGATGATTCCAACGTGAAGCCCGGAAATCGCCAGAATGTGCATCGTGTTGGTTCTGCGGAGCGCTTCCTTGAATTCCTCTCCCACTCCCCTCCTTTCACCGAGGATGATTGCGAGCAGAAACGATTTCTCTTCATCGCCCAATCCGCTTTCCGAAAACGAACGGCGAATCTTCTTTTTCAGCGAATAGAGAAACCGGTAAATGGGACTGCCAGACGCCTTCCCGTGCCTGCGAACCGCACTCGCCCGCATGCAGACGTAAACGCCCTTCTCAGCGAGGTACTTTCGCGAATCGAAACCGCCCGGGTTCCTGCGGGAGTCGGGGAGAAACGCCTTCCCTGTCAGTTCCACCCTATCCCCGTATTGCAGTTGACCAGCGTCACCCGCCGCCGTGTAAACGAGAACTTTCCCGCGGACAGCTCGCCAGCCGCTTGTTTCGCTCTGCGGGTCGCTCGCCTGAGTTGCCTCCAGGTCGAAACTGAACCGCTTCTTGCTCGTTCTCCCCGGCCAGGCGTGCCGCTTGAGGCCGACTGGCTCGCTCGTCACCCTCCCTCGGAGGCGATACATTCTGCCCGCCCCCAGCTCGAAGTGCACGTGCCGGGGAGGCAAAACGCCGCATTTTACCCCCAACAAGATGCCGATCCAGAACACCACGAGCATGCTCGCGGGTGTCGAGAAGGTCGAATGCGCGACAAGCAATAACAAAGCCGCCGAGAGGCATGCCGCCAGTGGGACAAAAAGCCCTATCGTCAGCCGCTGCGGAAGGAGGAGGTGCCCGATGACAATGCCCGGGATGAGGAACGTCGCAATCAGGAGGCACGGCCTTTTTAATAGGATAGGAGGCTTGCCGGCAGAAGCCTCGGAGGATTCAGACGTTGCAGCCGTCGTCATGAGCTCCCGGAGTTTGCTTTAATCTGGTATCTTATGATGCAATTTCCCGAAAGTCCACCAATACGCGCAAAGGAGCAGCACGATCCCAAGGATGATGTACAGGATGGTCCTTTGCCGCTTCTGTTTAATCGCCTCGTATGCGTCGGGCTTGGCGGATTCCTCGAACGGGTTTGCGACGTGCGAGCCGGATTCAGGCTCCGGAGCGACCTCCGAGGGCACAGTTTCCTCTTTCGGAACAGCGGTTTCCGGCGGCAGCACAACCGCCAGCGCCAGGCGGCCGTCGGCGCCGAGCGTATGAAAAAAAATCACCGCCGTCACGAATGCCAAAAACTTCTGCAACAGAAATCGCCTCATTTTTTCAGAACGAACCATTATCCGGTTTGCTAAAAGCGGGCATTTCACCGGCCGAGTATTCCCCGTAGAATCCATATCACGCCCGCGTCCTGAAAGCAAGGTTATTGTGAACCAGGAGGTAATCCCTCAGTTACCGGCGGATACTGAGTTGCGGGCCAGAAAAGAGGAAGGAGAGAATAACGCAAAGGCGCAGAGTCGCAGAGAGGAGAACGAGAAGGACCCGGTCGTCACGTGCCGTGGCATGGGCATCTTGCCCATGATCACCACGGGCGACCACGGGCGGGACGCCCGTGGCACATGGGGGACGGCCCTTCTTTTCGCCCTGAAGGGCACAGGTCCACCTCGCGTCCCGCGTTCCGCGGGATGTTGATGCTTTCGCGTAGCTCTCGCCACAAAGTCCCGCTGTCTCCCACGTAACTGCGGCATTACAAGTGAAGGTAATGCCTCACTTACCGGCGGCTGAGGTTCCGATCTCGTAGGATGCAGAGTAGCCCTTGTGCCGGTGGCATCCTGCCCCCGCCGAGGGCGAGACGCCCTCGGGACTGCCGGCGAGACGCCGGCGTTACATAGACGGCAACACTGTGCTGCACCTGGCAATCAAGCGCGAGACACCCAGGGAACGACAGCCCCGCCATGGCGGGGTGTCCTTCTCACCTTATTCTCTGCGCCTTTGCGTTAATCTGCTGTTCCCTTCTTGCCTCCTCCGCCTCGGCCGGCTATCCGCCCGAGACTGAGGCCATACAAAAATCGCAAAATGACCCTTCACCCGTAACTGAGGCATGACGGCAACTATGCGATTCTCGTTGTTCTGATTCCTCTTTTCCGATTTCCTTGGGTGTGGCCGGGTCTCCGTGGCACGGATGTCAGCTCCCTTGTCCTTGGAAGGAACCCCACATTCGGGAGCGACCTATCACGCCCCTTCAGGGCTTTTATATTTCATCACGTGCTATTCTCCCAGGGCGCTGCCCTGGGCTGGAATATTGCGTCCTTTCAGGGCTGAAGCTTGCCTTCGCGTCGCCCTCGAGAAAAACTGGCCGTTCTCCGATACCTCGCCGTTCCAGAGCTTGGCGCCGATTTCCGGTCTCCCTGCAAGGGCACACTTAATAAAGCTCACGGCAACGCCCTGAGAAAAGGCCCCGGTTCAAGAATGATGAGCCGTGAAAGGGCGAGATATGTGCGTCGCGACCCCAAAGATTCCTTGAGGTCAATTCGAATAGCCCCGCGTTTTCTCCTTTTCCCAAAGGGGGCGTGGAAGCCCGGTCGAGCTTCCCGCACGGGCTGGGTCCAAGGACAATTCCGCCACTGAAATGCAGCCAGACCCAGCCGCACATGTGTGCCTACGTTTGAGTGGTTGATCCCGGATGCCCGTCAGACACGGGCTTCAGCCCGTGGGGCTCATCGGGTGGCCCCTTTCTGCCTCAGCAGGCTTCAGCCTGCCTTCTCCATCAGAGGATTCATCCATAACACCGCTCACACGTAGCCGCACCGCAAAAAACTCCTTGACATGGCTCCCGCCGCGTATAAAAGGTATGGAAGTTTAACCTCTTATTCTGCCGCGGCCTCTATTGAGGGGGGGGATGCTGCTTCAGGGGTTACGGCTGTGGTTAACCATCCCAGAACACTTCCAAGCCAGGATTTCCCACGAAAATTGGCTTTCGTGTGGCACCGAGAGCCGCCATGTCGTAGGAGTTTTAGACAGGATTTACAGGATGAACAGGATGGTCTCCATATAATCTTGTACATCCTGTTATCCCGTCCAAAAAATCCCTCACAGCCTTGACTGGATGCTCCGGCTCCTTCTATTTACTCCCCCTCTTTCTCCCCACTCCGCCCTTGACAACTGACAACAAGTACGGTATAATCGCCTCAAAAATGAGAGCAAATCCCATACGCAAGCGGGCGCTGGAATTGCACTTGAATCGAAGACCCATTCCAGTATGCCCTCTCGTCGAGAAACTACTGGAAAATACTGGAATTTCAGCCCGTTTTCGGGGTTAAAGGGAGGATTGGAAGCCCCTCTTGTTGAACCGGTTACATCGAAAAAATGGGCACAAAACGCCATGAAAACGCATCAAAACGCGCCCGAACGAGCCCAACTCCCGCTGCGCCTCTGCGGCTCTCTGTTCTATATTCCCATCTTTTTCAAGCCCGAGCAGTCGCCATTCCGCCGCCAAGGACTCCAGGCTATCCCCACGCGCGAAGAATGAAAGAAAAACGCCTGACATGCCATCGGAACGCTCCCAGACCCAGACGTTCGCCGGTATTGAAGGCCGGGGCGAGTCGTGCTATTCTGCTCACTCGACGCGACGAGGTCTGCCGTGGAGCGTCGCCGAAAGCAAGCGCTTCACATCGCTCCCAAAAAACACGACGACCTTCCTCGTCACGGGCAAAAGCATGCGGAGGCAATTACGTTGCCACCGCAACAAGAACACTTGCACATGGAGGACTATGACATGAGTAAGTTAATCTCGCGAAGGGACTTTCTGGAGAAGTCGGGATGGGCGGTCGCCGCCGGGCTTGCAGCGGGGGCCGTCCCGAAGCTGGACAAAGCTTCTGCGTATGCTCAAGAAGCGCCCCTCTCAGCGCGCCGCTCGGCGCCGAGCGACAAGGTGCTCATGGGATTCATCGGCACGGGTGGTCGCGGCAGGTATCTGATGACCGTTTTCAAGAGCCATCCCGACGTGGAGATCGCGGCAGTGAGCGACCTCAACTCGCGGCACCTCCGGGCGGCAATCGGCATCTCGGGAGGAAAGGCGAAAGGGTACCACGACTATCGCAAGCTCCTGGAGCGAAAGGACATTGACGCGGTCGTCGTGGCGACGAACGGGCACTGGCACGCTCTTCCGGCGATCCACGCCTGTCAGGCGGGAAAGGACATATACGTCGAGAAGCCCCTCGCGCTGACCATTCAGGAAGGACGCGCCGTCGTGAAAGCTGCCCGGAAGTACAATCGCATCGCCTGCATCGGGACTCAGCAGCGAAGCTCCCCCCACTACCAGAAAGCCGTCGAGATCATCAAGTCGGGCCTTCTGGGGAAAATAGGGCTCGTCGAGGTCTGGGACGTGGAGCAGCAGTTGCCCGGTTTTGGCAATCCTCCGGATAGCGATCCGCCGAAGGAGCTGGACTGGGATTTTTGGGTCGGTCCATCGCCGAAAGTCCCCTACAATCCCAACCGCTACGCCCATCATTACTGGTTCTGGGATTACGGCGGGGGATGGCAATGCGACTGGGCGGTTCATCACTACGACATCGTGCATTGGGCGATGGGGCGAGACAAACCCGTCGCCGCCCAAGCCTCCGGCGGGAAGCTGATGATTGACGATAACCGCGAACTGCCCGATACCTTCAGCGGGACCGTCGAGTATCCGGGTTACATCATGTCCTACAGGTCCACCGTGGCTAACACCTACATTTACGAGAACCGCTGGAACGCCAAGATATTCCACGGGACAAACGGCTCAATGATCCTCAACCGCGCCGGCTACGCCATCATCAGCGAGACCATAGGAGAGAAGAAGGTTATCGAAGAGACGCGAGTGGGAGGAATCAACGGCGACGGACGACACCAGCCAGCCTTCGTCGAAGCTGTCAAGTCCCGCAAGGAGCCGCCGAACGACATCGAGAATGGGCACTACTCGAGCGTGCCGGGGCATCTGCTCAACATCGCCTACAGGGTCGGACGAAAAATCAGGTGGGACGCCGAGAGGGAAATAATCCCCGGAGACCCTGACGCCAACCGGATGGTCGGCCGGAAGTATCGCGCACCGTGGCGGCTACCAACCTGACAGTGCGCATCCCAAAGCGCAAAACCGCGGCGACGAGAGCCTTTGCCGGGCTTCTTCTCGACATGAGCGCGACCAGGACGCCTTGAGAGGTTATCCACTCATCGCGCCTTCGCCTCCGGCTCGATGAGAACGGTGGTTGTGCGGAAGGGGGAAATGGGGATGGGCAAAGATGTCTCCTCGATTCCGAGCGGTCTTCGCCGGTCGCCCGGAGGATCGAGCAGCCACGCCGAGCGCACGGGCAAACCGACGGGCTTTGCCCGAAGGTTATGCGGGCCAAGTCCCGAATTCTCCTGGAGCCTGAGCTGCCAGAAAACCGCGCCTTGCCAGAACACAAGGCTCGCGGAGGAAAGCTCGATGTCAGGTTTATCGAACTCGAGAAAACTTCTTGTCGCGGCCTCCCCCAGCCTGCCTTTCTGCCTGCCCCACGGCGAGCGGAATGCCGCAAAGAGAGGGACCGTCGCCTCGAGAGCGTTTCGCCGGAGGAATCCTTTGCCGTCGGGCGGGCCGGAGGAGTCGCCCGGCTTCGAGGCGGCGCCGAAATCGAGGTAATACGAGAACGAAATCTTCGTTCCCAGACCCGGCTCGACCTCATCGTACCGGGTTCGGCCGGTGTCCTTGTTTTGCCCCCACAGCTCCCGGTCGAAAAGATAGGAGTAAATTCGTGCGGACGTCGGCTTATCGAGGGAGTGCAAGCCGATTTTGCCCAAACTGAGGATCGGAGCTTCGACGGGGATGAAACGGACTTGAGCTTTATCGTCGTGAAGAAGGGCGTAGCTCTGCACGACCTGTCCGATCCTCGCGGCGCCGGGGAGAAAATCATCTGGCCAACGGCGGAAGTGATTAGGGCCGTCCAGACCGACCTTCAGCGATTCTGCATCGAGGTTGAAAGGGAATTCAAGAACGGCGACGACGCGGTCGTCGCCCGGAATCTTCGAGATGTCGAGCGTGTTTTCGATTCTTATTTCCGGCGGGATGTCAAACGCTGTTACTGATGTCTCGATGAGCGGGCACTCTTTCCGGCGAACGCGCAACGTCTTGTAAGTATTGCCAGTGACCCGTTCGATGCGAACCGCTCGACCCTTTGCCTGCTGCGGCGTGCCTCCCGTCATAGCGTCGAGATGTCGGGCGAGGTGCAGAGCGGCGAACAGGCGCCCCTTCTCGACCCACTCGCGCTGGTGTTTCTTATCGTAGATGGACTTGATGTAGCCGGTGCGAGGATCAATCAGAATAGCGAAACGGCGAGTGTCGAGATTGTGAGCTGCCGCAGCGACCGGAGGTTTCCTCGGAGGACCCGGTGAAACATGGAAGACCTTGTAGCCCATCGCCGGAACGTCGCGGGCGAGGAAGCGTAGCGTGCGACCATCTTCAAGTAAGTCCCATTCCATTCTTTCAGTGCTGTTTTTCGCCGTAATCGTCAGTCCCTGCTTGAGAACCTTTGCAGGGATGCTCACCTCCACGTATCCGGTACGCTGCCAGCAGAGCGAGTTGAAAACGACGATGAACGGATAATCAGCGCTCACGGAGTCCGCGAGGATTTTCATTCCCTCGTGCATGAGCATGCTCGACCCATAGGAAGCCGAGAGGCTGCGAAAGGCGTGCTGCCAGTTTTCCCAGACGACCTGTTCCTTTGTGGTGAGGTCCGGCCACCCCGTGCCAGCGGCGGCGGTGTGCCCGCTGATTGTCAGCAGGTCATCCCACGCCGCCGAGAAATCTTCCGCAGGAAATCTCGCCGCGCCAGCCAACGCCAGAACTGACCACAACGATTCTGCGGCGGGGAGAATCCTCTGTGCGAATCGCATCCGCGCAATCAGACGCGGCGAACCGAGCTTCGCGGGCGCCCAGTGCCCCGACCAATCGCCTCGGTAGGTCGGGAAGCGGTCTCCATCTCTCTTTTGCATGTACTTAAAAAATTGTCGCGGCGTCGCCATTTTGATTTCTGGAGATTTCCCGGTGGCGTTCCATTTGCCGATAATCCGGTGAATCTTCTCGGTGGCAGCCGCATCTACGTTGTCGCCGGGGGAAGCCATGATCAAAAATGCGTCGTAGGGATACCCTGCTCTTTCAATGGCGCTGGCCTGCTCAGGAACTTTCCGGAAAACATCCTCCTCCTTCTCCCAGATGCCGATGCCCCATTGACTGGCGTTCGTGTACCCGTTTGCGATCCACGTCAGGACGCGAGAGCCGTCCGGCCCTTCCCAATAGAACGGAATGTCCTTGTATGTCAGCTTCGGCTCCCCGCCAAAGGACGTGTTGATGCCAGTTAGGAAGTATCTGATGCCGTGTTGTCGCATCGCCTGCGGATAAGCCCAGGTGTAACCTGGGACGTCGTCTTGAATAGCCGTCGTAACGTCGCCTCCGAGTTTCTTTGCAAGGCTAAATCCAAGATCGAACATGCGATTGACAGACTCCCCGCTCATCATCCCGCTGTGCATGTTCGCAAAGGCCCCTGCCAGCTCAACTCTCCCGGATTCGACCAGAGCGGCGAGTTTCCGGACTTCATTCGGAGTGGAGCGTTTCATCCACTCGCGGAGCTGCCAGGCGCATTCGATGGTGTAGAAGTAGTCGGGATACTTCTCGCAGAGCTGGATGGCGCGGTCAATGCACCCTTTGTAGCCTCTGGCGACAGTGTCGGGCGGGGCGGTGAAACCGATGTCGAGGTGGCTCGGCACGACGACATAGACAGTCTTAATCTCTGCCGATGCGGGCAACCAGCCGCCGAGCATCGCCACCACTGCGGTCACTAACAGAAAAGTCACTTGTTTTAGGCGCATGAGCAACCCTCTTTTTCCCTTCCCGCGACGAAGGTCATCCTCAGGACAAGTGCTCCCCCGCGATTTCCTCCTCCGTCAGGTAGCAGGCAGGGTCTTCCATCCATACGTCGGCGTGAACCGCTATCGCTCTTGAGCGGAAGTTGCCGTTGCACATCTCTACCCAGCGGCATCTCCCGCATTTCCCCTTCAGGAACGGCTTGCGGTCCTTGAGTTTCGCCATCAAAGGGTCGCTGGTGTCGGCCCAGATTTCCGCGAACTTCCTCTGCCGAACGTTCCCGAAGGAATGATCCTGCCAGAACTGGTCCGCGTGAACCTCTCCCCGGCTATCAATATTCGCGATTCCGATTCCGGAGCTGTTTCCGCCGTTCCAGAGGAGAAGTTGACGCACCTGGTCGGCGTCCGAGCGCCCTTCGCTCAGCATCCGAAGGTAGAGATAGACACCGTCGGCGTGATTGTCCACTGTCAGAATATCCTTTTCCAGCCCTCTCCTGTGGCAGGAAAGAGCCCAGTCCATAATCATATCCACCGCACGGCGAGTCTCCTGATGCGAGATGTCCTCGTCCCTCAACCTCCCGCCTCTCCCAGAATAGACGAGGTGGTAAAAGCACGCTCTGCCGATGTTCTCTTTCTCCACAAGCTCGAAAATGCCCTCGAGGTCTTTCAAGTTCCGCTTCGTCAGCGTCAACCGCAGCCCCACATCCACACCTTCCTCGACGCAGTTTCTTATCCCCTCCAGCGACGCTCGAAACGCCCCTTTCTTACCCCGAAAGGCATCATTGGTTTTCTCAAGCCCATCTATGCTGACGCCGACGTACGACGCCCCAGCCTCCTTGAGCCTGCGGGTCGCCTCCTCGGTCAAAAGCGTCCCATTAGTCGAGATAACCGCGCGAATGCCTTTCGATACGGCAAAGTCAACGAACTCAAACAGGGAAGGGTGCATCAACGGCTCGCCACCCGAGAAGAGAATCACCGGCACGCCAAATTCCCCGAGGTCCCCAATCAGCCTTTTGCCTTCCCTCTCCGAGAGCTCCCCCTGATACGTCCTGTTCTCCGAGTCGGAATAGCAGTGGATACAACTCAGGTTGCACCTCCGCGAAACGTTCCACACGACTACCGGCTTCTTGTCCGACGTGTACCGCAGCAGCTCGGAAGGGCTGGCAGAGCTCTTTCTGCCGTAGCGAAGGACATCACCGGGGGTGAGTGTCCCGCAATAAAGCCTCGTTATGCTTATCATCGCTCTCCTGTGCGGCGCCAGTGTCGAACCCGCCGATTTCCACCTTCAATCATCCACGGCAAGCGCGCGAAAACCTCGGAAAAAGCTCTCGAAGCGCCGACACAATCATTTTGCCGAAATAGCGTCCCGGACTCCAGAGAAATGTTCACCCCAGCGTAATCCCTCAGTTACCGGCGGCTGAGGTTCGGAGCTCATAGGACGCAGAGTAGCCCTTGTGCCGGTGGGATCCTGTTCCCGCCGAGGGCGAGACGCCCTCGGGACTGCCGCCCCGCCATGGCGGGGCAGCGTTACATACACGGCAACACTGTGCTGCACCTGGCAATCAATCGCCAGACGCCCCAGGGAACGACAGCCCCGCGAGACGCGGGGTGTCCTTCTGACCTTATTCTCTGCGCCTTTGCGCCTTTGCGTTAATCTGCTGTTGCCTTCTTGCCTCCTCCGCCTCGGCCGGCTATCCGCCCGAGACTGAGGCATTACAGCGCAGCCGCCGTCCTTTGCCGAATCCAGAATGACGAGGGCCCTCGGTTCAAAACCTCGCGAATCGGCGAGCCCGGGCGCGCTTGCGGGATAAAAAGCGACCCCGCCGGGAGGGCGGGGCCGTTTGTCTTTACGCTCGCTGCGAGATCATTCGCCGCGGACGCGATAGAATCCGGCGGAGCCGGAAATCACAACATCCGACGAGCTCGTGCCGGTGAGCGGACCGGCTACCTCACTCCACGCGCCGGTCAAATCGGTGGTGTAGTCAATGTAGTAGGTCTCGGTACCGAACACGCTCCACGTGACACTCAGCTTGC
>Ga0315543_1005015_pt1 | contig 10604 bp, 13 predicted proteins | sample SalMarSW160210MG_2_FD_203098 | JGI IMG/M metagenome (GOLD analysis project Ga0315543, IMG submission 203098) | Salt marsh sediment microbial communities from the Plum Island Ecosystem LTER, Massachusetts, United States - Salt Marsh Sediment SW1601-210 ...
ATTGACGAAGGGCGACTCATTGTTGGCGTGAATTGGCTCTCCAAATCCCGCGCCACGTATGTGGTCAAGGGGGGAAACGCGGAGGGTGTGAAGAAGCTCCTTGGTGAGACAGCGAGGGTTACTGGGGAGATTGTGGACCATAGTCCGTGGCTGAAGGAGATCGTTGTGCGTGCTGCAGAAGCCTCCAGTGCGCCAGACTCTCTATCAATGCGCATCGGATATATTGAGGAACTGGGACCTTCGATCTACATGCAGGGCACGCACATCCTGGTTGACCATGAAGGCAAGCGCATCTGCTTGCTGGGCACTGTGGAGGGTGGGCCGCACTTGGACAAGCACATGATGAGCAAGGTGATGGTAATTGGCGTGCTCAGCAAGACTGTGGAGGGCGACGCCCAGATCATGTGTGTGGAATTGATTCAGCCAGTGAGGTAATGGCGCGAGAGGGATAGTCAATCATTCAAATTGGAAGGAGGCAAACAAATGTTAGTCAAGGACAGAATGACTCACAATCCGATCACTATCAGAGACGACACCCCGCTGCCCGATGCACTGAAGATTATGCGTGATAGCAAAATCCGGCGTCTGCCGGTACTGGACAAGAGTGGCAAACTGGTGGGCATTGTGTCGGAGAAAGACCTGTTGTACGCGTCGCCTTCGCCTGCCACCTCGCTGAGTGTCTGGGAGATCAACTACCTCGTCTCCAAGGTACCGGTGAGCGAGTTGATGACCAAAGAGGTCATCACGGTGTCGGAGGACTGCCCAATGGAGGAGGCAGCGCGCATCATGGCGGACAGCAAAATCGCTGGCCTCCCAGTCATGCGCGGGGATGCGCTGGTCGGTATCATCACTGAGACCGATTTGTTCAAGGTGTTCCTGGAGTTGCTAGGGGCGCGTGAGCAAGGCACCCGCTTCGCCCTGTTAGTGCCAGAGAAGAAGGGCATGCTCGCAGCGATCGCTCAGAGTGTGACTGAGTTGAATGGCAACATCGTCGCCTTGGGCACTTTTCTGGGTGAGGATCCCACCAACCGGCTTCTCACTATGAAAGTGCAGGACGTAGACAAGGACGAGTTGTGGAGTAAGTGGCAGGAGCTGGGGATCGAATTGCTAGACGTCCGCGAGACATAGCGCCTGGCTGACTGGTTGCGGTGCAGTCTGCAATAGTGTGGGGTGTAGCACTGGCGGGCTGTGTCGCCAATGCTACCTGTCTCCCGATAGATCTGCCCTATTTGCTCTTTGCCTCTACTCGATTCGTAGCGTGTTCCTCTGGCGGGTGCGCCTCTGGCTTGAGTTCTTGCTATAGCAATTCTACCAGAGGAGCATCGGCCTTCTCAAGAATCTGCTGGCGCAAAACAAAGTCTTTTTGACAAAATCGCCGGAGGTGGCTATAATAGTGTGTCGCTGAGCGGGTGACAGCGTTTTTTTGTTGCCTGTGCACCTGAGCGAATGTAATTACGCTGGAGGTATTCTGAGTGTACGCTGTCGTGGAAAGCGGAGGCAAGCAGTACAGAGTCACAACTGGGCAGACCGTTGACGTCGAGAAACTGTCTGCTGCGCCAGGCGAAAGCGTGATTCTGGATCGAGTGCTCCTTGTGGCTGATGGCGATGAGATCAAGGTCGGCCAGCCGACTGTGCAAGGCGCGTCGGTGTCGACCACAGTTATGCAACATGGGCGCAAGCGAAAGGTGATTGTCTTTCACTACCGCCCTAAGCAGCGCTATCGGGTCAAGAAGGGCCATCGGCAGCAGTACACACGCCTACGCATTGACGAGATCAAGCCTTAGCTGTTTGAGTCTCTTGAGGAGGTTGGACATGGCACATAAGAAGGGTGGCGGCACGAGCCGCAATAACCGGGACAGCGAGTCAAAGCGCCTCGGAGTCAAGCGCTTTGGGGGTCAGCTCGTGCGTGGCGGCACAATTATCGTACGCCAGCGCGGGACCAAGTTCCATCCCGGGCGCAACGTGGGCGTGGGCAAAGACCATACGCTCTTTGCTACCATTGACGGGTATGTGAAATTTGAAGATGCCACTCGCCGCAAGAAGCGCGTGAGTGTTTATCCAGAGAAGCAGTAGGTAATCAAGTGAAAAAGGGCATCCATCCAAAATACTATCCGGAAGCTAAGGTCATCTGCGCCTGTGGCAATACCTGGACCACCGGCTCCACCCAGGAAATCATCCACACCGAGATGTGCTCTGTCTGCCATCCGTTCTTCACTGGCGAGCAGCGTATTGTAGACACGGCTGGTCAGGTTGAGCGTTTCCGTCGCCGCGTCGAGAGGGCCGAACAGATTGCGGCGGAGACCGCTCGTCGTGGTCTGCAGAAGCAAAAGCGGGGAGAGAGCCTCTTTGAGTTGGTGAGTGAAGAGGAAGCAGTGGAGGTCGAGGCTCAACCTGTTGCGGAAGAGAAGCCAAAGGCCAGACGCAGGGCCCGCAAGGCGCCGGTGACCAAGGCCAAACCTGTTGCGGAGGCTGCCCCGAAAGCAGCGGCCCCCGAGAAGGCAGCCAAAGCTCCTGCCAAGGCGGAGGCTCCTGCGAAAGCAAGGTCCCGCAAGAAGGCAGCCAAGGCTGCTCCGAAAGCAGCGGTCCCCGAGAAGGCAGCCAAAGCTCCTGCCAAGGCGGAGGCTGCCCCGAAAGCAAAGGCCCGCAAGGAGGCAGCCAAGGCTGGTCCGAAAGCAGCGGTCCCCGAGAAGGCAGGCAAGGCTGCTGCCAAGGCGGAGGCTGCCCCGAAAGCAGCGGCCCGCAAGAAGGCAGGCAAGGCTGCTGCGAAGGCGGAGGCTGCCCCGAAAGCAGCGGCCCGCAAGAAGGCAGCCAAGGCTGCTGCGAAGGCGGAGGCTGCCCCTAAAGCAAAGACTCGGAAGAGAGCAGCCAAAGCTGCTACCGCGGGTGAGGCTGCCCCGAAAGCAAGGACTCGAAAGAGAGCAGCCAAGGCTGCTGCCGAGGGTGAGGCTGCTCCGAAAGCAAAGGCCCGCAGGAAGGCAGCCAAGGCTGCTGCGAAGGCGGAGGCTGCCCCGAAAGCAAGGACTCGAAAGGGAGCAGCCAAAGCTGCTGCCGCGGGTGAGGCTGCCCCGAAAGCGAGGACTCGAAAGAGAGCAGCCAAGGCTGGTGCCGAGGGTGAGGGTGCCCCGAAGACAAGGACCCGTAAGAAGACAGCCAAACCCATGTCCAAGGCAGAGGGTGAAGCCAAGTCCCCTGCGAAGCGGGCGCGCAAACCGAGTGACAAAACGCCTGAATAGGCCCGGCAAGACGCCAGGATTGGAGAGGCAGAGTACACACTCTGTCTCTTTTATCGCTGAACAAAGGAGATAGTGCTGCCGTGTCTCACCATCGCTATGACGGGGGCTGGATCGAGGTCGTCTGTGGCTCCATGTTCTCTGGCAAGACGGAGGAATTGATTCGCCGAGTGAAGCGTGCCGTAATTGCCAAGCAGAAGGTCCAGGTATTCAAACCTGGCCTTGATACGCGCTATGTACATGAGAAACTGACTGCGCATAGCGGCGTGCAGTTCACCGCTATGCCAGTAGCAACGGCCGTTGATATCCTGAAGAATCTGGAGCCAGACACGGAAGTGGTGGCCATTGACGAGGCGCAGTTCTTCGATTCGTTCATCTCCGAGGTGTGCAACGAGTTAGCCAATCGTGGACTGCGGGTCATAGTGGCTGGATTGGACATGGACTTTCGTGGCGAGCCTTTTGGCCCCGTGCCAGTCTTGATGGCTCAGGCTGAGCGAGTGGACAAGTTGCAGGCAATCTGCCAGTCTTGTGGAGCGCCAGCCAGCCGTACGCAGCGCCTCATCAACGGCAAGCCCGCTTCCTACGATGACCCTGTGATTCTGGTGGGTGCTGAAGAAGTCTACGAAGCGCGCTGTCGAATGTGCCACCGAGTTCCCCGAGAAAAGGAAGGCGTGTGAAACAAGTTCACTACGGGGGCCAGGCCGTCATCGAGGGCGTGATGATGCGCGGCGTTCGACACATGGCTGTGGCCGTGCGCAAGCCTTCCGGCGCGATCATAGTGCACAGCGAACCGCTGCCGCCCGGCATATACAGCAGCTCTATCGGCAAACTGCCCTTTGTGCGGGGCCTGACTATGCTGTGGGACACGCTGGTGCTGGGCATACGCTCGCTCATGTTCTCCGCTGACGTGGCCCTGGAGGAAGAGGATGTACAGTTCGGCGGCCCCATCATGTGGGGGACGATTCTTGTTTCCTTGCTCCTTGGCCTCGGGCTCTTTGTTCTGCTCCCCATGCTTCTGGTCGGTCTGATTGATCGCCATATTAGTAGTCCCCTTGTCAGCAACCTGTCCGAAGGCGTGATTCGGTTACTGTTTTTTCTGGCATATCTGCTTGCCATTGGTAGATTACCTGATATCCAGCGAGTGTTTGCTTACCATGGGGCTGAACACAAGACGATCAACGCCTACGAGGCTGGCGTGCCATTAACACCCAAGGACGTTGAACCTTTTACCACGACACACACTCGCTGTGGAACCGCCTTTCTCTTGATTGTGTTGATCCTTTTTGTCCTGGTTTCGTCCCTGTTGGGACGGCCGCCGCTGGTTTGGCGTATTGTGTCGCGCCTGGTATTGGTGCCCGTTGTTGCTGCCCTCGCCTACGAGTTCCTCAAGTTCACGGCCCGACACTATGACCGTACTCTGGTCAGGATTTTGGTCGCTCCTGGCCTTTGGCTTCAGCGGCTCAGTACTCGGGAGCCGGACGACGGGATGCTGGAGGTGTCGATAGCTGCTTTGCAGCGCGTGCTGGCGGAGGATGGCGTGGCTGCTTGACGAGGCGCTTACGGCTTGCCCGTTGGATGCCGTGCAAATAGGAACTTGAGTTGACGCAGAAACTGGAGGCCCGATTTCTGAGAGAAACCGGGCTTCTTGTCGGGATCGGGCTTCTGCGATACAATCCGTGCTGAAAGCTGTGATCTAATTCACGACACCCGTTGGGGTGCAAAGAACGCCGAGTTCACCGCAAGTCCTGGCACAGCTGTGTTCTCTGTGTCTTCGTAGTGAGTCGCGCTATCCCTGGCTGGGAAGGGTTCCGTACACATGAAAATCATCTATCGTAACAGAGTCTGGGAACTAAAGGGTAACACGACTGTGCGCCATGCGATCAAGAAAGTCGGTCTCAGTCCTCAAGCTGTGCTGGCCGTGCGTGACGGCAAACTGATTACGGATGACCTGATCGCTGCACGAGATGATACGATTATGCTGATTGCAGTTGTATCTGGGGGATAGGCACTTATCTGACAAGGAGCTGCCTCTGCTTACTCTGCGGATAGGCTCCATGCGGGTGTTCGAGCGGGCGAGGACGCAGCACAGGACGTGACTTGCTCCCTACCTCACGTCCACGTTGTTTGAGCTAATGGAACAGAGATGAAGTGTAGAAAGTGCGGCACGACAGCGGTCATAAACATGCGTCAACATAGGCTGTCCTTGTGCCAGGATTGTTTCCTGGAGTGGGTTCCTCAGCGAGTACAGCGAGCCATTGAAAAGCTTGGCATGTTCGAGCCGAGCGAGCGCGTGCTGATTGCTGTATCTGGCGGTAAGGATAGCCTGAGTCTGTGGGACATCCTGCTGCGTCTTGGCTATCAGACAGAAGGGTTATACATAAATCTTGGCATCTTGGACCGGGACTACTCCAGCATTTCGCAGCAGAAGGTTGAGCATTTTGCTGCGGCACATGCTGCGCAGTTCCGTGTAGTCAACGTGGCGACAGAGTACGGCATGAGCATCCCGGAGGTCTCGCGGCGCAAGCGGGGGCGCAGTATCTGCGGCACTTGTGGCCTGGTCAAGCGTCACATCATGAACCAGGCTGCTTGTGAGGGTGACTATGCGGCGCTGGCAACAGGGCATAATCTTGACGACGAGGCGGCGGTCCTATTTCAAAACGCTCTGCACTGGGCCACAGGTTATCTTGCGCGGCAGGCGCCTGTACTGCCGGCCAATCGTCGCGGCTTGGCACGCAAGGTGAAACCGTTGATACGCCTCTACGAACGCGAGATGGCTGCTTATGCCTTCTTGCGGGGCATTGATTATGTTTATGAAGAGTGCCCGTACGTGAAGGGAGCCACAACGCTGTTCTACAAGGGTTTGCTAGATCAACTGGAAGAGTTCTCGCCCGGGGCCAAGCAGATGTTTTACCTGAGCTTCCTACAAGCACGGCGCGAGGGCCGCTTGCTGCCTTTCTCTGTCAGTGATGTGGAGATGGGTGAATGTGAGCGCTGTGGACAGCCCACCACTGCGCCGGAATTATGCGCCTTTTGTCGCCTTTGGGATGTAGGGACAAAGGATTAGGTTATACTTGAACAACACCCACCACAGAGTCCCCGGAGATGAATCTGGTTTTCCCTCAGCTCTCCGCGTCTCTGTGGTGTTGGCAAAACAATTGTCAGCGGACGGGAAGCGTACAGGGGCCGCCAGCACATGCTCAGTACCGTTTTCGGCGTAACCGCGTTTTCACTGATACGGAGAAGCCTTGGTGTCTTGGTGCCTTTGTGGTAAGTTTAAAAGTTGGCAGGAGCACAATGGGAGAAGAGTCAACCAGGCGGGATAGCATCGTGAGAGGTCATAGATACTTTGATTTCCTCATGGCTCTCTTTGTTTCTGTGCTGCTTATCAGCAATGCTGCATCCTCGAAGATCGTCTTGTTGGGTCCTTTTACGTTCGATGGGGGAACGATTCTCTTTCCTATCACCTACATCTTGGGTGATATCCTCACAGAGGTCTACGGCTATGCGCGTTCGCACAAGGTCATCTGGACCGGCTTTGTTTGTACTGCCTTGATGGCTCTCGTCTTCGCCATTGTTGGTATGCTGCCAGCCGCGCCTGGCTGGGATGCTCAGAAAGCCTACATGACGATCCTGGGTGCCACTCCGCGCATTGTTCTAGGCAGTCTGATAGCATACTTTTGTGGAGAGTTCTCGAACTCGTACATCATAGCAAAGATGAAGATATGGACCCAAGGCCGATGGCTGTGGACACGTACTGTGGCTTCCACGCTTGTTGGAGAAGCCGTGGATACGATGTTATTCGTACTCATTGCCTTTTACGGCGTGTTACCGCCCGGGCTCCTGCGCAGCGTGATCGTCTCCAACTACGTGTTCAAGGTCGGCTTCGAGGCGCTTGCTACGCCTGTCACGTATGCGATCGCCAATTTCCTGAAGCGTGCGGAGAACGAAAATCACTTCGATTATGATACGGACTTTAATCCCTTCAGATTACGTTGGTGAGCTGGGTCGATGGCCGAAGCTGCAAGATTGCTTTGGTTTCGGCGTGGGGCCTTACGTTAGTGCTGATACAGCTCTTCTACCACGGAGACAGGGAGTACACAGAGCTTTCTGGACAAGAGAACTCTGTGCTCTCTGTGTCTCCGTGGTTTCCTTACATCACTAGCAATAGAAGAATGTGATATCCATGAACGAGGTTCTGCTCCAACCGGAACTGCCTCCCGACCATCGCTCCGGGTTCGTTGCCGTAGTGGGGCGGCCTAACGTAGGCAAGTCAACACTGATCAATGCCTACGTGGGGCAAAAGATAGCTATCGTTTCGGAGAAGCCCCAGACGACACGCAATCGCATCCTGGGCATTCTCACCAGACCAGATGTGCAGATTATCTTTGTTGACACGCCGGGCATCCACCGGCCTGTGCACAAACTTGGTGAGTACATGGTCGATACGGCCCGGAGAGCTATCCCCGATGCCGACACTGTGCTGTTCATGGTCGACGTCAGCGTTCCGCCCACGGAGGACGATCGCATCGTAGCCAGGTTTCTCGCTGAGAAATGCCGGTCTGCGGTGATTCTGGTGCTGAACAAGATGGACCGGCTGCCTCCTGCCAAAGTGCGGCCGCACAGTGAGGCCTATTTCGCCCTGGGCGACTTGGACGAGTGGATAATGACTTCCGCCACTCGCGGCGACAATCTGGATAAGCTGCTGGCGAAGATCATAGCGCGCCTGCCCATTGGACCGCGCTACTATCCCGAGGGTCAGGTGACAGATGCGCCAGAGCGGTTTATCGCCGCCGAGTTGATCCGCGAGCAAGTACTGCGTCTTCTGCACCAGGAAGTGCCTCATGCTATCGCCGTGGTGGTAGAAGAGTTCAAAGAGCGGCGGCCGGGACTGACGTACATTGCCGCGACCGTGTACGTTGAGAAAAAATCGCAGAAGGGCATTGTCATCGGCGCCGGGGGTGACATGCTGAAGCGAATTGGCGTGGCAGCTCGGAAAGAGATCGAGCGCATGGTCAACAGCAAAGTCTTTCTGGAATTGTGGGTCAAAGTGCGGCCCAAGTGGCGGCGCGATGCTGCCGGATTGAGGCATGTGGGGTATCGGCTGTAGCCGTGCGCCGTTAGGAACACCTCTCAAACCGCAGAGAACGCCGAGGAAGTCAAGAATCTCTGCGAACTGCGTCTCTTTCGCTTCAAGCGTAAGAGGCCGCGCTCTCGGCGGTGAATCTTGTTGAGCTCTCTGAGCAAGCCAGTGGGCACGGGCGGATTCGAACCACCCAAGGCTTAGCCAGCTGATTTACAGTCAGCCCCCTTTGGCCCGCTCGCACACCACAAGATGTAGTGCGCTGACTTGAATTACTTACTACAGGTAGTGGTTCTGGTTGTTAAGTTGACGCCGCGTTTATGCCGAATCAGTTGGCCTAAAACAGGGAATCAAAAAGCCCTGTGAGTGACTTTGGACCGAGCAGGGGCTTGTCTTGTAATCCCCTTGCGTTGGTACTGCATCACCCGCACCGCGCCCTGGACTTCGGCAGAAGTGGCAGGGCGTACTTGTTATCACTATTGTACGGGTTGCCGCTTATTCCTGTCAAACCTGTCATACCGCCAGCGGTAGGATTCTGTGCGCTAAGGGTGCTGGCGGGGGCATGGGCACAAGTCATAGCTCCCTAGCCAGGCGGTCCATGTCCGCCTTGAGTTCGGCTAGACGCTTCTGAGTAGAGCCTATCTTCTCGTCGAGCTGCGCCAAGGCGGGCCCGTACTTGTCACTGGCGGCGTTGAGAGCCTTTTCTCTTGCTTGGGGCCTCTGGTCCTGGTATGAAATGGCCCACAGCATGATAGCCCCCGCTGCCGCCAAAAAGAACACATCCAAGGAGCTATCAAACAACCACGCGACCGCCGCAAGGGTAGCGCTCAACAGCGCGAAGAAAAGCCCAACGACTATCATGCTCCAATCGCCTTTGCCACGGAGGGTCGCCGGAACCTCACTCCACCGCCGCTGGTCGAGTTCTTCTCGAGCGCGTAGCTGTTCCTGCAACCGCTGCTCCACGTGACTTATGGCCATCCCCCTGGCCAGGAGGTCAGTGTCGTCTCCGATGTCAGCCAGGACCGCCGAGCCGCGCCCCCAGGCGTCCCAGGCCACCCGCAGCCTGCTACCGCAGTAGGGACACGTGGCAGACCTGGCCGTGGGCTCTATTTCCAGCGGGCTTCCGCATTGTGGACACTGCATGAATTCGATAGGCATGCCTCTCCTCTTGGCACAGGACTCGAACCTGTAACCCGCTGATTAAGAGCCGTCGCGTGCGGCGAGACGCTGCGCAGTCAGCAGCTCTGCCAGTTGAGCTAGGGTACAAGACGTAGTGCCTATGCAGTCCTGCCCGCCCGACTAGGAATGTGTGTCCTGTTACGAGAAACGTGCTACCATCTGGGTCTAGGTCCCCTTGCCCATCCTGACTACCTTGGTCCCCTTGCCCATCCTGACTACCTTAGTCCCACAAACTGCGCACACGCCCTTGACTGCGGGCCTGCCGTTCTTGAGGACAACATTCACTGGGTCCTTGATGTCCCGCATCTGCTTGCACTTGAAACAATACGCCCGCACCCCTTCCGTTAACGCACGCCTTCGCTCTTCTGCTTCTCTTTGCTCTCTGTCGCGTTCTCTCTTGATTCTATCCGCTCTAAGCGAGAGGCCGTGTTTTGTCAAGGCTAGAATCACGCCGCCCACCAGGGTTATAGCTGCTCCAAACAGTATCAGGAGAGCGTCCCGGCCTATCATGCTGCTTTCTCCTTCCTCTCACACAGTTCGAAGCAGTCGGCGTGGCCTGGCGTACCAGAGCCAGGCTTGCTACACAAGCCTAGTAGCTGTACGAGTCCACCAGCACCCACGCGCTGTTGTACAAGTAGACCGTGTCCCCGGTGTTGTTCCACACTGCACGACCACGCGCCCAATACAGGTCGGTTGCCGTGTTGGTTCCCGAACCGGTGTGCAGTCGCACATGTGCCCGGGCCAGCAACGTGAACGCCGGGAATGTATATGTCGTGTCGACTTCGTCCTGCACGTGCCATCCGCTCATGTTAGCTGGCGAACCACCGCGATTCTCAAAGCAGACGTACTCTTGATTCAGGTTGTAGTTATCATTGCCAGGTGCGTCGAACTGTGAGCACCAAGATGCAACTCTGACGTTGGCAGGACTTGCCGTTCGGGTTCGGGTCGGCGTTCTTGTTGGCGTCCGTGTGGGCATTCGTGTCGGCGTCGGCGTGAGTGTTCGCGTTCGAGTAGGCGTGCTGGTCGGCGTCCGTGTAAGCGTTGGCGTCGAGCTGGGAGTATGGGTCGGGGTCGTTGTCGGCGTCGGCGGCCAGCAGCGGACAACGACGGGCACG